>SDBU01000383.1_pt1 | contig 62720 bp, 54 predicted proteins | sample 2277071 | NCBI WGS metagenome assembly SDBU01 (sample SAMN10397929, study PRJNA504765) | marine sediment metagenome | isolation source: marine sediment core GS08_GC12, 126 cmbsf | place: Arctic Ocean: Gakkel Ridge, Loki's castle | collected 2008 | reverse complement strand
CCAAACTTTCTTCTCGGCTTACGATAAATCTCCGCCGGCATTTCTCCGACTAACTCCTTAACCACTTCTTCTGCTGTCTGACCTTTCTCTTTCGCATCACCAATGTATAAGTTATATACTGCAGTCTGGTTATATCCAACCTTGATCATTACATTCGTAATACTACCTGCTTTTGCGTCCGGCCAGGTATTATTAAGCGCAGTATAAGCATCTCCAACTGAAACTCGTGCTTTCTTTAATATTGTTGCTACTTGTTCCTGATTAAACCCGTTCTCGGAAAAAGCGTTGCTGATCTCATCTGCGGTATATCCCTGTTCGAGCATGCTTTTGGCTACATCCGGTGCTTTATCCATCTTTGCCGCAATGACCGCCTTATTCGTCACCCTTTTCGCTAACCGGAAAAACCCAAACTTTCTTCTCGGCTTACGCTCAAGCTTCGCCGGCATTTCTCCGACTAATTCTTTAACCACTTCCTCAGCTGTCTTACCCGCTTCTTTCGCATCACCAATGTATAAGTTATATACTGCAGTCTGGTTATATCCAACCTTGATCATTACATTCGTAATACTACCTGCCTTTGCATCCGGCCAGGTATTATTAAGCGCAGTATAAGCATCTCCAACTGAAACCCGGGCTTTCTTTAATATCGTTGCCACCTGTTCCTGATTAAACCCATTCTCGGAAAAAGCCTTGCTGATCTCATCTGCGGTGTATCCCTGGTTCAGCATGCTTTTGGCCACATCCTGCGCCTTATCCATCTTCGCTGCGATGGTCGCCTTATTTGTTATCACTTTCAGTGCCCGAAAAAGCCCAAACTTTCTTCTCGGCTTACGATCAAGCTTCGCCGGCATTTCTCCGACTAATTCTTTAACTATGTCCACTGCCGCCTGCTCTCGTGCAGTCAACCCCACCTCTGCCTGAATATCAGGGGCATCAGTTGATTGGACGGTTATCGCATTCATATCTGAAGCAAGTGGATTCGGTTGAATTATTACTCCTTCCGCCGCATCAGCATCCTGAGCTCCGGAATTAACTGAAAATACCTGTTTCTCACTCCTTAACGCTACCGGTACAGCAGCATTAGCATCTGCCTCGGAAAAACCGGCTTGAATTAAAGCACTATGTATTTCTGTCCCGTTAAAATCAAACTTGGCATCCAAACAGGCAATCGTGATTTCCGCGGCATTCTTACCTCCATTTTTCAAAGTGCTCACAATATCAGCGATAGAATAACCCGCATCTTTAAGCCCGGCTACGGTTTCCTTGGTATTATCAGAAACTGTAGCATCAGAAACATACGGCATCTGTTCTGAGATTGTGGCCTGATAAGGAACTTCATTGACTGCCTCATCGGCAGTTGTCCAGTCCCTATTTTCTTTAGTTGGTTCTTGTAAAATATAAGAAGCCGCCCCAGGTATACTTGCGGCAACACCAAAAGAACTAAAACTAAAAACACCAAGACTTATAACACATACTATTTTCAATAACTTTTTTTTCATTTCAGTCCTCCTTTTCAAGTTAGACCCTCGATTTATTAATTCACCTAAACACTTCTTAAATTTATTTATAAAACGCAGCATAATTCTCCTTTTTCTTAAATCGGATTTGCCAACGTATTTCTTCCTAAAATCTCACGAATAATATGAGAAGCATTCTCTATCTGAGTATTCCGGTTATTAGTTTGACCAGTCAGTTCTGTGAAAATCGCATCATCTGAATATCCCTGGCCTGCAAGCAAGGTTACTGCGGCCTCATAAACATCTTTTTTCTCATAACCAGCGCTTATCAGCTTAGCCGCAATATTTCCTACGCTTAAAGCGGCCCCGAAATCACTATTAGCTAATACATTAATTGCGTCGGTGGCGGAGACCTCTGCCTTTTCTAATGTTTTCGCAATATTGTTTATCCCTTTACCTTCACTGCTAAAAATATCCACAAGTTCACTTAACGTAAATCCATACCTCGTCATAGCGAAAGTTAATTGATCATCTGAAGCATGGTTTAACTCCGCCATAATCTCGCTCGCAGAACTTCCAGCGAGTTCTCCTACGGCTTGAGTATAAGCATCTTTTCCTTCATATCCCGCATTAGTCAAGCTATGAGCTATATCACCAACACCTAACGAATTTCCAAAATCAACCTTTAATATCGCAAATGCATCTTCAACGGATACATCCGCATCATGTAATATCGTAGATGCCCTGTTGGCAGTATACTGATTGCCCAAAATATTACTAATCGCATTCATAGAATCAGGGGCTGAATATCCGTCAGCGACCATCGCTTCAACTAAAAAGGAAGCATTTTTTATTGTTTTATCTACCAGCGCTTCTAATTCATTGACAATCATCTGCGCATCATAACCCTGCGCTTTAAGATCGCTAACTGCTTCCTTAAATACGCCTGCCTCCTCATACTTAGCATCGATTAAGGCTGTAACAACTTCTGCCGGACTAAAATCAGTACTGATTAATCCGTCAAAGGCTTTCTTTGTCGTTACGTCTGCTTCTTTTAATATCTTTGCTGCAGTTTGGGCCGTATAGTTATTTTCATAAAGCGCACCTAACGCCTCTACTGTTTCTTGCACGGAATAGCCACAATCTAACATCGCTTTTACAAAAACAGCGGCATTCTTTACCTCTGCTTTGACTAAATCTGCATCCATAAATTCAACCATTATCTCCTCGCTGCTATAATCCTGGTCTTTGAGTTGAGCAATTCCTTCCTTTAATACACCGGCTTTTCCATATTTCGCATCGACTAAGGCCGTAACCGTATCCGTAACACTTAACTCAGCGCCATCAAAGTAGGTATTTCCATTAAGGGCTTTAAATGCCTCAGCGATTGACACTCCTCCTTCTTTTAAAATTTTGGCTGCTTTCTTCGCAGTATAATTATCTCCGAAAAGATCACCTAAACCGCTAACAACTTCATGTCTGGAATATTCAGCTTCGAGCATCGCTTTTGCAAGGACCCCCGCACTCTTTGTCTCGGCTTTAACTAATTTTGCGTCCTTAAATTCAGTGATCACCTCATCTACGGTATAGCCCTGTTCTTTAAGCTCGCTGACTGCCGTCTCATATACATCTGCCTTTTCATATTTCGCATCGACTAAGGCCGAAACAATATCCACGACACTTGCCGTGTCTCCATTAAACTCAGCGCCGACCATTCCGCTAAAAGCTTTTTCAGCGGATAGACCTGCTTCCTTTAATATCTTTGCTGCTTTCTTCGCTGTATAATTATCGCCAAAAAGAGTACCTAAGGCCGTAACGATTTCCTGGTCTTCATATCTGCATCCCCTCATCGCTTTAACAAGAACCGCTGCGCTCTTTTCTTTTGCTTCGACAAAACCCAAAGTCTCCATCTCGGAAACTACCTCCTCGGCGGAAGTAATTCCCTGACTATTAAGTTCTTTAATAACTTGCCGGTACACAGTGGCTTCATTATACCCGGCATCAATTAATATAGAAGTTGCTTCACTGGTTCCGAGCATATTACTGTATCCCCCGTAAACATTCGTTGCGGAAACATTAGCATTAAAAAACATTTCTGCGGTATCAGCCACGCTGTAACCATTTTCAGTGAAAGCAGTAATAATTCCCTCTTCTACAGAAAATTCGGCAACGGGACTTGCCATTGGTTCGCCAACTTCAGAGTCAACATTATTTATACCGCGATATATTTCAAACTGCATCGCCCCATAGTTAGTAAGCGCCGCGACTACTTCATCTTGGGCAAAGCCGCTTTCAATCAGACACTCAGCTAGCTGAGTAGCATAATTTAACCCAGCGCTAGAACTAAATTGCTTAACAATCTCCGAAACCGAATAATTAGCGTCTATTAATCCCTGGACAATTTCTGCCATATTACTTTCGACAGCTTCAATTATCTCTTGTGACGAAAATCCTTTGTCCTGCAATATCTCATTAATTTTGCCTAAAGAATAATCATTTTTCATCATAAACATGACACATGCTTGCAAGCCGCCTTCTGATAAATAATTTTCTACCAACATCGTCTGCATCACAAAAGAAGCGTCACTATCGTCTTTAAATGTACCTTTAAGCTCGGTAATAATCTGTGAATCTGTATGTCCTTGGGCCTGAAGTTCCTTGACGGCATGAGCATAAACATCCTCTTTTTTATAACCACCATCAATTAATGCCGAGACAACACTACCGACATCCAGGGCCGCTCCATCAAAATTAGTATTGCTTAACGCCGTAAAAGCCTCTTCCATTGCCAGTCCGGCCCCTTGTAATATCTTAGCTGCTGTTTGGGCCGTATATTCATTTCCATAGACAATACTTAAAGCCCCAGTAATTTCCTGAGCGGAATAACCTGCCGCTAACATTTCTTTAGTTAAAAGAGCACAATTATCTAGCTTTGCCTGTTCATCAGCTCCCGCTACTGTATCCTGCAATTCACTCATCACTTGCTCAGCAGTATACTCTTTGGCTCTAAGCTCAATAACTGCCTGTTCATAGACGTCTTCTCTTTCATAGCCCGCATCGATTAAGTTATTAACAACTTCTCCAATACTGCCGAGACTGCTCAATACGGCAAAAGCTTCTGCCACTGAAACATCGGCTTTATTTAAAATTTCCGCTATTTCCGAAAAGCTGTATCCGTTATCGGCTAAAATAGAAACCGCACCTTGGAGCGGACCATGATCAGCATTATTAGTTGCCGCAAGCTCCGGTTGTTCATTAGCAATCGGAGTAACCTTAGGTAATACTGTATCTATCTGCTCCGGAGTATAGTAGTCATTTAAAACACTCCGCACTTGATCTACATCATTATCACAAACACTCATTAAAGCAAAACTGATTTCGGCAATAGTCTTGCCCTGATTTTGAAGATTTTCTACAATATACGCTGGAGAAAAACCGGCACTGGCAAGCCCCTCTGCGGTCTGCCTTGTCGTATCATTAGACAAATGCGCATTGGCACCAGCGTTACTTTCTGATGATATTGACGTATTAAGCACTTCCTCATTTTCGATCTCTTCGACACTTCTCCAATCCTCACTTCGGCTTCCATCTTGCCCAAGAGGTGAAAAACTATTACCCGGGCAAGTAAAGCTAAGCACGAAAATCACGATCAGCGCTATAATTGTACATATTTTTTTCTTCATTTTAATCTCTCCCTAAAAAATTGAATCTGCTATTTTGAAAGTTCTGCCAGTTTCCCAACCCATTAAAGTTGCTTTGGGGGAAAACGTTATCATTTTGGGTGTTTACATTATTATCTAATCGATTATCAGCTTTTTTAAGCACGCGGTCTCTAGCTTCAGCTTGACTAATCGTCTTCGCCGGATTTGTGGAAAATGGATTTGGTGTTATGAGTATATCTTTGCCGGTATCGATATGCTCATTCTTGGGATAAATCGAAAATAATTGCCCTTTACTGCGCAACGCTACCGGTACCGCGGCATCTGCTTCTTTTTCCGAGAAACCAGCTTCGGTTAAAGCCACATGAATTTCCTTACCACTAAAACTATACTTGCTATTGGACGATAAACTTAGACAGGCAATACTGATTTCGTAAGCCTTTTTTTTGCTATTTTTCAAAAACCCGACAATTTCAACTAAACTGTAATTAGCATCTTTTAGCCCGATCACCGTCTCTTTAATACTCTGGGTGAGATTTGCATCAGAGACATAGGGCATATTCTCCAAAGACGCCGGGGTATAAGTGATTCCCTCTTTGGTCATTTGCTGATCATCCTTTAATGTCGGTTTATTGCTACGTTCCTGCCCGATAAATTCTAACTCCGCGAGCTCACAATATCCCTGCGTATTTAATATTAGAATAAAAAACAATACTAAAAAGCAGAAAATACAGTTTAGATCTTTAAGCGGACGAAAATTACTACGCATTTTTATCTCCCCAATGATGAAAGGGTTTAATTATTTTAGTCTCTATCAAATCTTTAATTTTTCGGTACACTTCCTTGCTAATATCAACCAGTTCAATACCAATCCGGTACTTGCTCTGGCAGGGAAATTGCCGGACCCAAGCGACCTTACCTACCACTTCGAACAAACTGGCGTATTGGGTCGAAAATATTTGGATTTTTACTCTTTCATTTACCGGATAGAAATCAAAGGATATGATCTGCAATCCTTCCTGGCTGATATTTTTGGAGAATGAATTCTTAATAAAATTCCGATCAGTTATCGTCGTTCCTTTGATCTGAACCGGACATTCCCAATCTACCCGAGTAAATTTACGTTTTTCGATCATCACTAACATCCCTTCTTTTAAAATTACAATAAAAAAAGCCGAACTATTTAATTTTCAACAGTTCGGCTTTGGAAAATGTTTCTCCGCCATTTTTTCTAATCTCGGTGGACCGGTTGATTTATCGGCCTTGACTCTTGCTATTTGCTCTCGTTTATCTTCTAAATCAGGTAAATATCCTAACAAATTGTTGCCAACTCTTAATTCCCAATCAACAAGCATAAACTCTTTATAAATCTCTTTGTTAATATTTTGCACTTTTCCATCAACAAAGTAATATTCAGCTATCGGACAATCAAAGCTTTTTAAAATTTGGGCAACAGCATTTGAATCAAAATAGGTTAATTTTAAGCAACCAATGCTTAATTGGGTCAAAGTAATTACAGTTATTATTTGAACCTTTAATGCCACCTCTTTGTAATTTTCTTTATTTTGAATTGGTGCGGCTAAAGTAAAATCAACTTGAGTAAGTAGCAGTGCCTGGACAATTATCACCACAACCAATTTAAACCAGAAATTATTCTTGAATATGCTATTTTTACCCATTCTTCAAGCACCTCAGTTTCACAAAAAATAGCCGACCTGCATAATCTTCGGCAGCTCGGCTATCATAGCTTACTTACTAGTTATCGGTACGCCCGGCGATCCTAGCTCAAGCTTTAGACCCGTAGCTTTGCGCCCCTCGATTTCTCAAGGTTAGCCCCTGTCTCCGCCGATCATCAATATTCCTGCGGAAACAGTCCCGCTCTTCACGGATTTTCGGATATTACTAACCATTATTAAAATACTTTTTAAAACAAGCCACAAAGACCCCAAAATAAAAGGCACAAGCCTGTTATAGCTTTTTAGCCTATTATTATCCCTATAACATGTTTTAAATGTATTTTATTACTCTTTAATAAGTATACCACCCAAATTCACTATTGTCAAGTTCGTAAGTTAATAATTTTCAGGGGGTAATTGGAGGAGTAGCAGTAGATTTGCTTTCAAGCAAATTAAGCAGTTTACTTGTTCTATCAGAAAGGGTTAGCAACATGCCAATAACTTCAGAAATACAAAAGAGAAACAAAAAATAGAATCCACCACCAAGTAAAAATATTATACTTGCCGCTCTTGGAGTATCTGCCCCAGCTGCTCCAAAAAGCACAATTAGCGACACAATCAAAAAGAATACCGCAGCAATCCAAGCCAGAATTTTAAAAATTAACCGAGAAATTCTCAAAAATTTGAACTCCTGCTCCATCTTTTTCTCCCTCTTTATACAAACTCTTGACTTTTAGCTTTTGATTTTTGACTTTTTTACGCATGAATAAAAATTTCTCTTATAACTAAACTCGCCGATCCCAGAGAAACAGCATTTTCCCCTAATCTTGAAGGGATAATTCTAACCATACTTGCGGGCTCTTCAAAAGCGAGTCGTCTAACCATTCTTTTCACCGGCTCGAGGATTAAGTCTCCTCCTTGTTCCATGCCTCCACCAAGAATAACAATCTCTGGGTTAAAAAGATTTATAAGATATGCAATCCTCACCCCCAGATTAAGTCCTGCTTTCTCTATTATTTGCATCGCCACTTTATCATTCTGCCTTGCAGCCTCTATCACCAGGGAAACGGTAATATTATCCGGGTTGCCCTCGGCTAATTCTTTAAGTTTTGTAGCTTTGCCTTCGCTAATTGCTGATCGGCCAGATTCCATAATCCCAAGATGGATGCTCCCGGGTCTAAATAAACCTAAGCCACTGGTCAACTCATCTTCATCACGACTGATATTAAGCTGTACTTCTCCGGCACTTCCTCCAGCACCAGCATAAATCTCACCCTTAATAATAATACCACAACCTACATCAGAGTAGATATATAGCACATTTTCTATCTCGGCATCAAGACCAATCCTTTTTTCCCCAAAGGCCGCTACAGTTGCATCATTACCAACAAAAGTAGGTATCCCAAATTCTCTTTCAATAAGGTTCTTTATCGAAATATAACTAGCCGCTGTTTTACCACGTTGTGGATCAGTATCTCTTACCGTTCCGGCCCGGGCATCGATAATGCCTGAGATTCCAATTCCTAATCCTTTAATCTTCTTTGCCTCTACCTGCGATTTTTCTATAACTTCATAAATTAATTCAATTGATTTACTTACCACTTCTTCCATCGACTGCTTTGGACGAGGCTTTTTCACCTTCGTAATCATATTTAATGATAGGTCAGCAAGAATAGCGACTATATTTTCCGGACCAATATCAATACCAATAACAAAACAGTTTTTGGAATTAAGCTCAACCAAAGTTGGCTTTCTCCCCCCACTGGAGACATCTAACCCCTTCTCGATAACAAGATCTTTTTTAATATAACTATTTGTGTAATTTGAAACAGTAACAATATTATACCTTGTAATTCTGGAAATTTCAGTTCGGGTTACCGGTCCATATCTTCTGATTACCTCAAGAATATCTAGATTTTTTCTTTCTCTATCAGATAAAATCTGGTCTTTAAATAATGCGCCTTTCATAATTTCCTCCTGACTTTTTAAAAATTTTGCCTAATTCTTTTTAAAACAATTTGATTAAACTAAAAATAAAAGACTTTAAAAACATATCTATTAAATACATTTTTAAATATCGTAGAAAAGTATAGCACTTTTGATTTTCTGTGTCAAGAAATATCAATTTTGGCCTAAAAAGCTACTCAGCCCGCCCATCCGCCTCTTCTTCAGGCAAAAATTTTGATATAAAGGCTGTAGCATTCGCAGAATCAGCTATAACATATGGAAATCTGCTTTCCATCTCTGCTCTTATCTGGTCTGCTTTTTTAAAATCCTTGTTTTCTCTGGCTTGATTTCTCTCTCTGGCTTTCTTTCTAAGCTCTTCTGGTATCGGCTTTGTTTCCTTCCTTTTAAGAGCAAAAATATAAAAGAATATTTCTATTTTGTCATCAATATACTGAAAGGCTTCTTCATTATCAGAAGATGTAAACCCCGCCCCCAAGTCAATTAGTTCAAATAAACAAGCTAAAGCTCGAGAAGTACTGAAATCGTCGTCCATAGCTTGCTCAAAATTTCTACAAATATCATCTATTTTAACCTTGTCTTTCGCAAAATCAGAGCATTTTGACGCTTTCTTTCCTTGTTTTATTACCTCACGATTATCAATTCGGTCAAAAAAATCATAAAAACTCTTTTTCTGTTTCTTGACCTCGATTATTTTATCATCATTAAAATCAATAGGATGCGAATAATGAGCACCCAAAAAGAACAATTTTAGTAAATCAGCATCTTTATGTTTATCCATAAAATCCCTGATTGTAACAAAATTACCCAAAGATTTCGCCATCTTCTGGCCATTAATAGTTAAAAGACCATGGTGTATCCAGTAGCGGGCAAATTGTTTTCCGGTTTCTGCCTCAGCCTGAGCCCGTTCATTCTCATGATGGGGAAAGATTAAATCTCTGCCTCCGCCATGAATGTCTAACGTATCTGTTTCTAAGTACTTCTGACTCATCACTGAACACTCAATATGCCAGCCTGGCCGACCCTTCCCCCAAGGGCTATCCCAGGACGGCTCATCTGCTTTTGCTTTTTTCCAAAGCGCAAAATCAAGAGGATCCTCTTTTAAAGGCTCTGATTCTATCCTCACTGATGATAATAAATCGTCTATCTTTTTTCCTGAAAGAGCCCCGTAGGAAGAAAGCTTTCTAACTGAAAAATAAACATTTCCCTCTCTTTCATAGGCAAATTCTTTCTTAATAAGGGCGTTAATATAATCCTGCATCTGGGAAATATTCTCTGTGGCACACGGCTCAATATCTGCCTTGGGTAAGCCAAGCGTCTCTAAATCCTTATAATAATCTCTAATATAATACTCTTTCACTTCATCGAAAGCAGCTTTTAAGGAGATATCCTTTTGTTTCACCCACTCTCTGGCCTTATTGATTATCTTATCATCGACATCGGTGATGTTTCTTACAAATTTAACTTTAAACTGTCTATATTCTAAATATCTCCTTATAACCTCAAAAATATAAAGTGAACGGGCATGACCGATATGACAATGGTCATATACCGTAACCCCACAGGTGTACATTTTTACCTCTGGCGGATTAAGCGGAACAAATTCTTCCTTTTTGTTTGTTAGTGAATTTTTGATTTTAACGGCCATGGCAGGACTACCTGTTTGCCTGATTTTCTTCCAGATCACTAATCCTTTTCTTCAGATCTTCTATTGTCTGCATCAAAGGATCACGCACATGGATATGATCAAGAGTAGTATCGAGTTTCTTTCCGTCCTGTTTGGTTATCCGGCCGGGGACCCCGACAATTGTCGAGTTCGGCGGAACATCTTTTATCACGACGGCATTCGCCCCGATATACGAATTCGCCCCAATTGTAATATTTCCCAATACTCTTGCTCCGGCGCCGATGACTACATTATCGCCAATGTTCGGATGGCGCTTGCCTCTTTCTTTTCCCGTACCGCCAAGGGTAACGCCTTGATAAATAGTAACATTATTCCCGATAACGGTTGTTTCTCCAAAAACCACGCCCATCCCATGGTCAATAAATAGCCCCTTACCGATGTTAGCCGCCGGATGTATCTCAATCCCGGTCAGCCAACGATTAAACTGGGACAGCCAGCGCGGAAAAAAAGGTAGTTTTAAACGCCATAAGATATGCGCAATACGATGCATAATCAACGCATGCAGGCCAGAATAGGTGAGTAAAATTTCAAGGATATTCGTTGCTGCCGGATCGCGTTCTCTGGTCGAGCGGACTTCATCCTTAAAAATCACACTAACCAGCACCATCCCTAAAATAAAAACTGTTAATATAACTAATAATATCTCAATCATTTTCTCCCACCCCCAAAACAACTATCTCTGTTCTACTTAAGCAATACCACACAAGAAGCAGCAATTGCCTTTTTTTCACCAACCGCACCAAGCTCCTCTGCTGTCTTGGCTTTTATATTCACTCTTGCCGGATCAATCACCAGTACTTTACTTATGCATTCCTTTATCTTTGATTTAAAAGGAGTTATCTTTATTGTTTCCGCAAAAACTATACAATCTATATTTTCTATCTCGTACCCCTTTTCTGTTACCATACGATAAGTCCTATCCAGCAACTTCAAGCTGGATATATCTTTAAATTGCGCATCAGAATCCGGAAAATGTTCTCCGATGTCTCCCAAGCCCGCCGCTCCTAAAAGGCCATCACAAACGGCATGTAACAGAACATCACCATCGGAATGCCCTAACAGGCCGCAAGGATTAGGAATATCTATCCCGCCTAAATATAGTTTGCGCCCTTCTACTAATTGGTGAATATCGCAACCTAATCCTATTCTCATAAACACCCTACCCAATGTAAAATGCAAATTTAACAATTAGCAATTTAGAATTTTTTTTCTTTCTCTTATCCCTTGTATTTTAAAATGCTAATCTTGCATTGCTAATTTTGCAATTATTTAATTTTTAAGATTGCCCGGGCAAGTGCCAGATCATCAGCCGTAGTAATCTTTATATTATTGTAAGAGCCAGGCACCACTTTCACTTTATAAGGCAATTGCTCCATTAAAGATGCATCATCAAAAAAAATCATTTTTTTTGATGCAAATTGCGCGTAAGCTTTCTTGAGCAATTTATAAGCAAAGACTTGCGGAGTATGCACCTGCCAAAGAATACTTCTGTCTAAGGTAGAGACGACATTTAAATTTTTGCTCACCTGTTTTATCGTTGAGACACAACGCACGCCACTAATCACGGCCTTAAATTTTACGGCTGCTTTTAGACAATCATCAATTATATCCGCGGTAATAAATGGCCGTGCTCCATCATGAATCAAAACGAAATCTGTATCTTTATCAACTCGTTCAAGCCCATTGCGAACAGATTCACTCCGCCATGCCCCCCCGGGGACGATCCATTTGACCTTAGTGATATTAAAACGCTTAATAAGTTTTTTTGTCCGGCTAAGTTGTTTTTTTTCGACAACTAATATAATTTGGCTTATTCTTTTGGACTTCTCGAGAACAATTAAAGAATAAGCCAAAAGCGGTTTATCCCCTAATTTAAGGTATGGCTTTGCTGTCTTGCAATCTAATCGTTTCCCCGCTCCGGCCGCAGGGATAATCGCAACTATTTTCATCTTCTTTACTAATTAGCACTGCTTGAGATAAATAAATTTTCTTGAGAAAAAAACTTAGCTCTTTTTATTTTTCCAGAAGGATTGTTTCTCTGATCTATTGTTCTCCCTTACCTTTCCAAAAATCATTCTTCCCGCCGAAGTCTGCAAAACACTCGTAACCGCCACCACGAGAGATTGACCAATAAGCCGGCGCCCTTCTTCCACGACAATCATCGTTCCATCATCAAGATAAGCAACTCCCTGATTATGTTCCTTGCCTTCCTTGACAATCTTCACCTCTAATAATTCACCCGGCAATACTATCGGTTTTAAAGCATTCGCCAACTCATTGATGTTCAAAACAGTTACTCCTTGCAATTCAGCCACTTTATTTAAATTAAAATCATTGGTAAATACTTTTGCATCTAAGACTTTCGCTAGCTTTACCAATTTCGAATCCACTTCGGCAATATCAGGAAAATCATCGTCGTGTATTTTAACGTCAATCCGACTTATTTTTTGTATTCGATTTAAAATATCAAGCCCGCGACGTCCCCGATTTCTTCTTAAGGCGTCAGATGAATCGGCGATCTGCTGTAATTCTTTCAATACAAAGCGTGGAATGATTAAACGGCCTTCAACAAAATTTGTCTGACAAAGATCGGTTATTCTTCCATCAATAATAACACTCGTATCTAAAATAAAGTTTTCCTGAACCTGATCATGCCTGGTAAATTTCACGTATGGGATAATAAGATTAAACTCATCGCGCCCGCGGATAGCAATAATCATCCCCAGGTAGCACAAAATTAAGGTAAAAATTACCCGCATTGCACGCGCTGTTGCTTCATCAACCGGTAATAAGATAAAAGAATCCGTAAGTAATTTTGCCGCCAAAAGGCCAAATATTAATCCAAAGACAGCACTTGACAATCCTCTCACAGAAATACGCCGCATACCGCGTTCGAATAAAATAATCAACATGCTAGCCGAAAAACCGATTATTACTCCAATCGATGACCTGACCATATCTCCATCGCTTATTACCGCCGCCATCTGATACCCGACTCCCATACTAATTAAAATAAAAAAAGTGCGTACAAAAAATATTGTCATCTTTATTTCACCTCCCTCAATATAAAATATGCCTCCGTGCTATTCGGCAATTTTCTATCCTGTTATGTAAGAACCGCATCTAAAGCTTCTTCTAAAGTAGAAACACCGATCAGCATTAATTCGGATTTCTCGATCTTTTTCTCGAAATTTTTTAGGTTATTATTGGGTAGAATAACCCGTTTAAAGCCAAGCTTCTTCGCTTCATTGATGCGTAACTGAACTCGGGTTACAGCCCGGATTTCTCCGCCCAGCCCAACTTCACCAAAAATCACATCCGAAAAAGATATAGGTCGTTCCTTAAAGCTCGAAGCAATCGCGCTAGCAACAGCTAAATCAGCCGCGGGCTCAACAATTTTTACTCCCCCGGCAACGTTAACAAAAATATCCTGGTTTTGTAAAGCAAGATGCGCCCGTTTTTCCAAAACGGCAATTAAAAGAGCGGACCGGTTAAAATCTATTCCTGTTGTGCGCCGTCGTGGCAAACCAAAATTTGTCGTACTTACCAGGGCCTGGATTTCAACCAGCAACGGCCGCGTGCCCTCCATTGTAGACACTACCGTTGAGCCTGAAATCTGCGCTGGACGTTCGGTCAAAAATATTTCTGAAGGATTATCCACGTCAAGCAATCCATTAGGAGTCATTTCGAATATACCAATTTCGTTTGTAGAGCCAAACCGGTTTTTAACGGCCCGCAAAATTCTGAAACTGGTATGGCTTTCTCCTTCAAAATACAAAACACAATCGACCAAATGCTCTAACACCCGTGGTCCGGCAATAGAACCCTCTTTAGTAACATGACCAACAAGAAAAACAGAAATGCCGGATCTTTTGGCGAGAATGGTCAGCCGGGCCGCACATTCTCTAATCTGGCTTACGCTTCCCGCCGCGCTGGAGATATCCTCAAGATAAAGCACTTGAACAGAATCAGCAACAATGATATCCGGAGAGATTTTCTTTATGTGCTCAAGAATAACATCCAGATTTGTTTCCGATACGATATACAATCCATCGCCTGCACCCCTGAGGCGATCGGCGCGTAATTTTGCCTGCGCGACCGACTCTTCGGCACTTATATAAAGAACTTTCTTTCCTTTTTTGCTTAACCTGCAACAAGCTTGCAAAAGCAAGGTCGATTTACCAATCCCCGGGGCCCCACCGATTAAAATAACTGAACCTTTTACAATCCCTCCACCTAAAACATGGTCAAGCTCAGCGATACCAATTGTTGTTCTAAACTCCGTTTTTATTTTAACTTCAGATAGTAATTCCGGTTTTGAAAAATCCTCAAAAAAAAGTCCTCGCGCACGGGATCTTTTTTCCACATTTATCTCTTCGACCATGGAATTCCAGCTATTACACTCAGGGCATCGGCCAAGCCATTTTGCAAATTTATAGCCGCATTCCTGGCAAATAAAAATTGTTTTCGTTTTTGTTTTCATTTCTTTTTATAGATGACGCCTTTATTGCTGCCGCTGCTGCTGCTACGTTTTTTCAATTTTTTGGCCGAAGATGCAGCGCTCTTTGGCTGGCGGGGTGGCTTTCTAAACAGCTTCCAGGGATGTTTCTTTAAATCTTGAACCAAACTATTAAGCTCATTATTAAGGTCGGTAATCGTTTTATCCAACTTTTCATTCAAATTTACAATCATTTTTTCCGTTTCAACATAAATAGAATCATCGTTTACAAATCTTCCAATAGTTCCCTGTCCGTTTTTTATCCCGGCCATCACCTCATTAAGAGCTTCACTAGTGGCGAGTAAATTTTCTGTTGTTTGCCGGGCATTATAAAAACTCTGTCTTAAAGAATCCCTTACTGTTTGATCCCCAACAATATCTACCAAAGATTCCGTTAATTTTTCTAACCGCACGGGATTGTGTCCAACCAGGATACCGCCATCATTCAAAAAATTCACGCGATCTTCACCGGGAACAATCTCGACATATTTTTCTCCCAAAATTCCTAACGTATTGATATAGGCCACAGAATCTTTTGATATCCTAACATCTTTTTTAAGCGCAAGTTCTACTCTGACCTGGGTCTTGTTTTCCTTGGGGTTATAAAAAATTTCTACATCTTTTACAAGCCCAACCGAAACCCCCGCTACATGAACCGGAGCATCTACCTCAATTCCACTTACAAAATCAAAGATAATACACAACTTGTACATATTGCCACTAAAGATATTAATCCCTCCGATTTGAAAAATGATAACCGCTAAAATAATTATAGCGATTAAGACAAAAACTCCGACTTTGAATTCAATACTAATTTTACTCATTTTTTCCCCCATTTAAATAAACCATAAATAAAAACATGGAAAACAATACTTTTTATTTTTTTAACTCCTTCGATCATTTTACTAAACTCCATAATGATTCTCGGTTATCGGCCCCTTCGCAGCGCCCGTTATAAATTGCCGGACGATAGGGTTCTCTGTGTTTTTGATTTCCTCCGGGGTCCCTTGGGCTATAATCTTGCCATCATATAGCATTGCTATCTTTGTGCCGACTTTATATGCCGATTTCATATCATGCGTAACCACAATAGAAGTAACATCCAACTGATTATTCAATCTAATAATTAAATCATTAACCATATCTGCGGTTATCGGATCAACGCCTGTGGTCGGTTCATCATAAAGGATAATTTGAGGATTATTACATATCGCTCGGGCGAGCCCGACTCTTTTTTTCATCCCCCCGCTAAGTTCCGCCGGCATTTTGTGTTCGACATCAGCTAAATCCACACTCTTTAATGCCTGCTCAACACGTTTTCTAATCTCTTCCTGATCAAGGTCAGTATGCTCAAGAAGCGCAAATCCAACATTCTCATAAACATTAAGCGAATCAAAAAGAGCTGCTCCCTGAAAAAGCATCCCAAATCTCATGCGTAACTTAACTAAGTCCTTTCCGTTAAGATCAAACACACTTAGGCCGTCAACCATAATTCCCCCTTCTTCGGGGTGTAATATGCCGATTATATGCTTAAGTAATACACTTTTTCCGCAGCCAGAACGTCCAATAACAACTACCGTCTCTCCTTTTTTTATATCGAGATTTAATCCCTTCAGGACCTTTTGATTATCAAGCGTCTTGTGAATATTTTTTATCTGAATCATATCGGTCATAATATATCTTATCCCAATTTATAATCGCAAACACCTATGGCTCATTTTCCCCTTACGCTTCGGGATAAATTCGCACTGTAATTTATGTTCACTTCGCTCCCTGCCTACCGGTAGGCAGGCATAAATCACGTGCTCATTTAAATCATAAAATAAAATACGGCGGTAAAAAAACAGTCCGCAGTAATTACCAAAATACAGGAAAAAACTACAGAACGGGTTGTTGCCCTTCCCACTCCTTCCGCGCCCCCTTTAGTGTTCATGCCTTCAAAACAGGCAACAATGGAAATTATTAATGCAAAAACCAGGGATTTTAAAAGCCCGGTAGAAATATCCTTGTAGACCAAAGAATCAAATGTCTTTTTCAAGTAAAGATGAGGTGATATATGCAATTTTGAAACGCCGACTACAAATCCACCTAACATGCCGACCACGTCAGCGTAGATCGTCAATATCGGGAGCATAATCGCGAGCGCTAAAAATCGCGGCACGACCAAATATCTAACCGGGTTTGTGGCCATTGCCTCCAAGGCGTCTATTTGCTCGGTGACCTTCATTGTTCCTAATTCCGCGGTTATCGACGCCCCGACCCGAGCCGCAACTACTAAAGCCGTAAGCACCGGTCCTAACTCCCTGGCCACGGAAAGACTTACTAAACTAGCAATATAAATTTGGGCTGACATTTTTTTCATTGTATAAGCAGTCTGAAAAGCAAGCACGATCCCGGTAAAAAATGCCGTCAGAAACACAATCAAAAAACTATTCACCCCGGTCTTGTTCATCTGCTCAAATAAAGTTTTTCTTTTAATCGGGCCGACAAATATACAACCGATCGTGCGCGCAAATAAAACAACAAGACCACCAATATATTCGATAAATATGCTAATCTTTACGTTTATCCTTAATAAATATTCATTCATTACATTTCCCATTCTCTATAATCATTTTAACATATTATGACTATTTTTGTTATGAAAGAATATCGATAACACTTAACAACTAGGAATTCTTTTCGATTTGTAACGTGAATTTTGGATTAAAATTTAATTTTATGCTCTACGCCAATAAACTCTTCATCCTCTTTAAGACGCATTCTTAATATCTGATTTCTCTTTAATTTATACTTGAGTTCTAATTCTGCTTCTTGCTTATCTTCGTATCTCGTTTCATCATCATAAGAAGCTTTATAATCAACATGGATACGTTTATTTATATCACGACCGAGTACAAGCTGGGAAAATTGCACTTCGTCGGCTGTTTGATCATCTTTATTGCTCGCCAAAACCGGCCTCAATTTAAGCTCTTTAATAATACCCGTGGTGCCAACCTTACGCAAATCAATCTGTCCATCTAAAATGTAATCTCCCCGCTTTATATTTAAATTATTGGCAACCTGGGATAAAAATCCGTCAATAATTTTGATTACCGGGCCTTCAGCTTCGATCATCGCATAACCACTTTCGTATTTAAAATTTTCCAAATCACCATCTTTACTCTCAAAATAGCCTTTCATTTTAGGCAATGAGGGTGTCCCCCAGACTTTCATTTTGCCCTTAATCGTGCCTTTTACCTGGCGACCGCTTTCATCCTTTCCCAGGGCCCAAAAATCAGCAAGCGGTCCATTGTTCATCCTGAAATCCACATCGAATTGGTATGGTTCGATGAATTCAATCCAGCCCTGAGCTGTATATATCCCTTTAGCCATGGAAAGGTTTTTTATAAAGAATTTATCTTTGATTATTTTGTAATCGACAACAAGGTTATAACATGGCTCATTATTGATTGTCGTATTCTTAGCGGCGATTACCCCGACTGTATTTAATTTAGTCCCCTGTTCCGACAAATAAATTAGAGTGCTTATATCAATGTCTGTAGAAATTTCAGCATTTACGATATTGATTTCGCGCAGTCTAATATTTGTCCTTTTCTGGCTCCAAGAAGATAAATGTGATTCTAAATTTATAACTTTTCGACCATTGCGCTCGACTTCAAAATGTAAAAATCTTTCCTTTAAATCAAATCTGCCACGGGCAAGATAATCATCGCCCAGGGAAAGGTTTTTAAGCAAAAATTCCGATTTATTCAGTGATGCCTCGCCAAAAAAATAACCCCGGCTACGGTTAAAAAGATCAATCATGCCAAATACATCAAAATCATCCAGCGTTCCATTAACATTCAAAAATGCATCTAATAGGTGGCTGGTAAATTGCAGGTCGAATTGGGGATTTTTAAAGACATTATAAAAACGGCAATTAAAAGACAATGGGACTCCCCAGACTTGAGCATAAATGCCCTTCCCCCGCATCCAGTCTTTTCCTAATGTGAACATGCCAGAAAATTTCTGCACCGCTGGACGCGCACCCCAAAAAAATATATTTGCATCACGGACAGATATTGTTAGCTCTTCGGCAATTTTCCCAAGCATGCGTTTTGAATCTAAACCAATTCCTTTCTCATGATGCTCGTCTTTTAGATCTGCGTTTTTTAATGTCAACAACCCTTCGATATAGATGCTTGGTGAAAACAAATAAACATTCCGGAAGTGATATCTGTGCTTGCCCCTCGTTATAACATTAAGGATCGTGTGCCAAAATCTATAATCAATATGGGCATGCTTTACTCTTAAAATAAATATTCTCTTATTGTTTTTTAAGCGATAGACTTCAAGGTTTTTAAAAACCAAGTTTCGTAATATACCACCCTCTACCGAATCAATTTTGACTATCGCCTGGAACTTTTTGCCCAGCTCTCTCTCCAAAATAAACTTTAAACGTTTAAAAAAAATACCGCTTGCATCTACACCGAGCAAAATAACCATCGCCAATAAAAGAAATAGTAAAACACGAATCTGCTTTCTTCTGATAATAAGATGTTTCATGCTTTCACGGAAGACTGTCTTCTAATTTCCCCGTCTGTGCCGGTATTTTTTGGCAACTGATTAATTTAGCCGCTAGCAAAACTGAGCTTTTCCTTATCCTTATCTACCGAGATTTTAATTGGTTTTTTTCGATCAAGCCGGCCGCCAAGAATCCTCTCGGCTAAAGGATTTTCCAAAAATTTTTGGATCGTCCGCTTTAACGGCCTCGCGCCAAACATCTGGTCAAACCCTTTTCCAATAAGCAAATCCTTAGCCGCTTTATCTATTTGAACTTTTATGTCCTGTTCATCAAGTCGCTGCGTTACTTCCTGAATCTCAATCTCAATTATCTTGTAAAGATCCTCTTTCGTAAGTGGTCTAAAAACAATTGTTTCGTCAACACGATTTAAAAATTCAGGCTTAAATGTTTTTTTCACCTCATCCATCAATTTATTCTTCATTGATTGATAAGTTAGCTCCGCTTCATCTGGTCTGAAACCAAGTGATCCCTGCTTACGTAAAAGACTAGCCCCGATATTAGAAGTCATAATCAAAACCGTATTACGAAAGTCAACTTTACGCCCAAAACTGTCGGTTAAACGTCCTTCTTCTAAAACCTGCAGCAAAAGATTGAATATGTCAGGATGCGCTTTTTCAATTTCATCCAGTAGAATAACCGAATACGGACGTCTTCTAACTCTTTCCGTCAGTTGGCCCCCTTCCTCGTAGCCAACATATCCCGGAGGCGCACCGACTAATCTTGAGACATTAAACTTTTCCATATATTCCGACATATCAAGCTGGATAATTGCATCTATATCCCCAAACAAAAATTCTGCTAACGCCTTTCCCAGGAGCGTCTTGCCCACACCGGTCGGACCTAAAAAGATAAACGAACCAATCGGGCGCCGCGGATCTTTTAACCCTGCCCGTGAACGACGAATAGCGTCAGCAATCGCATTTATTGCCTCATCCTGCCCGATAACGCGTTTATGAATTTCTTCTGTCATCTTAAGCAGTTTTTCGGTCTCCTTCTCTTCTAAACGAGCAATCGGAATACCGGTCCACTCAGAAACAACTACCGCTATATCTTCGGTCTTAACCTCAATACTCATCTCCATCCGACTCTCATTCCAATTACTTCTTATCTTATCCAACTCCGCACGGGTTTCCCTTTCCTGGTCACGATAATATGCTGCCTTTTCAAAGTCCTGAGACTTAACTGCGGCTTCTTTTTCTTTACGCAACTGTTCGATTTTGTTTTCCATATCTTTTAAGTCCGGGGGGGCGGTCATAACTAACAATCGCGCCCGCGAACCTGATTCGTCCATAATGTCCACTGCCTTATCCGGTAAAAATCTTCCACTTATATATCGATCAGACAATTTAGCCGCCGCCTCAAGCGCATCGTCTGAATACTTTACGCGATGATGGGCTTCATATCTGTCACGCAAACCTTTTAAGATTTCAATTGTCTCCGTTATCGTCGGTGGCTCGATAATGATGGTTTGAAACCTCCGTTCTAAAGCCGCATCTTTTTCGATATATTTTCTATACTCATCCATGGTTGTTGCCCCGATACACTGTATCTCACCTCTGGATAAAGCTGGTTTTAAAATATTAGAAGCATCGATTGCCCCTTCTGCTCCGCCGGCACCAACAAGTGTATGTAATTCATCCACAAAAATAATAACGTTTTCTGAACGTTTGATCTCATCCATGACCGCCTTAATTCGTTCTTCAAACTGACCCCGATATTTTGTTCCGGCAACCATCAGCGCTAAATCCAAAACAACTACGCGCTTTCCTCTAAGTACCTCCGGGATATCTCCCTCTACAATTTTCTGAGCAAGCCCTTCGACAATAGCTGTTTTTCCGACCCCGGCTTCTCCCAGTAATACCGGATTATTTTTTGTTCTTCTACTCAAAATCCGGATAACCCGTTCAATTTCTGTTTTTCTTCCCACAACCGGATCAAGTTTGTTATCTTTCGCCAATTTATTAAGGTCTCTGCCAAAAGCATCTAAGGCTGGGGTCTTTGTTTTTCCCGCCGGCGAAGTCGTTTGGCTACTATCATAGCCCGCCGTTGTTGTTCCCAAGAGCTCCATAATTTCACGACGCACTTTATTTAAATCAAGTCCTAAATTCAATAATACCTGGGAAGCAACCCCTTCATTTTCTCTAATCAGACCTAACAGCAGATGCTCGGTGCCGATATAATTATGCCCCAGACTTCTGGCCTCTTCCATCGACAATTCAATAACCTTTTTCGCCTTAGGAGTAAACGGAATATCTCCCGATGTTACAGTGCTTGGCCCGGCATGGACAAGCTTTTCTACTTCAAGCCGAATCATATCCAAGTTAATTCCTAAGTTCTGCAATACTGCTGCCGCAACACCTTCGCCTTCTTTAATTAATCCCAACAACATGTGTTCGGTCCCGATATAATCGTGGTTAAACCGTTTTGATTCTTCTTTAGCTAAAAGAATTACTTTACGTGCCCGTTCTGTAAATCGGTCAAACATAATTGTTTCCTCCTTTAATGAACACGTGACTTATGGAACGTAGTGAACATAAGTCACTATGTGAATTAAACCCCCACACCAATTTTACAACTTACTTTGGTATGATATATTAATCAACTTTACTATAAACTCTACTTCGCCCACCCCACAACACCGTGTAAAATTGGTGTGGGGGTGAATTCGGCTGCCGGTTTACACTCCTTTCGATCATGTAAACCCAAGCCTCATTCATTTTACTTTTTCACGAATCAATTCCGCTCTCTTTACATCCCTCTGATGGGGATTAAGACTCTTATTTTCTAATTTCTGCAGGTGTGCCGGCTGCGTAAGAATAAAAAGCTCATTGATTGTTTCTCTCGTTAATCCTTTGATTAATCCCAAATCTATCCCTAAGCGCACATTGGAAAGTAACTCGATCGTCTCTGAGCTGGATATAATATGTGCATTTTTTAAAATTCCATAAGAACGCCAAACTTGATCCTCCACGCTGCTTTGGTTTTGGTTAAACAAAACTTGTCGCGCATTCTGTTCATATTCTAATACTTGTCTAATTATCCGTTTTATATTATCGATGATTTCTTCCTCGCTTCTCCCCAATGATACCTGGTTTGAAATTTGAAAAAAATTACCGGCGGCTTCCGTCCCTTCTCCGAACAAACCTCTGACCGTTAAGCCCAGCTTTATTATCGCTTGAATAACACGATTTATCTGTTTCGTTAATACCAGGGAAGGCAGATGCAACATAACTGAGGCGCGCATACCTGTCCCCGTATTTGTCGGACAGGCCGTAAGATACCCCCATTTAACAGAAAAAGCAAAACTTAACTTTTTCTCAAGCTGAGAATCTATCTTTCCAATTCTTTTCCAACATTCATCAAGATTAAGTCCCGGCTGTAAAACCTGGATTCGAAGGTGATCTTCTTCGTTAAGCATAACTGAAACCGTCTCATCAACACTTATCGCAACCGCCTTCGCGTCTGTATTAGCGATGTGTTCACGACTGATAAGACGCCGCTCAACTAAAAATTGTTTATTAATGTTAGAAACTCCTGACATTTTTACAAAAAGGCCGTTATCTTTCATTAAATCAAGACTATTTACTGCCGGTTCCATAAGACCTAATGTCTGCTCCTGCTGCTTTTTACCAGCCCAATTCGGAAAAATAACTTTTTCTAAATTTCTTGCCAGTCTTACACGACTTGAAAATACAATTTCAGAACTAGGGCCTGTTTCTTTTAGCCAACCACTTGTCTGTTTGACCAAGTCGTCTATTTTCATTTTCTTTAGCCCTCCGATTATTTATCTCTTTTTTCCAATTCTCTAATTTTGTCTCTGGTCCTCGCCGCTTCTTCAAACTCCTCGGCTTGAATTGCTCTTTGCAACTTTAACTGCAATTCCTGTATTTGTTTTTTCTTCTTAAATGCTTCTCCCCCGCGCATCGGAGCCTTCCCAAGATGTTGAACCGAACCATGTATCTTTTTTAATAAAGGTTCTAAACTTTCCCGAAAAGTTTCATAGCATTGACTACAACCAAATCTTCCAAGCTTACGAAAATCTTCATAAGTCATTTTACAGTTTTGACACTTTAAGGCGCTCTTTTTGCCCTTGCCAATCGGGGCCCCAAAATCGACAAGGCCCGCCAATAAATCCTGCAGCCCAAAAGGTTGCCCTAAACCAGCAATACCTTTCTCTTTTGCGCATTGTTCACAAAGATGCAATTCGGTCATTTGGTCATTAATTATTTCGGTTAAGTGTACCGTTGCCGACTTTTTATTACAAATTTGACACACCATTACTTCCTCCTTCAATGAGCAGATGAGTTATGAATTTTTCCAAAATTCATAAATCATAGGCCTTCTCGGCCGTCTGCGTATTGAACCCCCACACCAATTTTACAACTTACTTTGGTATGATATATCCAGCAACTTTACTATAAGCTCTACTTTGCCCACCCTGCACCACCGTATAAAATTGGTGTGGGGGTCAAAATTCAGCTAAATCCGCCACAAATCATGGCGGATACGCTTCATTTGACATTATACTTGATACCATTCCTGCACGTTATCTTTCTAAACTCTTTCATTAAGCTAAGTGTCATTTTGCCAGGTTTACAATTGCCGATCTTTCGCCCATCAATACATACAACCGGAATAATTTCAGCCGCGGTCCCGGTCAAGAATACTTCATCGGATATAAATACTTCATGACGCGTTAAAACATGTTCATGCGTAGGTATTTTAGACTTTCTGGCCAATTCGAGCACGGCATCCCGCGTAATCCCCCGTAATGATCCCATGCATTGTGGTGGGGTATAAAGTTCTCCATTTTTTGCAATAAATATATTATCCCCGGTACATTCAGCTACATAGCCTAAAGAATCAAGCATAATCGCCTCTTCGCAACCAGAATTTATAGCCTCAATTTTTGCCAAAATATTATTTAAGTAATTTAGTGATTTAATCTGCGGATTAAGAGCTTCCGGTAAATTGCGAACCGTAGGCACAGTAATAATACTTAAGCCTTCCTGATAAAATTTTTGCGGATAGAGGACAATCTTATCGGTAATAATAATAATCGTCGGATGTTTGCATTTCCGGGGGTCAAGTCCTAAGTCCCCTTCCCCTCTTGTAATAATTAATCTTATATAAGCATCTTTTAGCTTATTTGCCTTTAATGTATCGATAACGGCCTTGATCATCTGTTTTTTGGTGAGTGGAATTTTAAGCAAAATTGTATGTGCACTTTCATAAAGCCGGTCAATATGCTCGCTCAGCTTAAAGACTAAACAATTATAGGAGCGGATACCTTCAAAGACCCCATCGCCATATAAAAGCCCGTGATCAAAGACAGAAATTTTCGCCTCTTTTTTATTCATCAATCTTCCATTAATATAAATCTTGAGCTCCACCATATAATGCCTCCTTTAATGCGCAGATATGCTTCATTACGTAACTCTAAATTTCATTAACTAGTTCCCCGTCTTTAATAAAAAGTATCCGCGAGGAAAGCTTTGCAACTTCCTGCGAATGGGTTCCCACCAATATTGTATAGCCGTTGTCTTTATTCAGAGCTAATAAAAGATTACAAATCTTTGCCCCGGTAGCTGAATCAAGATTCCCCGTCGGCTCATCACAAAGAAGAATCTGTGGTTCATTTATCAAGGCGCGGGCAATCGCTACCCGCTGCTGTTCTCCGCCTGAGAGTTCTCCCGGATGATGAGAACTTCTTTTGCTAAGGCCAACTTGTTTTAACAAATCATACGCTCGCTTGCGAACCTCAGCCGCCTTAAGACCTAAAATAAGCTTTGGTAACATAACATTTTCCAAAGCCGTAAATTCCGGGAGAAGATGATAAAACTGAAAGATAAAACCAATCTTTCTATTGCGCAAACACGCCCGCTCTGAATCCTTTATTTTATAGATATCGACATCTTCAAGCAAAACCTTACCTTTTGATGGCTCATCTAATCCTCCGAGGAGATGAAGCAGGGTTGATTTACCAGCTCCCGAAGGACCAAGGATGCTTACAAATTCCCCCTTTTCAATCTTCAGATTTAATTCCTTCAGCACATGAAGTTTTCCCCCTTGACGATTATAGTACTTGTGCAACTGGTGCACTTCAAACATCATTCGTATCTTAAGGCCTCCACCGGGTTGAGCTTGGCGGCCTGATGCGAGGGATAAAATGTAGAGACCAAGCTAATACAAAGAGCCGCTAAAACAATCCAGAGCACATCCAGATGATCAATCTTTACTGGTAAACTATCTAAATAGTAAATATCTTTTGGCAATTTAATAAACTTATATGTTTTTAAAATATAAGCCATAAATATACCCGCTAATGTTCCGAACGCGGTCCCGATTAATCCGATTGCCATCCCAACTATGGTAAATATCCTGGCAATGCTTTTATTTGTCGCCCCAATCGCTTTAAGGATCCCGATATCCTTTGTTTTCTCTAAAACCATCATAATCAAGGTGCTGGCAATATTTAACGAAGCGACTAAAACAATTAAGGTTAAAATTATAAACATCGCTGTTTTTTCCAGTTTAAGCGCATTAAACAAATTGCGATTTAAATCCATCCAGGTGCGCGTAAAATAAGGGAATCCCAGTTCGTTTTGAATATTTTTCTTAACCAGTTCGGCTTTATAAACGTCATCTATTTTCACGCTCAGACCACTTACCAGAGTTGGATTGTCTGTTAACTGGCGAGCTTTATCTAAAGAAATAAAAACAACTCCGGAATCATAATCATACATCCCACTGGCAAAAATTCCAGAAATTTCAAGAACCTGGGAAGAAATGTTCTCTAAAGAAACTAACTGCACCTCATCACCGACATTAAGTGAGAATCGCTGCGCTAATTCCTGACCGATGATTATCTGTTCCTGATTTAAATCTAACTCTCCATGTTTTATGAATTTCTTTATCGCCGTTACTTTGGTCTCTAAAGCCTGATCAATACCGCGCACCATAACTGAAGATCGGCTCTCGGCATCTATAAATAAAGCCTGAGTATTGATAAACGGCGCTACGCCAATAACATGTTCTAAGCTATTAATTCTATCGCTAATAACTCCGGAGTCATCTAAACCCCCGATTTTCTCAACCACAATATGACTGCTGGTGCCAATAATTTTATCACGCAATTCATTATCAAAACCAGCCATGACCCCGATAACAATTATAAGGGTCGCCACGCCGGTAGCAACTCCGATGATTGAAATCAAGCTAATAATAGAAATAAACTTTTCTTTACTTCGCCCAAAAAGATACCTTATCCCAACCCAAAATTCATATTTCATAATAAACTCAAAAGTTAAAGGGGAAATTATTCTGTTTCCGGCTTAAGCTGAGGAAAAAGGATTACATCCTTAATCGACGGTTGATTAGCAAAAAGCATTATTAAACGGTCAATACCTATTCCTAATCCACCTGCCGGTGGCATCCCGTACTCAAGCGCTTCAACAAAATCCTCATCAATCGTTTGCTTCCCTTCATCCTTAGCCTGTTCTTGAAACCTTTGTCTTTGCTCCAAGGGGTCATTGAGCTCTGAGTATGCATTGGCAATTTCCATCCCCCCCATAAACAGCTCAAATCTTTCACTCAAAAGCGGTTCATCTTTTTTCTTTTTTGCTAATGGACAAAGTTCGGTATAGATATCGGTAATAAATACCGGATGCGAAGATTTTATCTCAATCAAATCTCCGATAAGATTAAGAATAAAAGTGCGGCTTATTTTACCATCTTTTAATTCTACCTTCACGTTTTTCTTCTTCAGTTTATTCAGCCAATCCTGCTCAGAATCATCCGGGCCGATGTCAAATTTCTCCCGCATAAGCCGGGCAAAAGATATCTCCTCCCACTCATTTAAATCAATTTTTTGATTATTAAAAATCAATTCCCGCTTCCCCAGAACCTCATCGGCATTATAACTAATAATCCCGCGCACAAGTTCCATCATATCTTTATAATCAGCATAAGCTGTATAAACTTCAAGCATTGTAAACTCCGGATTATGCCTCGTGGAAATACCTTCATTACGGAAAGAGCGATTTATCTCATAGACTCTTTCCAGACCGCCGACCAGCAGCTTTTTTAGATACAGTTCAGGCGCGATACGCAAAAATAGATCTATCCCTAAAGCATCAAGATGCGTCTTAAACGGCTTGCCCGCCGCACCACCGGCAAGCGAATGGAGCATTGGAGTCTCGACTTCTAAATAACCACGTTCATCCAAAAATTTTCTTATATTTTTGACAATCCTGCTTCTTAATAGAAACACATCTTTTACTTTATCATTGGCAATTAAATCCAAATATCGCTTTCTATATCTAATCTCAACATCTTTCAAGCCATGCCATTTCTCCGGCAACGGCCTCATTGCTTTAGCCAATAACTCGACATGTTTTGCCAGGATCGTTGCCTCTTTGGTGCGGGTCATAAAAAGCTCTCCCTGAATGCCGATTATATCTCCGACATCCAGTTTTTTAAAAAAAGAAAACTTTTCTTCTCCGATCACATCTTTTTTTATATAAAACTGGCACCTTCCGGTATTATCTTTTATATCGCCAAAGATACTTTTCCCGTGAAGACGAAGGGCCATAATTCTTCCCGCAGAGCAAACTTTTTCATTCTCTTTAAAATTATCATGGATCCATTGTACAGTGTGGGTCTTGGAAAAACGAGTTCCGTAACCACAAATCCCATCATTCGTTAACTCTTCCAATTTTTTCATCCGCTGCTGCATCAATTCGTCAATCATTTTGATAACCTCTTTCTTATTAACATATTAATAGATGATTATATAACTAAAAAACCCTTGTGTCAAGAAAACACAAATTCGCCTTACGTAGCTAACTTAGTGCTTTTTCTTGTCGTTATCAAAGGTCTCATGTTTTACAAAAGGTGAGGAAAACCGGTTTTAGGAAAAATATGGAAAAATTAGCTAAACCCAAAAAGGGGAAATTTATTAAAATCCATATCTCCTTTATTTATATTGTGTTGTGCTTTTAGATTGAGTTTGAAGTTTGCAGGCTTCATGATTGTGTGATATTATTTATATACTAGTTGGTTTATGGGAATATTAATTTACATTTTAATCTAATACTTTTATAAAGACCATGAAAAAGCGGATTTTAATCAAAAATTATGCTCGCAATTTATTTGATATTTACGGCAATATCTTAATTAAGGCCGATGAAAATATTACTACTACGCTGATAAAAAGCATTACCCGCAATGCTACATCCCGCGAATCCCAAATCATTCTCGCTAAAACACCGATCGTAAAGGATATTCTAACTGCTGTGAGCACAGGTATTTATAGAACTATATTTTCGAATAAGGAAGATCTAACGCCGATACTTAAAATTGTAGCGAAAACGAAACTTAAGGCACCAATAATTGAGGAATTGAAAAGTTTAAAAAAATGTCTACCTTTGGTCTACAATCATCTATTAATTGTAACCGCGCTTTCAATAAAAATGAGTCTGGATTTAAAAAACTATGATCCCTTTCAGGCGGCGCAAATTGGGCTTGTGCATGATCTAGGCAAATCGCGTCTCCCGCAGGACATTTTAGAAAAAAGAGGACCACTTACTCATGATGAATTTAAAATGATTCAGACTCATCCTTCAATAGAATACATTCTTCTCTCGGCTTACTTAAAAAACACAAAATCAACGATCGCCTATACATCATTTTTACATCATGAACGTTCAGATGGTACCGGTTATCCACGCGGCATCCAGCGTTTAAATAAATATGTTCAGACATTAATCCCCTGCGACATTTTTGACGCCCTTGTCAGTTCGCGCCCTTATCGCAGCGGACCTTATACGGCAAGAGCCGCACTGGATTTACTTTTAGATGAGGTTAAAAAAGGAAGGTTAAATAAAAAATTTGTTATTTGTCTTATTAGTTATATGCGGCGGGAAAAAATAAATTTTAAAAACGTGAAAATCGCAACACAACACCGTGATGCCCCGCCACTTATAAACTACTATGGGATCCGCATTGCTTAAGTCCGCTTTGCGCCAACGCTCTCCTTATTAATTTTTCGTACTCTAATTTTTAAAACTCGTCTTGTCTTTTCGCTAACTTTAAAACGCTCTGAAATCCGCAGACCGACAACCCAAATAATCTCACTTTCACAAACCAAAAGTGGAATTATATCTTTTAAATCCCGCTCCACCTTTTCATCGATAAAAAATTTTTTTATTTTTTTTCTTCCCCCCGTTCCTAAAGGATAAAAAATATCTCCATTTTTTCGGGTGCGGACCTTTAAGGGAAATTTTACTTTATCTAAATCAAAATACTCTATGTATTTTGAATGTCTTTTTAAATTAACTTTTCTCAGCACCCGGGTCGCTAAAAATGAATACTTCAAAAGCGGCATTTTGGTTTCTTTATTGATGAGCAAGCGCCTGATAACCGGCCTCGGTTTAAACTTGCCGGCTTTCGTCGTTTTTAAAAATATAATAACGTCGCTTGCTCTTTTAATTTGCAGATTTCCTGGCAAATCAATCCTCTTTCCCGACGCAAAATCCGCTTTAATAAAATTTGCCACCAGCTCAATATGTTTAAAATCGATGCCGCCCAAATTTCCGTTCAATGATTCAATCATCTTGCGAATAAGACCTTTGCTCAGCGCCGGCATTAGTCTTAAAAAACTATCTCTTTTTATTTTTAAACTGTTTTTACCAATACTGGTGACTTCACGCGCATAGCATCGCTGGACTTTACTCTGCAGAAATACTTCTATTTGCTTTGCCTGTTGTCCGATTCTAAACAAATTGCTTTTTATATGGGGGTTATAATTTTCAAGAAAAGGTATAATTTTCAGCCTGATTTTATTCCTAAAATAATCTGTCTTTAGATTAGAAGAGTCGATTTTGCTTTTAATCTTATTTTTTGTTAAATAATCTAAAATCTGCTGCTTTTGAATTTCAAGCAAGGGCCGAACAAGCGGCTTGCCCCTTAAGTTGCTTAGCGGTCTCATGCCGCACAAACCGGTGATCCCGGTCCCCCTTAAAATACGCATCAAGATTGTCTCAATCTGATCATCTTTAGTGTGCGCAACCGCTATTTTATCAATTTTATAAGCGTGTGCTATTTTTAGAAAAAAACCGTAACGCAATTTTCTCGCGGCGTCTTCCAAGCATAATTTTTGTTTTTTGGCAATTTTTATGGTATCTACTTTTTGATTAAAAAAAGGAAGGTTAAACTTTATTGCTAAAGAGCGCACAAAAGTTTCTTCTTGATCTGACTCTTTCCCCCGCAGGGAATGGTTCACACAAGCCACGTATAACTTTAACTTATAATCAGCAGAGAGGTTATTTAGCAGATTAAGGAGAAAAACAGAATCCGGCCCTCCAGAAACACCGACTAATACTCGGTCATTAGGAGTAAGGAGTTTCTGCTCTTTAATAATTTCTTTTACTTTTTGGATAAGGGCGTCCATGATTTAGACTATAGACCGATGACCAAAGACTAATAATCTTATATCCAATAATATATCAAACCGCCTACTTTTTATCAAAAATTTTTACAAGTTTAAGTCTTTTGTCTGTGGTCTGTGGTCTGCATTTGGATTCTATTTAAAAAAGGTATTACTGACAACAAACGATGCAAACACGATAGAGACCATCGACATGAGCTTTATCAGAATATTTAATGATGGACCTGAGGTATCTTTAAAAGGATCGCCCACTGTGTCGCCAACGACGCTAGCTTTATGGGAAAAAGACCCCTTGCCGCCGCAGTGACCTTCTTCTATATATTTTTTAGCATTATCCCAGGCCCCACCGGAATTAGCCATCATAACCGCCAGCACAAAACCACAAACTGTTGCTCCGGTGAGTAGACCAACCACGGCTTCAATCCCCAGTAGTATCCCAATAAGTATTGGCGTCATGATTGCCAAAAGTGCCGGAAGGATCATTTCTTTTTGTGCTCCAACCGTAGCGATTTTAACGCATTCAGCATAATCGGCTTTAGCTTTGCCTTCCATTAATCCTTTAATCTCTTTAAATTGCCTGCGCACCTCCAAAACAATACGCTCGGCTACTCTACCTACTGCCCGCATCGTCAATGCAGAAAACATAAACGGCATCATTCCCCCAATAAAAAGACCAACCAATACCCGGGGATTCAATAAACTTAATTCTAAACTTTTCCCAAGAATATTCACTTCCTCTTTATAAGCAACAATCAAAGCCAACGCCGTTAACGCGGCTGAGCCAATAGCAAAACCTTTACCCGTTGCCGCCGTGGTATTACCTAAAGCATCCAAAGCATCAGTCCGCTGTCTTACTTCCGGACCAAGTTTAGCCATTTGGGCAATGCCGCCAGCATTATCCGCAACTGGTCCATAGGCATCCGTAGCTAAAGTGATCCCCAGCGTGCTCAACATGCCAACCGCAGAAATTCCAATACCATAAAGTCCGAGATTATAATCTCCTGCCCCACCGGAAAAATAAAAGCTGGCCAGGATTGCGGCCCCAATCACAAGGATTGGAAATGCCGTTGAAAGCATCCCTACGGAAAGACCGCAAATAACAACTGTTGCCGGACCAGTTTTCGCACTATCAGCGATACTGCGAGTAGGTTGATATTTAGCGGAGGTAAAAAATTCTGTAGAAAGTCCAATTAGTATTCCCGCAAGAAGCCCGGAAATAATTGCCCAGTATATTCCTAAATTCTCTACGCCTAAGGTCGCCTTTACTAAAAAGAAACTACTAACCGCAATTATTGCCGCACTGGTAAAAATTCCCGTACGTAAGGCCCGCAGGAGAACTCCTTGTTCAGCTTTCTCGCCGGAACGCACAAAAAAGGTACCAATAATCGAAGCAATTACACCAACCGCAGCCATTATCAAGGGCACGGTTATTCCTCTTATTCCTAAGCCAGCTGCTGATGCTAACGCCATTGTCGCCACAATAGAACCAACATAAGATTCGTACAGATCAGCTCCCATGCCGGCAACATCACCAACATTATCTCCGACATTATCGGCGATAACCGCCGGATTTCGCGGATCATCCTCAGGGATTCCCGCTTCTATTTTCCCGACCAGATCAGCTCCAACATCCGCACCTTTTGTAAAAATCCCACCGCCGACCCTGGCAAACAGGGCCATTGAACTTGCCCCCATACCAAAGGTCAGCATCGTCGAGGTAATTGCGCCAATCTTATCCAAGTTAGGTGGTAAGGCATGGGTGGAATAGTACCAGTTTAAAATTGCATACCAGATGCTTAAATCCAATAACCCCAAGCCAACAACAACAAGCCCCATAACCGCACCGCTGGAAAAAGCGACGCGCAGACCGGCATTTAAACTCTTCGTTGCCGCCTGGGCGGTCCTTGAGCCGGCACGCGTAGCGATCGACATGCCAATAAAACCAGCTAATCCGGAGAAAAAACCTCCGCTTAAGAAAGCAAAGGGGACAAAAATTACCAAATATCCTCGTACGACAAGATAAAATAAGACAAAAAAAACAATCGCAAAAAAGCCCCCGACAACTGCATATTGTCGTTTGAGATAGGCTGCGGCTCCTTCTTTTACCGCCGCCGAAATCTCGCGCATCGTTTGGTTGCCCTCATCCTGTTTTAAAATAAAAACGGTAAGATAACCGGCAAAAATTAATGCTGCCGTTGAACCTAAAAAAGTAAAAAATACTAATGTTATATCGCTCATTTAGCTCCTTTCCTCTATATCTAAAGTATCGGCATTTTAGGATTAAGACTTTATCAATAATTTTAGTATATTGTACAATATGAGAATAAAAAATCAAGCGGTTTGTCTATAAAGGATGTAATATTTGAAGAGTTATAATTTGAAATGTTAGGGAGAGACTCTTATTTTTTCTTTTGTTTATCAGCTACGGTTAAATCGAGGACATTTTTTTGCGTAACTTCACTCTTTATAATTAAATGGCGGATGCCTTTTTTGCTCTTCCTAAGTTCTCCGACCCCGACTATCTTTTCGGGGAAATTTAATTTATCCTGCCATCTTTTCCTGAAAACGATCCAATTATCATCGAGGTCGTTTATCAGCTGATTTAACTTTTCTTCGGTAAGATCAGTTTTGTTGGGATCCTCAGGATACTTATTCACCAACGTATCCAACTCCGCAACGTAGCTAGTGAACATATCTTGCTCTGATTTTGCCTTTTTCACATTTCTCTTTTTTAATCCGCTCTCCATTGTCCGCCCCCTTGTTTTTCTCTCACTATCAATTTTAATGATTTATGCATCTGATGTCAAACAAAATTCGTAAGAAATTATAATAAAGGCGTAACATATTATGGCACAAGATGTTATGCCTACCTATTTTTCCCCACAGTTACATGCCTTAAAGCTGCATTTGCGCTTTAAATCCCGTAATCACTTAGTACTTTTTTTAGTTACAACAAAGGCAACCGCCTTCCCTTTTCCAGTACTTCCTGCCTTGAGCCGTTTCACTGCACTTCTTTAACATGCGCCTTACTTATTTAAAATTAGTAATTGTCTTATTTAAAAAGTAATGATATTATAATTAGAAATAAAAAAGGGAGGTAAAAATGCTTAAACGAGAACAAATATTACTTACCGACTGGCTTTCCGAGTGGTTTCACCACTGTGCTAAAAGATACGATTTGAGCTATTCGGAATTAATCAGAATTACATTATGCCTGCAAGTTGGACAATGGGTTAAAAAAGAATATCCTAAATACAAGTTTAACTTTTCCGAGCGGGAAATGACAAAAGAATTTAAAAAGCTTCTAAAGACCAGTCGTTTTGAAGAAAAGCTCCATCAACATTTTTCTAATCTTTATTTTGAAGCAAGAAAAGCCGTAGAATTCTTAATGGAGCAAGAAAAGAAGTCCAAACCATAATATAAGGGAAAACAATCTTTCCCCTTATAATCCTCTTTTTTGGTTCAATTCCACCCAACTAAGTCATCAAAAAATAAATTCCATTTTAGGGTTATTAAAAATTATGCCCTGTACCACGTGGGGTACAGGGCATTCACCACTCGCTTTTATATTTTTGATTTGCCAGGAACTACTCATTTCATTCGAGTACATGGCCTGCCATGAACCCGAGCCTTGAACCGGCGCGAAGCACGATTCATAGTAAGCTCCGCGAGTGGTTCATGGTGGCGGCGAGGGAATTGAACGTCGTGTCGCATCTTGCGCTTTAGCCCACACAAATACTTAATCTATTTTAGCCCGTGGCCGCTAGGCCACACAACTTTAGGGGGTACAGATTTTCAAAGAAGAGGGGGGACATAACTCCCCTTCTTCTTTGACTAAGAATTGAAACATTTGGGAAAGGGGTGATAGCGAGCCCCACGCAGGATGGCGAGCGCCAAGAGGGAAAAACTGCGTGTCCCCCCATGGAAAACTTTCTTAAAAAGAAAGTTTATTTTTGGTGGCGGCGAGTGGAGTTGAACCACTGACATAACGGGTATGAGCCGTTCGCTCTAACCGGGCTGAGCTACGCCGCCGTTATTCTAGCTCTATCTTCTCTAATGCCAGCCCCACCAGCTCATTCAAGAGCTCCATTAAGTTGTCGGAAAATTTATTGGGATATTTTGCGGTCGCAATACTAATTACCCCTAAAACCTCATCCTTGTAAAATACCGGAATAACAAAAGCTGATTTAACCTTTGGCCGGCGCATCCGCAAACGAACCTCCCGATCCTTCAACTCGTCATTAACAAAAAAAGCCTTTTTTTGTTCGATCGTCAAGCCGGCAATCCCTTCTCCTGGTTTTACTTTGGTATTATCAACAATATCTTTACTTAATCCTTTAGCATCTTTTATAGAAAGCTGCTGTGTTTTCTTTTCAAAAACCATAACCGAGCCCATCTCTGCCTCGCAAAGCTTCATCGCTAATTCCAAAAAAGTCTTAAGCAGAGCGCTAATCGCTTCTTTGTCAAAAATAAAATTTTTACTTTCGCACGTTTGTTGAAAAGCATTTAATTGCTCAATGAATGACGCAACCCACTTCAAAAATTCTATAATATTTTTAAGTTCGAATGCCTTAATCGCCGGCAATTTATCAAAATGTTCAAAAAATTTCTGTTCATTAATTGCAAATTCTTTTATCCGGCTTGAAAGCTGAGCGCGGATATCGCTGTTTTCAAATACTAAAGGCCCAACAATCACATATATATTCTGAGCATTATCGAAACGAACCGGTAAGGAAAAATTGACCAGGCCCATCGGGCAAATGTTCTCAGAACATTTTAGATCGTCCTGTCGCTTAAGATGATTAACAAGATTTGGAAACCATTGCCAACATTTCTTTACGGCTTGCGGATAACTTCCAATAACGTCCAAACAAATTTTAGGCATATTGGAGGGTTGCACAATAATCCTGCCGTCTTGGTCTACCGTGCGCAGAGAAATCTTTATTATTGCGGATAAGATATCTTGAATGTTTTGCCAGCGTTTTACTTCAACTAGTTCTTCAAATTTCATGCAATGCGGTTGGTTGAAAAAATAAAATTTGGTAGCGGGGGGCAGATTTGAACTGCCGACCTTTGGGTTATGAGCCCAACGAGCTACCAGACTGCTCCACCCCGCAACAATTTTTTAATTTAGCTAATTTCAAGTTTAGGCCTTATTATTTACTATGTTAAGAATTTTCTTCCTCTTTTTTTAAAAACTCATCTATCTTCTCATGAAAAGGGGAAATTTTAAATTCTTTTGTGCGTGCCGGGGACACTAAAACCTTTCTTTTTTTCTTCAAAGTCAAGTCAATCTTTCCATCAGCGGTAATCTTTTTTATCCGCGCCTCTACTTTATCGCCTGCTTTTAAGTAATCTTTAATATCCTTAACAAAATCATCTGATACCTGCGAGATATGAATTAACCCGCGCTTATTATCAGGCAACTTTACAAAAGCACCAAAGTTGTGAATTTTTAGCACCTGAACTTTCACAACATCACCAACTTTAAAACCAAACTCTTCGCCCATCTATTCTTCTTCGCTATTGATAACCCTATAGATTATTTCATTTTCCCTAGCTACCTTAAGTTTTTCTCGCGCAACCTCTTCAATATAAATAGGATCTGATTTTAACATTTCAATCTCTTCTAATAATCTTTCATTTTCATGCGCTAAATGTTCAAGCTGCTGAGAAAAAACTTCATCTTTTAATTTAAGCTTCTGAATCTTTGAATAAACTGGAAAAAATAGGATGATTATCAACAATAACCAGAATATAATCTTCCATAATTTAAAATTCATATTAATACTTTTTACTTAAATTTCTTTTTTAGCTTCGGACCAAAATAAGTCGCGGTTTTTCCCAACTCTTCTTCTATTCTTAAGAGCTCATTATACTTAGCAACACGTTCAGAACGGGAAACCGAACCTGTCTTTATCTGGCCAACATTAGTTGCCACTGCCAGGTGCGCGATAGTCACATCTTCCGTTTCTCCTGAGCGATGAGAAATTACACTGGAATATCCAGCCATCTTTGCCATCGTAATTGCCTGCAATGTTTCAGTAAGTGTGCCGATTTGATTAAGTTTTATAAGTATAGAATTCGCTACGCCTCTGTCGATTCCCATTCCGAGACGCTTGGTATTGGTCACGAAAATATCATCACCAACAAGTTGAACTTTTTTCCCCATCCGCTGAGTAAGCAATTCCCATCCCGGCCAATCATCTTCCGCTAATCCATCTTCTATAGAAATTATCGGGTATTTTTTTGTCCAGGTCTCATATATATCAATCAGACGTGGGGCCCGACATTTTATTGGTTTAGCTTCTCCACTGAGCACATATTTATCTTCTTTATAAAAAGAACTTGCCGCTGAATCTAAAGCAATAAATACATCTTTTCCGGGCTTATAGCCAGCTTTACCAATTGCCTCAATAATTAATTTGATTGCCTCTTCATTCGATTTTAAGCTGGGAGCAAATCCCCCCTCATCACCAACCGAAATACTTAATCTCTTTTTTTTCAAAATCGATTTTAGACTCTGAAATATTTCTGCGCCCATGCGCAGGCTCTCACTAAAAGTGTCCGGCCCAACCGGCACAATCATAAATTCCTGCAAATCCAGATTATTATCGGCATGCATTCCACCATTTAATATATTCATAAGCGGCACCGGCAAAGTACGAGCCTGAGCCCCACCGATATATCGATACAGAGAAACTTTTAAAGATTGACTAGCGGCTTTAGCACAGGCCAGCGAAACTCCCAGCATTGCATTGGCACCAAGTTTACTCTTATTCGGAGTGCCATCAAGTTTGATCAAAAGCTCATCTATCGCGCATTGTTTTGTTACATCTTTACCTTTTAATTTAGCAGCGATTATATTATTAACGTTATTTACGGCCTTCGTAACTCCTTTACCAAAAAATTTCTTTTTATTACCATCACGCAATTCTAATGCTTCATGTTCACCAGTAGATGCCCCCGAAGGTACAGCCGCGCGACCAATTATATCTGCTTGGGTATAAACATCGACTTCAACCGTTGGACTGCCCCGGGAATCCAAAATTTGCCTTGCCTTAATTTTCTTGATCTTATATTTCACTCTTTTTTCTTCTCCCGATTTGTGATGTTATAATAGCTTCGTAACCGTGTGTAGATGCGTAATTAAAATTGTAGTTATTTTTGCTGGGCCTTCCTTATCGTCCTTCTTTTCTTTATCTTTTTCTTCAGACTCTCCTAGGGTTACAACCTCGTTATTTATTTTTGTGTGCAAATCCGAATACACAACATATCCCTTTATTAGGTCGTAATAAATCACGCCCTCAACTTCTCCTTGTACTTGTCCATTCAAAGGCAACGCTGATTTCTTTGACTTCGTATAAGAATTGGTACTGACTTCAAGCCTTACTTTTGCACATTTATAGCCGTCTCTTTCTTCTATCCCCAACAGTGTATATTTAGAATAGGTAACATAATGCATAGAAAAATTTTCATTCTTTTCTTCTGATGATTCAGAATCCCTGATCCAGCTTTCGCCGATACGCAACTCATTGCCTGGAAACTCAGCAAACATCTTGCGATAATCGACATTTTGAAGGGACAACGGTAACTCTTTAGGCGCTTCGTACCCTTTTACTTCTCCGCTTTTATTTACCATGACAACAGCCGTCTTCCCGGCTAATTCAGAAACATCAGGATTGGGAACCACTTGATTCCCAATGATTGTGTTCATGTACGATTTTCCATAAGTTACGTGAATTTGTGCAATCTTATCCTTAGGGTTAACGGCCTTAACTTCGTGTGTATAGTTGAACTGGCCTTTTATCTTCGCCTTCTTCGCAGGTAACGCATTTCCCTTTTCCGCTTTAACCTGAACTGTCATTTCCCCATCGATGTCCATTTGATAATTCAGCTTATCACCAGCCTTAAAATTATACTCTAATTTTACCATTTTTTGCTCCTGGGCAAAAATCAGCGAACACAAAAAAGATACACTTAAAAAAATGCAAATTAGTATTTTTTTCAAAAAAAACCTTCCTTCACTCAAGACCATGATTTAGATGCAGAATGTTTCCTAACTCTAATCCCGACTTAATCTTTTTAAATTTATAAACTATGCCTAAATATACAACTAATGTTTTAAAAAGTCAACTAATAAATTCCTCGGACTTACTATATATTCAGAAGGCGTTTTAAGTTTTTTATTAAATAATTTAATCGTTTTTTAGACCCCGCTTCCAGGTAACAACGCATTACGGGCTCTGTCCCCGAAAGTCTAAACATTACCCAGTAATCATCCTCAAAAATAAACTTATATCCATCGCTCAAATCTTTCCTTTTAATTTTCAAATCACCAAAAGTTTGCTTTTCACTTAACAAATCAAGTTTTTTGAGTAAGATTTCCTTTTTTTTTGGTTTAAGCTGTAAATTTATTCTTTCTGAACAAAAATATCCATATTTTTTGTGAAGTGATTTTAAAATTTCAACCAAGGTCCTTTTTTCCGTAGCAACCATTTCGGCGATCAAAAGGCAAGCCAAAATACCATCTTTCTCGGGAACATGCCCCTGTATTGATAGCCCCCCTGATTCTTCGCCCCCGATAAGACAATCACCTTTACTTAGCGCTTCTCCAATATATTTAAAACCAACCGGGGTTTCAAGAACCTCAACCCCCTCTCTTCTCGCAATCGCGTCAATCATATGCGTGGTTGCTAAAGTTCGTACAACTTTCTTAGCCTTCCCTCTTGTTTTTAAGACATAATAGAACAAAAGGGTAAACACCTCATTGGGGTTTAAGAAAATACCGCCGGAATCCACAATCCCAAATCTATCGGCGTCGCCATCACAGGCAAGTCCCAGATTAAGATCCTCACTTTTTACCAGACCAATCAACTTTTTTAGATATGGTTTATCTGGTTTCGGCGGCCCACCGCCAAATAAGGGATTGAGTTTATTATTTAAAACCGTCATTCCTTTACAAGCATCTTTTAATATCATATCGATGTAGTTGCGACTTGTCCCATACATACAATCAATAGCCAGCTTTAATTTTGCCTTTTTTATTTTAGCTAAGTCTACGATTCTTTCCATGCGTTCGAGATAACCCCTTTGTGGTTCAAATGTTTTTATAAATTTATTGTTAGCGGGAATCTTCCGGATCCGGGCAGATTTTGCTTGCAGGATTCTAATCCTTTTTTCTATTGCTTGAGTTACTTCTAAAGAGGCCGGGCCTCCATACCGAGGTGAAAATTTTATCCCGTTATATTCCGGGGGATTATGGCTGGCCGTAAAATTTATTGCCCCATCCTGCTTTTTGCTAATAACATGGTATGCTATGGTCGGGGTCGGGGTGTCGCGATTGGCAAGTAAAACTTCTATTTTATTTGCTGATATAACCTGAGCACAAACCTTTGCAAAATGTCCGGAAAGAAAACGAGTATCATAACCGACAATAATCTTCGGCGCTGAGTTCTGTGTTTTTAAATAATCAGCAATGGCTTGACTCACCAAACGAACGTTATCGAACGTAAACTCATCGGCAATTACTGCGCGCCATCCGGCTGTTCCAAAACGAATCTGTCGAGAATTGTCCATGTTATTTTTGTATCTTGACCCTTCTACCGGCAACTTTTAACTTTCCATCAACAAGCAACCTTACTGCTTCCGGATATAATTTATGTTCTAGTTTATGTATCCGCTCGGCTAAAGAATCTTCCGTATCTCCTGCTTTTATTTCCACTGATCCTTGAGATATGATCGGACCATGATCAAGATCTTCATCAACAAAGTGAACCGTTACCCCAGTAACTTTAGCTCCGTAATTTAAAGCATCCCTTATCCCGTGCGTCCCTTTAAACGCTGGAAGCAATGAAGGATGAATATTAAGCATTCTATTTTTGAACTGCCGTACAAAATATGGGCTAATAAGCCGCATAAACCCAGCCAGAACAACAAAATCAATTTTTCTTTGCTTTAAATTGCGCACAACAAATTTATCATAGCTTGTTCGGTCTTTAAAGTTGGCTGAGGGGACATGAAGAATTGGAATCGCTGCATTTTCTGCTCTACTTAAAGCATAAGCATCGCTCCGGTCACCAACAACAAGGGCGATTTTTGCTTTTATCTTACCTTTTCCTACCGCATTAATAATGGCCTGAAGGTTGGACCCAAAACCAGAACAGAATACAGCAATATTTTTCATTTCTTCGCTAAGTTTACCAATTTTGGCATGATATCTGTCCCTAAAATAGTACCAATCGATCCTTGGGCAGAATTTTTTTCATCAAAAGTAGACTTCCCATCAACTTGAATATCAGAAGTTGCAATCAAAAGTGGAACGGGATCCGCAGTGTGTGCTTTAAGCAAACAACTAGTAGAATGGTCAGCGGTAACCGTAATCACCACTTCTGATAAGTCAATACTGGGGAGTAAATTACCGAAGAAATACTTGTCTATTGCTTCAATGCTTTCTTTCTTCTTAAGAAAGTTACCATCATGAGCGGGCTCATCAGGTCCTTTAATATGGATATAAAGGGCGTCAAATTCTTTGATCTTCTCCAAAGCCATCTTTGCCCAGAGCGGATATTCAAGCTGAGGTTTTTTTTCTAGCGGCGGAATCTTTATCGGTTCCATGCCGGTTAAAATTGCAATTCCTTGTTCTACCGGCATCTCAACAAAACAACCAATTTTCAGCCCATATTTTTCATACATCGAGGGGAATTTAGGGAGCCGATTTCCAGCATCACGCGTTAAAATAACATTTGCCGGAAGTTTTCCCTCAGCTATCCTTTTTTTGTTTACTGCTGATTCATTTAACACGACAGTGCTTTTTTCGATAAATTCATTAGTTATCCGGGCAGTATCACGCGCCTCTTTAGAACCATCTAACGCTTTACAATCAAGCAATCTATTTTCAAATGTTGTCAGGGCAACTCCGAAAACTCCTTCTTTGCCATAAGCCGGATCAGTATTGCTTACCCCCTCAGATAGCTTCCCATCTTCTGGATAAAAAACAAGCACTCCTCGGTGTCCGATAGTATTTCTGAATTTAAAAGTAGCCGGAATAGAAGTGAGCTTTACCTTTTTGTTTAATTCTTCTGACAACAACGTAGCTTCTTCTGTAGTTAGACTTCTTCCAACCCGCCGATCTCTAATTTCTTTATTTTCACCTAATGTCGCAAAATTAACCCGGTAGGCAAGGTCCCCATCATTTACCGAAAGGCCGCTGGCAAATGATTCTAACGGACCTCTACCGGAATAATATTTGGCCGCGTCATATCCCAAAATACTAATTACGGCAATATCTGACTCCGGGGCAATATCCTTTCCAACTGTGTAGACAAGGCCAAATTTACTTTTTGTGGCCAAATTATCCAAATTAGGCTTTCGGGCTGCTTCCAGTGGCGTCTTATTTTCAAAATCAGGATGGGGAGAATCACCCAAACCATCCAATACAACATAAATTATTTTTTTCATTGCTCTTGTTTTTTTATCTTTCTAGAATTTTTTGACAATACCAGATCTATCTTTTCTTTAAGCTCTGTATATTCCAGCGGTTTATTCAAATAGTCGCAAACACCTAAATCCAAAGCTTCAAGATAGGTTTCCCATTCGCCAAAAGCGGTAACGATTATAACCGGAAGATTAATATGCAATTCCGTAAGCTTTTTCATCAAACCAATGGCGGTATCATCCGGCATCTTCAAATCAGCAATTACCAAATCAAGGTTCGGCGTCTGTACTTTCTCTAAGGCTTGTTTGACGCTTTCGGCCTCGTAAACCTCAAAACTATCTGCTCTTAAAAGCTTCGCAAGATATCGCCGCAACACCTCATCATCTTCCATTAACAAAACTACATGCCTGCGATTCTTGCTCATAACTGCGCCCCTTTCTTTGGATTATATAATTATGACAAACTCACCCTTAGGCTTCTTATTGCTAAAATGAACAATTGCCTCGGCTACTGTTTCACGCCGTATTTCTTCAAATTTTTTAGTTAGTTCTCGGGCAACAACAATTTTTCGATTTCCAAGAGCTGCTTTTACATCTGCTAGGCTTTTGAGTAGGCGGTGAGGAGACTCGTAAAAGATGATTGTTCTTCGTTCACTTTTTAAACCTTCTAAAACCCTCTTTCGAGCTCCAGATTTTGCCGGTAAAAATCCTTCAAAAATAAATTTATTAGTAGATAAACCCGAAACTACCAACGCCATTACAAAAGCCGTAGGTCCGGGTATGGCTTCAACCGCTATTCCTTGTTCAATGGCCTTTTTGATCAGGCTACTCCCCGGATCCGATATGCCGGGAGTCCCAGCATCGCTAACTAATGCTATACTTTTACCTTCTTTTAAGGTTTGTAAAATAAAATCAATTCTTTTTAATTTGTTGTATTCAAAATAACTTAGTAACGGCTTCTTTATTTGGTAGTGCTGCAGTAATATTCGGGTCCGGCGGGTATCTTCACAAGCAATATATTTTACTAAAGATAACACCTCCAAAGCTCTTAAGGTAACATCCTTTAAATTACCGATGGGCGTAGAAACTATATATAAGACTCCAAAGTCTTCCATTATTATACACAATATATCTAAAAATACAACAATTTTTTTTCTTTTAACCAATCTTCAGTTAAAATCCCCAACCTTCATTATTGGGATTTATATTTTAACACACTATAATCATAAAGACCATATCATTTTAAGAAATTATCATAACATTCCTCCAATAAAGACATTAACTCTTTTATTTATGACTAGTTATGATTTGAATGCCTTTTGATGATTCTAGACATTCCGGGCAGAATGCAGATATTATCTGGTAAGCGCATTAATTTTCTTTACGTAGTTCTGGGTTTCTTTAAAAGGTGGAACTCGAAAATCATGATTTTTAACCGCACCGGGTCCGGCATTATAGCAAGCAAGTAACAAATTCTCTTTTGAAGCATTCAACTTATCCTTATAAGTGTCCAGGAAATCATTTATCCACATCAAAAATCTTGTTCCCACTTCTATGTTTTTCTTGGGATCAAAAGAACACTCGTTAAAATCCCATTCAACCTGCAAATAATCTTTACAAATCCAATCCCAGGTTGGACGAGTTATTTGCATTAACCCCTTGGCATTACAGCTACTTACAGCAAAAGAATCAAAACTGCTCTCAGCTTCAATCACTTTATAGATTAAATCTGGACTGATTCCATATTTCTGACTTGCCTGTAAGATAAGAGAAGAAATTTGATCAGCCCTGGTTTCTGGTAAGAAAACAGAAGCGCTTTGGATAAAAAAAAGGAAAGTTATTGCTACTATTCCAGCAATTTTCTTTCCTTTTACAATCCTTTTATAAAGTGGACATAAAAAAAGCATAAAAATTCCTTTTTCTAAAATCAAGTATACCACATTTTTTAATATTTTACAAACTTTTTAATTGCTTTATTTTAAAGGTGTTATGTAAATTATGGTAGGACTAAATTTTGATAGGATATCGACCGTAGTCTTTTATGGTTGAATAAAATGTGAAAACATTTTTTAACTCTATGTTTTTGTCTATGCCGGAACTAGAACCAATAAAATGCCCTCCGCCAAAAGAAGAATTCTTTATGCACCTTTTTGTTTGCTCAATTATTCCCTTCTCATCCTGAGCATACAATACAATATTGCCAAACAAAAGTAAGCTCTTGGCATACTTTTTCTTCAAAATTCCAATATCCATCTCCGCTTCCCGATCAACCGGATGGATCCCATCAATACCCACATCAATTAATCCATCAATAATACTGTTTATATCCCCATCAGAATGTAAAATTACTTTTATATTCTTTTCCTTCAAGGGCACAATAGCCTGCTTAATGCGGGGCAGCCAACTCTGCTGCAAAAAACTGGGCGAAAATATTAATCCTTTTTTATACGCTATATCATCAGTAATAAAAAACATTTTTCCTAATTCTTGCTTGGCAAACTCTCTGGCTCTGGTATATATATTCTCAGCAAATATATCGATAAGTTTCTCTATCTCTATCGGTTCCAGATACATTTTTTCACAAAAGTTCTCAAACCCTAAACTCCGATAGGCGATACTTAAACACCCCTCGACCGACATCGCCAGATAAGTATCGGGCTCAAACAGCCTTTGCTGTTCCTTAAACTCTTCAAACTCTAGCGCTAGTTCATCCGCACTTAAAACATCAAACCGGTGTTTTCGTGAGGTGTATTTATTTAAAAGCTTAAAAAAACCATCACGGCAATGGATTCTGCGCCGCTCAAAACGCCAGCAAACATCTATCCCAAGTTCGTGATATGCCTTGACTTTTGCCTGATCAGCTGTTTTTGCCTCCGGGGAAAAATAATGAAATACTTTTTTATTGTCTAAAAAATCACAGACCGGCACATGGTCTGGTTCTTGAAAGTTTAAACTACGGTTTATTCTTTCGGACACCTTGGGATCAAGCATGATATCTATTTGTGTAATGTTAATGGGAAATGAATTGATTATCGGCTGAGTACTGTGCTGTGTTGAAATTTATCACATCCAACGGGTTTTGTCAAAAGATTTGCTAAATGTCTTATTTTTCGATATACTATGAGCACGGAGGGTGAAATGATTTTTAAAAAGTTAAGAAAATTCACAAAGGCGATAATGTGGGTGATTGCGATCTTTATCGTTCCGGCTTTTGTCATCTGGAATATCGGAAGTACGGTTAAGAGTCGCCGTTCCGGCTATGCCGGAAAATTATTTAATAAAAAGATTTCGATGGATAAGCATTATGAAGCAAAAATCGCTACTCGTAATGACGCCTGGCTCAAACATGGGGACAAATTTGAACAGTATATCAACCTGGACGAGCAAATCTGGACTAGGCTTATTCTCCTCCACGAGGCTAAAGTAAGAAAAATAACGGTGAGTAATGAAGAATTGCTTTACTATATTAAAAACTTGCCGATCTTTAAATATGCCCAACTTACCCCCCAGAACTACGCTTCAATTACAGCACGCGTTTTTCAAGAAACACCGGCGGAATTCGAAGCCGGCATTAAAGGTTCAATTATGACGGCTAAACTGATGAACGAAGTTGCTGCGGATATAAGCGTAAGCGACGAAGAAGTAAAAACGACCTATCACAAAGAAAACGAGCAAGCAACTGTTTCTTATGTTTTAATTGAACCCAAAGACTTTTACGAATCTGTTTCTCTAGAAAACGAAGAAGAGCTAAAAAATCATTTCAATGCTCATCAAGAGGGGTTCAGAAAACCGGAACAGGCCAATGTCGAATATGTCGAAATTAAATTAGAGCGATTTAAAGATGCTATTGTAATAACCGATGAAAGAATTAAAAAATATTATGGACTAAATAAAGCTAACTTTAAGATAACGCTTCCCCCGGCCACTAAAAGTGAGCCTAACAAAATAAAATATAAACCCTTAACGGAAGTAGAAGATTCTATCAGAGAAAGGTTGATCGAAAAGGAAATGCGTAACCGCGCTTCAAATCTTGCCCGTCAAATTATGAATAAACTTTTTTCCGAAACAGACCTTGCTGAAGCGGCAAATGCATATAATCTGACCGTTCAAAAAACCGGGCCCTTTTCCATGCTCGAAGAAATTCCAAATGTCGGCTTAAGTTTCCCTTTTTTAAAAGCTGCCTTTTCTCTAAAAATAGGCGAAATAAGTGAAGTAATCAAAACATCGACTGCGTATTATATTTTAAAACCCCTAAAAAAAATTAAGCCTTATATCCCCGATTATGAAGAGGTAATCGAAGAAGTTAAACAGGCTTATAAGGAAACTCAAGGCTCTAAATTAGCTGAGAAAAAAGCCGAACAAATCTCAAGCGAAATAAGAGAATTGATCGATCATAAGAATTTAAGTTTTGAGGATGCCGCAAAAAAGCTGGAATTTACTCCTAAATTAGTAACAAATTTCACTCGTTCAGGTTATATCCGGAAACTGGGCTTTGCTCAGGATTTCACCAAAACAGCTTTTAACTTAAAATTGGACGAAATATCCAACCCGATAAAAACCCCCCGCGGATTCTGCATTTTAAAGATGGAGGAAATAATCCCGGCTGACGAAGAACAATTTGCAAAAGAAGAAAATGATTATCGCAAAAAGATTCTTGATCAAAAAAGAAATGAATATTTGAATGCCTGGTTTTTGGAATTAAAGCAGGAAGCAAACTTAGAGGTCTATTCAAAAGAAAACCAACTTCAATGAAAACAGTAATTTTAGCCTCTGCGTCCAGCCGGCGGAGGGCATTACTTGAGAAAACCGGCCTCCGCATCACAGTCCTTCCAAGTAAAGTAAGCGAATCCATAAAACCTTATCTATCGCCAGCACACCATGTTATTCACCTTGCGCTCGCCAAAGCCGAAACCATCGCAAAAAAAGCGGATAATAGTTTGGTTGTTGGCGCAGATACGATTGTTGCCTTCGGCAATAAAATCTTTGGTAAACCTAAAAATACTAGGGATGCCAAATTTATCTTAACGACTTTAAATCAGACAAAACACGACGTTTATACTGGTATCGCGGTAATTGATACCAAGACAAAGCGAAGGATTGTGGATGTAGACAAAACAACAGTATTTACCAGAAAACTCACCACTCGGCAGATACGAAATTTAGCTTCCCAAAATCTTGATAAGGCGGGCGCTTATGCGGTTCAGAAAAAAGCGGATCTACTGGTAAGAAAATTTGAGGGCGATTATTATAATCTCGTGGGGTTACCGCTTAGTAAACTCATAAATATATTACAAATTTTTGGCATAAAAACTAATTCTCGGAAAAAGATTGGATAATATCAGTCGGTAGCAGCTTTTTATCTCCTATTCGCTTTTTTTACCCCACTTCTTCTCTTTTTCTATATACTGATAAAAAGGACAACATTTGCATCTTCCATATCTTTCGACAAATCTGCAAATCTCCTTGGTTTGCATTGGTTCATACGCTAATGATTGCTCACCGTTCTGGTCTTCTCCTTTTTCCCTCAGCGCCTTATTGAACTTTTTCAGTGTTTCTTCGGCAGTGCTAGCGCACATTGTTCCCGCTACTTTCCAACACTCTTCTCCATTATCAGGATAGGCTGGGCATCTCTGCTCCATACCACAATACATGCGTTCCCAGCATCTCTCTAAAAACCTTTTTCGCACTTTTTACCTCTTTAGCCGTGGAACATTTAATTACCGAGACCTGGTGGCCAGAGCAAAAAAACTCCCAATGTCAAGCGATCATCTATCCAATTAAATTATATCATAATATAAGCAAAGGTCAACAATCTGATGCCGGCTTAACACTACTGAGAAGTTATCCCGAACAATCAATTCTCAAAATAAGCTTATGCTAAGAAAGACAAAAAAATCCAGTCTTCAAGACTGGATTTTTCTAAGCCGATTTTATATTAGCCTACTGCTGAGTAATTATCTTTAGGACCTGCTGATATTTCTCTTTTGTCTTGGTAACTATATCTTCCGGTAATTCCGGCGCCGGCGGGGTTTTATCCCAGTCAAGCGTCTCAAGATAATCACGCACAAATTGCTTATCAAAACTCGGTTGCGGTCCACCCGGAGCATATTCAGCCTGCGGCCAAAACCGTGATGAATCAGGAGTAAGCACTTCATCAATTAGAATAATTTCATCCTGAAATTTACCAAATTCAAACTTCGTATCGGCGATGATTATCCCCTTCTGCTGGGCATACTCACTCGCCTTTTTATAAATATCTATACTTAACTGTCTAAGATGCGCTATCGTATCTTTACCAATTAAATTTTCCACATACTGCTGGGTCACATTCATATCATGTCCAACATCTGCCTTGGTTGCCGGAGTAAATATCACTTCCGGCAGTTTATCCGACTCTTTCAGACCTTGCGGCAGATTTATCCCGCAGATAGAACCTGTCTTTTTATAATCCTTCCATCCTGAGCCGGATAGATATCCGCGGACAACGAACTCTACCGGCAAAGGCTCAGCCTTTTTCACAAGCATCGAACGCCCTTCTAATATATCCTTGTATCTATGCAAAGACTGCGGATATTGCTCCACATCCGTAGTTACTAAATGATTATCAACTATTTCCCTGGTGAAATCAAACCAGAAGCGGGAAATATTCGTTAAAACTTTTCCTTTAGTCGGAATCGGCGTCGGCAAAATTACATCAAAACAGGATATCCGGTCTGTAGAAATTATTAATAATTTATCGTCTAATTCATAAATCTCACGTACCTTACCGCGTTTAAAAAACGGAATGCCTTTAAGTTCGATAGCCGATGTCGCTTGCTGAGTCATAATCCACCTCATTTTTTTAAGTTAAAGAAATTGTTCTGGTTTAATATAGTCGCCGAATTTCTTTTGGACATCTAGAAGCCGCTGTTTTTGTTCATCCAATATTTTAAATACCTGCTGCGGAGCATCGGTAACCTTGGTTTTATAAATCTCTGTTATCCGATCGATCTTGGCGATATTTTCCTTTACCCGGATTTTAAAAAATTCATCATACTTATCTTTAGAAAAATCTTCAGCCAGCACTTGTTTAAACAAACGCTGTATATCCTTAAATTCCGGTAAATAACCAATGGGCGTTTTTATCGCCTTAACTTCATCATGGGCTTTTAACTCCATCCACTTAAGCCACACGCGTTTATCTTGTTTGCCCGAAATATATTTACCTTGTTTGTCTTTGAGAAAATAATTTACGCCAAAAACCGGCGGTGCCGCTACAAGATCATTGACAAAATCTAAATGGTTTTGGATATATTTACCCACCGGGATAGAAAGGAAATCCAGGTTGGCCATGAGATTAAATTTGCGTACTCCCTCTTGTCCCAGTGTAGCAGAGGTTGTCTCTGATTCTAAAGAACTGGCCATGGTAATAACTCCATGTGTCCAGTTGAAGCTTTCGAATACCGGCGGCCAGGTATTTGAATCGCGGCCTCCATAAATAACACCTGTTATCTGCGCACCTTCCGGGGCTTCCAATGCCTGGTCACAGTTTTTAAGCGGCTTTAAAGGAATAGTATAACGCGCATTACTGTGTGAATGTTGAATTTCCTTCCCCTTACTATCTTTTTTGCCTTTAGTCCAATCGCCAGAAAAATTAACGCCGCTATCGGGTATTGCGCGTCCATCTCCCTGCCAAAAGGGATTACCATCTTGGTTTAAGACATTGGAAAAAATTACCTCACCCGGCTTACTAAGTACATCCCAGATAAGCGGATCATCCTGGGCATTCACATCGCGGATAATGCCAAATATACCGCGTTCTACGTTAACTGCATATACCTTGCCATCTTTTTTGCGCAAATAAGCAATATCATCACCCACAATCTGTTCTCCCTGCACCATGCAGGTAGAAGTTTTGCCACAGGCACTGGGAAAGGCACCAGTAAAATAAGATTTTCTTTTATTTGGACCGCCCACCGCCATAAGAAACATATGTTCGGCAAGCCAGCATTCCTGGTCAGCTTTGCGGATTGCCAACCGTAAAGAAAGTTTCTTTAACCCGACTGTATTTCCCGCATACTGGGTGTTAGTACTATAGACAAGATTTTCAAGCAGATCGATATATATGCGGCGCTTATCAACATTTTTACTTACGTTATTCTCAAGTTCTCCAGCGGAATGTACATATTTAAAAAATGAAATATCTTTAGCCTTGGCCTTAAACGATTCGTAGGCCGGCCGGTAAAGGATATCTTCTGAATGAGCAACATAAGCAGAATCTGTTAATTGCACCGTATAAATAGAAAAATCAGAATTAACCGGGCCCAAGCATAAAAATAATACATACATCTGCTTACCGACCATGATGTCTTTTAATAAACTGCGTATTTCTTTTAGACCTTCATCCCGGGCAACGGTATTGATATGTGCTCCTAGTTTAATCTGGTCAGTAACCAGGAATTTGGTATTAGCTTTATCGCGAGCCTGGTCTAACATACCGTCAAAATGCATGGTATGGCCTTGGGTTTTAAGGGGATTCTCTTCTTGCAGTTGTATTGACCTTTGCCTGAGATATTCAATATCGCTTTTAGAGTCTGTACGCAGAAAAACAGAGGCCGGATTACAAAGCTCCACATATTCGGCTATAAATTGTGAAATTTCAGGATTATTCAGTTGAGATAATTTTTCGAAGTTTTCTTTATCGCATTTTTTTCTCAGCAACTCAAAGATCGCATCAACCATTAAATTGTCCTCCTTTAATTTTACTTTAACAAAAAATAATCTCTCTGGTATTGGTCGTTGATTATACCAAATCCATATCCGCTTTGCAAGAGTTTCTAAGCCCGAAGACTAGACTAAAAATTCTTTTCTGGGTTATGGGGGGAATGCGGTCTTATTATGACCTTTAGAGATTCCTTGGCAGCGGAAGCTATTTTAAACCCTTTTTGTATTTCTTCTAACGGGAACCGATGGGTTATCATATCCTGAACATTTACCTTTCTCTTCGTGATTAAATCTAAAGCCTCTTCTAAATCAACCGGGGCCGCACCATAAGAGGATGTAAGCGTTATTTCATTTCTCCAAAAATCCACAACCGGAATATTAATAGCTTTATCGGGAATAGCAAAAAGCAGGATTATTCCTTTCCGATCTATACAACTAAGTGCCTGCTCGGCGGCCGGCAAAGCACCGGTCGAGACGATCACCCGATCGGCTTTAATATCAAATTTTTGATTTGCGTTTAAAACTTTGTCCGCACCGTACTCTTTGGCTTTATTTAACCGGTAATCGTCGATATCCGTCGCGATAACTTTTGCTCCTTTTAACTTGGCTAATTGGATATTCAATAATCCAGAAACACCGCTGCCTAAAATCAAAACCGTCTGGCCTGCGCTTATATCAATTACTCGTTGTCCTCTGACCACACACCCCAAAGGCTCAATCATTGTGCCGGCTTCAAAAGAAACATTTTCTGGCAGTTCATAAGTCCCGCGCTCCACATTTATCTCAGGAATTCTGATAAATTCACTAAAACCACCCGGCTCATAATTGCCTTTATGTAATAGCTCGCAAGCCGTATGATTTCCGGCCAAGCAGTATTTACACTCGTTGCAGGGCACATGATGACTCACAAAGACTCTCTGTCCGGAGCGGTACTTTTCTGATTTAGATTCGAGTATTTCCCCGGCGATCTCATGACCTAAAACACGCGGCGCTTTTTTAATCCTGTACCACTGCATAAGATCTGTACCGCAGATACCACTGGCCAATACTTTTACCAATAGCTCTCCCGCGCCAATCTGTAGTTTGGGAAGATCTTCAACCCGTAGATCTTGATTGTTATAATATACAGCTACCCGCATAATATTTCTATCTCCATTCCCAAATTCTTAAAAATAGTTACCGGCTATTTTTAATATCATTGAATAACTTATGCGCCTTCTTAACTGTGGCTTTCTCATGAACAATAGCCTGCAAGGCTCTTGCTATCGCTACCGGATGAGCACCTTGCCAGACATTTCTTCCGAGATTGATTCCGATCGCACCTTTTTGCATGCCGTCATAGACAAACTCCAAGACCTCATGCTCGGTTTGGCACTTGGGCCCGCCCGCCATTACTACCGGCACCGGACAACCCTTTACAACTTTATCAAAATCTTTTCGGCACCAGTAGGTTTTTACTACCCGCGCGCCTAATTCAGCCGCAATCCGACAGCATAAACCAAGATAACGAGCTTCGCGCTTTTCCATTTCTTTGCCCACGGCTGTAACCGCCATTACCGGGATCCCATAATCCTCACACCGGTTAACAAGTTCGGCAAGATTTGAAAGGGTCTGACGCTCATAATCACTACCGATAAAAACAGAAATACCAACTGCCGTTGCATTAAGCCGAATAATTTCTTGAATAGAAGTGGTAATAACTTCGTTAGCCAGATCCTTGCCAACCATGCTTGTGCCTCCGGATACGCGCAGGATTATCGGTTTACTATCAACGGCATCGATGCAGGAACGCAGTACGCCTCTGGTAACAAATAGGGCATCACAGTAAGGTAGCAGTGGTTTTATGGTCCGAGCCGGTTTTTCTAAACAACGTGTCGGGCCTTGAAAATACCCATGGTCTATTGGCAAAAAAAAGCAATGCCCATCGCGTTGAATAAGTTTGCTTAGCCGATTTTTTATTCCCCAGTCCATTTTACATTCCTCCTTTATATATTAAAGTTAACACTGTCCGTTTTAAAATTTTGTCTATTCTCCAAACGTCAACATCTAATTAATGTTTGCATAATTTACTGAAATAATTTTATCCGGCGGGCTAATATGTTAAAAAACTCTTATCAAAGGCATATTTACGTGCCGTTTCTTTTGTAACTCTTTGGGTATCAATAAGAAATTTTAAAGACTGGTCTAACGTTTGCATTCCCGCGCGCCCACCTCGTTCGATGACCGAACTGATTTGATATGCCTTCTTCTCTCGGATAAGATTTCTAATGGCCGTATTAACTGCCATTATTTCACAGGCAAGAAATCTTCTTTTCCCGTCCCGAGATGGAACAAGAACCTGTGAAAGAACCATCTCTATTGATTCGGCAAGTTGTACCCTTATCTGTTCCTGCTGACGAGCAGGAAATGCATCGATTATCCGATTTACCGATTGAGCTGCGCTGCGGGTATGAAGCGTAGCAAAAACAAGATGCCCGGTTTCCGCCGCACTGACCGCATTGGCCACCGTGTCTAAGTCTCTCATTTCACCGACTAAAATTACATCCGGATCCTCACGAAGTGCGGCCCGCAAGGCTTGCGAGAAGGATTCTGCATCTACGCCAACTTCTCTCTGGTTTACAATCGATTTCTTATGTGAATGCACATATTCAACTGGATCTTCCAAGGTTATGATGTGCGCTTCTCTATTAGTATTAATCGCGTCAATAATTGCCGCCAGCGTTGCCGATTTTCCACATCCCGTAGGACCGGTAACCAAAACCAATCCTCTTTGTAGCTGTACAATCTTATTAATATCTCTGGGTAGACCTAATTCATCTATCGATTTTATTATCCTCGGAATTACTCGAATCGCCAGACATAGGCCATTTCTATCCTGATAGATATTTACCCGGAAACGACATAGCCCCTTAATTTCAATGCCCATATCGATCTCTCTTTTTCCCAAAAGAGAATCTTTCTTACCCTCTGGAATAAGATCATAGGCCATCGCTTTAATATTACTTGCGGTTAACACCTCACCGGTGATCTTTTTGAAACGGTCTCTTACCCTCATCATCGGTGGCAACCCGACACATAAATGTAGATCCGACGCATCCTCCAGAACTGTCTTTTTAAGCCAATTTTTTATATCCATTTCCACCCTCTTTTTTTATTTTTGAGGAATTTTTGTTAAATAGATCAAAATTTCACGAGAGTTAATCCGGGCAAGTAAGGCCTGAAGATCAGCTAACGAAATATCGTTAAAACCCATATCAACATAAACCATGCCTCCGGGTTTAATCATCCCGTTACGATAAAATTTTCTCACTAAAGTCGGCTTAAGATATCTGTTGTCTTTACTTTTGAATAAGTATTCATCGTTTTTATAACTCATCCTAATCGGTATATCGCCAAAATTATCTATAACTAAACAATAATAAAAAGGTTTCTCGGTATCATGATATAAATAAGCATAAATATTTACATCGCTCTTACCCTCAGCATCATAATCAAATCCCGCCATTATTAAATCCGTTCTTTTTCCGATAATTCCCGCTGTTTTTAATAATTTTGTCTTCTTTTTAAACAGACTCTTTGTCTTTTTTGATTTTAGAATTCCTTCGGTGACTTCTTTCATATAATTCTCTAAACGTATGGTTTGTGCCCAAGACAGACAAGCAAAATAAGAGAGAATAATAAATAAGCAGGATATCAAAAATATCTTCTGATTGGATTTAAAAACTTTAGCCCCACGAGGGAATAATTTCACGATTACCTCTCATCGATTATCGAAGACTAATCTTTGTATTTTATAACTAAATGATACTACACGGGATAACTCATGTCAATAATTCAAAAGAGAAATTGCAGAGGGCAAAGAGCAGACTAATTAGCTTATTATGCCTGTAGGCTATTCTCCGGGTATAATTTTTGCCTTCGAAAGACACTTTTCAAGTTGACAAAAAATGCAAAATAATGTACATTATAAACCTACTAAGTTAGGGGCGCGTGGCACAGTTGGTTAGAGCACCTCCCTTACAAGGAGGGGGTCGTAGGTTCGAGTCCTACCGCGCCCACCATTAAGTACCAGAGAGGACTCGAATCGAAGTTGAGCGCCGAGCAATAATAATATTTTTATAGAATTGGGGGCGTAGTTCAGTTGGATAGAACGTCGGACTGTCGATCCGAAGGTCGCGGGTTCGAACCCCGTCGTCCCCGCCATGAAATAAAAAGGCTTTTCTGCCAAGAAAAGCCTTTTGTATTTTCCATAGGGAAAAAATTGATGATATCTATTCCACCGTAACACTCTTTGCCAGATTTCTCGGTTGGTCAACATCGCATCCTAAACCAACCGCAATATAATAAGCTAAAAGCTGTAGCGGCAGGGCGACAAGCAGCGGGGAAAAAAATTCGTCAACCGCCGGAATCTCTAGCACATAATCAGAATATTGCTTGTCCTTTATCTCTTTATCCCCTTTGGTTGCGATCGATAAAACAACTCCCTTCCTTGCTTTTATCTCCCGAATATTAGAAAGCATTTTATCATATACACTCGATTTTAAAACAATACATACTACGAGGGGGAATTCATCGATCAGCGCAATCGGGCCGTGTTTCATCTCTCCGGCAGCATATCCTTCTGCACTAATATATGTTATTTCCTTTAACTTTAATGCCCCTTCTAAGGCGCTGGGATAGTTTACGTTGCGGCCCAGATATAAAAAGGGAAAGTCGCCAAAACGTCTTCCATAAGCAGAATGTGATTTTTTTGCACAGCGCTTGGCAAATTCCAGTGCTTTGCGATTATCCTTAAATACACCAATCTCATCTTCCAAAAACTTAAATTGCTCTGCAAGTCGGTAGTCATATTTTTTTATATAATTATCAGCCATCTGCTTTATCTTTTTCTGAGTTTTAAGGATCTCGTCCATCAACTCCGGAATCTTGGCAAGTGTTAATAGAAGTTTCTTTGCTCTCTTTGTATCTATCGTTTTATATATGCCCCCGAGATAAATGCCTAAAAGATAAAATATTACCAATTGCGCTGTGTAAGCTTTAGTCGAGGCAACGGCAATTTCAGGTCCGGCATAGGTATAGATCACTCCATCTGACTCCCGGGCAATGGAACTACCCACGACATTGCAAATAGATAACACGAGGGCACCCTTTTTCTTTGCCTCTCTTAAACTAGCGAGGGTATCTGCGGTTTCTCCTGATTGACTGACAAGAATAATTAAAGTTTTATTTTTCTGAATAATCTGTTCACGATATCTAAATTCACTAGAGGTATCCACATTGATTGGTAAATGTAATAACTTTTCCAAAATATATTTTCCACAAAGACCGGCATGATATGCCGTTCCGCAGGCAATAATCTGAATATTATTAATCTTTTTTAGCTTGCTCACAGGTATAGCTAATTGTTCGAACAAAACCCGATTTTTCTTAACCCGATTAGCTAAAATTCCTCTTAAGACTATCGGCTGTTCAACGATTTCCTTAATCATAAAATGAGGAAATCCGGTTTTTTCGGCAGCCGCAGTATCCCATTTAATAGCAACCTTTTTTCTCTTAACAATTTTGCCGTTAAGATTATATATATCAACTTTATCTTTTGTTAATAAAGCCACCTCCTCATTCTCAAGATAAATAACATCCTTGGTATAAGATAATATTGCCGGAACATCAGAGGCAATAAAATTTTCATTTCTACCTAGTCCGAGAATCAAAGGGCTGTCCTTGCGGACTCCGATAAGCAGATCCGGATGATGAACACAGATTATGCCCAACGCGAAACTTCCCTTTAGCAAGCGTATCGCTGAACAAACTGCTTGTTTTAAATCCCCGCGATAGAATTTTTCAATAAGATGCACGATTACTTCTGTATCTGTCTGGGAATGAAATTTATGGCCTTGTTTAATTAATTTTACTTTTAAATCCTGATGATTTTCAATAATTCCGTTATGTACGATATAAAAATCACCTGAACAACCACAGTGCGGATGCGCATTGATCTCATTTGGCTGCCCGTGGGTAGCCCATCTGGTATGACCGATGCCGACCCGTCCCGGGATATGCTGTTGATCAAGACAATTAATTAATACGTTCAACTTACCTTCTCTTTTTGCAAGAAAAATATGTCCATTATCAGAAACCGCGATACCGGCTGAATCATAACCGCGATATTCCAGACTTTTTAACCCCCTGATTAATATCGGAGCAGCACGTTGTTTACCAATATATCCAACTATTCCACACATAATAACCTCTTTTGTTGAAATCTTATGGGAGATCAGAACCCAATTACCAGCAACCACCTGCCGGCCGGCAGGGATACCAGAGATCTAATTTTCTCTCTGGTTACTTTGATCTATATACCAGCTTCCCGCCAACCAAAGTCATCTTAACTTTGAATCTTTCGTCAAACAGAACTATATCCGCATCCTTACCAGCTTCAATACTGCCCTTACTCCTCGCTAAGCCAATCGTTCTTGCCGGACTAAAGCTTGCCATCTTTACTGCACGCACTAAATCAATATCGCAAAATTTCATTATATTCTTTATCGCCTCAATCATCGTGAGCTTGCTGCCCGCAATTGTAAAATTCTCCAAACGATATACCCCACTGATAATTTTTCGCGTACTTGAATCCATCGCCGCCACAGAATCAGTAACCAATACTATTTTGTCCTCAGGTTTGCTCTTTACCAGAAGTTTTAATAAGGCCGGATGTACATGTTTACCATCAGCAATAATTTCCGCCGTGACTTTATTATCAATTAAAATCTCGGTGACTACCCCCGGGCTTCGCGAAGACACCGCTCCCATCCGGTTAAAAACATGAGTGCTATAACGTGCCCCCATTGTTACCGCTTTCTTCGCCTGCTCAAAACTGGCCTTAGTGTGTCCCAGTCCGGCAACAATACGGTTGGTCTTTAATATTTTGATCAAGCTAGCGCTGCCTTTGAGCTCACAGGCCAGAGTTACAATTTTGATTTTTTTACCGACGCATCGCAGCAGCCGCTTAAGCAACTTAGGATTTGGAGTTATGATGAATCTTTTAGGTTGTGCGCCAGCCATTTCTTTATTAAGAAAAGGACCTTCAAGGTGAAATCCTAAACATTGAGCATGGCTTAACCTTATCCGGCTTATTTTTTTGATCTTACGGCAAACCCGTTCAATCCGATCAGCATGTAAACTTAAAAGGAATCCCGTTGTCCCATATTTAGAGTGCTCTTGAGAAATCCCTTTCAATTCGCCATGGATATGTAAATCAATAAATCCCGGCGCAAGATAGTTATTTTTGGCGTCTATAATTTCAAAATCTTTAGATGGAATCCTTTTATTTATCCCGCACTTCTCAATTTTCCCGTCCTTTATCAGAATCCAGGATTTTTTCCTAATCCCGTCCTTTAAAATTAATCTTGCATTATAAATTATCAAACGCTTGGCTTTCTTTTTAGCAATCATTTTAATTTAGTTTCTATTTAAATAATCCTTTAAGCCCTTCCCGAAGTTGTTTCTCTATCCCGCCCTTTTCCTGGTTATCCTGCCCCCCACTCTGCTTGAACAGACTTTCCAACCCTTCTTTAAGCCCGCTTTTGACCTTCTGTTTCAGTATCTCTTTTATCGGTAACGGCACAATTTTGTATTTTAAGTTAGGAATCTTATCGTATATCTTTAGTTTAGCTAACGGTGCTCCTGTTTCATCAGAAACAAAACTCAGCAATTGACCAAGTCCACCTACACTCTGCACAAACTCAGCGCTAAGTTTAATCAACAGCTCAGCATCTACCACTTGCTCAAGGGTTACATATCCTTTTCCGGAAATGGTTCCAAGATTAGCCAATATTAGTAAATCTTGTGTGTCCACTTTCCCGGCACTTAAAGTAAATGTTGCTGAGGCCTCCTGGATTTGCGTATTTGCTAGCTGACTTACTCCTAAAGCTTTTGCAACCCCCTCTAAATTAGAAGGTATTTTGATATTGGCCTTAACGAGTTTTAACCAGCCTGAACCAGCAAGAGAATTTAAATCTGAACTACTTCCATTGACTTTAGCCTGAGCATCAAACTGACCAGTACCAACATCTTGCCCGAGGAAATCTTTTATTAAAAGTCCGATATTTACCTTTTGCACCGTTGCTGAAAATTTAACCGGTATATCTGCCTTGCTTATATCTGCCTGGCCTAAAGCATCAATCTGTCCCTCGTAGAAAGTAACACTGAAAGGTTTAAGATTAACTATTGATTTTTCAAGCAAGATTAAAGCATTGAGCTGAGAAAATCTTATTTTATCAATAGATCCTTGTGGTAAATCAACCTTCACTTGAGCCTTGATTGTGTCTAAATCTAACGCTGCGCCTTTTGCCTGGGCCAAAAATCGGCAATCCCCGCCAAGTGCCGGCAATGATCGTCCGGAAAGAATTTTTTCCACATCTTTTAAATTTATTGAACCATCGGCGGTTACGTCCAATTGCGGATTATTAAAATCAAGCATCTGTCCTCTGGCGCAAATTTTGGTCTTTCCGTAATTAATAACAAGTTTTTCCAAGGTGATACTCTTCTCATCATAAACACTCTCTAGCACAATATCCATCTTCTGTTTATTTATTAATGCACTCAACTGGCTGATCGAGATAGATCCCTGGGTGCATATAATTTTTCCCTTTATTTGGGTTATGTCCGAGAGCGGAGTTATGCCTCTTATTTCTAATCCTTCCAAGATAACTGTTGCCTGAAAAGATAGCTTTTCCTTACCTTTAACTTGGGCATCTAAATCAACAACCGTACTCCCTTTTACTTCCAGCTGCTGTTGTTTTAATGTTATGCCTTTAATAACAAGTTTTGTCTGCGCAGAAATCTCACTTGTTTTTAGCCGGGGCAGGGACTTGAGGCTTAATTCCACTTTGTCAATATCCAAAAAAGGCGATTTATCCAAATTAATAATACTGATTTTTGAAAATAAAACCCCTTTCATGGGGAAATAAAACGCATTCTCAATACTTACTTTTTTTTCTAATGTCTTTTCTAATACGGAAATGACGAGGGGTTTGAGCTTTTTAGGTATATAGACCTTATTCAAATAAAAAAAGCCCCCCCCTAAGCATATTAATAAAATGATTAAACCAATAATTATTATTTTTTTAATCACTATTCATCCTCTCCTTTTATTATTAATTAAACCTCAAAAAAGTTAATAATTTTCTGAGTATAATCAAAGCGTGGAAAAAGCAGCCTCTATGATCTGGGGCAAAAATAGTGTTAGTCCTTATATTTGGGGAAGGTAAAGAATCCTTTCCAAAATTTTTCACGCCGCTTTTTCTTAATCAATTCAATCAGTTCTGGCTTTATTTTTTCCGCGGCCTTTTCTCCGGCCTTTATGCATGCGCCAGCTTTAGAAAAGCTTGCCCAGGATATATTTCCAACTTTAGGATAAATTACTATATCCGCAAAATCTAATTTGATTTGTGCTAATTTATAGGCTCTTATGGCATCAGCCTGGAACATAATATCTAAGCCATTGCCCAGTTTTTTGTTGTAATCCACCTGCGCTTCTACACCTACGGCGACAACTATATCGGCTCCCATTGCCCGCGCGGCATCAACCGGTACGCTAGAGATAATTCCGCCATCAACCAACAAGCGATCCCCTTTCCTCACGGGGGGAAAAACACCGGGTAAAGCAACTGAAGCCAGAACGGCTTCTTTAATGTTACCTTTATGCAAGATGACCTCTTCACCTGTCCGCAAATCAACACTTACACAGGAAAAAGGAATTTTTACCTTTTTAAAATCAACATCTAAACCAAGCTTATCGAAAATCCGGGAGATTTCCTTCCCGCTAAAAATCCATCTTCTTATTGCCCGAAGATTTAAAAGATACATCTTTTTTACAAAGGAAAGTAAAGTTTGAATTATCAATTTTTTTTCTTCAACCGCATTATGTCTGCTAATTAAATTTTCTATTTCCTTTATTTCCTTTCGTTCTAATATTTTCATCATCTTATTTTCTATCAATTCGATATCGGGATTCAATGCGTATTGAGCTCCGACCAAGGCCCCCATACTTGTCCCCGCAATCATGCTTATTGGAATATCCTTTTGCAATGACCTTATGATACCAATATGGGCCATGCCGCGAACACCACCGCCACCTAAGGCAAGAGCTACCTTGACGGGAACTTTATCCATAATATAACTATCTTCCATAAACCTCCTCGTTATCAAACAAGATTTATTTTATGACTACCCGTATCTATTGTCAACCTTACATATTGTAACACAAATTAACATAGATAAAAACTACCTCAGATATTAACTTCTCCCGTCTAAAATAAAAGACCCGCTTTCTGCGGGTTTCATTTTGGCCTGCCATCCGAAGCCTACTTCTTTGCGTAAACCCAATATCGGCGTAGGATGGTCGCGCCGTTCATTTCGATTCAAATCCCCTAGAAGCAAAAAAAACTCTCTTGTGAGAGTCTCTTTTTATTTGGCGTCCCCATGGCACCCCCCACTAATTTTAAATTTCATGGGGATTTGGCTACTATGTCGTGCCATCCTGCCACTCCTGCGTAGCCTCCCCTGCGCTCACTTCCGCTCGCAGTCCTGCTCGCTCTTCCTCCCTTTGGTCGGCGTTCGCTTGCTTCAAATCCCCATGGGGACAAAAAAAGCCACTCTTTTGAGTGGCTTTATTTTTTGGCGTCCCCATGGGGATTTGAACCCCAGTCGCAAGCTTGAAAAGCTTGTGTCCTAGGCCAGACTAGACGATGGGGACAGCGATTAGTTTAAAATTGATCGGTTTTATAATAATGGTGAGCCGCCTTGGTCTCGAACCAAGCACAACCGCCTTAAAAGGGCGGTGCTCTACCAGATGAGCTAGCGGCCCACATCTAGCCCGGAAATTTCATAAAATATCCAGGCTATACTTCCATTATTTCTACTTCTTTATGCTTCAGGAGATCATCAAGTTGCTTTATATATTTATCCGTTAGTTTTTGAATATCTTCGTGCGCATTAAAGCTTTGATCCTCGGCAATTTTGTGTTCTTTTTCATCGTGTTTTATCAGATCATTTGCATCTCGCCGATTAGCCCGAATCGCAATCCGCCCTTCTTCCGTCAAGCGATGAACTAGTTTTACTAAATCCGCACGACGTTCTTTGGTTAAAGGTGGTATGCTCAATCGGAGCAGCTTCCCATCATTTGAAGGCGTAATCCCAAGTTCTGATTTTAAAATTGCTTTTTCAATCTCCTCAAGAGATGAAGGATCCCACGGTTGAATCACTATTAATCTTGCCTCCGGAGCAGAAATACCAGCTAACTGCTTTAAGGGCGTAGGGGTGCCGTAATAATCAATCTTTATCCCATCGACTAAACCGGTATTTGCTCTTCCGGTTCTAATCGTACTAAACTCGTGTACAGTCACCTCAACCGACTTTTTCATTTTTTCTTCTGCCTGATGTAGCATTTCTTTGATGCTCATAATCGCCTCCTTTAATGCACAGACGACTTATGGAGTAAAACGACACAAGTCGTAGGCCTTAGGCCGTCTGCGAATTAAACCCCCACACCAATTTTACAACTTACTTTGGTATGATATATTCATCAACTTTACTATAAACTCTACCTCGCCCACCCCACATT
>SDBU01000382.1_pt1 | contig 62854 bp, 67 predicted proteins | sample 2277071 | NCBI WGS metagenome assembly SDBU01 (sample SAMN10397929, study PRJNA504765) | marine sediment metagenome | isolation source: marine sediment core GS08_GC12, 126 cmbsf | place: Arctic Ocean: Gakkel Ridge, Loki's castle | collected 2008 | reverse complement strand
GATCTCCTGATTCTTTATATCCGGATAGATTAAAACCCTCCGTCAAAAAAACGGGAATTCTAATTGTCGCCAAAAGGGAGTTCTAAATGTCGCTAATCAGAAGCAGGGATGCTAAGGCAGCTTGCCTCTCTTTACAAGCACTTGAGATGCACTTACGAGTTGAATTCACGCTTCATTTATGGCACAACTCTCACTTATATTCCCACCATCATTTGAATGTAAGGGGAAAGCGCAATGAAAATCAAAGGTGGCTGTTTCTGCAGGTCCATACGCTACGAGGCTAAGGGACCGCCAAGCCGCATCACCATGTGCCACTGTAAGCACTGCCGCCACACCAGTGGCGCACCTCTGCTAGCTTGGGCAGAGTTCCAGAGCACTGATCTACGTTTCGTCGATGGCACACCGGGTCGACTGGAATCACGCCCTGGAGTCACGCGGCAGTTCTGCCAAGACTGCGGCACACAACTCACTTATGAGCGCACCGAGAAGATCGGTATCATAGACGTAACTGTCTGCAGCTTTGATAATCCGGAAATCGTGAAGCCGGAGGATCATGTCTGGGCTAGCCGCATGCTGCCGTGGTTGAAGATCAACGATGGACTTCCACGACATGAACAATCCGGATGGGCTCAAGGCAGGCACGAATAATTTACCAGAACTTCAGTGGCTTAATATCAGTCCTTGAGTTCTCCAGGCTACGCTTGGAATTGAATGCAGATGTCAGAATTAATCGTAAACATTCATCTTCAATTACTTGGGGAATCCGGGGGCTCTTGACGTTCGTGAACAACCATATTCTTCGTCAAATGGCGATCACAATATATTTTCCAGAATAGAGATTGATTTTCTTTATACTCTCACCGTTTTTCTCTATTGCCTGTCTTCCAGACGATAGACATCCTCTTCTTTGCTTTCTCGAAGCATATCCGTCGGATCATCAATAACTGGGGACTCATCTAACGCTTTCCAATTAAAGTCCTCGTCAAACGGGTCGAGAGCCTTCTGGGGATCAAATATTCGAATGTCAGCAGACAAGGCAACATAGGGTGTAAAATCTGGCTCATCGGCGAACATATCAGCAAGATCGGTTGCCCCGGCATCATACTGATTTAAATAGGGCAGCCCCAGTATATTCCAGAATGTTTTGAAAATGCTACCGAAACTATAATGCACATGGCCAACGAAGTCCCTTTTCGAGTATGGTGAGACGACCATCAGGAGGCTCCGATGAGCATCAATATGATCGACACCGTTCTGAGCATCGTCTTCGGTAATAACGATTGCCATGTGCTTCCAGTAAGGCGTATGGGATAGAAATTCAACGATACGGCCCAGAGCAAGGTCGTTATCAACCATATAACTCTCACGGAAAGGATAACCGGCTTCAGGACGATCACCGGCGCCATGATCGTTGGGTAGAATTACGGTTAACAGCTGGGGCATTGTTTGTCCACTGTCCAGCCACTTTTCCTGGAACTCTTTTATGAACATGTCAACCCGGAACTGATCCGGGATAGCCATGTTGTAGGTAGGGTATGTTCTTGATGTTTTCTCAAATATGGGTGCCGGAACCGGATAATTCACAAAATGACGGACGCCGGTGTATTTAAAAGATTCATGATAACTTGCCGGCTCAAACATTATCCCGAAACCGAAATTGAAGAAATCAATTCCCCATCGATCAAGATGATCCCACATTGATCCAGCTTCATTGTAATCTTCAGGGTAAACTGCCCCAGCTGCACCGTTCATAGCCAGAATACCCGGGGCTGTCGATTCCTCTTTATAATTGCGATTACGGCCATAGCTTGCCGGGGTGGTTGTCTCCACCCACTCATTGGGATAGGTATTTACGAGCCAGCGATGCCCATCAGCCGAGACATCTGCATCCACATAGAAATTATCCGCCATGGCGAATTGCTCCGCCAGCTTCAGGTGATTTGCCATCACTGTGGCATTTTCAATTTTACTCGTTTCGCTCCGATTCGCGAATGAGACGTTCCTGCCGTACCTTGCGATAGTGGAGTCGCCTCTTCCTGCACGTATCTGTCCAAATACCTCATCATATGTTCTGTTCTCTTTGGATATGAAAACGATGTATTTAATGGGTGTTTCTTTTGCGTCACCATACAAAGGGATGGGGTTATTCTCCCGCCATTTAAAGCGATCTGAATCACTATAATCAATTTTGAAGTTGTTCTCATTAACTTGTTGAGTCAGCTCGTTTAATTCTTGATCGCCAGGAATGTCAATTATAGATACTGTACCTCTCATCAAGGTTCCTATATATGTTCCGCCCGGTTCAGGTGAATAATTTTCTCCTCCATTCGGGCCACTACCATAGCCCTTAGCGTTGCTCACGATAAGTTTCTTGCCATCCGGTGTTACTTTCAGCCTTGAGGGGAACCAGCCAACAGGGATATGTCCAATTACACTTAATGTTGGGATATCGATGATCCCAACAGCGTTAATACCCGCCTCTGCCACATAGAGTCTTTTTTCATCGGGTGAGACAGCAAGTCCAAAAGGTATCACGCCACGGAATTGTTTGACAGCTTCATGAGGTTTGAGATGGATATGGGTCAGGATTGAATCGTTTTTAATGTCGATCACTGAGATATTGTCATTATTACCGTTGCTTACAAACACGAAATCAGAGGTCGCAACTAATGAATTGGGACTTGCGCCACCAACGGCAGGAATTCCTTCAATCAGATCACCAACTAATACGCCAGTTTTTATTTTCGCACTCACTACAGGATTTTCCGAATCAGCCAGATCAACCGTCCAGACAGAACTTGATTCAGGTACATTAGGATCACCTAATCCGGGTACTTCAGTCGAATCGGTTATATAGCCATCCCGAGCCTCTTTTGAACCATAAGCAAAGGGTGGGAATTTCAGTCCTGTCTCGGTCATATTATTTTCATCGACGCCGACTATTTTTTTATACTCAAACAGACCAACATTGGCTACATAAACCTTTGATTCATCAGGTGAGAGTGTGATCCCGAAAGGATAGCGGCCCACTGCGATATTATGTAGAACTTCCTTATTTTTTGTATCAATAATCATCATGCGGAATTGAATCTGATCCACAGCATAAAGTCGGCTGCCATCTTTATTAAGCACCATGTCTCCAATATAACCATCCTTGAAATCTGGTGAAGAACAATCGATCGTCCCTGTCGGCACACCATTGTCTATATCAAACAGATAAATTTTATTCTCCTGTCCACCTGCAACATAAAGCGTTTTGTTATCTGGCGAGATTGCCAGTCCCATAAAAATGGATGCCAATACGCCTTTATCAGTAGATGGACCAGGTGGTATCTGTGTAACTCGCGGATTCTCACTCAATAAATCCTTTATCAGAGAAACAGACAACGGTTTAGTACCCGAGTTTGCCGTTACCGCAAGGTTGCCATCGTTACTCAGGGCCAGCCCGAATGGATGAGGGGCAACCTGGATCGATTTTCCAAGGGGAATGAGTAGGCGACCGTTTGGAATAACGGTCACACCGTCTCTATTAATTTCAGTATATCTATCACCGGCTGGTGCAGAAAGTACCGTTACCTTCCCTGCTGAATGTGTACATGAGAGCATTATAACATAGAGACTGGATAAAATCAATATAGTTGGTACTCGCATCATTCCTTCACCTTAATCTGTGATCAATTAAGACCCAGCATCAGCTGATATTACATTGCCAATTAATATGCCGCCGATCACGTGCATAACTACCGCTAAGCAGCCTCCATATCGCCATCAGAGGTTTTAGGAAGGGCATTCCATTTGGGTATCATGATGGCACAAGCTATGAGAACTGAAAAGGCGAAAAACTTAAATACGCCACCCCACCCCCAACTTTCCTTGACAAAACCCGGGAGAGTGCCCCCGATAATGGCGCCGATGGAGCCAATGCCATTTATTAAACCCGAAGCAGTCGATGCCCCTTTGCTGGTACCGAAGTCAAGGGCGGCTGTGGCACTTACCAGCGAATCAGGTCCATACAGCAGAAATCCGATTAGAAATAAAAGACCAGCAACAATGATCTTATTTTGCATTAAGACGATGTCATTGAAGAAAAATAGAACTATGGGCAAAAGGAACAAAGCGATTATACTGTACGGCATGCGCCGGGAGTTAAATAATTTGTCTGATGCATAACCGGCGACGAGTACACTCACTGGGCCAGCTAAAAAGAACGACATATTTATAATTGCAGATTCGGTCATACTGGTGTTGAGTGTTTCGTTGATATAAAATGGTCCCCAGAGAAGAATCGCATACCGGGTTGGCTTCAGAAAGAAATAAACCAGACTTAACAGAATCACCATGGGATTCCTGGCTACGGCTAGAATAGCCTTCCAAGATCCTTCTTCCAGTTCCTCGCTGTTAGCCCCGCCCCCACCGAGGACCGCTTCGGGCTCGCCGTGATACTCTTCGATGGTTGGTAATCCGACATCCTGCGGCCGATTCCTCTGCAGGAAAATGAACATGACAGCTATGACTAGCAGCACCAGTGCCGGCATGAAGAAAGCGTAGCGCCAGTCAAGAAAATAGTCGGCCATAAATGCCGCGAACGGGGCAGCGACCAGCGCTCCGATTGCATAATTGGTCGACCACCAACCTATGACGACACCACGCTCCCGTAGCGAAAACCAGTTGCTGACATTTTTAGCCAATGGTGCCCACCCGGTGGACTGACTTAAGCCTTGTAGAAATGAAAACACGCCAAAAGCCAGGACAATCGATGAGACACCCATAGCAAACCCGGCAATTACCGACGAAAATAACCCACCAAGAACAACCAAGCGAGTTCCTTTTCTATCACCTAACATTCCCCAGAGAAATTGACCAATAGCATAGGCTGTTAAATAGAGGCCATCGATCATACCCATTTGCTCAGGGCTCATCATAATATCGGGATCTTTTCCAAGAGCGATTTTTGCTACGGAGAATGAAGACCGCGTCAGGTAGAATCCAGCGTAGGCGAGCCAGGTAATGCCAAATATCCGCCAACGCCAGAATTCATATTTTTTATTCTTTTGGCTAGGTTGAATCAATTTTCTCCTTCGTTAGAGACCCCAGGCGGGATCGACGACTGGTCGTGCCATCCTGTTGCTGCTTAGTTTGTAGACCTGCACACTAAGCCATCTAGATTTCTTGGAATCGAGCACTTCAACCGTATCTAAAATTGCTACATTTATAACAACTGGAAATACTGCTCTGAGCGAATCGACAATGTTCGTGAGGATTAGTTGTGCTCTCTGGATAAATGCATCACGTTTTATCTGTAAAGCAAACTTATCAAAATTGGGCTCATCATCCCAACGAATTTTATATTTATCCTTACTCTGTAGAAAATACTTCCTGGCTTGATCCTCGTCGATCTCCAGATTATGAATATAGTAAGAGCGTGCTTCTTCGTACACCCATTTATCCCGCCATCTCTGCAGTTGATCCTGAACTGATGGATCATGGTCCAATTTTCTGTCAAGAGCTTCACTGATAAAGAAGTAGTTTCGAACCTGCAATGCGATATCTTGATTCAGTTGGGCACGAAACTCGTGTTTACTCTTGGAGTTTACAACAATCGAGTTCGCATCAAACCGTGTCACGAAGTCGCTAATCGTCCATTGACCGCCTTTAAAGGTCACTAAGGTCGTGCTCAAATTTTGCTTCAGACTGAAAATCGCTGAATCCTCGTCCTTAGTCGATTGAATTACCTCTTTGAATTCCCTTGCTGACTTTTCACCAGTGGTCTGCCATTCATACAATGCATCTGCGAGCTTTCTGAAGGCATCACCTTTCGTAACAACGTTTTTGGGAGTCATAAAATCCGAAACGAAACGCCGGGCTTCATCTTTCACTCTTCGATAAAATAGAATATTTCTATAGCGCTCCGCTTTGGTTTGATACTCATCTTCCATTATGGATTCACGACGTATATCAACAATCTGAAAGATAAAATAGACACCATTCAACTCAACTGGATCAGAGATCTCGCCCAGAGGAATTTCTTTTATAGCTGCCAGTAATGCGGCCGATACATCAAATGACGTTAGATAGTCAGTCTCGAAATCCTCCGGTTTCAAACTGCCTTCAGGATTGCTGCTCAGAATTTCGTCGACCACTGCAGCATAGCCATGCCTTCTCATTGTCTGGCAAACTCGATTGGCATAATCAAGGTTCGGCTCGACCCAATATCTCAATTTCCATTTGACTTTGGATTTTGTAATCGCATCACGAATTTCATCGTCAGTGATATTTATTTTATCATGGATTTCCTTTTTGAAGAGCTCTTCCACCAGTAATTCGTCCAGTAACTCCTTTTCCAATCTTTGAACGCGATCTGATTCATCCATGCCTAGTTGATAGCCGGCACGAGCTAGAATTTCTTCTCTGAGCATATAATCCAAATAAGATCGCTTTCTGTCTGGACCTTTTTTTAGATGCGGAAACCCAAATTCATAATTGTAGCGGAAATCGTCTACAGTAATGACTTTATCCCCAACCTGCGCCAATACAGCTATTTTCGCTTCGTTATTCTTACTACAGCTGAAATAGCCCAATACCCATATTAGTGGCAATGGCAAGAGTAATATCTTCAGAGAGAAGTCCATTGAATGGTTTAGACAGGGGCTATTTCTTTCTCCCAGTTTCTGGATCTTTCAACTGCCTTCCTCCAGTTAAAGCACAATTTTTCTCTCTCATCAGCACCTATCTTGGGTGTATAGCGTCTGCCGAGCCGCCAATTATGCTTTATGTCCTCCAGACTTTCAAACTCACCTATACCCAGACCAGCGAGATATGCCGCCCCCAGTGCGGTTGTCTCGGTTATTTCTGGCACATCGACGGGGATACCGAGAATATCAGCCTGGAATTGCATTAAAAATTTATTCGCAACTGCACCACCATCGACTCTCATAACGTCAATCGCAATGCCTGAATCCTTGCGCATCGCATCAAGGATTTCTTTGACCTGAAAAGCGATTCCCTCGAGAGTCGCCCTTACAATATGCGACCGGGTGGTACCGCCGGTAATGCCTATCATCATGCCGCGGGCATACTGATCCCAATAGGGTGCTGCGAGACCGGCGAAAGCCGGGACAAAATACACTCCTCCATTGTCCGGGACTGACAAGGCTAGTTGCTCTGTTTCGGCAGCATTTTCGATAATTTGGAGGCCGTCGCGCAGCCATTGGATCGCGGCGCCGGTTATATACACACCTCCTTCCAAAGCGTAGGTATTTCTATCACCCAAGCCCCAAGCGACGATGGAGAGGAGACCGTTCTTTGAACTGACTACCTTATCTCCAGTATTCATTTCCATGAAGCAGCCGGTGCCGTAGGTAGTTTTCACCATGCCAGGCTCAAAGCATGCCTGTCCGAATAATGCCGCCGGCTGATCGACAATACTGGCTGAAATTGGCAATTCGCAATCGAAAAAGACTGCCGGGTCCGTATAACCAAATATCATGCTACTGGGATAGATATCGGGGAGAATATGTCTGGGAATATCCAATTTTTTGAGGATTCCCTTATCCCAGTCTCCCTGGCGAATGTTCAAAAGCATCGTCCGTGCAGCTGTCGAAGGATCAGTGATGTAAACTTTGCCGCCGGTCATTTTCCAGATTAGCCAGGTGTCGAGAGTGCCTGCTAGTATCTCACCTTTTTCCACACCCTCTCGCACACCCTTCACGTTATCAAGGACCCATTTAATTTTGAGGGCCGAGAAATATGCATCGACGATCAGACCGGTCTTATTTCTGATTTCGTCGCCCCATTTCTCCTTAAGCTGATCTGCTTGTTCCGCAGTCCTTTTATCTTGCCAGACGAGAGCATTGTAAACCGGCAATCCGGTCAACTTATTCCATAAAAGAACAGTTTCACCCTGGTTGTCGAGTCCAAGAGCCTTTACTTCCCTGATATCGATGTTGCCCGCATCAAGGGCTAATTGGATCGATTGCCTGGTCTTATCCCAGATTTCGATGGGATCGTGCTCAACCCAGCCCGGCTTGGGATAAATCTGTTCATGTTCTATATATCCACGGGCGACAATTTCCCAGTCCTCATCTAAAATGAGAGTGGTTGTACCGGTAGTGCCCTGATCTACACCCAAAATATATTTCTTTGTCATTTTAGCTTTCCCTGCCGATGGTCGGGTTTGTTTGAGCCGAGCGCATTGCCTTACTTTGTTCGATTTCACTGCTTAGGTCTTTCGATACCCAAGTGCCTGCAAGTATAGCAAGCAATCCAGCACAGAGTTTACCAACCACCACAGGCGTTATTAAATCCTTGTTTACACCGGCAGTAAAACCGAGGTGATCTCCAAGGGCAGCGGTTGCCGGAACTAACCAGGCCGTGTTAATGACTTTGCCCTTATAATCCATGTCCTTGAGCATCTTATAGACAGGGATACTGTTGGCTAGTGTAATGACAATTCCAGCTGCACCAGTCGCATTCATGCCAAGTTTTTGGCCGAGTTTGTTGAGCGGTTTTTCCAGTGCTTTCGTCAGCAGGGTTAGTACCGGGAATGTACCCAGGAGAACGATAGCAATCATTGCGACGATTTCCATGGCCTCCATGATCGGGGCCATACCGGGAATAATGATTACACCTGTTAATTCCTGAAATGCGGCTGCAGCGAGCCCTATGGTCGCCACACTAAATATGAATCTGGCGATAACAAGTGAGGCCTTAATGAGGGACTTTGGAAAGTACACTAATCCCAGGATCAGGCACACCGATATGAATAAAACTGGCAGCATATTCACAAAAACCATCTGCGGGTCAAACCCTGCAATTAGACCACCAATCGCGCCACCTATGGGAATAGTGGTCAAACCTGCCAACAATCCCTTGGCAAAGAATGGGCGGTCCTCAAATTCGATGAGACCGAGACCTACGGGTATGGAGAAAACGAGTGTACAACCCAGCATTGATGAAACTATGAGTCCGGCCAAAAGACCAGCCTCCTCGTCTTGGGCCAATTCGAGGGCAAGTGGATAGCCACCCATATCATTCGCCAGGATCGTAGCGAACATGGCCGGATCTGCACCGACCAGACCGAATACGGGGATGATCACCGGCCCCAGTACCTTTGCGATTACTGGAGCGAGAGTAACAATCCCTACCATGCCGAGTGCAAGTGGCCCCATGGCGTTAAAACCTTCCTCGAATTGCTTGCCAAGTCCCAGTTTGTTGCCAATAATTCTATCAATAGCGCCAATCAGTATACCGATCGCCATCAGCCAAAGGAGCAAAGTGTTAAAGGTCATTGATATATCTTTCGAGAATTTTGGGTCGGCCTATTTCAGCAGGACGGCCTTTGTCACCCGTTGATAATTATCAGTTTTGATTTGAAAGAAATACGCTCCCGAAGCTACAGTACGTTTTATATCGTCGGTCCCATCCCACTGGACTTCATACTCACCTGCAGTCCTCGTTTCATTAATCAACCGTTTCACCAGTAAACCAGCACCATCGTAAATATTCAGACTAACATGCCCTTGATTGCTCAGCTGAAATTTTATCGTGGTGGTGGAATTGAAGGGATTGGGATAGTTGTTGAATAGTTTGGTTGACTTTGGCAAAACCGCAGCCTCCCCTTCGGCAGTGATCCCGAGTGGTCCAGTGACAAATGTTCCCTCCTCCGACCATTCCGACCACTGGAGATTCCGGTTGCGATACCTTACTCTCCACCCGTAGGTAGCTTCTGTCCATAATAGAACTTCCGAGACAGTGAGCTCGGTGATATCCAGGTCTGCGTTCAAGTCAACCGGCTGCCATGCGGGTGGTCCGGTATCACCATAGATGTCCATATAGTTTCTAATCACATTGAAAATCGGGGTGGAATAATCACCCTCATTAGCTGTGATCTGAAACTGTGAGCTCATCAGGTCCCCGTTTCCCGAGAAAGGCGAGGTCCGCAACGCAACAACAGAATCGATCTTACTCCCAGGAGCCGGGAACAGGATTGTCGGGGTAGCGGGAAAGGTAGTATCGGCCTTGTCCCTAAAGAATTGGTCGATGATCTCGTTATCCAGGTGAAGATCCATATTACCAAGACTATAAGTGGTTGCTGTATATTTTTTGTTGGGGACATCAAGGTCGAAAATAGTATAATGATGATGATCTATTGACTTCAGGACCTCGGGATAGTTTTCGTTCATGAATTCTCCCCAACGATCCAAATTTCCTGCACCTCCTCCAGATTGCAAAAGCCTCAGGTTTGCATCAGGCACCGCTCCCCTCTGGTACGCATGTGTGTGGCCATGCATATGCAGATCGACGTCGTACTCTTTAAGGAGTGGAACAATCTCGTCTTTCACATAGGCACTATTGCCATCAACCCATAGTTCGCTCCTCCAGGGGTGGTGGCTGAAGGCGAATATCCAATCAATGGTAGTATCGGTTGAGGCATCCTGGAGTAAAACTTCCAGCCACTCAACCTGCTCTTGATTTCTGTACTGCCAATTACTATTTATTGCGACGAATAAGACGCGACTCATGCGAAAGGAATAGTACTTTTCTCCTTCAGGTCCTCCAATATCTTCATATTTCATGTAGTGGAAATAATAATCGGAATCGGCTTCATGATTACCGATACTCACCATATAGGGTACGTTGCCGGAAATTGGTGCGATGGGATTGAAGAATTCGATTTTATACGAAGGTAATATGTTGCCATTGCCTACAATGTCACCAACGTGGATGACACAATTAAGGGAATTCTCCAGATCATCCCCATATAATTCTATCAACTTCTCTTTCATTTTTTGCACGACCAGCGAATGTGTCGGAAAATTGGTTTGAGTATCACCTATCACTGCAAAACGGATATGTCCATCACTGCTGCCATATTGAGGTGGCGTCTTAAATTTCTTTATCTCGGATTCGAAAGTATCGGCGACGACTCTATAGTGATAAATCGTCGCGGGTATCAGATCACTCAGTTTGGCCCAATTCCAGATTATCTGATCGGTAAAAATATGGGACTCACCGATTTGAGACTGCCCTAGCGCTTGAGTTGTGCCATATTCTACATGTGTTTCAGTGTTATCGCGGGTGTGGTAGCTAACGTAAATAGAGTTTGGCGTCGGTGTCTGCAAATATGTGTGAAAAAGAGTATCTACAGGTACTTCATATTCGTGACCAAAGCCTCCCAGAACCCTGATTTCTTCATCATCAAGAGCTCGATTGAAAATCATTACCTCCGCAACGCTCAGCGGGTTGTCTTCGCCATCTTCGTCAGCAAGTAACAATACTGACGAATCGAGAGAAAAACGACCATCAACAGTTTGAGGATATCCAACATGGAGGAGATTCCCGTCCAGGTAGTAGTCATAGCGATAATCACTTTTTACCGCAATAGCCAATCTGTACCATTCATTCGGTTCGATAATCGGCTCCGAGTAGCCTGTAGCAGCAATCCCAACCTGGCCTGTAGGATTGATGGCCCACTCACCATCGTCTTTATTGTCTACATCAGATTGGTAAAGCACGTACCACATTCCCAGATTGGGAATTTTAATATCCATGACGAGGGTAAAATCGTTTACATGATCGCCTCCTCCATTCGGTGCGATACCGTGAGAGGCGATATAATGGCTTCCCGTCCCGATGTACACCGCGCCATTACCCGTATCAGGACCGGCGACTATATTATGAGAGCCAACTAATACCAGGTCGTTGCCAACCGTAGCCTTCGTCAAATTTTCAGTATCGTCAAATTTCCACTGTCCAACCAGGGATTCCTCTATTTGTGACCATCCCGGCTGTGCCAATAACACAAGAATCGCAATAAATTTTCTCATCTCTTAGAATACAGTTTTCCCACTACGATAGTACTTTGCCAATCTCTTCGCGGACCCTTGGGAACGAGGCACTTTTGGCCTCGAGCTGCCAATTCTCTATTTGCCATTGATTTGCCTCGGCAATCGTGCGGAGGTTCTCCCTGGGATTGATCACCACCGGATATCTTACTTTTTCCAAAAGTGCAACATCGGTAATGCTATCAGCATAATATGTAACTCGCTCCAGTTCGATATTTTCTGATGCACATAAATCGGAAGCACTTTTCAGTTTTGCTTCTTTCATCAGAAAGGGGCCACTAATTCTCCCGGAAAAGCGTCCATTCTTTATCTCCGGCTCAGTGGCTATTACTCGATTTATTCCTAACGATCTTGCGATTGGCTCCGCGATAATCCGGTTGGTACCAGTCAACATAGTCGTGGCAATATCACGTCGATTGAAATCATCAATCACTTCCCTGGCCTGCGGAAAGATGTACTTTCGAACCCGTTGTTCAAAATGCCTGTCTGCAATGGTTTTCATCTCTTCAATAGAACGATTCACAAACTCGCGTAATTGAAATTCGACATATTCATCAACAGGTGTTTCACCTCGGTGATAAAGGTCGAAGAAGCGTTCCGCTTCGGCACGATGATCAGGAGGAGCCAGTCCTTCATCTGCAAGAAAATATTTCCATGATAGATCACAGTCGATATCCAAGACCGTGTGATCCATATCGAATATGGCTATCTCAATCAATTCTATTCTCCTTCTTGGGAGGATTTCTCCAAATATTTACCAACTGATTTCCCAGTTTCAAGGCCATCCCAATAGCACCATTGCGCGCCATGAAAACCTCCCAGCATATTGCCGGCGATAAACCACCCCGATGCCGAGAGTTCGTGGTTCGAATTAACCTTGGGGCAGCGGGATGTGAGGTCGACATCAAGGCTTCCCAAGAGCGGCAGCTCACTGTTGGAAACGAGTTCACCGCTGACAATAACGCTATCGCAGGCGATTATATGACGTTTACCGGAACCCGTTTCAACCTCCAGCGAGTCGTTGCTTGTAAGCAGGGCAGATTTTACTGAGCCTATCCATCTGGGGTTCACCCAGCGTCTGAAATAAAACCGTTCAAAAAGTGAGCATTTGGGCTTGCGCGTTGAGTCGATCAGCGTTACTTCGGATGTCCCTGCCTTTTTTAGCTTGGCAGCGGCAGCATAAGCAATCAAATCTGAACCGATAACAGCCGCCTGACGAGCGACGAGGACTTCGTTCCTATTTAATAGCTCTAAAAGATGATGGGTAAACAATACACGCCCAGTTCGAGAACCTGCTATCCAACCTCGTTCCGCCAATGTTTTTTCACGGCCACCACATGCAAGAATTATCGCATCGGCCGTGATAGTAAACTTACCTTTTTGTGGATTTACCATAGTCAACGCTTTGTTCTCAGGGTCCACCTCTAACACCTGGCTCTCAAGCCAGATCCTGACATCCGTCTCTTCAATTTTTCGTGCTAATCTCTCAATGAACGTTCGACCTGATTCCATACGTCCTTTCGTCCAGAGCACGAAAGTTCGAAGGCTTTCATCTTTGTATTGTGCAGGGATGCCACCTATTTCAGAATTTCTTTCTATCAAGGCGATGGGGCTGATTCCTCGCCTGGCCAACCTCAAAGCAGCCCCGATTCCAGCTGGGCCAGAGCCGACAATTGCTACTTTTACGTGACCCGTTAAACTCATTTTTTCCCCAAGTAATCCAATTATAGCTAGCGCGCTACCAACTCGCTCCCAGGGCCTTTGAGAGTCACATCCCTTAATGGGATACCGCGGTGTTCGGCAATGATCTCTGCGATCCTCACCTGGCAACCGAATCCCTGGCACCTCCCCATCAGGCCCAGTGTCATGCGTTTGATGGCATTGAGTGTCATTGGCATTAACGGAGAATTCAATGCATCGATTATTTCACCGTGGGAGATCTGTTCACAGGTACAACCGATTAGGCCATATTCGGGTTGTTCTTTTACTAGATCATTGTCTTCGAATTTCCTTTTCCACCAACCCGGCCACCTGCTTTCCGGGCGGCTATCGACAGCATCAGGATTCTTGGTTGTGGGTAGACCGCACTCTTTCGCGAGTCCTTCTATCAGGTAGTCTGCAAGGGCAATCGAGGTAGTAAAGCCGGTCGACCTGATTCCGGTGACTGTTAGAATGCCCGGTAGTCCGTCGTTAAATCGGATAAGGTAACTGCCTTGTGAACAATTACAACGAGCTCCTGCAAAAGCTCCTATTACTGGTTGATTAATGAGGTCCGGGCACAGAAGTGCTGCCCTTGGGAGCAATGATTGCAAAACGTCTACCGTCGTGTCGGTTGGATTCTTCGTCCCGTAGGGTAAATCTTCCGCCGTGGGTCCGGCGAGTAGCCCTCCGTATATTGTTGGAATGACCAGGATACCTCGCCCCTTCGCAGGATTTGGCACCGGTAGCAGGATTCTGTTGACCAATGGGCGACTGGATCGATCGAGGATTACGAATTGCCCACGACGCGGATTAATGTCAAAGCCCTCCCCGTTATATTTATCGGCCAACTCCCGACTTCCCAATCCAGATACATTTGCCAGGATACGTGTCTTGATGATATGCCCTGACGATGTTGTTAAAATTTTTGTCGTAGTGGAATTACCTTCAACACCAACAATTTTTGAACCTAAAAGAATGTCGACACCGTTGATCAACGCAATTTCAGCGAACGCAAAGGCGGTCCCAAAGGGATCACCTATCGCATCTTTCGGAGAATAGACTCCGCCTTTGGCTTTGGGAGTACAATTGGGTTCCAAATCCAAGACTTCAGCGCTGCTCAAAAGTGCCACATCGTTAACGCCATTGGTGTGCGCGTGCTTGTGAATGTTTTTTAATATCGACACTTCATCATCATCGACCGCAACCAAAAGACAGCCACATTGCTCATATGGAATCTTCAGTTTCCTGCATATATCCGGCCATTGCCTGGAGGCTTCGGTGCACAGCTGGGTCTCCAACGAGCCCACATCCGTATCAAAACCGGTAGTGAGCATTGCGCTGTTGGCCTTGCTAGTCCCTTCGCCTATAAAATATTGTTTATCAACAAGTAAGACGCGCAACTGAAATTGAGAGAGTTTGAAGGCCAGTGCACATCCGACCAGTCCTGCTCCAATAATAACAATATCATAGGATTCAGTATTTAGCTGAGAAGAATCGCTGAAGCGGATTGACTCATCAATACCGGCTCGTGGCCAATCGTAGAATATTTTGCCTTTAGTTTTCATTAGGTTCTATCTTCTTAAAAACCTTTCTATCCCGGGATTATTACCGACTTACTGACAATAGAGTGGGCCGCTTTAAGCATGCAAATGTGCTGATACCAAACCATCCTAACAAGCCTTCTTCTCTTCAAATGTGACTGGTACTAATTGAAGTATTGAATATCCCTGCTTCCTATATTATGCCTGTGCAAAAGAATCATCCGATGCAGGCAATTCAAACATGATTCTTCAAGACACTTGAAATGGTCTAAGAGCACCCATGAAATCACGAATAGAGCTGGAAGGTAGAAATAAATCTGCCTTCCAGCTCTTTCGATGTTGATAGCGCTATTTGAGCAAGAGCATCTTTCTATTTTGCGTATGCTTTGCAGTTGTTAATCTATAGAAATAGATACCACTTGCTGAACCTGAACCATCAAAATCAACCATGTGCGATCCCGCATTTTCATATCCGTTAATCAGGGTCTGGACTTCCTGTCCAAGCAGGTTATATACCACCAGTTTCACCTTCGAATCGTTTGGAAGCATGTAACTGATAGTTGTAGTAGGGTTGAAAGGATTCGGATAGTTTTGATTCAGTTTGAACGCAGTAGGTCTATTGGATGATCCGTCGGCAATACCCAGGACTCCACCAGGACCACCCAATCCAGCGATGGAATCGGGGCTCAGGTAGGTGGAATACAGCATGATTTCCGCTACATCGATCACTCCGTCTTCACCGTTTTGGTCGGCGAAAAACAGAATTTCAGGATCTAATGAGAAGCGACCGTCCACGGCTTGGACTGTACCTTCCATTATCATTTCACCATTGATGTAAAAATCGTAGCGCATTCCATTGAGGACAGCAATGGCCATTCTGTACCACACGCCTTCCTCAGCTTGAAACAAGCCATATGAATACCCCGTATCACCTATCCCAAGTTCACCGGTACCTCTAACACCACAGTCAAGATCAGATGAATTTGAAGTATCAGTCTGGAACAAACTATTCCAAGGTTGTCCCAGAGTGGGAACTCTGAAATCCATCACTATGGTATAGATATTCACCTTACTGCCCGGGCTTAGAAGCGTGTCGATATTATGCAAAGCCCTATAATGACTACCTATGCCGATACTTGCACCGAGGTTGCCAAAGGTCGGTCCATCAGTCGGCTCATGAGTACCGACCAATACCAGGTCATTCCCCACCGTAGCCGTTAATGGATCGGCAACATCGTCAAAGGTCCAATGGCCAACTAAAGTACTGCCGCTGACGTGTGCAAAGCCTCCCATATCGGCAACATCCTGATCTGACAATGCAACCTGATAGACAGAGATATTGGATATATTTATCTCAGCATCATCTCCATTCTCGTCAGCGGCAAATAGTACCGTGGGGGCCAGCGCGAAACGGCCATCCACAGTAACGCTATCAATATTGCCGCGTAAGACCAACTTACCATCAGCGTATATATCGTAGCGGGAACCACTCTCTGCAACAAGAGCGATTCTATACCACTCACCCACTTGCACTTGAAGAGAGTCATAGGTGTAGCCCGTGTCATAAATCCCCAGCTCACCAGTCGGCCTGATCGAGAAATCTCCATCACTTTCGTTGGTAGGATCTGTCTGCAAGAGGACGTGCCACGCGGATTCGGGCACCATCACGTCCATTACGATGGTATACGCATTGACTTTGATTCCAGCACTCGCTGAAGAATCAATGCCGTGAGTTGCGATCATGTAACTACCCAAGGGAACGTTTACTGCACCATCCCCCGGGAAGGGCCCGGATGTTGCTGTGACTGTGCCGACAAATTCAAGATCAGTACCCACCTTGGCCATAGTGAGATCCGTTGTATCGTTAAAGGTCCACTGACCGGTGTGTATACTATACCCACCTAGTGATCCAACTTCGGCATCACTCAAGGCTTTATTGTACAACCAGATTTCGGCAACGTCTATTGGGCCGTCTTCTGCATCGTTATCGGCACACCACAGTATTTTTTCTCTGAGGCTGAAGCGTCCATCAGGAGGTTGAGGTATACCATTCAATACCAACAAGCTGTCAAGGTAGATTCTATAGAATCCATCATGGCCTACAACAGATGTATCAGTATTAACAACGGAGATTGCCAGCCGATGCCAATTACGAGGACTCACCACTGGATCGGAATAATCTGTGGCGCCAATTCCAATCGCACCGCTGCCACTGATGTAAGCATCTCCATCACTGGCATTCGTAGTGTCCGTCTGAAATATTGATGTCCAGGCAAGTTCGGCAATGCGAAAATCCATAACGATGGTGAACTCGTTCACATAACTACCTTCACTCAGTATGGTATCGATAGGATTTTCAACTACGTAATGAACCCCGGTGGGTATATGTACCGCTCCATTGCCCTCGGCCGGCCCCGCAATTGCTGAATCCGAATCTGCACCCACCAGCACAAGATCCGGACCAACCGTTGCCGTGGTTAAGTTACCGGCATCATCGAATTGCCAATGTCCCTTCAGGGCAACGTCTAGGCCTTGAGCCCAGATCATCTGCGCTAAAAGGGCAACAGCTGTAATGATAACCTTTTTCATGATTTTCCTTCCTTGAGCTGTTAAAGCTCGTTTTGTGACTTTGGTTAAATATCAGCAGTAATGTCCCAATTCCTCCTTTTAACAATAGTTGATGTTTCTTCAATCTCAATAGTGCGTTTTTTTTACCAATACCTCCCCTTCCTTTGTTAATTCTGTTAATAGAAAGACAAAGAAAATCTCTGAGCACTCTTCAAGATCCCCCAATCGGACCAGGCATAATCGATACGAAGTCCCATGCCACCCAGTTTAGGAATATTTATTCCACCACCAAGGGTCAATCCGTTGATGCTATTTAATTCAAATATATTTTCATATCCACCACGAATATAGAATACACTGCGGAAGCCATATTCCACTCCGAAATTGACGCTTTCGGTAGCATTACTTGGATGATTGAGGTCCATTGCCAAAAGTATATCACCCAATGCGCCCAATGCTCTTGCATAAGATATTCCGACGCTGAACATTAGAGGTAAGGGATAGGAACTTGTATTATAATTCACTGGTACTCTATCAAAATTTGCTACTCGTTCATCCGGATCAATTGTTCTCCGTAAATCCCGGCCATCTAATCGAATATCATTGCCAAAATTGCTCATGTTGACACCTAATCGGAGTCCCTTTAACATGGTATCGTATAACACCCCAAAGTCGAGAGCCATTGCATTTCCTTTCTCATTCCAAATCTGTTGCGAAACATTCTTGCCGCTGATTCCGAATGAAAAACGGTCTGTCAAGGCTCTGGCGAAACTGATACTCACTGCCAAGTCATGAGCTGTGAACTCTTCCCCTGTACCTTCGGGTCGGTCAACAGTTCGAACTAAATCACTGCCATAATCCAAATAAATAACGCTGAATCCGATTGAAGAGCGAATAGCCGGGACGGGTATAACGATACCAATAAAATCATAATTCGTTTCCGCAATCCACTCATTGTGCATCAATTCTACCTGAATCCTGTCTATCCGTGCAATCCCGGCCGAGTTCCAGTACAACGCCGTGGCGTCATTGGCAACCGAAGAATAGGCACCACCCATGGCCATGGCTCGAGCACCGACCCCTATTTCCAGGAATGTAGCCGCGTTTGTTCCAACATTGCTGACATCCTTTTGAAACTGGAACTGGCTTTGCTTATCTTGAGCCATTGCTGTATGAACGAATAGGATACAGCCGAAAGAGAGGGCCAATAATCCTTTTAATCGCCTCATACAAACACCTTTGAAGGATCCTAATTATTTGATGATTGCAAGTTTACCAATTTTCTCACCAATGCCTTTCGCGTCCACGTGATAAAAATAGACGCCGTGGGCGACCTCTAAACCATCGACAGTAGTAAGGTCCCAGCTTGCCCTCCCTTTATCAACTGTCGAAGAATGTTCAATTTTTTTCACCAGGCGCCCTGAGCTTGTAAAGATCGATATAGTACATTCCTGTGGAAGATTCACAAAATCTATCCTTCGCTCTCCCCGACCAACTTCCTGGATGATTATGCGTTGTTCCAGGCTGCTGGCTGCGATATAGGGGTTCGGAACTGTATAAATGTCATTCAAGCTCTTTTTCGCCCTGTCTTCCCTGTATTCATTGCCTATCATTGTAAACTCAAAGGCATCGTCTCGAGTAAAATGCTTTTTGGTAGTCATTGTATAGATATCGTCTTCTTCAGGCGGGATCCACAAAGATTGATCAAGATTTCTCGAGAAAGCGAAATCGAAACTCCACCAGTCCTGAGTGTATAGGACGATACCGGGTGCGACTTCTCTGGGAGCGCCTTTCAAGACTAGCAGATCTCCATCGCTTAAGATACCCATCAAGGAATCCGGTTCATTCGGACTCTCGGTCAATTGGTACTTCACCTTGTATTGGCTCTCGGAATCAGTAACATCCCATACTTCAAAATTTGTCGGCCTGACAGGAATTACAGTCGAATCCACTCCAAAGTAACCTATACGGATTTCATAATCTCTCGGGATAGCAATAGTTGATGACCCGTCTGCATCAATTACAGGATTCAAATTTGAACGACCTTTACTCCATCTCGAAGATAATTGTACCCCCAGCGAGTCGTTATCGAAGCTGAGCATGAATCCATCAACAATTTTCTCTGATATCATTTCCAGGGCATCATCGCCTTCGATAAAGAATAACGTATCACCTGCAGTCAGATTTCGTAAGAGTGCGCCGTAAGTAAATCCAGTATATAGACTATCAATTTCTTCAAGAGAGCCATCATCCACAAAGATGAGCTGGTAAGTGTTTTCATTTTTTACACTATAGGGCACCATCACTTCAACGTCGATACTCCCCGTACCAAATCCGCTGATGTGGTCAGTACCTGATTCTGTTTGTGGTATCAAGTAACCGGCAGCGGGTTCCACCGGTCTAGCTACGGCGCAGTTCCTGTCGATAGATTCGACTCTCCCTATTGGATCTGTCTGAATACTGAAGGCACTTTCAGTAGGTGAAATCGGTGTCAGGCGCTCACGGTCAGTTAATCCCCGTTCAAAAAAATCATCATCATAGCCTTTATCATAGGCCGTAACCGCATAATAATAGGTGCGGCCATTAGTAACATCTGTATCTATAAAATGATGCTGCAAGCCGCTGTTCGTACCGGTATCAAATGCCACACCCAGACCACCTTCACCACTTCCACCCAAATTCACCGGGTGAGGTCCTTTTAAATCGTTGATCTCATCATATTGAGCCACCGGTTTGTAGTACAGAGGATTTCCAAACGCATCGCTTATTGTTTTAATATCAGAGAACGTTGGGTAGGTACTTTTGTAGACTTTATATCCTTCAAAATCCTGACCATAAATCGGATCTCTGGATAATTCGGCTTTGTTATCCCAAGTGAGGACTACTCTGCCATCGCTGGATTCAGCCTTTACAACCGGTTGGCGCGGTGGCTTAGCAAAATTATAATCCGCATCGTAAATATTTTGCATGGTTCGCTTGTTGCGAAATATATCCTGTTCATCATTTCCGAAAAGACAGGCAATTGCATAGCGGTGCTGGCCTTCTCTTCCAGTGATTAGTTCGACAAAACCCGAGCCGTATACCCAACCAAGATCCCGAGGATATTCTGGGTCTTTCGCAAATCTTCCCGGCTTAAGTTCAATATCCCAAAATTTTTCATCATCAGCCATATTGTTATCGACATCCCGGAGATACCACGATGTCAGCCCGATCTGATCGGATTCATCGTTATCCGTCGTCTCATAATTAGGTTCCCCTACGTCAGCTTCACCATTTGCTTCTGAACCATCGGGGTCTGGTCCAGTATATCCATCATACTCTGGGCCCAGTCCATCAGATCCTACATCATCCCACATTGGTTCAAAATCAAGTTTCCCATTGTTATTCTCGTCTTCCCCTTCATCCAATAGCCCATTATAATTGAGATCTTCGGTGTCAAAAACTCCATTCCCATTCTCATCTTCCCAACGGCGCCAATCTTCGTCATCGTCAATACCATTGGTTTGGCTCTCATCTACCAGCCCATCTTCATCATCATCGATCCTGTTGAATGGCAATCCCGGGCTTTCCAAAAACGCGAAACCGAAATATGCTGTTGGTGTGCCTATGGAAGAATAATTGGTCTTATCCCATGCATAAGTAATATCATCTAATCTATTAAAAGCGGCTTCATCTGAATGAGCATGACCTCCGATATCCGGTTCGGCATACATTCCAACCACGGCTTTTGAAATTGGTTTGCCATAATTAATAATATCGTAGATACTGATAAGAATATCTTCTGCCAACCGAGCGTTCCATTGATATTGACGAACTTCGACAGTAACTCCTAATCCCCGTCTCCCATCTGGCCAAGGTCGCATGGAGAGAGAATCTTCAAAGGGGAAATAATCGAATTCGTCGTTTTCATGGTCATCCATCAGGTAATACGCTTCCTGGCTTGAGCGGATGTAGGCACCAAATTCGCCATTCCATCGTCCTGCTCGAACTCCTGGCCTCTCATCTCCTTCAAGACGATCATCACCGGGATACGACTGAGGTGGCCACCATGTCGGCCAGGTTTCGCGACGATGACTCATCGCTGACCACTCAGCAACATTAATCATGCTCAAGTCGAGGACGTTATTTCCATTAACATCTTCAGCCAGTTGCAAAAATCCATCACCCTCGCCTTCGTCATTGGAATTAGGGATCCCGTCAATGCCCATATCTTCGCTGATGCCACCAATGTCCCAATCTTTCGAATCGGGATGATGATTATTGAAATACTTTGGCAGAGGCATCCAGTGATAGCGATGAGATTGATCTTCCGAGGTTTCGGCGTCGAACCTTGAAAAACGGTCGGAAACTATATGGATCTCATTTCCGTTAGTATCCATTACTTCACCAGCCACAAAAAAGATAAAGGCCCAGCCGTATTCAACTCCTGATCCTTTGGGCCATATCATCTTCGATCCACCCGTGCCCTCAAGCCAGCCATCGGCGAGTTGGCCTTGATTAATGAAACTGGTTTCAATCAGGTTGCCATCATGTATTGATGAACGGATATATTTCGCCCAACCCTGTCTATCCTCAAGGAGCTTGCTCAATCCACGTGTTGTGATATCACTCTCATTTCTGGAGGACTCCATTTTATCGGAGCGGGCTTGCGGATTGGAGTCTCCATTACTTGGAGATGCTTGTGCAGGTACTGGCTCGAAAACTTGAACGCCGAGCAGTATTAAACCGGCCATTGCAGCAAACCGGATATAGACTTTCCCTATCCTGAAAGCTACACGAACATCACTTGAGTGGTTTATAATCATGGCATTGGATTAAAAGCTAACGTTCAGACTTAATCGAACTTTCCTGGGCTGAGAAAACCAGTAAGGCCGAATATCTACCTCTTCCGGAGTAAACAATCCCTCTTGGGCAATAAACTCATCCCTTATTTCCCTCTCCTCCGGCAAGATCGCATTGTGAGTTGCCCGCCCGGTTGTAGAGAATACAGACATTTCATTTAGATGATCGAATACATTGTCAACCATAAGAAAGATTGAATAGGTTAACCTGTTAACCTTAAAAGATTTGGTCGCCTTTAAATCCACATTCCAGCGGACTGGCTTACGTGCGCTGTTCTTGAAATCCCGCTCAGGCAAGTCCAATTGCTCCACCGACGCCGGGGAATAAGGCAAGCCACTGCCCATGCTGCCCAACAGAGTGACTATCCAGTTGCCCGGCTTGCCGATACTGAGAATCATGCTGGCAGTATGCCGTTGATCCCAGTCCAAGGGAAGAATCTGCCGTTCAACAAATTGAACCGGCTCACCCCCACGTCTACTCGAGACTTCTACAACCTGTAAGAACTCAGGGCTGGAGGCACTACCCTTCGCATATTGATAAGTATAATCTATACTTCCCCAGAGAAGTGCGGTTTGAAGCTTCTCCAGTGCAAGGGTGAATCCTTTAACGTTGCCATAATCGCGATTAACAAATCTTTCATAACCGACAGCATCAACGGTTGTGACCAGTTCGATACCCAACTGGTTGCGAATATCCTTTGAATAAGCGGTGACATCCACCGCATAACCGGTTGCGATTTCTTGCTGCAGACCAATCTCGTATGATATGGTTTTCTCCGGTTTGAGCGACGCGTCACCGAGCCGCATTCCTTCCAGTTGAATCCTGGTCAGTTCGTTGATCGGCTCGTTATACATCTTTTCGAAACTTGGCATCTGAAAAAAATGCCCATAAGCAACATGAAACGCCCCCCTGTCCGAAATCGGAAATGCAAAGCCTAGGCGAGGACTTAATTGGTACCTGACGGCCGCCGCCTCCAGATTGTCTTCGCGGCCAATGAGGTAAGATTCGACACGTTTGTTTACAATGACTTTTTCGTTGGGTTGGAATGCGTCGAACCTAAGACCGGCGTTGAGGATGAAATCGTCCATCTCAAGTACGTCCTGGATATAAAACGCCGCTTCAAGGGGTTTGATGGTATAGTCGCGGTACCTGGTTACTTCATCCGGTTCAGGGAATCGATATTTTGTGGTGTCAAATATGGCGTTCCAGTTCTTCCAGTAACTTACCATGATATCCCAGTATTCAGGCCACTCATAGTTCGAGCCGTCGATGGCCGGGGGATAATAAGAGCGGCTCCATGCTTCAGTCTCTACCAGGGGGAAATCGTATGTATTCACGACCTGCTGTGTGACAGCAAAACCGGCCTTGAGGAAATTGTACCTGTTAACCTGATAATTAATATCACCACTCACCAAATAGGTTTTCCGGTAGTTCTTTCCGTCTTTGCCGTAGTAGCCCTCATCAGTTGTGCCCAGAGAGAATCCATATGATGTTTCAGTTATGGGCTGTATTCCAACATCGCCGGGATAATCGGCAATCTTGTTGTCCTTGCGGTAGTACTCCCTGTCATAACTGTGCTGATATGACAGGTTAAAATTCCAGAAGAAGCGTGCACTTAAGGATTGCTTGATGGAGAAGAAATGATTAGCAGAGAACTCCCACAAAGTAGCGAGCGCATCCGGTTGATATCTGCGCGATAGCGCATCTGGCCGACTGACGTTGTATGAACCGTACAAGGAATATGTGAATGAGAGAGTAGAACTCGGATAATAGCTTAACTTGGTACTATAGGAGAGATTTTCTGATCCATCCAGCGGACCGACTTTGCCATTTCCGGTCTTTAAAGAATCGGGTATATGAATCCAGGCGGTGGTTGCGATATCCTCAGAGAAGTGATCGCGATACCATTTACGATAGGCGTCAATTTTCCATCCATCTACAGGATTGAAGCGTCGCTCGTAACCATGATGGCTCTCAAATTGATTATAGCGCACTGTTCCCCAAAAGCCGATTTTATCGCTGAGGATAGGTCCAGTTAAGGTCGCTTGAATGTCAGTGTCGGAGAAGGGATTAATATTATCAATCCCCGGGAAAATATCCGTTTTATTACTAATAAAATCACCAGTATAGACCTGTGCACTCCCATGTATATCCTCTGATGGTCGCTTGGTAACGATATTGACAATACCCGATTGGGCAGATCCATATTCGGCGTTAAAGGTGCCGCTGATAACCTGCAACTCCTGAATATTGGAATTCTCGACAATTAAATTGAGTCCACCTTCCTGGGAGAATGAATTAGTGACGGGTATACCATCCAAGAGGTAAGCCACTTCCCGCTCTCGGCCGCCACGGAAGTGCATTTCGCCATCTGCACCGGTTATCACTCCGGCCTGAATCCCGATTATCTCGGATATATCTGTTACCGGGAGTGATTCAATCATCTCTGAACCAACATAATAATTCGTGCTCGTGAGGTTTCTTTCAACTAGCGGTTTCTGCGCAATTATTGTAACCTCCTCGCCAGTCAGGACTTCAGTTGTCAATACCACATCTTGCTTTGTGGTTCGGTCGGTATTTACGAAAACATCCTTGATCGTAACATCGGAATAGCCGATCATTGAGACTTTCAGGTCATATTTCCCCGGTGGAACATTAATGATCGTGTAATAGCCTTCCGCATCGGAAGCAGCTCCTACACTCTGCCCCACCAGCACAATATTGACGCCGATTAGACCCTCTCCTGTATTCTCATGTGTTACTCGCCCGCTGATTTTCCCGGTGGTCCCAGCAAACAAATTTGGAGTATGAATTGCAGACAATATAATTGCCAGGGAGAATAATTTCATTCTTCTCTTTCTCGTCACTATCCTAATTCTTTCAAGATCTTGAAGCCACAGCTAAGGATTATTATTGGAACTGAGATCGACCGCCTGAATCGAGGTTTGATTTCTATAATTCTGCATCAATTCCTCTTCGATCCCGACTGTTGTTATCCACAAGTCAAAATCACTCAATTCAGCAAATGCAAAATTGCCAACAGCTTTGGTTTTAGAGTGGTCTGCCAGTAGAATTTTATTCTTGCCGCGCTCAAGAATGATCTGGTTGGTGCGTGCGATGTCCTCGCTTTTCAAGTGGCACGTTCCATTTTCATCAATTGCATCAGTACTGACAAAAACAAAATCGAAATTGAGTGTCTTGAGCATCTGTTCTGTCATATTGCCCCGAAGGAAAATCATCTCATTATTGATATCATATCTTCCTCCGAGGAGGTAAAGATCCACATTAGAGAAACGACATATTACAGTCGAAGCCGAAATGGAGTTTGTGTACACGAGCACATGGCCGCAGTTCTCAAGCTGTGTTGCGAGGTGATAATTCGTGGAACCGTCGGCGATCAAGATAACGTTGCCTGGTTGAATTAATTTCGCAGCCTCCATCCCGATGAGTCGTTTATCAGTAAAGTTGTGCTCACTAACTTTATAGTATGTGGTCTTTAGAATATCCTTATCTTTAATGACACAGCCACCCAAAGTTCGGATGATTGAGCCGCCCGCTTCCAGGGACACCAGATCGCGACGGATGGTCTGAGGGGAGACGTTCAGTTTCTCCGCTAATTCCTCCACGTACCATTCTCTGTTGATGGCTTCAAGCCACCTGAGAATGCTTTTTTTTCTATCGATTGGTTTCACCGTGATCAAGTTTTTGAGCGCGATGATCAAAATCATCGCCACGGAATATACCCATCGCTCATCTTCAAGTCAATATTTTATTCTCACCTCGGTTGTCATTGAGGCTCACCTTCTTGCCAGGTGATGGTTTGGGTTGAATCGATACCACCCTTTTAGAGAGGGGATCCCATTGATCCCAGGGGTGCACGACTCACGGCAATCGTGATAGGGATTATGATCCTTCATACCCTTCTGGACTCTTTCTGCTGATATTTAAGAGTCAAAAAGGAGGGTCGCTCAATGGGGAGAATAATCCAGAGATTAGTTCGAGATGAGCTGAGGATGAGGTACGTTCATATCAAGCCTCGATCACCGCAGCTGAATGGGAAGGTCGAAAGGTCACATCGCACAGACCAGGAGAAATTTTACCAGTTGCTGACTTATACCGATGATGTGGATCTGAATCAGAAACATGAGGCTTGGGAGCAGTTCTATAACCTAAACCGACCCCATGCAGCGCATGATGGGAAAACACCTTATGAAGTGTTGAGGTCTATCTTAGATTAGCCAGCAATTAGTCCTGCTGGGTATGAAGCACTACATGCTTGCACCCAAGGCAGTGTGTTTACGTGTTGGACACGTTGATTCCGTCAGTGGCTGTTATTTCGGTACAGATCGAGGGCTCATGATCCGAATGATTCGTGGGGGGAATCCTCAATAGCCGGAATAGATGTATAGATGAATGCTCTCAAGAGAAATAAGCCAATTAGCAGATAGGCCGCACGTCAATCTCAGTTAGCCTAACGGTAATGTCCATCGAATTCCTTTTACTGAAGTAGGAACTAAGTCACAAGAAAAATCATTTTCACGGATACGGACCGGATACGCACTTGAATATCTCGACGGGCGTGCGTATAACTCAAAATCCGGTGGGAGTAATCCCTTGGGGGTTCGAGTCTCAAATAAGCTGAAGCCCCACCGATCTTCCGACCAGTGGGGCTTTCTGTCAGGTTGGCAGATACCAACTATTTCAGCAGTGAGGCACACTCAGGGCACAGTAGCATTCTAAGCTGTTGTTTTTATTGACCATTCGTCGGGCTCATAACCCGAAGTTTCGGGAGAGCGGAGACCGTTGAGTTCGCCTTGTTGGCGGACGAGACCATCCAGCCCCGCTACTCTCGAGAGACCCTCTTTCCCGTCGTAAAGAGAGGGTTTTTTGCGCTTGGGTGAGTGCAGTCTAATGCGCTTAAATACCCCCTTATTTCGTTTGTGATGACACGTTTTGTGGCAGACGGGTCTGACATTTTGAACGCCTCCGGCAAACGGTTAATAAACTCGGCCGCCAGCTCGAAGTTGGGGTGGGTGTAAATCTTGGTGGTCTTGCTGCTTGAGTGAGCCATCAGGATCTCGCGGTCCTTCAGTGACACCGCGTATACCATTTGGCTGTACCCGGGATGGCCCTGCCCCCGGAGTTGCTGCTGAGGAACGGTACCAGGTTGGCCACCTCGCTGTATATCTCCGTGGCTGTGGACACTATGTTGTCCAAGGCAACGACCGCTTTTGAAGAACCAGGCGGTTATATTTATGTGGGGGGCCATTTTATATGGGACGGAAACAGGGGGATATGGCCGCAATAAGTGGGATTAGGGGGGATTCTGCGGGAGCGCGCGGGATGAAGTGTGATCACATGGCCACAGTAAATGGGATTTTGATGGGGCCGTTCAACGGTGTTCAGGTGGTGTTTAATAGAGGAGGCTACGGATGAATAATAGCGAACAGGATTCGTGTGGGTGAAAATCGGACGACGAACTCGACGGCGTCGAACGCGGTACAGACAAAATAGCAGACTTGCACTAACTAGGTATCAGAACCGAGGAGCGCTTTTCGCCTGGTATCGTACTCCTCCGGGGTGATCATGCCCTGCTCTTTCAGGTCATCAATCTCCTTGATCTTATCAGCCAATCCCTTTGGCGTATCGGTCGCCGTCTCTACCACCTCCTTCGCCTTGCCGCCTCCAACCATCATCATAAGAAGCCCCACAACTGCGACGATACCTCCTGCTAGGATGTTGAAAATCATAGTTATTATTCCAACAACGAGCATGAATATTCCGAAACCTCTCATTTGGTTTTCTCCTTTTTCTGTGGATTCACATCTACATCGAATAAATTAGCACCTTCCGGTATATTGTATAGCGCCCTGCGCTCATCTACCGTTTCTATTGTGCCCAGTCCCTTAAACAGCTCGGTCATCGCATTTTCCCCATAACGATCAGAAACATGAGACTTCGCAAGGTCAATATTGGCCTCCATGAGCTTGGCATGAGACTCCCAATATTTAACGAGAGCTTCAAGCCTCTGAATTTGTTCCCATACGGGCATATCGGGTGATCCGTTACCAGTTAATAACCATTCTATACTGACACCCAGATCACTTAGCGATTTTAAAAAGTCAAACGGCGGATTTCTTTCGCCTGCCTCGTATCTCATGTAAGAGTGGTAACCCACCCCGAGTATCTTTGCATAAGATTTCTGATTTATGCCCCTCTGTTTTCTTAAATACTTGAGACGGGTTGAAAATGGAATTCCCGATTGGCTCATTTTATGGTTGCCTATCCCCCGAATGGGTCGTATATTTCCCACGTGATGGTGGGATTGTCCTATATCGTTTCTCGGCATGGCGCAAGATGCTGCGGTAATCCCTTGGATGACCCGGTAGAAAACAGTATCAGCGCTTATACCGCCGCCCCCGGCAACCCACCATCGTTTCAGCCGGGGGCGACACCTTTTCTTCTTGTTAAGGTACTATGCCGCGCCTGTGGGGGTCAATGACAACCCGCAAGAAAAACCTGTCACAATTAAAGCTGCCCGTTCCGGATGCGACCGTCGAGCTAGACCAGGTAATCAGCAGCGCCTTTGCACAGGACCTCATCCACCCCACTAAATCACGACCGGGCATCGCCGATGAATTGTCAGCGCTGCTCGGAAGGACTATAACCGCCCACCAGCTGGATAACTGGGCGGCCCCTTCGCACCCCTCCCATCGCCCACCGCTGGATGTATGTGTAGCCCTGTTGAAGGTCACAGGTCAGATGGACACGCTGAAACAGGCGCTCAGGTCGGTAGGCGCTCTACCGATTGCCGGGAAGGATATCAAATACCTGGCACTCGCCAAAAAGCAGCGGCAGTTACGCAATCTGGAGCGGGAGATCCAGGATCTGGAGACCCAACTGAAATGAGGGTTGAAAGCGATGACAAGGGCTTTCGCATCTATCCTGAGACTGAGGAAGATAAGCGAATAAGGCAGATGTTACAGGAGCGGAGGGACGAGGTTTGTTGTGAAATCCGTGCAGTGCTATTTCGAGATTGCGAGATCGTTGTCTTCATCCCCACCAAGGACCCTATTCGACTTGTGGTAAGGGTGGACGAACAGTGATTGATTTTCTTAACTACCAGTTTTTCACAGGGTGTCCTCGGATGATCCACCTGATCCTGATGGCGGTCGTGGGTTGGGCCAGCCTGCGGGGATACCGCGAGTGGCGTTATTGGGACCGCCTTCGGAGACTGGGGAAATGACCTGGATAAAGTTCTGGCCGCTCCAGGTTCGCCGGCTCAAAAGCGGTATCCTGGTCACTTATCCAGGCATGGATCCGGCCTTTGACGAAACAATCGATGCCCGCATGGCCGGTAACGGATACCATCGGGTGCAACGCTTCAGGTCATACACACGTGAGGTTACCGAACTCACATACAGGAAAAGGGATGACCGCCGATAGCCAAGAATTGCTGACCGTAGAGGAGGTGGCGAGGCTGGAACGGCTATCGGTCCGGCGGGTGCAGGCGCTGATTGCAGAAGGGCGGTACCGTGTTAAGGAGACAACCAGCAATGGCGGCCGCAATGGTAACACCCAATATTTGATCGACCCTGCATCTCTCTCCCCCGCTGCCCGGCTGCGTCACCTCCAAAAAAATTCTCCAGAAATTATCGACAATGGGACTCTAGAAAGTATCGACGCTGAAACCGCTGACCGACTCCTCCTATTCAGGGACGCAATTGTCCATCTTAACGCAGCGGGGGGGGATCGCTCCAGGGAAATAGTTCAGGAGATCTGCAGCCAATTCGAGATATCACGCTCCGCCTTTTATCGTCTTCGGAAAACCTTTAATGAGACCGGTTCCCTGGCATCATTTATTCGAAAGAAGCGATCCGATCTGAAACGGAGCAGATCCTTTTCCCAAGAAGCCCTCCAGGTGGGGCTGGCCGAATACCTCCACTCACGGAATAAGCTCAAGGCCTATTCCATGCTGAAAACTGAAGCGCTTATCAACGGCTGGCAGTATGGCTCATATCGGGCCTTTTGCCGGCAGATGAACGAGCTGGCGGACAAGGACAGGGCCATAATGGCCTACGCCGGCAACGGCCGGAAGGGACTGCAGGAGCAGGTTGTGCCATCGATCCTGCGAACTACCGGCGATCTGGAGCCGGGTGACTACTATTGCGGTGACCACCACCAGTTTGACCTATTTATTTACGACGAGATCCAGCGCAGGGTATACCGGCCCTGGCTGACGGCCTGGCAGGATATGGCGACTCGGGCTATCGTGGGCTGGGTCATCTGTCCCCAGCCAAACAGCCGAACCATCGCCCAGGCGCTGCAGCACGCCCTGGAGGACGGGGGTAAAGAGCGCCACTTTGGGATACCGAAAAACGCCTACATCGACAATGGCAAGGACTACCGGTCACGCTATATCTCAGGTGGCCGTTGGCGGACAAACCGGTTCGCGGCGCCGGAAATCGACACGATGAGCAAGGCCATCCTGGTGGAGTTGGGGGTAGAGGCCACCTTTGCATTACCCTTTAACGCCCGGTCAAAGCCAATTGAACGGTGGTTTAAAACCCTTGAACACCAATTTATAGAGCACCTTCCCGGCTTCTGCGGCCACACCCAGGCAGAGCGACCGGTGCACGAACTCATGCGCCAGATCCGGCACCGCCAGCTGCTGACGCTGAAGGAGTTCAGGGCGATGTTCCAGGAGTACCTGGATGAACATCACGACACGCCGCACCGGGGCCGAGGTATGAATGGCCGATCACCGAACGAGGTATGGGACGCGCACGAGCAAACCGGCTGGGGGCCAACCATCATCGGTGACAAATTGATCCTGGCTCACCTGTTCATGATGTCCGCCACGCGCCAGGTGCAACGGCATGGCATCCAGCTCCACAACGAATTCTATCACGACGACGCCCTGCTCTGGTACATCGACCAGCGGGTGGAGGTGCGCTGGGATCCGGATGACATGTCACGGGTCTATGTTTTCCAGGATAAGCAGTTCCTCTGTATTGCGGAAGGATTTAACTACGCCTCGATGAAAACATCTCGCGATGAGCTGGGCGAGCGGATCAGAAAGCAGCGCCATTTGCTGAAGTCGGTGGAGCGCCGCTACAGCACTTTGACCAACGGCCAGCGCAAGGCGGATAACACCGGCAGTCCCGGCACGTGGGATAAGGAACTTCGAGAAAAATACGGGGATGCAGCCGATGAGCAGGCCAGGCAGCAGTCAAACCGGCGAACCAGGCGGAAGCAGGCCACCGCTGTACAACTATTGACCGAACCGCCGCCGAGCTATTTCGATGAAGATTTTGCAGCAACGGAGGATCTGATCCTCATCCCCACGGAAATCACCAATAGGGAAAAGGATAATAATGGAGACACTTAAGCAAGCCCCGGCGGTTGGTGACGATCAAAACCGGAGCAACGGGCTGTCAGTGGAGAAGGCAAAGGCCATCGTGCAGGCCATGCTGAAAGCCGGCCAGATCAGCCTAAAGGTATTGTGTGAAAAAGTCGGTTACTCCAAGGGGGCTTGGTCCGCCTATTTGAAGGGCAGCTACAAGGGTAGCGTTGAGAAACTCGACGCGGCGATTATCCGCTTCGTGATCAACTGGAAGTCGACAGAAGCCCTAGTCTCGATCACTGCTTTGGAGACGATCATAAAAGTCTGTGATCTGGTAGCCAGGGACAACGAGCTAGCTGTGATTTACGGCAAGGCCGGAACCGGTAAGACCGAGGCGGTCAAGCACTACCAGCAGATCCACGACGACGTGCTCCTGGTGCGCTGCGATAAGGCGATCACGGCCGGCGAACTGCTGCTGGAGATCCTCAAGGGTCTCACCGAGTCGCCCAGCGGCTACAGCAGCCTGCACCAGCGGATTATGGACATCCAATTTCACCTGCGCCGGGGAAGCCGGCTGATCATCCTGGACGAAGCGGACCAGCTCCAGGTGCGCACCCTTGAGATGGTCCGTGCTATTTACGACGACAACAACTGCGGCCTGATCCTGCTGGGGCTACCCCGAGTGATCGACCTGATGACCAAGGGCAAGAGCCTGCGGGAGAACCTGACCCAGCTCTACAGCCGGGTGGGATATAAGTACGAGATCAAGCCGCCATCGAATCAGGAGATCAAGGCCATCATCGCCCACCGGGGCTACCAGCTGTCCGAGCCACTGATCAAGGATATCAAGGTATGGATGGATGACGCCGGCGAACTGAGGCTGCTGGACAAGCTATTGAGCCGGGCCGAGAACATACGTGAGTGGAATAATATGCCGGCCGTGAATGACGACGCCGTCCGGGGGGCCTACAACCTGCTGATCGGGAAGGCGTGATGACTGAGGCCCAGGTCAAGAAGTTTATTGCAGGGGGTACCCGGCGCACGCGGCAGGAGATAATGGCCGAGACGGAGGATCTAATTAGGGGCTTTACTTCCGTCCCGTGTCAACGGCAAGAGGTAGGTCCTATCCGGCGGGGGGAGAACTCAGCACGAGCAATCGAGCTGCTGCTCACCCACCCGTATAGATCAGTCCGCTCCAAACTTGTGGGGAGTCTGAACTTACGTTGCAGCGATATCGATATGAGCAACGAGGACATCTGGACCATGACATTTTACGGGACCAGGGTAGTGCTCTACTTCGCAACCAGGCCGGCCTTCGTAGCCCAGATGCTGATCCGCACGGGGCCGGAGGATTTTGTGTCCGGTCTACAGCACAGAGCCAGGGCGCGGGGATATCGGCTGGACAATAGCGGCTTCTATGCCGGCGAGGAACTGTTAAAGCCGTTCGATGAGTCAGGCATATTTCAGGCGTTGGGGTTGGAATATGTCCCCCCCCAGAAACGGGCGGCAACGACATTTTACAAGGAGATGGAGAAATGACAGCCACCAGAGACGACCAGGGCAACTGGATCAATTCACAGGGGCAACCGGTGCCGCCGAAATACATTGATAAAACCACTAAGCAGCGCGACCGGGCAGTGCGCCAGGTGCACCGCCAATCGAAAACACTATCGGTCCGGATGGTGGCCGTGAAGGCCAAGGTGCTTGAGATCATCGACCGCTACCTGGACCAGGTGGCGGAGCGGCACGGTGAAGCCTGGAAGGGCAACGCGGAGCTGGTCACTTTCGATGGCACCCTAAAGGTGGAAGTGAAGATCAGCGAAGCCCTGGAGCTTGACGAGCGGCTGCAGGTCGCCAAGCAGAAGATCGATGACTGCCTGCGGCGCTGGTCGGAGGACTCCCGCCAGGAGCTGCGGACGGTTGTGAACCATGCTTTCAATGTCGACAGCAAGGGACGTATCAACGTGCGGAATATCCTGACGCTTAGGACGCTGAAATTCAAGGACCAGGTCTGGCAGGATGCTATGGGCCTGATCTCGGACTCGCTGCGGGTGCGGAGTACCCGGCGGTACATCAACGTATACGAGCGGGACGCTAGTGGGAAGTGGGTAATCATCCCCTTGAACTGGAGCGCGATTTGACGATGGTCGAGCAGCTGACATTCAATCCTGGCAGACCGGCGGCGGACCTCCGGGGCCTGAGGCTGTCGGAAAAAGAGCGGGACATCGCCGTGGTGATCCAACACCGGAGGCGTGACTATCCGGTGCAGGTGAAAGTACTGACGGAGGTGACCGGACTGGGGGAACGGGCGGTGCGCAATATCGTGCGGGACCTGGTGATGGAGCACGGCTTGCCAATCGGCTCCGTGTTCGCCGTTGATAAGCCGGGATTCTATTGGATCACAGACCATCAGGAGTTGCAGGAAGCGGCCCAGCGACAGATCCACCTGGGGGTAAGTATCCTGCGCCGGGGGTACGCCCTGTTTGGGAAAAACATTGACCGGCTGGTAGGACAGGTGGAGGCTGACCTGGGATGATGAACAGGAACGACCTTCATATTCATCCCAACCACAGGCACGTCTGGAAGCTGGAGCAGCGGAAGCAGAGAATGGTCATATACCGTTGCACCGGGTGTCGCAGGGTACTGTTTGAGATGCTGAGCAACCTGGTGTTGGACGATGACGGGGAGCTGAAGATCCTATCACGGCAGCAGAGGCCAGAATGACGGGGACATTCAAATTGACGGACCGGCAGCGGCGGGGGATGTTCGCCAGGCTCAAGCCGCTCGGCATGGGAATCGAGGATCTCAGGGATATGGTCGAAGCCATTACCGGACAGCGGTCTATTTCCAGCCTGACGAAGGTCGGCGGGGCCGAAGTGATCGATGAGCTGGACAAGCTGCAACGCGAGACGCGGTCCGCAAAGCCGCACCCGAGCGCCGGCCAGATGGGGAAGATTTACAAGCTGGGGTACCTGTTGCGGTGGAATTCGACGACGATCAGGAAGTTCAACCGGCGGACCACTGGCAAATGGGATATCCACGACGACACGCCCAAGGAGGCCTCGAAGCTCATCCTGGCGATGGAGGGGGTGCTTGCTTCGGAGAAGCAGCCGGCATGACTACGAATCCCATTCATTCATTGCTCGATGATGCGACCTTTGAGCGACTCGATGAATTAGGCCTGCTACACGAGGGGGCGCTGGAGAGGCTGGTAATGAAGCGGCAGTTCCACGCCTTACGCAAAGATCTGGGTTCGGCTACCGATGCGATCCGGGAACTGGGCAGGATGAAACATCTGTCATTCAGCCGGGTACGTGAAATCGTATATAGCCGACACCCATTTGACGACCTGATAGACGAAGGTAATTGATGGCTGAGATTAGACCTCGGTGTGCCCCACTGCTGCTCATACACCAGTTTACGGCTGACTGGTTGCAGTCCTTCGGGGCACACCGTCCTTTTCCTGGCGGTGACGTAGACCATGATAAGATTTTAGGGGAGAGATGAGCATGGTAATACTGATAATCTGGGCTGTAATTGCTGTTGCAATGGCGCTGTTCATCGGCCAGCAATCGCAGCGGGCCGATCGGGAGCTAAAGGAGGTGATGAGCAGATGAGTAATCATCAGATGCACCTGGAGTTGATAAGTCTGCGCAGGGAGCAGATGGTATGAAAAGTTTTCTGAGCATGGCTGGCAATATCGGGGTGGGCAAGACTACCTTCACCAAAATCCTGGCTGAACGGTTTCAGTTGAAATCCTACTTCGAATCGGTGATCGATAACCCTTATTTGGCGGATTTTTACGGCGATATGCACCGCTGGAGCTTTCACCTACAGATATATTTTTTACACCACCGCTTCCAGACCCATGCCGAGATGTCCAATTTCGATGGTGGGGTAGTCCAAGATCGCACCATTTACGAAGACAGGGAAATTTTTGCCCCTAACCTGCACGAGATGGGGCACATGACACAAAGGGACTGGGAGAATTATCGGAATCTTTTTACCCTCATGACGTCATTTCTAAGGAAGCCGGATCTGATCATCTATCTGCAGGCCTCCACCGACACGCTGCTGTCGCGTATCAGGGGCCGGGACCGGGACTTCGAGCGTTCCATCAATCCGGAGTATCTGCAACGGTTGAACGTGGCCTACGACCGCTGGATAAACCGGATAAAGGACCGCGAGCCGGTGATGGTTGTAGATACAAATCACTTCAATATTTTTAATGACGAGCAGCAGTTGGAAACCATCCTTACCTCGATTCGGGAGCGAGTGACTCCATCCCGGTTGACAGCGGCGGCGGGGCTGTAGCTGCATGGGTCCGGTTATTCCACCGACGGCAAAGGGGCTGCTCGATCAACATAGAGTCGAAGGGTATGAACACCTCTACATGGTTGGGCACGTCTATTACCGCGTTAGACCGCTCCAGAATGGGAAGTTCCGCGTGGACAAGAGGGAAATGGGCGGCTCCTGGAAGGTTGACGGCTATGTCTACAATACGAAGGACGAGGCGGTAGATCACATCGAGGCTGGCATACGGCGCTACATCGCCTACCCGAATCGCGGCAATACTGAGGTATGACACGCATGTGTGGGATCTGCGAGGGGGAGTTGAAGCGGCACCAACTGAAGTTCTGCAGCACTGAGTGCCGGGTAGCAAATATAAAAAGGCAAGGGGCCTCGCAACCGGGGACGTTCAAGAAAGGCCATCGACCGTGGAGCAAGGGCCGGAAGGGCATCAGGCTCAGCCCGGCTACGGAATTCAAACTGGGGCAGCGATCCCCACGGCAGTTGCCGGTTGGTGCCGAAAGGGTGAAGAGAGGGCGCATTCTTGTTAAGACCGGCGACCCCAGCGTGTGGAAGGCTCGATGCCGGGTGGTGTGGGAATCGATCCATGGTCCGATCCCGGCTGGATATATCGTCGTTCATAAAAATGGCGACCGGCTGGATGACCGGCCGGAGAACCTGGAGCTCACTACACGGGCAGGGCGGCTAAATCGTCTGAGGGCAACGCCGTGGTTTATTGACAAACAGCGGTTTTGCGCGTCGGTGGCTATGGCCCAGCGGCACGAGGTGGCCCGCAACGGTGAGATCGCTACTAAGATGTATCCGCTGCCGCTGTATGTACGAATGATGCGAGAGGGGTACGTGCCGTGAGGCAGATAAACATCAAAGGTATGCCAGAGCCGGAGCGCCATCCCCGAGTGTGGGAAGTCAAAGAATATGAGCATTGGGCGGCCTATGATTGGGAATCCCTCAAGGAAGTATACATGGAAACAACCGGCTTGGATGAAGAAGATGCCTTTAACGATCCCTATGAGTTGGACGATGACCAACTACTCGGACTCAAGATAAAATTCGACGATGCACCTGAGGTGACTTTCAGGGGCTACTTGGATCACCTGATTAGCACAGGCGCCAAATTCCCGCGTGTATTTGCAGTGTCGGCGGACGCGGCATGAAGCTGCCTTCTTTCAGCGCGAATCCTTACTCAGTGATAATCGACTGCCTGGACGAATCGCTCACCAAGCCAACGTTGGGCGCTAAGTGTAGGGCGGTTCTGGCTAGCCGCAGGCTATTCTGGCTGGAAAGGCAAGCGTCGGATCTGACCTCAAGGCGCGGGATGTCCAGGCGGACTAGGAGAGAGCGGAGGCTATGAGCGACGTAGCCCGACGGAAGCTTATCGTGTCTTGTGGCCATGATTGGTTGGAAGGGGAATCTCCTGGAAATGCCCTACTTTGTATCCTACCAGCAAGGCACTCGGCGCCACACCTGTATTGTAGGGAAGAAGACATATTCGGTGACACGCCTAACAGAAACGCCGTTGATTTCCTCCGGCAATTGATAGCTGCCGGTCTACACGACCTCGAGAAGCGCGACAAGCTTGCGGCGGACCTGGCTAGGTTAATCCATCTTCAATCAATGGCCCAATCTTTTATACCACCGTGGGGAACGTGACAATGGATTTAGCAGCGGCCAAGACTATCGCTGATACTTACGTGGAGCGGCTGGCGCCCTACTGCGGCCTGCTGGAGATCGCCGGGTCTATCCGCAGGAAGCGGCCCCAGGTGGGCGACATCGAGATTGTGTGTATTCCCAGGGAAATCGAGGTTCCCGACCTATTCTCTGAGAACCGCCCGGTCCGTGTTCCTGGTTTCGCCAAGGTCCTGGCCGGGCTGGAAATCATCAAGGGAAAGCCAGCGACAGGGAAAAACATCCAATGCAATACCCCCGAGGGGATCAAGCTGGACATCTTCACGGCCACCACCGATAATTTGGGCTTCATATTTGCGATCCGCACCGGGTCGGCCGAGTTCAGCCAGTATTTGGGGGCGCATTGGGTCCGCCGGGGATTCAGGGGCATAGGTGGCCATATGACTCGTGGGGGTGAGATCTTCTCTACGCCCACCGAAAAAGGATTTTTCCAAATGCTGGGGGTGCCCTGGGTGGAGCCGCAGGAGCGGAACCAGATGGGGATGCCTGATATTGTTAATATGGAGGTGAGTGATGAGATTCTATAATTGCGAATGCGGTAAGACAACTTCCTATGGTTCCATACCATCGCCTCGGTGTATGGGCTGTAGCGAATGCGGCACCAGGCCGAGCTGTTACGGTATCTATAAGCCGCCGGTGCCGCACATCTATTACTATGAGGACGTGCAGACGGATGAAGGTATCAAGCAGATCTCTACTTGTTGGTGGTGCCGCAGGACGAAGGTGGAGATTGAGGGTGGTGCATGATCGGCGCTGAGTTTTCACCAGACAGGATTTACCGATATGCGTTGTATCGGATATGGGACGAATCTAAACCGAAGGTAATGTTTGTGGGGCTAAACCCTTCAACCGCCGACGAGTCTGTTGATGACCCGACTATCCGTCGATGTAAGCGATTTGCCGCTGATTGGGGTTACGGGGAGATGATTATGGCCAACCTCTTTGCATTACGGGCCACGGATCCCAAGATAATGATGTCTCACGATGCGCCAATAGGCCCAGAGAATAATTCCTGGTTACGTGATTTGGCACGGCAGGCGGACTTGATAATTGGCGCGTGGGGGAATCATGGCGGCTATGTGAATCGGGACCGGGTCGTAATCGCATTTCTGCCCCAAATGATGTGCCTGGGATTAACGAAAAAAGGTAAGCCAAAGCATCCACTGCGTTTACGGGCCGATACTCAACCCTATCAGCTTGATTCTCCATTCCGCCTGTAAAGTTGTACGGTCAAAACCGTATTGATTCTATCCCGGCGATAACTCAGCTTAAAACATGGATTTAGCTTGAATTGGTTTGTCGTAGTAGTAATCTATGAGCGGACAGCAAATACCGAATATCAGTTGGCCGGGGAACAAACGCCTACTGGCCCCCTTTATCATCGAACACCTGCCGCATCACCGCTGCTACGTGGAGCCATTCGGGGGAGCACTGGGGGTACTGCTCAGGAAGGAACCGTCAGCCGTGGAGGTGATCAACGATATTGACGGCGACCTGATCCGCTTTTACCGGGTGGTCAAATACCATTTAGAACCGTTCATGCAGGAACTGGAGCTGGTGCCCTATAGCCGCCAGGAATTCGCCGGCGCATTGGCACAGCTCGGCTATACGGATATTCAGCGATCGGCGCGGTGGTTGCTACGCAATAAGCAGAGCTTTGGGGGCCTGGGAAAGCACTTTGGTACCAGCAAGAAAGTGGCGGCTCCCTCACGGCACAACTTCATCGAGAATCTCAGGCTGCTTCATAAGCGGTTGGACCGGGTAACCATCGAAAACCTGGACTGGCGGGAGATCCTCAAGCGGTATGACACACCCGAGACCTGCTTTTTCTGCGACCCCCCCTACACCACCGGCACCCAGGAGGGCTATTCCACCAGGTGGGACGAGCAGGCACATGTGGAGCTGCGGGATAGGCTCCTGGCCATCAAAGGCAGGTTCGTGTTGACCTACGATGACAGTCCGCTGGTGCGGGATCTCTATGCTGGATGGCGATTTATCCCGGTGAGCCAGAAGAAGGGGATCAACAGCGGGAAAAAACGGGGCGAGATGCGGCAGGTGTTGATTCTGCAAATTGATTGAAATTAGTACGGAAAAAACCGTATAGATTTTCCGCCCGCCAGGGTAGAACCTTTGCAGCGTCATGCAACGGTTCGACCGCTTCGATAGCCTAATCCATTTCCACTGTCTCAACATAGACCTACCGTTCGACTGGCGCTGGGTAAAAATCCAGGCGCTGATCGAGTCCCACATGGATCCTAAGGCAGTTTCCCCTGTCGGCGCCGCCGGCCTGCTGCAGCTTATGCCCGCCACCGACAAGGAGATCGATGGTGAGGTAGATGGCTTTGAAATCGAGGGGAACCTGGAAGATGGGATCCTCTACCTGAAGCAGCAGTACGAGAAGCTGTCCGAGATCCCGGACCAGCTCACCCGGATATGGTGTGCCCTGGCGTCCTACAACGGTGGGCGGGGCAACGTCAATACCGCCCTGGCTGCCGGCCGTAAGGCGGAGGGGCTGCCGGAAGACTACCGGGAGTGGAAGCGGCAGGGCAGCCGCTCCGGTAAATGGCAAACATGGCCGGAGATCTGCTATCAGCTGCGCCAGCTGGAGAATAAGCCTGACTGGCGGCAGATGATCGACTACGTGGACCGTATCACCCGGAAGTACATCGAACTAACCACAACTTGGAGTCTGACATGAAACGAATCCTCAATATTACGCTGCTCCTGACTTTCGTCATTGCCGTGGCCGGCAGCATAATTACGCTACTCCTGACTTTCGTCATTGCCGTGGCCGGCAGCATACCCATAACGATGGCCGGCGGGTCACTCCCTGCTATGACTGCGCAAACCGATACCGCCCAGATCCAGGTGATGACGGCCTCCCTGGCTGACTGGTTCACTTGGGATACGCTCCTGTACCTGGTCATCGTCATCCTGGGCGGATTTCTGACCATCGTCGCCGCGAAACATCGCGCTGTTATCCGCGAGATGAGAGAACTGGCCGAGGCTGTTCGTGCCGGCTACGCAGATAACAAACTGACGGACGCCGAGCGCAAGCACATTATGAAGGAGGCCCTGGATGTGATAGGGGCGCTCATCAAGGTAGCCTGGCGCCCAGCGGGGATTGCGGGTACCACCGTGAAGAAGATGGTGAGTCGCCGATAATGACGCCCCAAGCGGCCATCGGGCCATTTGCCACAGCCATACCGGTGTCGTACGCCATCGGTATAACCATCATGCTGGCCGCCCTAGTGGCCGTGCTGGCGCTCCTGGGCTACTTTATCCGGGACCTGAAAAAGGGCATGATCCAGAAAGACCAGGAGCACGATAAGGCGATTATTCAAATCGGGCGCGACTTCAACGAGTTCAGAGTCCATTGCGCCGAAACATTCGTCCAAAGAGATGATTACGTACGGTCTCAGATAACCTTGGAAGCCATGATCACAGATCAGGGTAGGTTTGTCCGATCCATCGCTCGCGATCTGAATCAATGGATTGGAGAGAAAAAGGCGTCGGATGCCAGTTAATTGCCCCAAAGAGATCCGCCATTACATTCTACGCATGTTGGATCACGCCCAGCCCATCGGCGCGAGTACGCAATTACTGTCGAACAGCCTGCTGGGCATCGGGTTATCATTATCAGAAACTGATTTGCTCGTTCAACTGAATTACCTCGAGGGGAAAGGCTATATCACCACCGAAGAAGTCAAGGACCGGTTCAGTAAACTCTCGCGCACTATCTCCAAGCTCACTCCGAAGGGGTTAGATCTGATGGAGGGTAACATCGCCCCGGATCCCGGCATCGGCTTATCACAGGAGTAGGCCATGCCTCCCTCCCGCCGGAGCCACCACAAGATCGCCACGCTGCCCCCGGAGATCGTTAGCCAGGTTAACCAGCTTCTCACCACACCAGGTATCACATACCAAGGGGTGGTCGATTTCCTCTCAAAGCATGATATCCATGTCAGCCACAGCAGTGTGGGCAGGTATGGCAAGAACTTCCTCAGCCGGCTGGAGCGGATCCATATCGTGCAGGAGCAGGCGTCGGCGATTGTCCAGGAGGTAGGCGACCGGCCGGCTACGGAGATGGCTGAGGCCGCCAATCAGATCGCGGTGCAGCTGATCATGGAACACCTGATGGAGGTGGACGACCTGGAAGGCGAGAAGATCAGCGAGATCCTTAAGGCCCTGGCGCGGCTGGAGCGCTCGGCCACGGGCCGGGAGAGGCTGAAGCTAGATTTCCGGGAACGGGCGAAGAAGATTGCAGACGAAATCGCAGACGATCTCAGCGAGAAAGGTCTTTCAGAGGAAACGCTTCGGGAAATCAAAGAGAAAGTCTACGGCATCGTCAGATGACGGCACCTGCAGTCCCATTAACAAAGTACCAATACCGGTGGTTGAAAGATACGTCGCGGTTCAAGATTGCCAAGTGGTGTCGCCAGGCAGGGAAGGATTTTGTCGGCACTCTGGAAGTCGTACTGGACTGCCAGGAACGCACCACAGATTGGCTTATGTTGTCAGTAGGGGAACGGCAGAGTAAAGAAATTGTTAGTGCGGCGAAAATCCACTCGAAAGCAATCGGTTTTGCAGGCAATGCCATCGAGGGACGGTTTGTCGATGATGACGGAAACGAGTACAAGACCCAGGAAATACATTATCTGAATGGGTCCCGGATGATTGCGCTCCCGGCCAATCCGGACACGGCGCGCGGCTACTCCGCAAATGTCTATCTGAACGAGTTTGGCCTCCATAAGAACAGCCGCGAGATATGGGGCGCCCTGTTCCCTACCATCACACGCGGATTTAAGGTCAGGATCAACAGCACTCCCAAGGGGAAGAAGAACAAGTTTTATGACATCTGGGAGCACAACCCCAAGTTCAGTAAACACGAGGAGGATATATACCAGGCCGTGAGGGATGGCCTGGAGCTTAGAGATGATGAAGGCAGACCGGCCACACCGGATGATTTGCGGGAGGCCTTGGATGATGAGGATCTCTGGCAGCAGGAGTACCTGGTTCAGTTCCTCGATGAAGCGACGGCATTTATCTCCTACGATCTGATTAATCAAATTGAGGAACCCGATCTCATTCATGAGCCGGATTGGGCGGTAGACCTCGAAGAGTCCGTTCGCAAGGCATACGAGATTTACCGGCGGACCAAGGTTGATGTGGACTTTCGGGATTTCCTGCATCCTGACCTTTATATGGGAGAACTTTTTCTCGGGATGGATATTGGGCGCAAGCGAGATCTGTCGGTCATCTGGATTGATGAGCAGGTCGACGATATCCTGGTGACCCGCGCAGTGATTACACTTAAACGCACTCCATACTGGATTCAAGAGAAGATTCTCCTCGCAATACTATCGCTCAGAAACCTGCGACGCGCTGGTATTGATGAGTCGGGTATCGGTGCTCAGGTAGCCGAAACTGCCGTCGATCTATTCGGCGAGTCTAAGGTGGAGGGGATCCCGTTCACCAACGCCAATAAGGAAACGTTGGCCGAAGGACTCAAAAACAACCTTGAAGATCAGCGCAGCCGTGTGCCAGAAGATAGGACTATCCGTGAGTCGATTCATTCCGTCAAACGATTCCAGACGCCCACGGGGCACTTCCGGTTTGATGCGGAGCGCACTGATAAGACCGGACACGCTGATCACTTCTGGGCCAAGGCCCTGGCAGTGAATGCTGCTGCAGGTGATGTAGGCGGCCCAATTGAGTATCAATCGGTGGGGCGGCGCCGAATGGCCAGGACTGTGGGGGCGTATTAGCCATGCAGCTTACCCAACTAACCAGCGACCGGGGCTTGCGCGTTTTTAAACACCTTTTGAACGCATTTAAACGGTATCCGCGAGCTGGTCTAAGGGCGACAATCGGGCAGGGAGATCTCCAGTGGTAACGATCTACGACGCAGTTGGTGATCCGTACACGCCCCCCAAGCAGCCGGATCGGCGGCACATCGCGGCGGTGGGGATCCGGGACCGGTTCAGCAGCTATCCATCCAAGGGGCTGACGCCGCAGCGGCTGGCGCAGATCTTCCGGGAAGCGGACCAGGGGTCGGTCTATCGCCAGGCGGAACTGTTCGAGGAGATGGAGGAGAAGGATACCCACCTGGGATCCGTTCTGCAGACCCGGAAGCTGGCGGTGGTGGGGCTGGATTACGAGATCATCCCGGCCAACGACGATGACAAGGCGAAGGAGATAGCGGAGTATGTCCGCCAGCAGGTCGAGAACTTCGAGAAGTGGGAAGAGCTGCTACTGGACATCCAAGACGCTATGGGCAAGGGCGTGTCGGTCAACGAACTGATCTGGGATGTCAGCGAGGGGCAGGCTGTTATCACCTCCTATGAGTATATTCACCCCAAGTACCTGACGTTCCTGGACAACAGCCGAATACTGCAGGTACCCCGCCTGCTGACAGATAACGAGCCGGTCAAGGGCGAGGAACTCATCCCGCTCAAGTTCGTGTATCATCGCTTCAAGGCGCGGTCCGGGCACCCATCGCGCCAGGGGCTAATCCGCACGTGCGCCTGGCCATACCTGTTCCGGAACTACACACTGAAGGATTGGATAGCATTCGCCGAGGTGTTCGGGATGCCGCTGCGCATCGGCCGTTATGACCCCAACACCTCAGAGGCGGACAAGGAAACGTTGATTAACGCGGTAATAAACTTGGGCAGTGACGCCGCCGCCGTCATTTCCAAGTCCACCGAGATCGAACTGAAAGAGGCGCAGCAAAAAGGCACCGTGAATGTATACGATGTCCTGTACAGCGCTATGGGCAAGGAGATGTCAAAGGCTGTGCTGGGCCAGACCGGTACCACCGAGGAAACGCCCGGCAAGCTGGGGGGATCGCCGGAGAAGGCCGCCGTGCGCCAGGACCTGCTGGAGGCGGATGCCAAAGCCGTGCAGAAGACGATTAAGGAGGATATGTTCCGGCCATTGGTAGGCTTCAATTACGGCTGGGACCAGATCCACCTGACGCCCAAGTTGAAGTTGGCCTATGAACCGCCCGGCGACCAGCTGGCCGAAGCCAGGAAGCACCAGATACTGGTACGTGGGGTCGGGATGCCAATGGGTAGGAAGTACCTATATGAGAAGTTCGGGATCCCGATACCGGAGGAAAACGAGGAGGTGATCGCGCCGCCTCAGCAGCAGCCCGGAGGCAATCTCTCGCCAGCCCTATCGGCACAATCGGCGACCATAGATGACAGGGCGTTGTCGCGGGATAACCAGCAGGCCACCATTGACTCCCTGGCGGATGAGGCCTTGGGCCAAGCGGCCGGCAAGTACCAAGCCCTACTGGAACCGGTGATGGCAATGATCAAGGATGCCGGTTCATTGAAAGAGATCCGGCTGAACCTGGCGGAACTCTACCCGGACATGGATACCGGGGAGCTGGAGGACCTGCTGGGGCAGGCACTCTACATAGCCGATCTGGCCGGTCGCGTCTCAGCAAGCCAGTAACCATGCCCGAGATAACTTTCGATCCAATCTCGTTTGCCCAAGCTATCGAGTATTTTGAGGCAAGGCTAGCGCTGACTCCAACGGAATTTGCTGCCCTGGAAGCCGGAGCGAAGGACCTGGCGTTTACCATATCCCGCGTTACCTCGCTCGATGTACTAAACGAAATTCAGACCGATTTGGACAGGGCTTTGGACGAGGGCCTATCCATGCAGGAGTTCCGTATATCGGCCAGCGAGCTCCTGGAGCGGAAGGGGTTCGAAGGGCTGACCCCGTTTCGCGCTGACAATATTTTCCGAACCAATATTCAGACCGCTTTCCAGGTGGGGCGATACAAACAGATGACCGAGCCGGCGGTTATCAAAGCCCGGCCGTACTGGATGTACCTGGCGGTGGATGACGGCCGAAGCAGACCGACACACCTGGCCCACCATAGAAAGGTATATCCGGCGGACCATTCGTTTTGGGATGTCTGGTATCCACCCAACGGCTACCGCTGCCGGTGCACGATAGTAACAGTTTCTGAAGCAGAGGTGGAAGCGCAAGGCCTGCGGGTGGAGGAGTCGGTCCCCACCGTGGCGGAGACAGATACTGGGGTGATCCGCTTACATCCTGATGAGGGGTTCGAGCACAATCCGGGGAAAGTAGCCTGGGAGATAGATCTGTCAAAGTACCCGGAGGATCTGCGCCAGGCGTTTGAAGCGGTCCGGGCGGCGCGAAATTAGTACGGAAAAAACCGTATAGATTTTCCCAGCCCCACCGGCAAATATTTGACCCATGCCACAGCGACGCCGGCCGACTAACCTCCTGAAACAGCTCCGGAGATACGCCCCAGCGGGCACAGTTCCTGTTTTACTCGACCAACTTCCCCCTATCGGATCCATCGATTCACCCTTCCGGATCCTGCCGTTCGGCGAAGTTCATAGCACCAAGGGCAATTTCACCGTAGATCAGGAATCCGCACGGCTTACCCTGGCGCAATTTGATGAGATGGGGATCGACGTGGTGATTGACTATGACCACCAGACCTTCAAGGGGGGGGCCGCACCTGCAGCCGGCTGGTTAACGGAGCTGTCAATTGAGGACGACGGCATTTACGGGCACGCTGAGTGGACACCAAAAGGCAGGGAGTACATTCTTAACCGCGAATACCGGTACCATTCACCAGTGATCCTGCTAAACCATGATCGTAGAATGATCGGGCTGGTGGCGGAGGCGCTGACCAACGTGCCGGCCATGCAAAACGCCAACCCTATACTGAACAGCATCGCGCAAATACTTAACTCGGAGACCATCATGGATGAACTACTTGAAAGACTGGTCTGGTTCCTCAACATGCCGGTGACCTCGACGAATGTTGAGATCATCGCCGAGCTGGAGAAGCTGCTATCCCAGCTGAAGGAGGGGGACACCCAAGAGAACAGCCAAGCCATCAAGGTGGTGGAGGCGGCCATCGTCCATACTAAGGCGGTAGTCGAAGCGCTCTCCCAGCAGGAGGGTACGGTGAAGCTCAGCGAAGTGGCCAGCCTGATTGGGCTGGACCAGGGGGCCGACTTCTCCACCGTGAAGGGCCACATCCTGGCGCTCAAGAATCCTACTGGGGTGGTGAGCCGGGAAGAGTTTACGGCCGTGATGGATCAGCTCCGGGAGAGGGACGCCAATGATCGCGTCCAGGAAGCTTTAAGCCAGGGCAAGATCACCCCGGCGCAAGAGAAGTGGGCCAAGGACCTGGCCATGAGCGACCCAAAGGCTTTCGAGGTCTACCTTAGCCAGGCCATGCCGGTTGTGCCGGTGAAAGAGCGTCCCGGATATACGCCGGCTGCCGAACCTGCGGGTGCTGTGCCGGATGAAACCCAGGTACAAATCAACTCCATGCTGGGGATCGACGCCGAGACCTTCGAGAAATTTGGTCCCAGGATGCAGGAGGCGTAGCGCCAACCTGGACCCAGGAGAGCTAACCAAGTGAGGAGATTTGACCAATGACAGCACTTACCAAAGATCGTAATACGGCAGTGCGTGACGGCAAGGATTTTGTCTTTGACGTGGCGTCCGGGGAGACTATTTATGCCGGCGGCATCGTGGTACTCAGTGCCACCGGCTATGCCGAGGCGGGGGCAACTGCGACCGGCAAGATAGTTGTCGGACGCTGTGAGGAAAAGGTCGATAACTCCAGCGGTGCAGATGGCGATTTGACCGTCAAGGTCCGGCGGGGTCTCTTTCGATTCGCCAACAGTGCGGGCGGCGATGAAATCACAGCCGCTGAGATTGGTGACGCCTGCTATATCGTGGACGACCAGACCGTCGCCAAGACCAATGGCGGCTCCACTCGAAGCCCGGCAGGGTTCATCGAGGACGTGGATTCTGACGGCGTGTGGGTCCTGTTAGGCTTTGGTCCGCTGGCCGCACCGGCCGGCGCCCTGCTGGCTGCCAACAACCTGTCGGACGTCGCCGCTGCAGCCACGGCATTTGGAAACATCAAGCAGGCAGCCACGGCATCCGCAACCGGTGTGGTTGAAAAGGCCACGGCCGCCGAAGCTGTGGCGGGAACGGCGGACAAATTTCCCGATGCGGCAGTGCTGGCCGGCTACGCTTACGAGAAGATGGGAACGCCATCGTTCGTCATCGGAGGCGAAGCCGGCAATATAATCAACGTGGGCATCCAGCTCAAAGATTCGGCCGGCGTAGATCTCGCCGTGAGGGGCGCAATAACCGCTTATCTCTCCGATGACGCCAATGGCGACAGCATCGCCGCCACGGCGCCGGATGGTGGTGTGGCTATCGGCACTGATGGTGTGGCCATCCCGATTGTTGCAAACAAAGCCTTACAGCTGGTTAGCGAAGCTGATGGCGATATCGATATCGACATCACGGAGTCCGGCGTTGACACCTGGTACCTGATCCTGGTCATGCCCAACGGCAAACTGGTGGCCAGCACCGCGATCACCTTCGCTTAATAGGTGACGAAGAAGGCAACAACTGAAAAGGCAATAACCGCTAGGAGATTTCAACATGCTAGTTAACCGCACAGCCCTCGCCGGCATCTACACCAGCTTTCAAACCCTGTTCAACCAGGTTTTCACGGATACAAAGACCTATTGGGAAAAGCTGGCCACGCTAGTCCCCTCCGAAACCAGCGAGGAGGACTACAAATGGTTGGGTGCCCTGCCCATGCTCCGGGAGTGGATTGGAGACCGGCACGTCAAAGCCCTGGTGGCCGACAACTACAAGATCGTCAACAAGCATTACGAGTCTACCGTCGCAGTGGACCGGGATGATATTGAAGATGATAAGATAGGTGTCTATCGGCCGTCAATTATGGCCCTGGGTCAAAATGCTGCCCAACACCCGGACAAGTTGATCTTCGATCTGCTAATGGCAGGATTCACCACCACCTGTTACGATGGTCAATACTTCTTCGATGGCGATCATCCGGTAGGGGAGGGCACCGTCAGTAATGATGGTGGCGGTGGCGGTAACGCCTGGTTCCTACTTGACCTCTCCAAACCGCTTCTGCCCCTGATATTCCAACAGAGGACTAAGCCTAATCTGGTCTCCCAGGAGGAGGAGAAGGACGAGTCGGTCTTTATGCGCCGGGAATACCGCTACGGCGTGGATTATCGTGGCAACGTGGGTTACGCCCTCTGGCAGTTGGCTTATGGTTCTAAAGATACCCTGAATGCCAGCAACTATTCAGCCGCCTATGAAGCTATGATGGCCTTCAAGAACGATGAGGGCGTGCCTTTAGGCGTTGTGCCGACCATGCTGGTGGTTGGCCCATCGAACCGCACAGAGGGCCTGGATATATTGAAGGCCGAGCGGGATGCCGCCGGCAAAACCAACGTCAACAAGGACTCGGCTGACCTGCTGGTCGTGCCCTGGTTGGACTAACCGTTAACGCCATTAAAGGAGGATTCAATGGCTGTTAAAACACGATGCAAGCGGCGCGATCGAACCTTCTGGCGCTGCGGCGTGGAGCATACGCCCGAGGAGCAGGAGTTCCCCCCCGACCGGTTCACCGCTGAGGAACTGGAGAGACTGCAGGCGGAGCCGATGATCGATGTGGAGATCGAGCCGGACGTACCGGTGCTATCCAGTACAATCTCCACCCACGCCCAACTCGATGAGTTTGCGGAAGCCCACCAGGATGAATACCCGCAGCTGGCCGAGGTGATTGGCAGGGGGGCCAACGATGGATTCAATGTGAAGGGCAAACGTGATTTCATCACGGCGGTGCTTGCAGGTGAGTACCCTCAATTTCCCAAGAAGGCCGAGGCCAAGAAGAAGCCGGGCGCCAAAACCAAGGCCCAGGCAAAGAAGAAGCCGGGCGCCAAAACCAAGGCCCAGGCAAAGAGCGACGCCACCCCTAGCGACGCTGCAGGGGGGAAAGAACCCGACGAATCCGGCCAGGCAAAGGACGCCACCACCAAGGAACCACAATCTCCCAGCGGCGGGGCTGATGGTGACTGATGCCTGTCCAACTCCAGGTAAGACTCCAACTTTTTGATAGCCTAGCGGCTGCCATCACCGGTTTCAAACCGATAGATGTCGGCCGCAATATCGGCGAACAACTTCGCACCGAGGCCATCCTCCGATTTGATCGTGGCGAATCCCCCAAAGGCGAGAAGTGGTCACCCTCGAAACGCGCCCTGGCTGAGGGCGGCAAGACGCTGATAGACAAGGCAATCCTGCGTAACTCCATCACTTACCAGCTAGACCAGGAGGGTATTCACCTGGGGCCTGGCCCTCTCCCCTACGCCGCCATCCACCAGTTCGGGGGCATGGCCGGCCGGGGCCGGAAGGTCAAGATCCCGCGCCGACAATACATCCCGGATCCCGAAGACATCACCGATGAGCAGCTGCTACGGATGGGCGACATGGTGATCGACGCGCTGGTTGACCAGATCGGCAGGGCCTGATGTACTGCAGCAAGGCCGATATCCAGAAGCGGGTGAGCGATACGGACCTGATCGAGCTGACCACCGAGGATGCCCAGGCCCAGGTTCCGGATGACGATATCATTGACGAGGCCATCGAGGCGGCGGACGAGGAGATCGAGAGCTATGCCGCCGCAAGGTACAATGTCCCCTTCAGCCCCGTTCCCGGTCGCATTATGGATGTGTCGCGGGATATCGCCATCTGGAACCTTTACGCCCGGCGGCCCGCGATCGAGACCCCGGAGGTGATCAAGGACCGGTATAAGAGCGCGGTTAAATGGCTAGAGAAGCTCAACGCCGGTAAGGTGACTATCGGCGATTCACCAGAGCCGGCTGAGAGCGAGACCGTGGGGGGCCAGGTTTCACAAAATGATCGGGTATTCACTCGCGACACTTTGGGGGGCATGTAGGTACTATGCCGAACGATGAGAACGCCATCATCGACGCTTTTGTGAGCACGATCAGCAGTGGTGTTTCAGGGCTTAAAACCTGCGAGGCGTTCGAGGGCACCATCGATGAAGCGGTCAAGCGACTCATGCGCCATCCCGCTGTGCTGGTCTATATCGAAAGCACTCAATTCAGCGATGGCGACGAGTCGGGCGAACTGCTTGGGGGGGAGCCGGTTGTTACGCTACTGATCAGCAGCCACTCGCTGCGGGGTGATGACGAGCGCCGGGAGGGGGCCTACAGTATTCTAAAGGCCTGCAGGGGCGCTATCCACAATGTGAGTATCGGTATCGAAGGCGCCATATTCAAGGTGATTGATCAAGCCCTGGTGGATACTCGCAGCAGCATCTCCATTTACCGGCAGCGGTATCGCGGCCACAATGTCTTTTTCGACTGATGAGGTAGATTATGACACTCCAGAGAGATAGAACCCGGATCAATGCTGGCGGAGGGCTCCTTGAAATCAGCACCGATGGGGGGAGCAATTGGGACCCGCTGAGCTATGCATCGGAAAGCAAGCTGCTCGATGATACAGCAACAGAGGACGCTCACGACGAGTCTGGGGATCTGCAGGCTGTTCTCCACGGCAACATCAAGGTACAATTCGATACCACGCTCCTTCAAACCACCCTGGAGGAGTTCAACTTCATCCGCAATAACAAGGGCACCGATATCCTCGCCCGTTATTATACGACGCTGAATAATGGGAACAATCAGCTGTTCGCCCTGGGGGTCTGCCAGGTCAATCCCAAAATTGAGCTCACATTTAACACTTCTAAACGGACCCTAGCCGTATCGCTGGTGCTTTTCAAAGGCAGCTCCACAGGCAAGTACTATGATATCGCCGAGACCGCTACCGATCCGCCCGATCCAGGCGATTGGCCGGACGTGAGTTAAGTAATGACCCTGCAGAAAGCACGTACTCGGATCAAGATCGGCGGTGGTTACTTCTACGTGAAGGATACCACTGCCAGCACTCCCATTTTCCGAACTGTGGGCCATACCGAGGCGACCATCATCACATCGGACCCAGCCGTTGAGGACGTCTACGATGAGGCCGGCACATATCTCGGGCCGTTGACTGGTAACAAAATGTCGGTGGCCAAGCCGGTCGGCCTGCAGACCACCAAGTCTGAGATCGATATTGTCCGGAGCCTGAAGGGCAAGGCGCTTGAGATCCTTTACCTGGTGCCCATCAAGGTGCTGGGAGTGAAGAAGATCCAGCGGTACCAGTTCGCTTTGGGTTGGGTTGTGCCGAAGGTAGAGTTGGGCTTCAGTGCCAGCAAGCGGACCATCCCCTTCGAGTTCCGCATCCAGGAGGATGATACGAATGATGTTTGGGGAACCGAGGACGTGGCCAGCGATACGATCCTGTACGAGTCCAGCGATATGGCCTATAAGGGGATCTCAGGCGACACAACGCTGACCAGCATTATCCCCTCGGGCTATAAGGTCACCAAGATCCGGGGGGTGGCATCGAATATGATTGCCGGCGATAAGCTCCGGATCGGCACCACAGCCGGCGGCCAGGAGGTTGTGGCGGATGTGGACATCAGCGCCAACGGGATTTTTGATTTCACTATCGTAGGGGGGTCCACCACCGGGCCAACCCTTTACGTGGCCGATGACGGCAGCACCACCACGCCCTGGGCCGGCAGCCAGAACCTGGACCTCTACTTCATCCTGGAGCCAGTGTAATGGAAGTCAGCAAGCCTGTCAGTAATTACCTGGTCCACGGCAAGCCGGTGAGCTTTGCCCGGATCAAGGGGGTGGACGAGGATCAGGGTATCGTGATCTGCGACCTCCTCGATGAAAACAACCAGGTGCTGGCTGCCGGCAGGTATTTCTCCATCAACAAGGATTCACCCAAGGCGGCGCCGTTTGAACTAGAATGCCCCACCGAAAACGCCGCCCCGGGAGTACCGGCATCAGAGGAAGATGTTGGTTCGGGGCGGCCCGATGGGGACAGTACTATAGCGCAGATCCAGGAGTGGCTGACTGCCCGCAAGATAACGTATCGCAAATCGGCATCCAAGGCGGAACTGCTTGACCTAGTCAAGGACCATAATGGCCAAGAAGCCGGCTAAAATCCCGGACCTCGGAGTATTCAACTTCGGCGGCAAGGAGTACCGTCTGGCTCCATTTACCACCCGGAGGTTTGAGCTGGTGGGTGCACTAGTCGCCGAAATCCCCCTGGAGCCGTTGCTGGAGGCATACTGGCAGTTCGAAGCTGCCAAGTCGCAGGTGGTAACCTCCCCCGATGAGAAGAACCAGGAGGCGGAACCCGAGGAAATGAGCCAGGGGGCGGAGCGAGAGGTCGAAATTTCGCTCAACAACATCATCAAGTATTTTCAGCAGCTCCTCCCAGCCATCGCCAAGGGCAGCCTGCTGGTAAAGTTCGTTTCAATTGCGCTGGATATCCCTAAGAAGGAGGCGGAAAATCTACCCGCCTTCGCCGCCCTGGAGGTTGTGAGGGTTTTTTTTACCGCCAACAGCGGACTATTAGGGACTTCCCTGCAATCTTCGTTGTATGCGATGTACCTCACGCGACAAGCGACGACCTCCCCGAAACCGAAGAAAACGTAATAAGCCCGCTGGAGAGGTGGATGGCCCTGGTGACCAATGATATCACCAAGCGTGAGGCCATCCTCGACCTGCCACTCCGGACTTTACTATGCTGGGTTACCATGCGGCTGGAAGAGCGCCAGGACCAGCAGCGCCTGCTCGCTCCAATGTTCGGCCAGGAAGTTGAGGATTAGACCGTGGCCGCAGTAGACCGAACCGTAAATCTCACTCTGCGACTTATCATCGACGACAAGGGTGGTATCAAGGGGATCAAGACCGCCAAGGGCGAGGTGGTCAAGTTTGGAGATGCCACCAAGACGGCCGCCAAGAAGGCTGCCAAGATGGAGCAGCGACTTTCAGGTATCGCCAGGCGAGCCAAACAACTGGTGGGGGTGTACGCCGGCATCAAGGGCGTGCAGATCGCCAAGGAGCTGGTGACTGTGGCGGCGGCGGCGCGGGATGTGGAGAAGGCCTTCCAGAATATGGTGCGCGAAGCGGGCCAGGTACCGGACCAGATGTTGGCGTCCATGCGAAAGGCGACGGCCGGTACGGTCACCGATTTCAAATTGATGCAAAGCTACGTCTCCGCATCTCTCCTGGGATTACCGCTGGATCGATTTGATGAGATGCTGGCCATTGCCAGGGGGGCTGCCAAGGGCACGGGGCAGACAATGGAATTCATGCTGGAGTCGATGGTTACCGCGTTGGGGCGGGGATCCAAATTGATGCTGGACAACCTGGGGATCCTCATCGATGTGGAGAAGGCCAATGAAGATTACGCCGAGAGCCTTAATAAAAGCGCCTCTGAGCTCACCGACGCGGAGCGCAAGCAGGCATTCATTAATACTGCCTTGGATATAGGCGCCGGCAACCTGGAACGGATGGGGCCGATTACCGACTCGCAAGCGGATTCAATGCAGCGGCTGGGTACCATCGGCTACAACATGGCACTATCCTTTGCTGACAGACTGGTGCCGGCAGCGGGGGCTGTGGCGGATATGCTCGAACGGATCATCACGGTGCCAGTATCCGAGAAGCTGCGCCAGGAGCAGGCGGAATTCAATGCCCTGGTGAGCATCCTAACCGATGCCAATAGCGCCCAGGGGATCCGCAACCAGGCCATCGAGGAGCTGCAGAACAAGTACGCCAGTTACCTGGGCAACCTGGATCTCGAGGAGGCATCGATTAGGGACATTGCAGAGGCTCAGAAGGGGGCCAATGTGGAATTCGAGAAGCGGATCCGGTTGACAGCAGCCGAGGAGATCCTCGCCGAGCAGGAGAAGAAAGTTGCTGCTGCAGTAGCTAAGGCATTTTTTGCAACGAAGCGCTTCAATGTAGCACTGGAGGAATCGAAAAAAGGGCATGAGATCATCACGCGGATTATGCATGGTGAGGAAATACAGGTTGATTTAACGGCAATGAAACTCCAGCAGTTAGCGCTGGAAATGAGAAATGCCAACGAGGCTGCTCGTGAGGCAAAAACAGCAAGTGGTGATCTCCGTGAGGCGCTGGTAGAGCAGGGCTATATCGCAGAGGAGAACATCGCCACCACTGAGGCGACTGGGGAAGCTACCGATGAGCTTACCGAAAAGACGAGCCAATACATCGACACGCTAAACCTGATCCCCCCAGCTTGGGAGGTGATCGGTGAATCGGAGGTACAGGCAGCTGAGCGGGCCAGGGGGGTGCTACAGGCTAGGCTGGCCGGCGTTAAGGGCTATACGGACGCGGCGAAAAAGGTTTTTAACAACATGTATGCATACCGGAAGCAGATCATCCAGAACAGTCTCAATGCTGAAATCAAGGCGGAGCAAAAAAAATTCGCCTTCGATAAAGCCCAGATCGAGAAGAAATACACGGTCGAGGGGCAGCTCACCGAAGAGGGTCTGCAGAAGATGGGGGAGCTGGAAGAGGGGCACGCTAGTACTGTAACGAACATCAAGGAACGGGCCAGGCAGAAGGAGTTAACGGCAAAGAAGCGGATGGTCCCAGCGATGGCTGCCGAGGCGGTTATCAACACAGCGGTGGCCGTTACAAAAGTACTGCCCAATCTCATCCTGGCGGGCCTGATAGCAGCCGCCGGCGCCATCGAGGTGGCCACTATTTTCGCCCAAGGCGCTTCCATACAAGGGGCCTTTGCCAAGGGTGGTCAATTCACCGTCCCTGGTACTGGCGGTACCGACAGCCAGACGGTGATTCTCCGTGCGACCCCAGGCGAGGAGTTTTTCGCGGTCCCGCCTGGTGGCTGGAGGCCGACAAATATGCCAGGCTTCGGTGGTGGCGGAGGCCTGGATATCTTGGTGCAAGCAGTGGACCGGACCAATGCTCTTCTTGATGATATCTTGCAGGAACAGCAGCAAGTGGTAGCGGTGGAGTCACCGGACTTGTATCGGTTGGTGGTGGATTCGCTGGGGCCGGAACTGCAGAATGCCATTGAGAATGGTGAGCTGACATTTCGAGTAGTAGCCTCCGGAGGGCGTGGATTCGTAACGGGGCGATAATGGTTATTGTGGAGAATCTCTCAAGATGCTGACCCTGAGCAATGCCTGGAAGGGGGCAACCCGTCTGACGCGGAAGGCGGCGCCGCTGATACGATTGCAGCGGGGCGCGGGTGATCCCCTGGGCTTGAGCGGCGGCGGACCTTCCCGGCACGACGGGGTGTCGTACCGGAACCTGTTATCCAAACTACCCGACGGCAGTCGGGGATTTGATATCAGGACTCACCGGCCGATTACCGGGAACTGGCGGCTGCGGTTTAAGAACGGGGAGTACAGCGAGGGGCAACGGCTGAGCGACAAGCTGGTACAGGTATCCAACCGGGATGTTGAGGTGCGCCTGTGGGCGCCGGGGATCGATGCCTGGGACGACCTGCCAGAATACCTTAAGGGGGTGGTGAGGAAAGTATCGCACGACGACAAGGAGGTCGTGTTGGAGGTGGAGGACATGAACCGGGTGATCCACCGGAAGGTACCGGGGATTGTGGGCAGCAGCGATGCGGCGGATGGAGAGGTATTACCTGAAGGGGCGCTGGGCCGGGCAAGTCCAATCGTTGGGGGGGATCACCGGTCAAATATCGGCAATACTACAGCCAGCCTTATTAACCTGAGCCGTTTTCACAATTTTAGCAAGGCGGTACCGTTGGGAGTCGATCAGAACGGCAAACACTATTGGCGGATATCTAATCATAAAATGGAGGGGGTGGATGAAATATGGGCGCTCGATAGCGGATGTGGGCGGGCCGTACAGATATCCTCGTTCACCATTGAACAGAATAACAGTGATGGCTGTATCATATCACATGCTGACGGAGTGACCTATTATGACTATTGGTATCCGGCGGGTGTTACATCCAATAAGGTGGAAACCAATGGTGGAACGGTAACCAATGAGGACAAAGCGGCCGATTTGGACGTAACCATATATGCACTGTTTCAAGGCGATGATGTTGCCGATAATGCTTATAATGCTGACGAAGCCGGGGTTGACGTTGAATTTCCCCCTTATGATGGTTATCAGGATGATGCGAATATATCTGCTGTTGGCATATTTGTTCTTGGGGTTTATGATGATGGCGGCTATATCGGTAGCCGAGGGTCCACCAATGCCTTGTTCACTATTGCCGGCCCTGGCGGAGGGGGGCCACTCGATGCGACGGGACTTAATTCATCGACGACATACCAGAACATAGGGTCAAAAGGTAATACGAAGGCTACGGTTGGTGAAATCCTGAGAATATTCATAAGCGGAGCCCTGACCGATTTGGATAACCCGGTAAGCGGGGATGGAGTTCTCAGCTATGGGAGTTTTGTTTCTGATTTGGAATGGACGGAAGATGCTGAATGGAATGTTGATACGGTAGGGGAGGTTGCTGATTGTGACAATACTGGAAGGGGGCCAACGGCGACTACGGATCTGACTCAATCCGGAGTATTGATAGTAGGGGAGCAATTTAAGGTTGGAATTGTTATCAATGAAATAGACGGCACTGTTCAGGTGGGTTGTGGAACATCCTTGGGAACAATACGAAGCTCGGCGGGACTTTTCGAGGAGATAATAACTTGTGCCGGGAATACAGATTTTATCATCCGTGCGACGGGAGAAACAGGCTGTCAAATCGAATCCGTGTGGGTGGAGGGGCTGAACACCGGGAAGATCTACCAAATATTCAAGCGGGTATCGTTTACATCCGATGAAGTACTGCCAGTCTTGTTCGGCGGCAGGGGCATGGAATATGGCCCCGAGATCGATGGACGGTCGACGGTTGAGGGATACAGCGAGACCCATGTTGATGACGACCAGAGCGGAGCGCTGATAGAGAACCCGGCTGGCCTGCTTGAGGCGATATGCCGGAATTACGTAGACCGGAACAGTGAGCACCTGGCGGAGAACGACTTTGCCGCCCATGCAAAATGGGATGTGACGGGAGATTTCGATGACACGGGGGGGGCTGCGCTATATGAGCAAAATTCCCATGGCACCAGCACGCTGAAGCAGACGGCGGCAAACCGGGCAAAACCGGGAAAGGGGAATGCGAAGTATCGGCTAAAATATAAAGTGACGGTGACAATAGCTCCCGACGGGGACTTTGCCCTGCAGCTGACAAGCGCTTTTGCCGAGTCGGCGGTCAGCCTGCCATTTACGGATGGTATCCATCCAATGACCTTCGTTTCATCCCCAGGTGCCACCGCTGCAGATTTCGTCATTCAAGCGAGTGAGACGACGGCAACCCAGGGGAAGTTTCGGATTAACATAATTTATCTGGAGTCGGATGATATCGACCTGGACTCCCTGAACGTGTTGAGCAAGGAACGCAGTTCGTGGAAGCTGGCGCCGGCGATAACCAAGCAGATGAGCACGGCTGATATCGTGGGCGAGATCATGCGGCAGAGCGGGTCGTATGCCTGGCACCAGCCGGGCGGCACGCTGAAGGCGATAGCGCTGCAGAACACGTACAGCAGCGAGGACGTGGTGATCGATCTGGCCCGGGCGGCAAGGATCAATTTTGAGATGTCACCGATGGATTGGCTGATGACGCGGGTGAAGGTGCTTTATGCCTTCGACGGGGAGCGGTACCTGGGGCAGACTGATTTCGCCGAGGACACCGCCCAGCAGACGTACTATAGCGTGGAGCAGGGGGCGACAACCAAGTATGTTGAGGGGGGGTGGATCCCGACGGAAGCGGAGGCAATCCTATTCCGTGACTGGTACCTGCCAATGTGGAAGCAACAGCACGTTTTGGGGACCATAGGACTGCCGCTGGAATACGTACACGCGGATGCGGGGGATGTGGTGCGGTTCACTAATGCGCCCTACAAGGTATGCAATGAGGATATTACGGTTAACCACGTTCGCAGCGGGCAGACGATCTACAAGTATTTCCTGGTCTACAAGGTGATCCCGATGGTGACGGGATCGATAATCTATTGTATTCAGCTGCACAACCTGACTGAGTGATGCTGGGCAAGCGAACCATAACACTATATCCGAACGAGCTGCGAGGCAAGATTGACGTGACGGCCGAGCCGACGGTGGAGGGTCTGGCGGCGACCAGCAGTTTTAACGAGAGCCTGAGCGCCGGGGATCAGGTGACGGACGTGCTGGACATGGACAACCGGGCGGCGGTGGCGATCGCTACGGCTGGGGTGGACACCAAGCCACGGATCGATATAGCCCTGCAGAAGCGGCTGAAGGCGGACTTCTGCATCATCGATGGGCTGAATACCAGGGCGGTGTACCCGGCGGCGGTGAGGAACCTGCTGGGGATATACTATGATACCACGGCCACCTGGGGGTCGGCGACGGAAGTTGTGGCGAACGCATATGTAGCGGGGCTGCTGGGGAAGGGGCGGCCACGACTGGATTATAACGGCAGCAGTGATTATGCAGAGGCCAATATCCAACCGATTGTCGCCTATCCTTTCACGATGGGGGGGAAGTTACAGATCGCGCAGGTCGTGACCGCAGTGGCGGTGAGCCTAGTAGATAAAGACGCGAATAATATCCAATACACCTTCCGGATAAATATGGGGGGGGAGGCCGAAATTGGAGCGCGAAATACGACCAGTTACTTTGGCACATCGACAGGCACATACAACGATGGAGAGGAGCATACGTTTCTGGCGGTTTTTACCGGTCCCACGACAAGGGAGCTATTCATTGACGGAGTGAGCGTGGCCACCGACGACAATTCGGTAGCGCTCAGTGCGGCATTGGACAGGCTGAGCATCGGCCGGTTCGGGGACGCCTCGCCTAGTCAGTATTTCAAAGGAGGCATTGGACCGATCCATATCTGGAATCGGGCGCTGAGCGCAGCTGAGGCGGTGAGCTACCATAGTGATCCCGATAATTTTCTTACGGCTGCCGATCGGGGGGCGTCAAAGACAGAACTGATGCCAAATCAAGTTGACCGGGACCTCTCTGGGGTGAGCGCTTGGACGAATGTAGATTGGGATAGTTATGATGAAATTACAGGAGCCGTACTGACCCTAGCTTCGGTTTACGCAGGGGAGTATTGCACCTTGCCGGTTGCGTCCGCGCCCATGACACCGGGCAAAAGATATCGATACTATTATGATGCGGCGAGTATTTTACTGACTATTCAAGTCCAGGACTTTACCGGAACGCAGACATTCGGAACAATATCAGCAAACGGCACCCAGGACTTTATTGAGTTTATCGTTGATGCCGGGATAACGGGGGGCTTTCGATTAGTCGCGGGGGCTGATAATGCGGCAATCATCCTCGATAATTTTTCCCTAATTCAAAGCGGCTGTGTGGCAGCATATGGGCACGACGGGATATCAGAGGACCAGGGGAAGTTGGTCGATGGATCGGGTAATGATTATCACCTGACAGTGACGGGAGCGGATTATCATGACGTGCCTGAGGGCGATAGTCGTGGATTTCTCCTGGTGAAGTTCGACGAGGTGGAAGCGCCGGATTGGTTTCTGCAGCTGAATGAGTTGGGAAAAACGGCCCTGGCGGGTAAAAACCTGGAGGTCACCCAGGTGTGCCAGGGCAAATCCTTAACCCTTTCAGGCGTTAAAACTTTTCATGAGAAGGCTGATCACCCTGGTATCCACATAACCGAGGCTATCGGAGGCGCTGAGATACCGTCTGTGCGCTACGAAGGGGAACGCAAGACCTGGGATTTAACCCTCGTGGCCCAAACATGGGATCAGGTTGAAGATATGCGGCGCGTCTGGCATGCCCAAGAGGGGAAGAAGTGGCCATTCTATCTTGAAGAGGTTTGGGAAGGTGAGGATCCGCAGATATATTTTGTCAAGTTCGTCGGACCTCTGAAGGTGATCCGGACAGGTGACAGGTTTAGAATAAGGGCGACTATCAAATCCTTAGGTTGAATAGGGGTTTAACGCCTATTCAGATAGAGTTTAACCAGGTTCAAATAGGGGTGTTTAAGCCTGCCAAGAGGGCAGGAGGCGGGCTCTAGTCCCATTTAATGTGGCCGGGCAGTCCCATTTAAAGTGGCCGCGTACAATTTATTTTGAGTCAGTGCGCAGGGCCCACTGGGCGGCAATATTCATTGCTTATAAGATCAGAATATCCTATTTTTATGTAGTGCATGGATACCATGCACTGGATGGGGCACTGAATACATCAAAGGCCAATCATTCAGGAATCTATATGTATAACACCAGGCCCTCATTTGCGTTTACCAATCCCTATCCTGATCTTCCTGCCTCCCTAATCGCTCCATTCCTCAGCCATCTTTCACCAGCACCAGGGGATTATACATGAAATACTGGCGGGTACCCCTGGATAGCGATACCCTGGAAATCCCCCACGGTGAAGTGCATATAATCGTGGAACAGTGCAAAGGCTGCGGCTTCTGCGAGGAGTACTGCCCCCGGGACGTGCTCCAGATGTCTAAGGCCTTCAACCGGCGCGGTTACCATTACCCCGACGTCGTAAACGACGAGTGCGTCAATTGCGGCCTGTGCGAGGCGATCTGCCCCGAGTTCGCCATTTTCTGCCTGGAATCGGTGCCCTCCGATGCAGCAGCCGTGGGCACAATAGCCGGCGAGGCGGCATCATGAAGGCTGATCCTATCGGTGTGGCCACCGGTAGCCATTACATCGACGGGGACCACGCCTGTGCCGAAGGGGCCATCGCCGCCGGTTGCCGGTACCTGGCCGGGTACCCCATCACACCCTCCACCGAGGTAGCCGAACGGATGGCGGTGCGCTTCCCCAAGGTGGGCGGTCTGTTCATCCAGATGGAGGACGAGCTGGCCTCCATGGCGGCTGTGGTGGGGGCTGCCTGGACCGGCGTCAAGGCCATGACGGTTACCTCCGGCCCAGGGTTCTCGCTGATGATGGAGAATATCGGCCTGGCGGTCATGATGGAAACCCCCTGCGTGGTGGTGAACGTGCAGCGCGGCGGTCCCTCCACCGGGTTGCCCACCCTTACCGGGCAGGCCGACATGATGCAGGCCCGCTGGGGCTCGCACGGCGACTATGAGATCATTGCCTTATCACCTAACTCACCCCAGGAATGCTTCGACCTGACCATCACCGCCTTCAACCTGGCGGAGCAGTGGCGGGTGCCGGTGCTGTTCATGATGGATGAGTGCGTGGGCCACATGTCGGAGAAGGTAGTGATCCCCCCGGCGGAGGAGATCGAGGTCGTCCCGCGAAAATTCTACAAGGGCAAAAAGGAAAACTATCGGCCTTATCGCTTCAACGGCCGGGGCAATCCCCCGCCCATGGTGAAGGCCGGCGATGGTTATTCTATCCACCTGACCGGCCTGACCCACGACGAGCGGGGCTATCCGGAGATCAACGCCGAGGCCCAGGAAAAGAATGTACGGCACCTGGTGACCAAGATCCGCGATCACGCCGATAAAATCCACCTGCTGGAGGAAGACCAGCTGGAGGATGCCGACGTGGTAGTGATATCCTACGGAATTTCCTCCCGGGTGGCCCTGAAAGCCATCGAAGCGGCTCGCAAGGACGGCCTCAAGGTGGGCCTGATCCGGTTGATTACCGTGTGGCCCTTCCCCGAAAAGCTCATCGCCCGCTTGGCCCGCCAAATAAAATGTTTCATAGTGCCGGAGATCAACATGGGCCAGATTTCGCTGGAGGTTGAGCGCTGCGCCGCCGGAAAAGCCAAAACTATCCTGGTGCCCCATGCCGGGGGTTGGGTGCATGACCCGCAGGAAATTCTGTCAGCTATCGAGGAGGGCGCCTCATGAGTGCCGCTGAACAACCGTTCACCGATACCCTGGAGATTCCGCCGGCTAAAGAGGAACTGCGCCACCCCATGGAGGACTACTTGCGGATCGAGCGGTTCCCCCACATCTGGTGCGCCACCTGCGGGCTGGGCACCGTGCTGACGTCTTTCATCACCGGCCTGCAGAAGTCGGAGCTGGACCCCAAAAAGGTGGCGGTGGTCTCGGGTATCGGTTGCACGGGGCGGTCCGCCGGCTACCTGCGGCTGGACTCCTTCCACTCCACCCACGGCCGGGCCATACCGTTCGCCACGGGGCTGGCAATGGGCAATCCCGAGCTGAAAGTCGTGGTGATCAGTGGGGACGGGGACCTGATCGCCATCGGTGGCAACCACCTGATCCACGCCGCCCGGCGTAAC
>SDBU01000381.1_pt1 | contig 62886 bp, 52 predicted proteins | sample 2277071 | NCBI WGS metagenome assembly SDBU01 (sample SAMN10397929, study PRJNA504765) | marine sediment metagenome | isolation source: marine sediment core GS08_GC12, 126 cmbsf | place: Arctic Ocean: Gakkel Ridge, Loki's castle | collected 2008 | reverse complement strand
GCGACGCAAGGCCGCCCGCTACGCGATGTTAGAAACTGAGCATATAAACAGTGGTAAGGACGACGTATTGAAAACCGAGTTTTGAGACAACCTCCTTGCTGTGGGATTGTATATTAGCACATTCCTACAAAAACCCCACAACATCCATGCAAAAGGCGGCGGCGGATGGTTCTGCAAAGGAGCCATCTATGGTCGTCAGTGCAAAACAGATTGTAGTTAACAGACAAAACGCCAAGAAATCCACCGGGCCGAGCACACCGGAAGGTAAAGCGGTCGCCAGTCGCAACGCCATCAAGCACGGTCTCCATGCCTGCGACATCATCCTCAAATCGACTCACCCCACCTCGTTCCTCCCACTGCAAGCTGATGGGCCACCCGTCAAAAATTCATTTCCGCAAAACGAACCCATTTGCACAGAGGGGATACCCGGAAAAAACTTTTTTCCGCAAAACGAACCCATTTCCACGCCGTGCGCCCGGCCAGCATCATCACAGCCTACTTGAAGGGTGATTCCATGGTGTCGCGCGATCCGGTCGTCATGGCCTTCTTATCTTCCAACTGTGCCTTGAGTTGTTCAATCACCTTGACCGGTGTCGGGTCAACTTCGTTCAGGACGGCCAGGTAATAGGAAGTAAAGTCAGCGATCTGGATCAGGCTGAACATCCGCTCCAGCCGCACTGCTCCCTTCGAATGAACCTCCATCACCTCCACCTCCAGGGTCTGGATAATGTCCTTGACGATATTCATGCGCTGTCGAATTTGAGGGTGATCGCCAGCGTCACGCAGTATAATGACGACAAGCTTGTCCTTGAAGGGCTCTATCGTCTTGGACCAGCCGACCAGTTCGTTATGGTTGAACTCGGCGAAATGGTTGGCGAATGCAAGATTCTTTCCGTTTTCACAGAGCTGCCCTTTGAACCGTATCGCGACAGCATCCATGAGAGTCGGACCGCTGTAGATGATCGGGATGCGACCGTGGATTTTGAGAGCCAGGTTCTTGGCCGGATTCTGCTCGGATGGTTGATCCTCTATGTAGCCGTCGCGAAACTTCTGCAGGCTGGCGACGACCGTCTCGAGTTCCTTGGCGACATCTTTGGCCAGACCGATCTTTTCCAGAAACATGACCAGTGGTATGAAAGAGTATCCCAAAGCCGCTCGTGGTTGCCAGCCCTCAGGCAGCTTGGCCATCGGAATCTGATTCAGTTCGCAGATGTCGCCCAGCAAACCGCCGGTACTGATAGCCACCATCATCGCCTTACGGGTCAGCGCATCCTCAACCGCCGCGATAGTTTCCTCGGTGTTGCCGCTATAGGACGATGCAATCACCAGCGTCTCATCATCCACGTATTCGGGCAGGACATAGTGGCGACACACCTCGAATGGTACCAGCAGCTTGGACGAAAGATATGTCCGAGTGAGATCGCCGCCGATAGCCGAACCGCCCATGCCGACCACAACAATGTTCTTAATACCGCTAAATTCGTCGGCGTCGATCTGCCAGCGCTGAGCCAGAGTAAGGGCGTCGGCCATCTGTTCAGGCAGATCAAAAATCCGATTGTACATATTGCTCGGATCAGCCTTGCGTATGGTTTCAATGTCGTCAAGAATCGTCAATTTAATGGTCCTTATGCTTGAAGTTTCTTCTTGTGCAACTCCGATCTGAAATTCTCCAGAATCTGTCTGACCGTTGACTCTGAACCAGCTGCCAGCACCGGTGCTACCAGGTGCCGCACCAACCGGGAGTCTATCCGTTTTACGAGTCGACAGAGATCAAAGATCCTATTTGGATTCATCGATAGCTGATCTACACCCATGCCGATAAACAACGGCAGGGCTAACAAATCGCCGGCGACTTCGCCGCAGATCGAGATCGGTTTACCGAACCGTTTACAGGCCTTCACCGTGGTGTGGATCAGGTTCAGGACGGCCGGGTGATATGGTGAGTAGAGTCCGGCCACCTTGTTGTTCATACGATCCGCGGCCATAGTGTACTGGGTCAGGTCGTTGGTGCCGATCGACATGAAGTCCACCCGGGGGGCCAGCGCATCGGCTGTCATAGCTGCGGCCGGAACTTCGACCATAATGCCCAGTTCGATATTATCGTCAAACGCGATCTTTTGCCGTCGCAGGGAGAGTTTGACCTGAGAGACCAGTCTGCGCGCTCGTTCAACCTCGGCAAGTTCAGTGACCATCGGCAGCATGATTTTTAGGCGGCCGAACTTCGACGCGCGCAGGATAGCTCTGATCTGCGTCTTGAAAATGTTGCTGCGATCCAGCATTACCCGGATACCGCGCCAACCAAGAGCCGGGTTCATTTCCTCCGGCCAGCCGGCGTCGCTGCTGATCTTGTCGTAACCCAGATCAAACGTTCTTAGCACCACCGAACCACCGGCGAATTTTTCGGCCACCTGTCGGTAGGTTTCAAACTGCGTTTCCTCGTCGGGAAAGCGGTTCTCGACCAGGTATAGAAACTCCGTGCGGTAAAGCCCGATCGGGAAACCTTTCTCCGCCAGAATGTCGTCGACCGGCCCGCTCAGCGAAAGATTGCCGGCAATACCGACCTCGACACCATCGCGGGTGACCGGGGGCACACGTGTCAGCCTTCTAATGCGGGTGACCAACGCCGGACCGTGGCGCTTCTTGCGCTTCTGATACTCAGCCCAGTCTTCCTCGGTCGGGTTGATAATCGCCTCACCGGCCGTGCCGTCAAGGATAATGCGGTCGTTGCTGGACACCGCCGCGTAAGCGCCATCCACCAGCACCACCGGCAACAACAGCGAGCGGGCTATCAGTCCCATATGCGAATCGGCCCCGCCTTTGGAAACAAGGAATCCGACCACCTTTCGCTGCCGATAAGTCAGGATGTCGCCGGGGGTAAACGATGTGCCGACCAGGATAGTGTTAGGCGGGAGTTTCAACTCACACTTATCAAACCCGCTCAGATGAGACAGTACGCGCGTCGAGACCGACTTGATATCCTCGGCCATCTGGCGCATGTAGTAATCTTTGGATTGCTCCAAAGGTTCGATCGTCCGCTTGACAAGATGATCGTAGATGTAGGCGGCGTTGCGTTTTCGCGAGCGGATTTCCTCTTTGACCTGTTTGAGGAACTCGTAGTCACCGGCGATAAGCAGTTGGGCATCGAACACCTTGGCCACCGGGCCGCCCATTTTCATGCCGGCCGTTTCGCGCAGTTCGCGCAGTTCGCCCACTGTCTGCTCGACCGCACGCTCCAACGCCTCGGTTTCCTGTGTGAGCCGGGTGGTCGCTATAGTTACCTCGGCCATTTCGGATTCGCCCGGCAAAATCACCCTCGCGTGTCCGAGGACGATCCCACCGGATATGGAAAGGCCACGTAGTAGCCTGCGTTTGCCGGTCATAACAATACACTCCTGCGATATCCGCCGCAAGTCAGTCCAACTTACCGATTTATATTACCCGCCCCCTTGTAAGATGGCAAGGATAAAGTTGGGGGGCGGTCAGTTTGAGGGACTGGGCAAGAGGTGAGCACAGATGATCTTCAAAGGCAGTTCAACTACTCCGTTGACAAGAATGTAGAAACTAGTAGAGTACGATGAGCATTCTGAGCCTCACTTTTTGTCATTATCTTCTCCCTCTTTCGCCTTCAATAGCCTCTGCTCTTTCCGTGAGGCCGCAGTCAGTTTCTTGATGGATGGTTCTGCTGGCAAGTCTTCCGGCATGGTGCCGTCCAACTCCTCAATAGTTTTCCGAACAGCCTCGCCGACCTTCTTATGTGTTGCGCGAGCCAAAGAATCGCCCTGAATCTGGTCGCGCTTCAAGGCATCTTCGGTTTGAGTGATGCGAAACTCATTAGCCGCAAGCTCCGTTCGGCCAGCACGATCTAAAAGGTCATCCTTCGCGTCGAGACCCTTACGTTTCTTTATATCACGAAGACCAAGGCCGTACAATCCACTATAGCCAGCATCCTGAAATAACCCCCAAGTTTGCACACCAGCATCTTTTGCGGCATCACCCAGATGCTTGTTGGCAACTCTGACACGATCTCGCAACTCGATACGCTTATTGACGTCCCGGGCTTGGTCCGCAATCTCTTGCCTGCGGGTCTGGACAGCAAAATAGGTCTGCGCAGTAGCGATTTCTGGCAATCGAGGGTCACCATTCATCGCGATCAGGTATGCTCCGTAACGAGACACGTAATGGTCCCGCCTTTCCCGCTCAGCCCCGCTCCCAACACCGACCATTTTCCTGGTGGCAAGAATATGGTTGGACGGATCAACTCCTGTACTCTCACACGCCATCTGCGCTTTCTTAATCACCCCCTCGAAGTTTTCCCACTTCGCGTAGCCGAGGGGAGACTGGAGATCGCGAGTCATCCAGTACTCTATCCCATTGGGGGACAATCTCTTAACTGCGTCGAGCGAGGCACGGATGGTTTCAGTTACATCCATATAGACCCTCCGATCTCTGGTTTAGCCAACCCATATCGGCGACAATATGGTGAAACGCGGGGCCGTCGTCAAGTATTACTTTGTCACTTTTTGCGCTTTTTACCACTTTTTTCCATTTTCTCCTTGCGCACCATGTGCCCGTTGGTTATAATTGGCTTGGAGGTTATGCTAATGAAGGCTGAACGTGATATTGAGAGAAAAATCAAACAGAAGGAAGAAGAGGCCCAGCGTCTTCGAGAGGAGCTCTTCAAGGCAGAGGCCTATATTGAGGCTATGCAGGAGTCCCTTCGTTTGATCAAGAAAACATCTAATGCCGCGGACGGTAACGGTATTAGACCTGGAAGCATGATTCATAAGGCGCAGTTGATTCTACGCCACGCAGGTAAGCCCCTCTATGTCGGTGACTTGCTGAACCGGATGGGACGAGAGGTAACAAAGATGAATAGAATGTCTTTGAGCGGCTCTCTGGGGACGTATGTGAGAAACAAGCAGGTATTCACAAGGCCAGCACCTAATACATTCGGCCTCATAGAGTTTGGGGATTCGGCGGAAGGCGATGAACCGCCTGAGGGATTTGGTGGTTAGTCCTCTCTCCGGCACCTAGTCCATTCCCAGTCCTCTAGCGAGACTGCTTGGTCTGCGTCGTTAACGGTATTCTGGTCAAGTGCTTCGCCGTGGCAAGTATCACCCGAGAGGTTTCCTAACAATCTAAATACCCTGAATTCACATCTCCTCCCCAAACCCGGAGGCGATGACCTTCACCAGCGCCGCCAAGGCCGCCTCTTCGTCAGCGCCGTTGACCTCAAGCAGAAGTTCCGACCCCTTTTCAGCCGCCAGCATCATAACCCCCATGATCGACTTGCCGTTGACTTTAGTGCCGTCTTTGGACACATAGACATCGGCCTCAAAGCGCGTCGCCTCGGTGACAAACATGGCCGACGGGCGCGCATGCATGCCGAGCTTGTTGACAACGGTGACGGTCTGCTGTGTCATGCGTACTCTTCGACGAGGACAAACCGTTTACCGGACAACTCGCGCACGACCCCTTTGAGTTCGAGCGCCAACAACAGTTCCATCAACTCCGACACCGGCAGTTCAGCGGCGCGTGAGAGTTGATCGACCTGCATCGGTCCGGCCGAGAAGAGGGCGGTGATGTTTTTTTCGGCGTCGGTCATATCCGGCAATTGGATGAATTTCTTGGCCAATACTTCTCCCTTCAGAGTGGGGAGTTCATCAAAGATGTCTTCCGCCGAGGTAGTCAGGCGGGCGCCTTTGCGAATCAGGTCATTGGTCCCTTCACTCATGCGATCAGTCGGCGACCCCGGTACGGCGAACAACTCGCGTCCCTGTTCCAAAGCATGGGCGGCGGTGATCAAGGCGCCGGATTTGCGGCCGGCTTCCACTACCACCACGCCGCGTGAGAGACCGGAGATGATGCGGTTGCGCTCGGGAAAGAAGGCGCGGTCCGGTCGGGTGCCGGGCAGGTACTCGGAATAAATGGCGCCCTGGTTTTTGATGCGCGCCGCCAGACTTTTGTTTGATGCGGGGTAGATGACGTCCAGCGAACTGCCAAGCACGGCAATCGTCTTGCCGCCGCCGTCCAGGGCGCCGTGGTGCGCAGCGGAGTCAATCCCCTCGGCCATGCCGGAAACAATCGTGATACCGCTACGGGCCAAAGCTGAACCAAGCTGTGAGGCAAACAAGCGACCCTTCTCCGAGGGGTGGCGCGTGCCCACAATAGCGATCATTTTTTCATCCGGCGTGGTGGCCTCGCCGAGCCGAAACAACAGCACCGGTCCGTCCGGGAGGGAACGTAACGGCGCAGGATATCCAGGGTCATCGAACGACAGAACCGCCCAGCCCAACTGCCCGATCTTGTCGGCGCAACTACGCGCTGTCGGGCCGTCATACTGTTCTTTGATCGCCGTTGCAGTCGTCCGGAAGATATCTTTGACGGTTTCCAGTCGTTGTATCGACGCCGCCAAAACCTCCGAGGGCGACCCGAAAGTTTCAACCAGGCGGCGGTAGCGTTTCCGGCCCACGCCGGGAATGCGCATCAAAGCTATGGTGTCAACCAGTCGGTCTTTCATCTCGCTGTTGGTCAAGTCGTCTCTCTATTTCGTGAATGAACCGCTCTGCGCCCTCATGGGTTACCGCCGATAACTGAATATAATCATCCGGCAGCCGCTCACAAACAGCTTTTAGATCACTTTCTGTGACCGTGTCGATCTTTGTTATCACGACAAACGAGGGTCGGGACGGCAGCGTTCGATCAAAATCGGCCAGTTCCTGTTTCAGCTCATGGTAGGCATGTTCAAGATCGGGGGAGTTAATATCGATAACATAGATCAACAGTCGCGTGCGCTGGATGTGCTTCAGAAACTGATGCCCCAGACCTTTTCCCTGGGAGGCGCCGGCGATCAGCCCCGGAATATCAGCCATCACGCATGACTTGTACTCGCGCAATTTGACAATCCCTAAGTTCGGCACCAGCGTCGTGAAGGGATAGTCGGCGATCTTGGGCCGGGCGGCTGAAAACGTCGCCAGGATTGTCGACTTACCGGCGTTCGGCAGACCCACCAGGCCGACATCGGCCAGCAACTTCAGTTCCAGGGTCAATTTTCTCTCTTCGCCGGGTCGACCGGGCTGGACCTGCCGGGGCGCCTGGTTGGTGGGCGACTTGAAATAGGCATTGCCGCGACCGCCGCGACCGCCGCGCGCGATAACCACCTCGCCACCGGGTTCGTCCAGGTCCACGATTGTCTCCGAGGAATCCCGGTCCGTGAAGATGGTGCCGAGCGGAACACGAAGGATGATATTCTCACCCGATTTGCCTGTCTTATGCCCGCCCTGCCCCGGGCGGCCGTTTGGGGCTTGGTATTTGCGGCGGTAACGAAAGTCCAGCAACGTAGTGAGGTTGGGATCAGCCCGCACGATAATGTCTCCACCGCGCCCGCCGTCGCCACCGTCCGGCCCTCCCTTGGGGACGAACTTCTCGGTGTGAAACGACAGACAGCCCGCGCCGCCGTCGCCTGCCTTGACCTCGATTTCGACCTGATCGATAAACATCGGCCGCAATATCCGGTCGATTTTCACTTATGTCAATCATATAGACAGGCCAAGCGGGGCGGGGGGCTTGAATCCGATGGAGTGCGCGGCGTATGTCCACATGCGCCGCCAACCTTGGCATAACTCATCGGGTGGTCTGCTGGCCGTCTCAAACTCGTTTGGGGTGGGAATACAGCCGGGCAATAATCACCCCCAAACATGTTTGAGGGTGCCACCCACCGCTCGCAATGCCGAGAAAAGGACCTTTTTCAACCGGCGCTATTGTTGACGTCGCCAAAACGGGGTACTATATTCCGGCATGGCCAAGACCACGGTTCAGGAAGGCGCGCCGACTATCAACCAGCGTAAGCGGCAGTTCTACGAAGAGTCCAGCCTGGTTCTGGGGCGGGTCTGTCTCAAGCTGGGGTTGACGCCCAACATGCTGACCGGCGTGTCGCTATTGTGCTCGATCGCCTCGGGGCTGTTCTTCTGGAAAGGGCAGATGCTCTGGGGCGTCTTCTGGATGATCGCCTCCGCCTTTACCGACATGCTGGATGGTTCCACCGCGCGCGCCGGCAATATCGGCACTGTCTTTGGCGGCATTCTCGATCATGTCAGTGACCGCTACGGCGAGTTTTTTATCCTGGCCGGAATCACTCTGTCCGGCGCGGTGCATCCGGGCTGGGGACTGTTCGCGCTTTTTGGGATGGTCATCGCCAGCTACACGCGGGCAGCGGCTGAGTCGATAGGTAAGATCGAAAACTGTGCTATCGGCTTCATGGGACGATTGGAAAAATTCATCCTCATAATCGCCGGCTCCATTATCGAGCACTGGCTGCCGACCGGCGCCTGGCCCAAAGGAGGCTGGCTGGAGCTGGCGTTGATAATCGTCGGGCTGACATCGTTCATCACCTCTGTCCAGCGACTGATCTACACGAAGAAACTCCTCGGCAACAAACGGGAAGTCTAACAGGTGGCTAAGAAGAAGTTTGGTCAGGCTTTTCAAAAGCAGCTACGACACTACGCTAGCCTCCTCAGAAATGCCGACAAGGAGTTGGCGAGTAGCGTGCGATTGCTCATGCAGTTAAGCGACAAGTCACCGCTAGATTGCCAGTTAGTTACTCTGTCAGTGTTTTTGTCAGAGTGCAATCACGCAACCTTGGAGTGTTTCAAGCAAGGGTTCATCTCATCGGGCATCCACGTTCTGCGACTAGCTCAGGAAATTGCTCTCAAAATCTGCGCGTTCCACAGCAAACCCGAACTTGCACAAAAAGAGAAACTCTGGCCAGCGGAGGTTCGCAACGTATTAGGCGACGAAGCAGCCGATGGTTGGGCAAAACTGTATTCCGATCTGAGTGACGTATCCCACCACAATAGGAGTTTTGTGGAGAAGATCTACCCGCTGCTGAGTCCCAATGCAAAGATCAGCCAAACATGTCTGGTGCTGCTGGAAATCTACATGACGCTCCTCAATCACTACACGATCAAAGCGTTATATGTTGTGAACAAGCGCCTGCAACCGCGTGTGGGCTGCAGATACGAGGCTCTAGTTGATGCCTTCAATCGACTGCATGAAGCAGTAGAGAAGGATTGGTCTCAATTACAGTCGAAGCAACAGGCCCTTTTGACCACCTGAGCGCAATTGAGAGAGTTACATGATCACCGCTATCGGTAACCCGGTTTACGATTATATCAAAACGAAAAAGGTCGAACCAGAAGGCCGCGTCCTCTCGGGATGTTCCACCAACGCCGCCCTGGCCCTGGCCAAGATGGGTGCGAAGGTCCGCCTGGTGGGCGCCATCGGCGATGACTACAAAGAGCATTTCAAAACCGAACTCTCCGCGCTGGGTATCGAATACCGCATAGTGCCCTCAGACGAGACCGGGGGCTTCTCGCTGATTTACTACGATGACCTCGGCAATCGCACCCTTGATTTGCTCGGACAGGCCGCTGATATCGAACCGCTCGACCCAAAATGGTACCGCGATTCTGAGGCTGTGTTGATAGGTCCGATCTTAGGTGAGGTGTCGCTCGAAAGTGTTAGACAGATACGTGAGTCCTTCGATGGTTTGTTCTTCTGCGACCCCCAGGGTTTGATTCGCGGCGCTGACGAAAACGGGCGCATCTACCACGAAAAGTGCGAAGGTATACAAGAGGCTCTCGGGGCCTTTGATATCGTCAAGCCGAACGAACTGGAAGGAGAGATCCTCACCGGTATCGACTGCCGCCAGGATCCCTACGAAGCAGCGCGGATAATCAAGTCGTGGGGACCGAAGATTGTAATCGTCACTTTGGCCGAACTCGGATCAATCATCTACGACGGCCTGGAGTTTATTGACATTGCCCCCTACGGCATCGACCTGATCGACTCCACTGGCGCCGGAGATACCTATATGGCAGGATTCACTTTCGAGTATCTCAAGACCGGCGGTGATCTGAGGCGCGCGGGCTGTTATGCGTCATGTACCTCGTCGGTGATGATCGAGAACAGCGGCCCGGACTTTTCGATGACCGAGGAGATGATCCGCGAGCGCCAGGCGGAACTGCTGAAGATCGGTGGTTTCAAGGTCAACGTGGGTGTGAATGGATAGGACCGCGCAATTGCACACGTTCACGCTTTAATCCCGTCGAACAAGAACGAGATCAGGTATTCGCCGGTCTCCTGTTGCGGCAGCCGCCCGACCAAATAACGCCGTCGCACCAATCCCTCGATAACGAGCGAAGTCAGGTGTGCAGTCAACTCAACATTGAAATCGCCCCTGATTTCACCGGTTTCCTCACCACGTCTGATAATCTGGGTGATGTATTGATTGAAATGCCGTTCCAGATCGATTCCCTCCAACCTCACTCCGGCGTGCTCCAGACCGCGTGTAACGAACAGGAAAAACCTCTCCTGATCCGGGTACAACTTCGAGTTCACCATTAGGGCCTGGTATAAATACAGCAGCCGCTCCCGTGCAAGAACGGCCGTTTCGTTGCCTTTAAGCTCTGCCATCCACTTGGCCAGGAAATCATCGAACATCAGGACGGCAAATTCCAGCAGATGGCTCTTGGATGGGAAATACTGAAAGAAAGAGCCCTTGGATATTGCCGCCTCGCGGCACAGTTGATCCACCGACAGACCATCATAACCAAATTTCCCAAACAGACCAATCGCAGCGCGGTAGATCAATTCTTTCTTGTCGGGAGCGAGACGACGAAACGTGTCGGTAACAATACCTTGCTCGGCCAGTTCGGCTGTAATGTTTTCATCCAGCATCGTGATCCCACAGGCGTTGTTGGTGGTAGCCGGATCTTCAGATTCGGCTACATCTCCCGCTGAGTCCGAAGACTCAGCGGGCACAATAGTGACCGGACCGGCCGCCGGTCTCCCGGCGTTGCCTCATGACCAATTGGTCATATATTGTATACTAATACTATATTATTAGTAGCTTGTGTCAATATAAAATTGACAAGCCATAGCCGCCGGGCTACCTTTGGTGCAGAAGTTAACTGCAGTTTGATCGGAAGCGAAAGGATTCATTTATGGGCAAGGTAAGAGTTGCTATTATTGGTGTCGGCAACTGCGCCTCGTCGCTGGTGCAGGGAGTCGAGTTTTACAAAAAGGCCAAAGACGATGACCAGGTTCCCGGTCTGATGCATGTCAATCTCGGCGGCTATCACATTCGGGACATTGAGTTTTCAGCGGCCATCGATATCGACAAGAACAAAGTCGGCAAGGACCTCTCCGAGGCTGTTTTCACTAAGCCGAACAACACTTTCAAATTCTGTAAGGTGCCAAAGTGGGGTGTCAAGGTACAGCGCGGAATGACGCACGATGGTTTGGGTCACTACCTTTCGCAGATAATCGAGAAGGCCCCCGGCGACACTGTGGATATCGTCAAGCTGCTCAAGGACACCAAGACCGATGTGGTGATCAACTACCTGCCGGTCGGTTCCGAGGAGGCCACTAAGTGGTACGTGGAGCAGATTCTCGAGGCTGGTTGTGGTTTCGTCAACTGTATCCCGGTCTTTATCGCCAGCGAGCAGTACTGGCAAAAGCGCTTCAAGGAAAAGGGTCTGCCGGTCATCGGCGATGACATCAAGTCGCAGGTCGGCGCTACTATCGCGCATCGCGTCCTCACGCGCCTATTCCTTGAGCGCGGTGTGAGACTGGAACGCACCAGTCAGTTGAACGTCGGCGGCAACACTGATTTCCTGAATATGCTCGAGCGCTCGCGACTGGAGTCGAAAAAGATCTCCAAGACCAATGCCGTGACCAGCCAACTCAACTACGACATCGGCCCCGGCAACGTTCATATCGGTCCGTCGGACTATGTCGAGTGGCTATCCGACCGGAAGTGGGCTTACATTCGCATGGAAGGCACGACCTTCGGCAATGTGCCACTCAACATCGAACTGAAGCTCGAGGTGTGGGACAGCCCGAACTCCGCCGGCGTGGTGATCGACGCCGTCCGCTGCTGCAAACTGGCGCTGGACAACTCGCTTTCGGGCGCTTTGATCGAACCGTCGTCATACTTCAAGAAATCGCCGCCGGTTCAGTACACCGACGATGAGGCCCGCAAGCTGACTGAGGAGTTCATCACTAAGTACGGTTGGAAACAGGCGGCCAAGCCGAAGCTGAAGCTGAAGGTGGCGGCCAAGCGCACCGGCGCGACGCGACCGGCGGCAACGAAGGCGGCCACAGCGTCACGCCCGAGAAAGCGCGTAGTCCGCAGCAAAAAGTAGTTTGTTGCCGATAGTGATTTGACTACCTTGACCGGCGATTCAAGAAACCGCCGGTCTTTCTTTTGAAATGTGCTGCGTAAGGATAACATCGTGACCGCGAAGAAGCCCAAAGCTCTTTTTGTCACTTTTGAAGGTATCGACGGCTGCGGTAAGACAACCCAGGCCATCTTGACTTACCAATATCTTGCCGCTCGGGGTATGCGGGTTAAACTGCTGCGTGAACCCGGCGCCACGGCCACGGCCGAGAGAATCCGGGAGGTCCTGCTCGACGAAAAGTTGTCAATTGCACCGGTGACGGAACTGCTGTTGTACGAAGCGGCACGGTCGGAGCTTACCAGTCAGGAGATACAGCCGGCGTTGGCGGCCGGTCACACAGTGCTGTGCGATCGGTTCTATGATAGTACCACGGCTTACCAGGGGTTTGGGCGCAAACTGGACATCCGCATGGTACGAAGCCTGAACCGACTGGCCGTCGGCGATCTCAAACCGGACCTGACTTTTCTTCTCGATCTCGACTTGCGCACCGCTCGCAGTCGCCGGGGCAAGCGCCCGGACCGATTGGAGTCGCAACCGAAGGCGTTTTTCACCCGTGTGCGCTCCGGTTTTCTGGAGCTTGCCCGCAAAGAACGTCGGCGCATAAAGGTCGTGGATGCCGGCCACTCCGTTGACGAAGTATTTCAGAGTATCCGGCTTATTCTCGACCGTCGAATCGCCAGGTTATGACTCAATACCCGACGTTTGATCGGCGATCGATTTTGATCGCCACGACGCTGCTTGGCGCCATGATTCTGTTGAGCGGCGGTATGGCACTCTACGTCCTGTCCGACCCCGGACTTGAGCACGCCTTCCACATGGTAACCGTCGCCCGTCTGGTGGATGAGCATCATGCAGGCGAGGTGGCTTGGGATCATCTGGTAATCTCCGGCCGGCGAGCGATGATGGACGTATTGGATCGGTATTCGGGCTACGTGTCCCCTGCGGAATTCGAGGAAAAACGACAGCAGCGAGAGGGCCACTACGGGGGCATCGGCGTAACTGTCACCGGACACCAGGACGGTTTACGGGTCTACTCGGTTCGTGATGATGGTCCGGGGAAAGCGGCCGGTCTTATGAGTGGCGATATCATCGTCGCTGCCGATTCGAATCTCCTGGCTGACCGGACGCCTAACGAGGCAACGCTATTTCTGCGGGGTGAAGACGGCACCACGGTGACCTTGAAGGTCTATCGTCCGTGCGATGATGACAGTCTTGAAATCGTGGTTGAACGGCGCGAGGTGACGTATCGTCACGTTATCTATGCGGGTTTCACGCCGGACAGCGTGGTATACATCAAGTTGACCGATTTTGCGCCGGGCGCCGCCGACGAGGTCGCTTCGGCACTGGATTCACTGGCCGGTCCCGAGAGCGCAGCCATAAGTGTGATCCTGGATTTGCGGGGAAATCCGGGTGGTTTGTTCGTCGAAGCACACGCTACGGCCAGTCTGTTTCTTGAGGACGGATCATTTGTGGTCGGCACCGATGGTCGCTCGCGGTGGAATGACGAGAGCTTTGTCACCGACGGCGATGATCGTGCGCACGGTTTGCCGATGGCGGTGCTGGTTGATCGCGGTTCGGCATCGGCCTCAGAGATTGTAGCTGGAGCGCTGAAGTACAATGATCGCGCGGTCCTGGTGGGGGATACTACTTTTGGCAAGGGGCTGGTTCAAGGATACCTGCGGTTTTTTGAGGACGACGGACTTCGGCTTACTATCTCACGCTACTACTTCGAGGGTGGGATATATCTTAACGATTTCGATTCCATGCTGCATGAGATTGGTCATGGACTCCCACCGGATTACTACTACGTATCACCCATATCGGATGATTACATTCGCGCTCTGGAGAATTCGTTTCTCATGCATCGTTTCGCTCATAACAATCAAGCCGAGATTATCGCTCACGCCGACCGCGGCGGGCTGGATGATATCTGGATTGAACGGTTGGCCGACTTCGTTAAGGACGAATTCGAATACCCGTCGGAGTTAACCCGGCGTGCCGATAGCATCCTTGTGCTAACTGAACTGGAAAGCGGCTCCGAACAAATCCAGGCCATGGTCTCTGGTATTGGCGAGTTGGCCCGGGCGCATGACCGCCAGCGACTTTTCGAGTACAAACCATATCTCAAGATGCGATTGGTTCAACTCGCTTTCGAGCGCGCCTATTCTACTTACCGCGCCTATGATGAGGTGGTGGTGAAACAGGATGCCACGATCGCTCTGGCCACTCGAGAGATTCTTACGCACTGACGACGATCCGGAATGTCACGATATGGATAGTAGTCCATTGAGAACCGCCATACTCTCCGACTTCGACGGCACTGTTTCCCGGCGCGATATCGGATACAACCTGTTTCACCATTTCTCGCAGGGGAGAAACGAGAAACTGGTTCCACTCTGGAAAAGCGGTGCTCTGTCCACGCGTGATTGCCTTCTTAAGGAGGCGGCGATGGTGCACGCGTCGCCCGACGAGATATATCGGTTTCTTGACCAGTTTGAACTCAATCGGGGCTTCGATGACTTCGTGCGACAATGCCGGTCTAATGACACCGATCTGATCATACTTTCCGACGGCCTGGACTTCTATATCAAGTATGTCCTGGAGCGCTTTGGTCTGTCCGACCTGCCGGTAATCGCCAACACCGGACGCCTGGAGAACGGTGGTCTGACGGTCACATTCCCATACGACAATCAGTCATGCGACCGCTGCGGCAGTTGCAAGGGGGAGCGAATCCGCGAGTACCGCGAGCGACATTCGGAGACAGCGATCGTGTTCATCGGCGACGGTTACTCGGACGCCTGCGGGGTGACTGAAGCTGATCTGGTTTTCGCCAAGAAAGACCTTGAACAATATTGTGTCTTGCACAATATTGACCATGTTAAGTACGACACGTTTATTGATGTCTCTCGCTATCTTGCGAAACTCGGATACATGAAAGGTTGATCACCCTAGGTGATAAGCGGAGTCAACGAATGAAAGCAATAATAATGGCCGGTGGGTTTGGTACCCGGTTGAGGCCGTTGACGATAAACATACCGAAACCGATGGCGCCAATCGGCAACCTGCCGATGATGGAGCATGTTGTTTCGCTTCTGGCGAAGCACGGTATCAATAGCATCACATCGCTGGTGTATTTTCAGGCTGAGCAAATCCGCAACCATTTCGGCGACGGCAGTGGCTTCGGAGTGACCATGGATTATGTCCAGCCGGATGATGACTACGGTACCGCCGGCGCCGTGCGGTGTGCCTTTGAGTCGGCCGATGAACCGGTGTTGGTCATTTCCGGTGATCTCATCACCGATTTCGACCTCGGCGAGGCGCTCGCATGGCACCGGGAGAAGCAATCGCAAGCGACGCTGTTGTTAACACGCCGGGAGAACCCATTGGCGTATGGCATCGTGATAACCGACTCCGACGGTCGGATTGTCCGATTTCTGGAGAAACCCTCCTGGGGTGAAGCCTTCTCCGATACCATCAATACCGGCATTTACATACTTGAGCCGGATGCCGTCAGGCTCATTCCTCCCCGTACTAATTTCGATTTCGCGCAGAACCTGTTCCCGCTTATGCTATCGAGGGAGATGGGGCTGTTTGGTAAGATCATGGAGGGTTACTGGAAGGACATCGGTAACGTTGCTGAGTACCGACGGGTACATACTGATTTGTTCGATGGCAACCTGCGTCTCGATCTCAAGACGGCGGTCGAAGAGAGTGACGACCTGACTCTGTACCGGGGCGAGAATGTCCAGATCGGCGACAGCGTACAGCTACACGGCAAAGTGATCCTCGGCAATGATGTCTCGATCGGTCCCGGCACGCTGCTGCGCAACTGCGTTATCGGACACCGTAGTTGGGTGGGGACGGGGTGCGCTTTGACCAACTCAGTCTTGTGGGACGACACCGTCGTCGGCAGTGAAACGAACATGAGTAACGCCGTAGTCGGTTTTCATTCCCGGATCGGGCAGAATGTGCAACTCCTCGATGAAGTCATCGTGTCCGATGATTGCTCTGTTGGCAACGGCGCCACGGTGCGTGCCAACTGCAAAATCTGGCCGGGCAAGACTGTTGATGCCGGCGCCATTGTCTCTACGTCGATGGTCTGGGGGGACAAGTGGAACCGCGAACTGTTCACCGACTCCAAGATAACCGGGTTGGCTCTGGTTGAAATTACGCCGGAAATGTTAGTGCGTATCGGCGCCGCCTTCGGAGCTTTCGTGGGACCGGGCAGTGCTGTCGTGACCAGCCGTGATGCTTCCGGCACCTCGCGACTTCTCAAACGCGGTCTCATCTCGGGTCTGTTGGCGGCGGGTGTCAACGTGTCCGACCTGGAGATGCTTCCGGTTCCGGTGGTTCGGCACGGCTTGGGCAAGGGCGACTTTGCCGCCGGCATCTATATCCGCCACAACCCGCAGGACTATCGCCTGATCGACTGCATATTCTTCGATGGTTCAGGACTGGATTTGCCGACCTCCAAAACAAAAAAGGTCGAACGCATCTATTTCGGGGAGGAGTTTGAGCGTGCCTCGCTGGATACGATCGGACATCTGGAAATGCCCCAGATGGTTCAAGAGAATTATCGAGCCGATTTCATGAACGATATCGACAGCGAGGTAATAAGAAAAGCCGGTTTCAAGCTGGTGGTAGACCACTCTAACGGTTCTTCCAGCCAGATTTTCCCGACTCTGTTTTTCAACCTTGGCATCTCAGCCATCGAGTTGAACGCCAACCTGAATCCGCGTAAGTTCTCCAGCTCGCCCGAGGAACACAGTCAGGCAATTGTGCAACTGTCTTCAATCGTTACCTCGCTCAACTGTGATGTCGGTTTTCTGTTGAACTCCGCCGCCGAGAAACTCACCGCCGTCGATGAAATGGGGCAGCCGGTCGACAGCCATCTTTTGCTCTTGATCGTAACCGACCTCTTTTTGTCCACTCACGAAGCAAAGAAAATAGCGGTGCCGGTCGCGGCTTCGATGGGGGTCGAGAAGATTGCAGCCGAGCACGGTGTCGAAGTAATTCGGGTGGCCAACGATCATCTGGCTATGATGGAGGTCTACGGTCGAGGCGATGTCGATTTTGTCGGTGGCACCCGCGGTGGTTTCATCTTCCCCGGCTTCCAGATGGGCGCCGATGCTATGCTTGCCGCCGTGAAACTGTTGGAGATGATGGCCGCCACCAAGACACGCCTGGGTTCGCTACGCAAGAAGTACCAATACCTCATCCGGCGATCTGTCTCGGTGCCATGTCCCTGGTCGATGAAAGGAACCGTTATGCGCAAGCTGATCGTCGGTACCGACGACAAGGAGCGCCAGTTGATCGACGGGGTTCGGATTTTCGAGGATGACGGCTGGGTGCTGGTGGCGCCCGACCGCGTGACGGCAGCGTTCAATATCCTGGCTGAGTCATCGTCGGCGGAAAGTACCCAGGCCCTTATCGAGCGTTACAGTTCTTTCGTCGAAGAGTCGCAAGAAGGGTAGTAACGCCGTAGGGCAGCATTCCTGCGATGCCGCCCAAAAACGGTCATCGCGAGGGAGTCTGCCAAAAGGCGGACGACCGCGGCGATCTCGCTCCGCGCCCAATGAGATTGCCGCGCTCCCTACGGCACGAGTGCCTTCGGTCACTCGCAATGACAAACCCTGAAGGCCGCAAGCTCATAAAAAACTTAATGCTTTTATCCGGACGGTTTCATTATACTATAGCACTATGGTCAGGCAGCACAAAATGAGTCGCGAGATAGAGATCAAGCTCAACCTCGGATCGTTCACCAATTACCTCAAACTGATGGGGTTTCTGGGGCAGACCGAAAAGGAAGAGCGGCACCTCAACGCCTTTTTCGATACCCAGGATCGCAAGCTGTCGGCTGCCGGCTGGGCCCTGAGGGTGCGAGCCGAGAACCATCGCGGCCTGGTGACCATCAAGAGCATCGCCAAAGAGACCGGCAGCGCTTTCATCCGTCAGGAGATCGAAGCTGAGATCAGTCGCTCGGAAGCACTTGATGTGCTCGCGTTACAAGTCGATGTTATGGACCTGCCGGTCCTCCCGGTGGAGTACCTGACCGAAAAGTTAGGGCGGTTGGAAGTAATGATCCTGGTCAAGTTCGAGAATCTGCGCCAGAAGAAGTTCTTCAAGATAGCGGACTACACTTACCTCCTGGAGATCGACAAGACCGAGTTCGGCGACGGTTCGGTCGACTACGAACTGGAGGTCGAACTACCCGACACCAGCCGCCTGGAAACAGTTGAGGATAGTCTGCGCCGCATGTTCAACTCCCTGTCCATTCCTTTTGAGACCCAGTCCGAAAGCAAATTCGCCCGCGCCCTGAAACGCGCGAAGGTGTTTTAGCTTCTTGCACCACGGGACGAGGGACCGGGTCTGCGGACCTGAGAAATGTTAGTGCGCGGCAGATGCCCACATCTGCCGTGAAGGAATACACTGGCCTGTACGCAGTAGCTTTCTTCTTGCGCTGAGCTTTGTCAGATGGCGTGGACCTGGCAGGCTTGCCTGCTACAGCTTCTTCCAGTTCGAAAGCAACTCAACCAGCAGTCGCAGGCCGATGCCGGTGGTGCCCTTAGGAATGTAAGGGCGCCCCTTAGGTTCCACGTCGACATAGGCGATATCGATATGCGCCCACGGCCAGTCACCGACGAAATTCTCGAGGAAGGCTGCCGCTGTGGACGTACCGGCTGTCTTGCCTACTGAGTTGACGATATCAGCCACGTCCGACTTCAGAGAGTTGCGGAAATCATCCCAGATCGGCAGTTCCCAGACGCGTTCAGCCGTTGCCTCGGAGGCAACCTTGATTCTGTCCAACAGGCCGGCATGGTTGCCGAGAATCGGCGCGCCTGAGTAACCCAGAATATACAGCGCGGCGCCGGTGAGAGTGGCAATATCGATCACTGCCTGAGGATCGAACTTATCGGCGTAGTCGAGAGCGTCGGCCAGAATGAGGCGTCCCTCGGCGTCGGTATTGATGATCTCGACCGTGAGGCCGTTGCGCGTGGTGATAATATCCGACGGCCGGGTGGCGTTACCGGAGACCATGTTTTCAGTCAGCGGCATCAGCCCAACCAGATTGAGTGGCAGTTTCAGTTGCGCCGCCGCCTGCATCGCTGATAGAACCACAGCCGCGCCGGTCATGTCGCCCTTCATCTCTACCATCAGGGCGGCTGTCTTCAGGGACAGACCTCCGGAGTCAAAGGTCACTCCCTTACCAACCAGAACCACCGGCTTTTGTCCGGAGAGTCCGCCTTTGTAATCCAGAATAACAAAGCGTGGCGGCTGGGCAGAACCCTGCGCCACAGCCAGCAGTGCTCCCATTCTCTCAGACTTGATAGCTTTCTGATCCAGCACGCGACAGGTCATAGCGTCATGCTTCTCAGCCAGCTTGACCGCTTCGCGGGCGAACTTAACCGGCGATAGATCATTAGCCGGAGTCGCCGAAAGACGTCTCACATTGATCTGACCTTCCGCCATGATCCGACCGCGTTCGACAGCCTTCTCCAGCCGATTCGACAGCCGCTTGTTATCGATGGCAAATGTCAACTCGGACAGGTTGTGCTGAGCGAGATCACTTTCCTGAGTTTTGTATTCGAGCAGACGGTACGAACCTAAGAGATATCCCTCGATCACGGCCTGGAAGATCTGTTTGTCCCCAACTGCTCCCAGATGAAAGGTGGCCGTACGGCAACAGGTCAGAGACCTCTGCCGCGACAACATCCCGGCGGCCCGACGATAGCTGTCCGCCGTCACATTTTTCTTGTCACCCAATCCGACCAGGATAACACGCTCGGCTCGATATCCGTCCGGGTTAGTGATCACCGCCGTCTCGCCCGCCAATCCGGTGAACTCCCCGGATTCCATGAAAGTAGTGATCGTCCCAGCGCAGGCGCGGTCAAGCTCTTTCAGGCTCTTTTCGACCAGCCGGTCGTAGCTGGTTACGAACATCACGAGAGCCACCGTCGAACAGTCTGCTGGTCGGTCAGCGCCATAGTTTATCTTCATAGCGATCCTCCTTAGCTTTGTTTCAAGGTAGCTGAACAGGTATTAGGCGGCAACTGAAATCGGTGGGCACATAGTGCCTCTCTGCACCTGACCCCGCGTAGGGGGCGGCGCATGTGGACATACTCCGCCCACGTAAAGTGAATGATGCCTTTATGGAATTCGCAGCCGTCTCAGTATTCGGCGGCCAGAAAGGAATGATAGTTGCGTTCGGTTTCGGCGAGATTATCGGCGCCGAATTTCTCGAGAAAGGCATCGGCCAGAACGAGAGCCGCCACCGCCTCACCGATCACGGCCAGGGGTGGCACAACGCAACAGTCACTGCGTTCCACGATCGCCTCGCCCGGCTCCTTGGTGAGAACATCGACCGTCTTCAGAGGCCGGTTCAACGTCGAGATCGGTTTAGCGGCCACTCGGATGATGATGTCCTCACCGTTAGTGATACCGCCTTCGAGACCGCCGGCGTTGTTGGTTTCGCGATGGAACTTTTTCTTAACCGGCTCACCGTAAGGATCATAAAAGATCTGATCATGCACCTGTGAACCGCGCGCCGCTGCCGCCTCAAAGCCCAAGCCGATCTCCACCCCTTTGACCGAGTGGATCGCCATCATGGCGCCGGCCAGACGACCGTCGAGGCGGTGGTACCATTGCGAGAAACCACCCAATCCGACCGGCAGGCCGCACACAATAATCTCAGCCACACCACCGAGTGAATCCTTGTCCTTCATGGCAAGGCGGATGGCTTCGATCATATTCTGCCCTATCTCAGTATCGAGACATCGCACTTCCGAGTCCTCGGTGACCCGAGTTATCGTGTCGGGATCCGGGCGGGGAAAGTCCGCCGGCAAAATGACCTCGCCGATACGGACGACATGGGAAGCGAACTGAACGTCGAACTTCTCCAACAACTGCCTGGCCACGGCGCCGACCGCCACGCGGGCGGCTGTCTCGCGGGCCGAAGCGCGTTCCAGAACATTGCGCAGGTCGTGATGATGCCACTTGATGCCGCCGACCAGATCGGCATGACCGGGTCGGGCGCGATGGGTATCGTAGGCGAGTTTCTGCTCTTTCGGCGAGAGGTCGTCCGCGATTGGATTTATTGGGTCCATAATCCTGGTCCAATTGGCCCAGTCGCGGTTACGGATGACGAGCGTTACCGGTCCGCCCATGGTAAGACCGGCCCGCACCCCGGCCACCAATTCGACCTGATCCTGCTCGATCCTCATGCGCCCGCCGCGGCCGTAACCTTTTTGCCGTCGTGCCAATTGGTGATTGATCGCCAGGACATCGACCGGCAAACCGGCAGGCAGGCCGTCAATGATTGCCGTGAGTTGTGGTCCGTGTGATTCGCCGGAAGTCAGGTAAGTCAGCATAGAAAGAAGCTATGCAAATGATCGGGTGATGGCAACGGGTTTGTGTTCAAACCTCGGCAGTGGTCTCTACATGCGAGGCCCAGGAACCATCGGCGTCCATCCTGGCCAGGCGTTTTTCGATCCGGTCATCGATATTGAGCGCCCGGGACATGGTGTAATACTTCTGCTGATCGATGGGTGAGATTTCCCGCATCTCCTCAAGTACGGCGACGATTTTTTCGATCGACCGATCGACCACTTCCAGATCGCTTTCGAGTTTTTCCAGAAGGCGGTCGGTCTCGCCCTTCTTAAGCATCATGCGGAGGAGCTGGCTCCGACCGTAGATGGCCATGGTGGCGTTGTTAAGGTAGTGCGACAGGGTGGCCATGGCGATGTTCTTCGACTCTACTGCACCCTTTTCGCGTTCCTGCAGCAGCAGGTTCCTGGACAGTTCTTGTCGCTCACGGAAGAGGTTCTCGATCGTCAGGTACGATTTCCAGATCTCCTGGTTGGCCCTGACCAGCATATCCTCGATGTTGCCGATGTCGACACCAAGGTACTCTGCGGTACCGATCGTCCCGGCCAGAAGCGACGAGGATATCTCGTCTACCTGGACTTTGTCAAGAGACAGCCGGGCGGAAAACTCGTTGATTCTGGTCAGTCGTTCCTCAAGGTCGGTCTCAAAACCGCTGAAGCGATCGCTGGTGAGCTGGACCGCCAGACCCAGGATGTCTTGAAGCACATGCGTGGCTTTATCAGACCTCTGTTTGTGGTGATCAGCGATGCTGGCCGTGACATAGTCCGGCAGCCGCCATATTTCGGCCAGGTGGTATCCGATGTCACAGTGATCGATACCAAAGACAGCTATCTCAGCATCGACCAGCGATTCGGCCGGTACTTCTTTTCGCACAATACGGGCGTACTCGTCGGGATAATGATGCAACAAAAACAGGATGCCGATGTCGTGCAGCAGTCCGGCAATGAACGCTTCCTCAGGTGACGTGTCCGAGACGGCCCGGGCGATCTTCTCGGAGGCCGACGCGATGCAGAGCGAGTAGGCAAAGAACTCCTTGGGGTCAACGCCCGAGGCGGCGGCAATTTTGTCAGGGTTGAATACCGAGGTGGACAGGGCCAGGCATTTAACCGTCGTGACACCAAGCACCGACACCGCCTGATGAACCGTTTTGATCTCAGCGACGCGTTGGTAAAACGGGGAGTTGGCCATTTTCAGGATCCGTCCGGTCAGCGATGGATCTTTCAGGATTATCCTGGCCAGCGAGTCGGCAGTGAAATCTTCTTTGCCAACCTCCTCAAGGACCTCAGAGAGCACTTGTGGCAGAGAGAGGAGATTCTCATTGTTGCGAATTTGCCCGAGGATGTCGATTTTACTCATGTTCACAGTCGATTCATGTTCTCTTTTTTGGTAGTATCGGCAGTTACCACAAATGTTTTACCTGCCGGGGAATGCCGGGGAGGAGAATCTGCTATCAGGCTGTGAAAAACGCTGCACCCGTCATTGCTGGCGACCGAAATGCCCCGCGTGACAGCGCTTTCCCGCCGGGTCTGAAGACCCGCCGGGCACAGGGCGGCGGCATGAACGTGGTCCTGGGACCTAGCCGATTGCCCGGTCGGCGGTCGCCAAACGGACGATCTCGGTGAGTTGTTCGATCCGAAACGGTTTGTGCAGGACACGGACTATGCCGGCTGCCCGCAACTGCTCCGGCTGGAGCGTCACCTCCCAGCCCGTCACCAGGATCACCGGGATGCCGGGGGCTATCTCTTTGAGGCGTCTGGCCACTTCAAGTCCGGAAGCGCCCGGCATGGCCAGATCAGCCAGAATGATGTCAAACTCATGCTGCTCAGCCAGCTTCAGACCTTCGGTCCCCGATCGGGCCGTCTTGATCTCATAGTCCAATGACTGACACATGGCCGTGATGAGATCCAGGATGACCGTCTGATCGTCAATAGCCAGTAATCTCAGCCTGCCCGGCGATCGACGGTCAGACAGAGACGGTTGCTCACTAACCGGGAATTTGAACGACATATACGATGGCTGGGCGGATCCTTGATCGACGCAACATAAACAGGGTTGTCCGATCACGGGTGACAAAAACTCGGCTGCCGTCAACTGATCGGCCAGATCACCGGCCCAGGTATACTCGCCGAACCGTGCAATCTGTTCGATAGCCGGTTGCTCTCGACTATGCCGGGAGAGGTCGAGGTACACATGTTTATCAATGAGATAGCCGGCGATTGTAAGGACCTCATCCTCCCGGGCAAGCGATGCCAGCCGGCCGACCGCTTCTGCACAAAGAGCCGCCACCGCCGAGGCTGGACATCTGATCGGCGCTACCGGATAGCTGCGAGCAAAGACTTCGCGAGGCCGTCCACCGACCATATAAAGATTGTCCGAGATACGCACCCGACCCAGGAAGGTCATGACGATCTCATTGATGTCGTCGGCTCCAGCTTCAGTGGCGCCGGGCGCCGTCGTCTTCTCGGCAGGTCGTCCCAACGAGTGACGTACGAATCGAGCGGCCGATTCCGCCTCGACCACGATGCTTTCGAAATGATGCCGTATCTCGCCGGGCAGATCAGCGCGGGCCATTCCAAGCTCAGCGTTGCCGATCAGGGCGGATAAGTGGTTATTCAGTCGATTCACGATCCCGCCGAGGGAAGCTCCGCCGACTTCCTTTGGCAGTGCTGCCGTCTGCCCACGGCGAAGTTCGGCCATGGTGAGGCGCATCGAATACAACCCCATAGCCAGGGTTAACAGTCGTTCCCGCTCCCCCTGTTCACCTTCGGAACTGTCGGTTACAAATACCAGAACCACAGTGGTGAGACCATCCAAACCCATAAGAGGAAAGGCCGCCATGAAAGCCGGTACCTGGGTCTCGCCCAGCAACCGATAACAGGCCTCCCTATTAGCCAGTTGGAACTCTTCCAGGCGCTTGACTACCTGGGCACGGCCACGAACGAACACAGGATCTCCGCCAGAAGCGGTTTCAGCCACGATACCCTCACCGGGGAGGATATCAAACGCAACAGGATCGTCATCCAGGGTTGCGCGGAAAGAACCATTGGGCTGCCTCGTAAAGGCAACGATCGACGAACCAGGTGGGAGAATTTCACCCACTTGCTTTACCAGATGATCGGTTTTCATCTCCAGAGGTTCGTTGCCGTCGAAGCGCAGCAATGCGAGAATCTTGTTGAAGCCTTTGCGCCTTGTGATATCAACTCGGGCCAGGTCGCTCTGCCTTAAGACGGCTCGGGCCAGCCTGGCGAACAAACTGATCGCCTTGAGGTCACTCTCAGATACTCTAAAGGGACCGCCTTCACGACGGAAAAGTAATGCGTCCAGACGGCCGTGGTCGCCGATCGGGTAGAGCAAACTGGAGTGGGCAATGTATGTCCTATCCTGTTCGCCTACGGCCTCCTGATTGATAATCAGCGGTCGAGAGCGGTCGAGAGCGTCTATAAGCGCCGTCTTGTAGTTCTCGGTGAGGTCCGAAAGCGGCTCACTCCCACCCAGCAGTTGAAGTCCTCCGTTCACCAGTCCTACCAGATGTACTGATTGAGCACCGTGAAGCCCGACTATCGAGCGACAGAAAGCCACCGCTGCTTCCGCCGAAGCAAAAGCCTCCACCGCCGTATTCAACCGCGCTGTCAGGTCACGATGGAGTGACTGCTGATGTTCGACCTGATTGCGGGCGGTCGCCAGTTCTCTGGTAAGGCGAGCCGTTTTGATCTTCTCAGCCAACCACTCAATGGCCGGCGAAAGATACCTTACTTCGCCGGGTGAGAAGGACTGGGTCGGTTCACTGAGCAGTACAAAAAGACCGATCTTTTCGGTCGACGATACCAGCGGCAACATCAGTGCAGACCGGAATCGTGAAGTAGTTATTTTGCCGTCGCGGTCAAACAGTTCGAAATCACCGGTCAGGCAGGGTTCACCAAGCTCAATCGTCTGACTGACCAGGTTGCGACCAAAGGGATAGTGCTCCAGCAGGGCTGTTTCTTCCGGTGTCAGGCCGGATGAGGCCGTCAGGACCAATTGGCGGCGGGCCCGATTGAGCAGGAAGACCGCGCCGGCGCAGTCGGGTAGTTCACTCAGGATTTCCTTGAGCGAGATATCCAGAAGCTGCAGGAGTTGGTATGGTTCTCGGGCGGCTCGTTGAAGGTTCTCCATTACCGACAGACGCCGATCGCGCAGTTCGATCTGCTCCCCCTTTGTCTGCCAGTGGTCGGAGTAGAGCGACAGCCCCACCGCCATGAGTAACAACCCGCCCACCAGCAACAGCCATTGACCCAGGTCTAGCCAATAATAGGCAGCCTCGACGAACCATTGGCCATAAGACGTAGACGTCTCAACTGTCTGCCAAAGGGCTGCTGCAACCACCACAGCGCCGCCAAAGACAAAGGACCACCGTCCGGGGATATGTCCCTCGGCAAAAAAACGCAGCCGTACTATGAGAAAGACAATCAAGAGGGCTGTCAGCAGCGGCAGGAGCATTGAATAGATACCGTCAAGCATTACGATGACTCCACCAGTTCGCCGTGCAGCGTGAAGGCGTCGGCCGAACTGATCCGTATCGGCGCTACCGAGCCGGGCGGCAAGCCGGCTGCTTCAAACAGTACGGTCTTATTGCCCTCAGTGCGAGCACGTTGGTATTCATCGCTGCGTCGTGAAACACCCTCAACCAGGCTCCTGCGTATTCTTCCCACCTCACGTTGATTACGGTGAAACCCTATCTTTTGCTGAAGCTCGATCAAGAGCGACAGACGACGAATCTTCTCGGCCTCTTCGACATCGTCAAGTAGCTGAGCGGCAGCCGTCCCGGGACGCATCGAGTAACGGAACATGAAGGCCGCGTCGAACTGTATCTCCTCAACGGCGTCAAGGGTTTGCTGAAACTCCTCCTGTGTTTCCGAGGGGAAACCGACGATCAGATCGGCAGTAAGCGACACATAGGGAAGATACTGTCTGAGTTTGTCCACGATGCTGCGATAGTGTGCCAACGTGTAACCACGTCCCATTTTCTCCAGGATGCGATCGCATCCCGACTGCAATGGCAGGTGTACGTGCGGCATCACTCTTGGTTCGGCGGCCATGACCTCGATCAACTCATCAGAGAGGTCCTTGGGGTGCGAGGTCATGAAACGCACTCGGGGTATCTCGGTTTCTCGCACCACCCGCTTGAGCAGCCGAGGGAAATCAGTTTCGTCGTGCCGGTAGCTGTTGACGTTCTGCCCCAGCAGAGTGATCTCGACCACACCCTCAGCGACCAACCTCTTGACGGAATCAACGACATGATCGGACGAATGGGCTCGCTCTCCGCCGCGCACAAAGGGAACGATGCAGTAGCTGCAGTAGTTGTCACAGCCACGTGAGATAGTAACAAACGCGGAGTACTCGGTTTCCTTGACGGGCGAAAATTCGTCGATTTCGTGCTGACCGAAGGCAGTCATGACGGCCACTGATCCGTTGAAGCGCGCTAATACCTGAGGTAGTTCAAAAAGCCGGTCAGGGCCTAGAACGATGTCTACATGCGGCGCCAGTTCGACCAGTTTCTCACCCAATCGCTGGGCCATGCAGCCGACCACAGCCAGTCTCACTTCGGGTCGAGCCTGCTTGTATCGCCGCAGTTCGCCCAGCCGTCCGATGACCCGCTGCTCGGCTTTGTCCCGCACCGAACAGGTGTTCAGGATTATCAGGTCGGCATCCTTTTCGTCCGGCACCCGCCGATAACCGCTGTCGGTCAGGATTGAGACAAGGGTCGAACTGTCTGCCAGGTTCATTTGACAGCCGAAGGTGGTGATATGAAATCTGTGCGGGCGTGGGCTCTTTTCCATCTCAGACCCCTGACGACAGGTACTATTCGCGATCGATCAACTCGCCCCGATGATACCAGTTTGAGGGCTAAAAGCCAAACAAAACTTTGACTCCCGAGGGCAGGTCTGTCCCCGATCTGCCGAGGCAGGATCACAGGAGCCCTACTGGTTTGACTCAGGTGGATTCTGTTCGCAGATTCATGATAGTGCAGATATTTAGCGGCCGTCCTGTGAGAGTGGTCCCGGCCACTCCATTTTCTTGACGACACACCCAATCACCGGTGGCAGCCCGCCGGCGAACATGTAGTCGACCAGGTAGACCAAATCACTGATATCGATCTCACAGCTTCCGTTGACGTCGGCCAGGTTCATCTCCGGAGGTGCGGGACCGTTGGTGAACATATAGTCGGCAAGGTAAATAAGATCAGCGATATCGACCTCGGTGAAGCTGAGATCGACATCACCCGGGATGAGTTGGGTCGGTTCCACCCTGATGGTGTACGGAACCAGATCAAAAAGACTGCTGAAATTATCGTCGACGCGAGCCGTGAAGGTGAACTGCCCGGTGTCCGGGGTGGTGCCGGAGATGGTTCCGGCGCTGTCCAGATTGTAGCCGGTGGGCAGCGATCCTGAGGCCAGCGAATAGGTCAGGTCGTTGGAACCGCCTATGGCGCGGAGACCGACCTGGTAAGGAAAGTACTGGGTGGCGCCGGCGAGGTCTTCATTCACCGATACAAAATGCAACTGCCATGGCTCGTGTGACTGGTACTTGAGCACCCAACCGGCCGGGTCGCACTGGATACTGTTGACGCTGGAGGGAAGATTGAACTGAAACACGTTGCGTCGCCGGTCAGGCCAAAGTTGCACGGTGTCATCCGGTATCGCCGAAAAATCGAAGAAGAAATCGACCGGCATCCGGAACACTTGCGGCTCGGTTGTCTGTATCTGTTCCACCAGAAGGTACAGATCATAGCCGCCACTGTCCGACGGTTCCTGTATATGGCGAAATTGGTAGTACGGGCGATACTCGCCGTAGATCCAGTCTTCAAAGAACCAGTCCAGTTCCTGACCGGTAGCGGCCTCAAAAACGTCGCGAAAATCCTCCGTGGTAGCGGCACCGTACTGGAATTGCGAGTTGTAATAGGCCGCCACGGCGTCATAGAACAACTCGTTCCCCAGGATGCCACGAAGCATGTGGACCACCCAGGCGCCCTTGTCGTAAGACAGCCCGCCGTGGAAGATACTCCCGACGTCAGAGGTGTCGCTGTCTTCGACATAGATAGTACCGCCGCCGGAGTAGGCCATGCCGTTCATGTAATCGTGGTAGGCGGCCCAGCCATCTTTCTCAAGATAGTAATCCGCCTCGGCGTATGACGCCCAGCCTTCGTTGAGCCAGATATGCCCCCAGGAGCGACAGGTAATCATGTCGCCAAACCACTGATGGGCCATTTCGTGCACCACCACCCGCTCGGAAAAGCCGAAACTGGTGCCGCTCATGGAACTCATGGTCTGATGTTCCATGGCGCCGCCCCACTGGAAGTTGGCATGTCCGTACTTCTCGTTCGCGAACGGATACTGACCATACTTGTCGCTCAACACGGTGAGGGCATACGGTGTGATGTCGTACTTGGTAAGTGAGTAAGTGTAGTTGTCCGGATACACGGCGTGAACGATCGGCATCGTATCCTGCCCGGCGTTGTAAACCCACTCATCGTTCCAGACCGTGTACTCGGATATGGCTACCGAAAACAGATAGGTGACGATGGGATAACGCACCGACCAGTAGAAAGTGTGCGCGTTGGCTCCGTATGACACAGTAGAATCAAGGATGCCGTTGGAGGCGGCGTACAAGGCGGTGTCCACTGTAATGGCAATATCCATCGAATCCGCTTTGTCGTCCATGCGATCCTTGCATGGCCACCAACTGCGCGCAAAGTACGGCTCCGACAGAGACGAAATCACGGGCGTGCCGTTGCGATAAGCAAAAGAGAACCCCTGAAACCCACCCTCGGTGGGATGGCCGTGATAGTAGAAGGTCGCATCGAACTGTTCGCCGCTGTTTTGCACCGCGTCCAGCGAAACCGTCACGACATTATCAAGGCGTGAAAAGGCCAGCGGACCACTTGACGCCTGGATCGAGTCGAGGATCATCCCGTCGTGAAAGTCTACTTGCACCTCGGCGACATCATCGATGGTTGCCGCGGCGACCATCTTGACAATGCCGAAGATAATCTCAGTAGTATCGTTAACTCGGATATTGACGTCGTAAAACAAGACATCGTAGTTTGTCTGGGTGTTTTCCACCGGTGCCCTGGCGGCCAGTTGGCGTGCGAATTCTTTATCGAGTGCAGCCGACGCTTTGCCCTCCCAAAGCTTCTGGTGTATTACCGACGCCGGTACATCCTCCCAGTCGGTTTCGGCCCGAACGGGTGTGAAAACCAAGCCCAGGATCAGCAGTGCGGTAATGGTAAGGATAGAGAATCTAATAATGCAAAACGATTTCATCATGCTCTCCAGGCAACGGCTTGTCGTCTAATTCTGTAACTTCACAAAACCGGCTTGGTTCCGCTCCTCCGTCCGGCTAGCCTGCCGATAGATTACCCGCAACTTATCCGAAAGGCGGTTTTTGTCAAGGTATAACAGGTTATCGGCCAGCGATATCAAAGCTGAACAGGGATCGCGAAGGACGCACCATAAACAAAGGCGCCGTTCGTGATAGCGAACGGCGCCGCAGACAACTGGTAACAGACGTCTTAGTACGGATTACCGCACGGGATTGGTCCGTCGTCGAACATATAGTCGACCATGTAAACCAGATCATCGATATCGATTATCAAATCACAATTCAAGTCGCCCACATGCAACTGCGGTTCGGGTCGTGGGCCCATGTTGAACATATAGTCCACCATATAGACCAGGTCGGAAATCGTGATGATCCCATCATAGTCATTGTCGCCATGGAACCGCCATACCCGCATCCGCACGGAGATTTTCTCGGGGCTGTTACTCGCCGACGCTGCCGTGATCAAAAGCGTGTCATCATACTCACCGAAGGGGAAGCCCGATGAATTACAATTAAAGCCGAAGCAGGCCGGAACATTGCCACCAAGCACTTCCGGGTAGAGCCAGGGGACGTTATCTACCAATTCCCACTCCATACAGCCGCCGAATTTGTTCCAGATCTCCGTGGCCACCGGCGTCGTCGGACCTGCATTCTCCTGGGTCGGAATGACATACCGATCTATCGGCAGGAAGATCTCCGGTGTTTCGGTGGCCACTTGCACCTGATAGACCACCGGCAAGTAGCGCGGTGAGTTGTCGGCGTTTGGAGCTACGATCATGATGGTATCCAGGTAATCCCCTACCGGCAGTTCGAGAAAGTTGGCCGAGACCGTGAAGGCCTCCGAACTGGTTCCGGTGTCCGGCCAGACTGTGAAATAGTCGGACTCGTAGACTATTCCTATCGGCATCGGATTATCACCACCGTAATTGGTGACGACAAAAGTACGCGACGGTGCCACGCCCATCCAGCCCATGCTGCACTCATAAACGGGCAGGTTGAGCGAATCCACGTTGACCCCCAGATGTGCTGGATTCTCTCGATAGATGAAATGCAACTCCACCGGATAGGGGGAATTGATCGCTTCGTTGGAGTGTACCCAAAGAGTGTCGTAGTAATCGTCACCGTCCGATCCCGCGGTGACTTTGAAGGTGATTTCTACTGCCTGGGGAGCGGTGCCGCTGTCGGGATCCAAGCGGCCGATTCGGGGGGATTCATCCGTTAGCCAGAAGTTGAGCGTGCCAGCTCCGCCGTTGAGAATGTGTATGATACGTTTGGGGTAAGTGGCCTTCGGTATATCAACGATAACGGTGTAGTCGGCCGAGTCAGTCTCGATAATCGGCAGGTCGGAGCCGACCGACAGATTGACCGGCACCAGCACCGGACTGTTGCTGGCGGCCGGATCGCTCACGACAATGGTGTCGTAGTAGTCATCGTACGCCAGACCGGTAATATCCACCGTGAGAGTGACGTCGCCGGAGTCAACACCACTGGTGGGAACCAGTGTCAACCAACTTTCGGCGTGGGCAACCGTCCAGTTCAGCACCGACGCGCTGACGTTGGTGATGGTCAAGGTCTTTGGCGCCGGATTGTCGCCGCCGGCAATGGCGTTGAAAAAGAACTCGCTCGGCGCGACCGCGATTTCCGGCGATGGCGGTTCAATAGTCAGGGTCACCACAACATGTTGTGGCGAGTTAGCCGCATCGGCTGAGACCACTTCGATGGTATCAGTATACAAGCCGGCTGACAACCCAATGGAATTGACACCGACATTGATTGTCCGCACCGTATTCCCCTGGGTTGGGGTCACAATCAGCCAGTCGGCGTCCTCATTCACCTCAAAAAACACCGGATCGCCGTCGGTAGCCACCTCGAAAGTCTGACCGGTGGGATTGCTACCTCCCTCAATGGTGGAGAAATGCAGCGAGTCGGGGGTGACAATCAGATTGATCGGCTCCGTGTAATCCGGATCATGAATCACCACCTTCCCAGTGAAAAACGGGAAATAGTCCCCAACGCCCTGTCCGCCGATAAACTTGTATACGCTCGAGGAACTGAACGCCAGGGTGTCGACGACTATTGAGTCATTCACACTCCAGTCTGAAAGGGTAAAGTAGTACGAAGCCCACAACCTTCTGCTATCATCGGGCGGTATTCCGTCGTCGAACATTACGGCGCCGCCGAAGAGAAAACGCTGGTTGGCATTGGTCAGATCGATGTCGCTGTTCTCATATACATACGGCCCGATTTCAAACAACCGAGTCAACTCGGTCGTTCTTGCGCTGTCCATTTGAAGATTCGGGTTGTCCCAACTGAATCCCATGGTGGCCGCCCGTACGCTATTGGAATCATTGAACACATAGAGATCCAACTGAACCTGCAATTGAGCGGTCGCAGCGTGCGGTGTCATTACCACCACGAGGTCCACGGTGTCAGGAGCACCCAGATCGTCAGTACCGGCATCGGCGGTACCGACCGCCAACATCAACAGAAACCCAAGAGCCAAAACTGTTTTCGTTTTCATCTCATCTGCCTCCTTGCGAATAGATCGAAAGTGTTGTCCCGTCTGCTTATTATAAGAACCAAGTTCATTCAGTGCCTGCGACTCGTCTGATTATGCTGTCGGAGATGACCAATCGGCTGTCCGGTCACTCCGTCCGTCAATCACCACGGTGTCTGAACGCTACACTGTTATGTATGGCGACTTCGGATCAACCTTGCGATGGAGCCCGTGTGAAACCCACTACAAGGCGGACTGTAGCAGCCCTCGTTATTGCGAGCACATCACATCGACTCAGTATGGATATCAGAGCCGTATCAAACTCGCATGAAAACTTATCAGTTTGACCCGACAGCGTTCACTCGTCCTACACAACAGCAAAATACACTACCGCCGGGCGTTCTGTCAAGCAGTTTTGGGGTTCAAACACCATCCGAGCTTTCTGACGGCGTTGAAACGCGGTTGTGACCCTGCGATCCTCGCTAAAGCGTTGTGGAAAAGCAGCCATAGGAACCACCGGTTCACACGCTCGCCATCGGCGAACGCAGGAACCGGTGAAACATACAATTGCGACACAGCCTGGTTGCAGAGCGTGTCATCTACCAGGGCCGGATTCCGGAGCCTCCGGCGGGTCCGAAACTACAAAAAGCTGTTTACCTCAGAGCAAGTTTTGGTTATCTTCCAACGTTTGCCCGGCTTCAGGCAGAAAGATGAGATTCGTACATGAAATTGGTTCACGATTCCGAAACGTTTAGTATCCCCGAGCGGTTGCCGGTGATCCCGGTGCGCGATGTAGTCGTTTTTCCGCACATGATGTATCCCCTCCTGATAGGCCGCGAGTTCACGGTCAATGCCCTGCAGGAAGCGATGGTCAAGGAGAAGTTAGTATTGCTTTTGGCGCAGCGCTCGGCTGATGTCGACAATCCCGAGGCCGATGATCTCTACACGGTCGGGGTAGTGGCCCGCATTCTCCAGGTCATGAAAATGCCCAACGGAATGCTGAAGGTGCTGGTGGAAGGTCTGGTGCGGGCTGAAGTAGCCGAGATATCGACCGGTGGGCGGTTCATCGAAGCCGAGGTCGATGTTGTCTCCGAGGATGTGAGAAAACACGACCGCGAGACAGAGGCGCTCTCGCGCACTGTGGGAGAGAAGTTTGCCGAGTACGTCCGGTTGAACCGTCGTATTCCGGACGAGGTTCTGGTGTCGCTGGCCGCAATTGATGACTACCAGCAGCAAGCCGACACCGTGGCCGCTCACCTCATGCACAAGCTGGAGACGAAGCAGAAACTGTTAGAGGCTTTGTCGGTGCGGGAACGATTGGTCATTCTGTCGGCCCTGCTCAAAGAGGAGATTGAGATACTCAATCTCGAACAGGAGATTGATGGAACCGTGCGCGAGTCGATGTCGCGCAGTCAGCGTGAGTTCTACTTGCAGCAGCAGTTGAAGGCGATCAAGGAGGAGTTGGGGCAGTACGATGATCCCGGCACTGATGTTGATGACCTCTTCGCTCGTCTGGAGAGCGGCAATTATCCCGATCGCGTCAAGACAAGAGCCGAGGAGGAGATCAAGAAACTGTCCAGGATGCATCCGTTCTCGGCCGAGTCGGGGGTGGTGCGATCGTATCTCGAATGGTTGTTGGTCCTGCCGTGGGAGGAACGTTCCAGGGACCGTCTTGATTTCAAGAGTGTTCGCTCCATTCTCGATGGTGACCATTTCGGCCTGGAAAAACCCAAGCAACGCATCCTTGAGCATCTGGCCGTGATGCGGTTGGCCGGCAAAGTGCGGGGACCAATTATCTGTCTAGTGGGACCTCCGGGTGTCGGCAAAACCTCGGTGGGTCGATCGATAGCGCGTGCCCTGGATCGTCAGTTTATTCGCATGTCGCTGGGTGGGGTGCATGATGAGGCGGAGATCAGAGGTCACCGTCGTACTTACATCGGCGCCATGCCGGGGCGGATCATTCAGTCGATCAAGAAAGCGAAAACGTCCAATCCCGTCTTCCTGTTTGATGAAATAGACAAAATCGGCAGCGACTTTCGCGGCGACCCGGCCTCGGCGCTTCTGGAAGTGCTCGACCCAGAGCAGAACTGCACCTTTATCGACAACTATCTCGAAATCGAGTACGATCTGTCGGACATCCTGTTTATCACCACCGCCAACACCACCAGTTCGATTCCGCCGGCGCTGAAGGATCGGATGGAAATCATCAATCTGCCCGGATACCTTGATTTCGAGAAGGCGGCTATCGCTCGCGATTTCCTCACGCCGAAACTGAGGAAACTGACCGGCCTGGCTGACATTCCCGTAACGTTTGATGATGATGCCATCTACGAGATCATCCGTCGCTACACGCGGGAGGCGGGCGTGCGTGAGTTGGAACGGCAAATGGCCTCAGTGATGCGCAAGACTGCGGTTGGGCTGGCCGATGGCAAAAGAACCCGGCGGATAACTTACAAACGGACCAGGGTTTCCAAAATCCTGGGAGCGCCCAGGTATACCGGCACCAGTGTCAAATCGCGGCCGACCGTGGGCTACGCCGTGGGTCTGGCCTGGACCGAATTGGGCGGCGAGGTGCTGCCGGTGGAAGTCGTTCCCATGAAGGGCAAAGCCAAGCTGACGCTGACCGGATCGCTCGGCGACGTCATGCAGGAGTCAGCCACCGCGGCCTTGTCCTACATCAGGAACCGGGCGGTCGCTTACGGCCTTTCTGAAGATTTCTTCGAAAACCTGGAGTTGCATGTGCATATTCCCGAGGGCGCGGTACCGAAAGACGGTCCCTCGGCCGGGGTGACTCTGCTGGCCGCGATGCTGTCGAGTCTTACCGGCGTGCCGATTCGTACCGATCTGGCCATGACTGGTGAGATCACTCTTACCGGCGACGTGCTGCCGGTGGGTGGTCTTAACGAAAAACTGCTGGCCGCCAAGCGCCTGGGTATCGACGTGATTGTCCTGCCGGAGAAAAACCGCAGGGACGTATCGGAGCTTCAGGCCGAATTGCTTGACGGAATGACGCTGCATTACGTCCGCACCGTGGCGGCGGTACTGAAATTGGTTATGACTGAAAAACCGGCAGGCAGGCCGAAACGCCGGGTCACCGGACTCCGTCGTTTGGACACCGGGAGATGAATCACCCAGGTGTGATCTCATTGTTCCCGTCGGAAACAAAGAGGTGTAGACCGAACGTGCTGAAGATTCGCCAGTGTGAGTTCGTCGATTCCATTTTTCAGTTGGACAAGCTCCCCCGCGACCGGCGACCCCAGATTGCCTTTGCCGGACGCTCCAACGTAGGCAAGTCAACGCTCTTGAACCGCCTGGTGGGACATCGCAAAATGGCCAAGGTGTCCAAATCTCCCGGCAAGACGCGCTCGCTCAATTTCTTTTTGGTCAACGAACGGTTTTACTTCGTTGATCTGCCCGGCTACGGTTACGCTCGGGTTTCCAAGACGGAACGGGCCGGCTGGGGTAAGCTGATTGAAGGATACCTCCGCGGCAGCGAAAACCTGGCCGGGTTGGTGCTTCTTATGGACTGCCGTCGCGAACCAACCAATGAAGATCGGCAGTTGCTTGCCTGGCTGAATGAGAGCCAACTGCCGGCTCTGATCGTGGTGACCAAGGCTGATAAACTTAATCGCGATAAGGTGCATCGTAAACTGCGACAGGTGGAAAACGAGCTGGGCCTGCCGTCGATTGCATTCTCGTCGGTATCCGGCGAAGGAAAAAACGAACTGCTGGCGGCAATCGGTGATCTGATCACCGTCAAGCCACAATAAAGAGTAGAACAAATATGGCTAAGAACAGGATCGTACTCGGTTGTCAGTGGGGTGATGAAGGCAAGGGCAAGATCGTCGACCTCCTGGCCGCCGAGGCCGACATTATCGCCCGCTTCCAGGGTGGCGCCAATGCCGGACACACCATTGTCGTGGACGACCGAAAATTCAAGTTTCACCTGCTGCCGTCCGGCATTATTCATGCCGACAAACAGTGTGTTATCGGCAACGGCGTGGTGCTCGATCCCTTCGGCTTGAAGGAGGAACTCGACCTCCTGGCCACTCAGGGGATCAGCTATCAGGGACGACTCTGGATCTCACCGGCGGCCAACCTGGTTCTTCCCTACCACAAGCTGATCGACGCCGTGCAGGAACAAGCGCGCGGCACCGGCAGTATCGGAACCACCAAACGCGGCATCGGACCGGCCTACGTCGACAAAGTGGCGCGTCACGGCATTCGCATAGTCGATCTGTTTGCCCCTGACCGTCTGAAGCGGCGGCTGGAGTATCAGCGCGTCACCAAACAGCAGTACCTGGCCGGCTCAACCGACGAACGGGCTGATTTGGATCGTACCTATGAAGAACTGATCGCCCTGACCGACCTGTTCAAACCGCTGGTGGTCGATGTGTCCCGGCTGCTCAACGATGCAATTCGGCAGGGGAAAGTCATTCTGTACGAGGGTGCGCAGGGAAGTCTTTTGGATGTCGATCTCGGTACTTACCCGTTTGCCACATCGTCAAACACTACGGTCGGCGGCGCCCTCACCGGTCTGGGTGTCGGTCCCAAGGCTATCGATGAAGTAGTCGGGGTCATCAAAGCCTACACTACTCGGGTTGGAGCGGGTCCCTTCCCGACTGAACTGGTCGATGATACGGGCGAGCGACTGCGCGCGCAAGGCGACGAGTACGGCACCACCACCGGTCGACCGCGACGTTGTGGTTGGCTTGACCTGGTAGCCTTGCGCCACGTGGTCAGGCTCAACGGGGTCGAATCGATTGCCGTCACCAAGCTCGACGTACTGGACGGTTTGGAGGAAATCAAAGTCTGTCAGGCTTATGAATTGGACGGCGAAACGCTCACCGAGGTCCCGCTCGACCTGGCTCGCCTAAACCAGGTCAAGCCGGTTTACCACACCCTGCCGGGATGGTCGGAGGACAGTACCGGACTAACGGCTTTTGACGATCTGGCGCCAAACGCTCAAGCCTACTTGCGCTATATTGCAGACGAGTTGGGAGTCGAAATCTGTATCGTCTCCACTGGCGCTAAACGACAAGAAACAATAATGGTATGAACAATCAGGAATTGGATTTCTCAAACTGGAAAGGAAGAACATGAGGTATCTCTTCATCATGTTGACTCTGTTGGCCTTCATGGTCGGCAGCGTTGTTTGTTCTGACTCAACCGAGGTCAAGACCAAGGACACTACCGAGGTCAAGAGCGAGGACACTACCGAAGTCAAAACGGAGACCGCTGAAGAAAACGAACAACCCGCCGCTGCCGACAAGCAGAAGACCGTGGAAGTCATCACAACCGAATCCGGACTGAGATATATTGATCATGTTGTGGGCGACGGCGATGAGGCTGTCAAAGGAACCACCGTCGAGGTTCATTACACCGGCTGGCTTCAGGAAAAAGATGGCTCCAAAGGTAAGAAGTTCGACAGCTCCAAGGATCGTGACCAGCCGTTCTCGTTTTCGCTGCCCGGCCGCGTCATCGCGGGCTGGAATGAAGGAGTAGCCGGTATGAAGGTCGGCAGTATGCGCGAACTCATAATACCCTCCGACCTGGCCTACGGACCGCAGGGTCGTCCACCGATCATTCCGCCCAATGCGACCCTGATTTTTGATGTGGAACTTCTGAAGGTAACCAAGATGTAAAGCCACCACTTCACGTTCGCCACCAATCGCGGCCGCTATTGCCAACGCACGTTTTCCGATGGAGTTGGAGCGAGTGACAGATCATTAGAGAAAAGGCGCCCTGGGTGGGGCGCCTTATCTCATACGAAGACAAAGACAGAGAGGTATGTTGGAACTTGCATTCTCGTCAGTCAGTCAATCATTATAACACAACCCGGACCTAAAGAGTTCATGTTTATGGCGAGAACATGCAAAATATTCCACGAAAAGAACTTCTGATTCCGGCCTGCCTGCCATATGAGGCTGTCCCGGAAGGTGCTGTTTTTTCTCGCGTAGGGGGCCGACCCTTGTGTGCACGGTGTCAAGAGATAGTATACAGTGCGTGTCAGGACATGGTGTACACCTTGTCTTCGGTCTCAGACAACGGGATATTGTCCCCGGAAAACCACTTCCGTAGCGCTCAGTAGTTCCCACCGTTCAGGCAGGCGCCAGGAATAACCACAAAAAGGATTGACAATAGCCTGTCATCGGCTATTTTCGATTGACTTCCGGTCTCCTGGCCGGGCGTGTACATGGGGGTGTAGCTCAGGGGTAGAGCTCCTGCCTTTTAAGCAGGCTGTCGAAGGTTCAAATCCTTCCACCCTCATGTGCACTCCCGGTTTTTCATACCGGCCACACCGGCGAGTTAACCACACTGGTACCCCACCCAGCCGACCGCTGCCCTGTGCCCTGTCTGTCGTGCTTCGACTCCGCTCAGCATGAGGTTGTCTAAACCTGTGGAGTGGGTGGCCCGGACGTTCGGGCTTGTTGACAAAGTCCCCTTGGTTGTCATTGCGAGCGACCGAAGTAACTTGTGTCGTTGGGAGCGCGGCAAACTCATCTTCTGTCGCCCTGAGCGCAGTCGAAGGGCGGTACTCAATGGCGAAGCCATGCCACAGCAGGCTGTGCTGGCTGGCCTCCCGTCAGCCACCCCAGCCGACGTATGCTTTGTCTGCACTGTAAATGTTCATGACTATGTTCACCGTGATGTCACCGATGTTCCAAAAGCACTGTTTTGACAACCAGTTCCCTCCATCGCTACTTTCCTCGTATTTCCCGTAACGCTTACTATAGAAATCCTTGAGATGGGCATATAATGGCTCGGCGGTGACGGAGTCAATGTCCCAGATTCGGAATCCATAACCATATAACGAATTCTTGCTGAAGTTGAATTCGATCTTTGCAGGAACATCGAAGATAGTAATCTGAAGATAGGCCTCATAGAGTTCGTACTTGGGAGCCATGGACCCGGCGCCTTCAGTGGTTTGTTCACCCAGGTTCGGAAACAGCCTTTTGGTCTCTTCGTACGTAATGCCGGATGGGACTCTTCCAGGTAGGAGCAACCAGTCTTCGTCGCTCATTCTCTCCTGGTCAATCGGCTCGGTTAGGGGCGGGATTCTCCACGTGGAGTCCGGTGTTACGTAGGGCTTGGTCGAATCTGGTTGTTCTCGTACTTGTGAAAAGCTAAGGGACGAGAGAGTTACGATCAGCAATAGAAGTGCGATACTGCGCAGGTTGACTGACGAAAGCTGGATTGTCATTTAACATAACCTCCATTGATGAATGTCTTTGTTACAAATTACCCGTTTCCCCAAGTTGCGTCAAGCACGATGTGGCCACGGTTATTCGTGCGCTGGGGGCAATCTCTTACGCCAAGTCCGCACCGGTTCCAGATCGCCACAGCATATATTTTTTCAAAAAAAGTGTTGGAAATATACAACATTCCGATATATTTACCGTATAGACAATCAGAGGTGATTATGAAAGCAAGAAAACTATATAATCGAATCGCAGTTCTCCGGCAAGAGCGGGGAATCTCCCGCAAGGAGTTGGCTGACCGGATCGGGGTGAATTTCCAGACGGTTGGCTATCTCGAGCGCGAGGAGTACAACCCCAGCCTGGATCTGGCCTTTCGGATCAGCGTATGTTTCGATGTGCCGATTGAGATGATCTTCGCCACCGAGCCGCTCAAACCGATGAGTCAAGAACTGCTCAAGCATAGAAAGGAGAGCTAAGATGAGTATCAGAACCTCCCAATCAAAACGTCGTGCCCTGGTCGTGCTGAACTACTTCGTCATGTTCGCCCTGATTGCGGTCATCTACACCGGCGAGATGTACGGTGAGTCAACCTTCATAGCTGTCGCGGCGATTTGCCTGATGCTGCTCACCGTGCTGTCTTTCGTTTTTCTCCATGCCCGCACCCGTCTGTGGTGGCTGACGCATACCAAGATCGAGAACCTCGACGAGCGCCAACAGGGGATCACGCACGAGTCACTACGGACCTCTTATGGCATCTTCACCGTGCTGAGTCTGGCGCTATTGTTTATCATCGCCCTGGCCAGTCAGGAATATGACCCGAATCTGATCGTAGTGTTTGCCGCGCTGCATTACCTGGCGCACACGCTGCCGGGTTCGATCCTGGCTTGGCGAGAGAGGGAGGTGTAGGAGGGGACAAGAGCCTGGTGATTCATGCTTCGACTGTGCTCAGCTTGACAATACTGTGCGCGACAGATGTCCACACGGTACCCCGCCTATAGCGATGCGACAGGTGGAATCTACCTGTCACCCTGGGCGCAGCCTGAGAGTGAACGGAGCAGTTCGCGTCGAGCGTCAAGGTTCGACTCCGCTCATGCTTCGACTCCGCTCAGCATGAGGTTGGTTTGAATCTGTGGGGCGGGTGGCCCGGACGTTCGGGGTTGTTGAACAATCTCCTTTCCTCGTCATTGCTGCGACCGAAGACACTCGTGTCGTAGGGACCACGGCAATCTCTTCCGCCAAGTCTACCAACGAATTGAGATCGCCACGACCACGCGAAACGCGTGGTCTCGCGATAGTGACAATGAAATCTGCGTTGCCGGCAACAAGTTCTTGCGTTTTTGATCTTCTTGATCATAATAAAATCGTAGGTCGAAACCCCTGTGGTTTCGACCTTGTGTCAGGATCGCAAGGATCCTGACCTACAAACCTCTCTTTATGCGGAGGGATCCCACAGTAAGCTTGGCAGGATCTTCCTCCAGGGAAAAGTCGGTTTTCAGCCGGGCCTTATATGTTGCTATCGGTGTGACACTCGTGTATGCTGCTTGACGGTTGGTGATTCAGTGCACGTCTGATGCACGATGAGTCTATGCGGCGCTGGGCCGACGGTTCGGAGAATCGAAGACAGTGACACAAGTCAATTGGATAGACGTTAGGACTCTTTCGTTCAACGTATTGCTGCTACTTGAACGAGTACAGCTCAGTTGGTTTCCCGGATGGGTTCCGGAGGCCGAACTGGCTGTGGCGCTCAAGGCCAACCCGGTGGTGGAATGGTACCTGCGTCACAAGTGCCCGGAACTGAATACGTGGTTGGACAAGGCGCAATCGGCGGAGAAAAGCGACGGCGGTCTGTCGGCGGATGAGGTGCGACAGGCTGAGATCACGGTGATGCAGTCGCTAAATGATCTGCTGGTTTATGTCGTCGATCCCGCGGTTTACGACGCTCAACCATTCATGAATTGGGACTCCAACGAGTTGCTGGCCGCGGCTGATTTCACCGATAAGGTGGTAATAGACGTGGGGGCGGGGACGGGACGGTTGGCCCTGACTGTCGCTCCGAGGGCGGCTCAGGTGTTCGCAGTCGAGCCGGTGGCCAACCTGCGCCACTATCTCAAAGCACAGGCTGTTCGAAATGGAGTGAACAACGTTTATCCCGTGGACGGTCTGATAACCGAGATGCCGATTCCTGACCGCTTTGCAGACATCACCATGGGCGGACATGTGTTTGGAGATCACCCTGAGGACGAACACCGGGAAATGGTGCGAGTAACCAGGCCGGGCGGCTTGGTCATTCTGTGTCCCGGCAACAACGACGAGGACAACGCTGTGCATCACTACCTTGTTTCTCAGGGGTTTGAGTGGTCACGTTTTGAGGAACCGGTAGACGGAACCAAGCGCAAATACTGGAAAATGATTGCGGCAACCCGCGCCCACGCCTGAAGAGCGCAACACCCGCCCCATCGGCCGATTAGACCCCGGTCGCAGCGCCACAGGTCCCATTTGGGTGTCAGCCAGAGACGGCTGACACCACGAGGATGAGAATCGGTCGTTGTGCCGCTGGCACGCGATGCGCGAAGAACAGGTTTACCTGTGCGGTCAGGCGTCTCTGCCTGACCGATTTTCTATTACGGATGGAACCCACAGCAGGGGGCTTGTTGAAAAACCCCCAGTAACGTCATCACGAGCCCGCCGGCCACAAGTGGCTCTTAAGGGCGGACGTGGCGATCTCAATTCGTTTGTGGACAGCGAGAGAGAGATTGCCGCGCTCCCTACGACACGAGTGTCTTCGGTCGCTTTCAGAGATGACGGCCAACGGAACTTTTTCAACACTCCCCAAGCTGTGGGGCACCGGGCAGGACTACTACCGAACCTGTCGTAAGTGTCAGGATCACGAGGCACCTGACCTACGAATTGTCGAAACCGCAGGGGTCTCGACAGGATGGGCCTGCAAGACTGGATCCCGCCTTCGCCGGCATGACAAATCCGGTAGGTTCCAGGCAAGACGAAGCAGCAACCTGCTGGTGAGGTTATTGACAGTGTGTACGGAGTAGTTACTCGTTGTTGTTGTCGTTGTTTTGCCGTCGACCGAAATTCTGCAGCGCCAGTGCCATCTCGTGCAACTTGTCATCCACGCGGGCCATGACGGAGTCCCTGGTGAACTTGCCCGAAGCGAGACGCCGGCCGGCCGGGGTACCAGTGAGAAGCTCGATTCCCTGAGCGATCGTCTTCACCGCATAGATATGGAACTTCCCATTGGTGATGGCTTCCACTACGTCGGATCGAAGTAACAAGTCGGGAACGTTCTGATGTGGAATTACAACGCCCTGATCACCGGTGAGGCCGCGACTGACACAGACGTCGTAAAACCCCTCAATCTTCTCGTTGACACCGCCGATCGGTTGAATCTCACCTTTTTGATTAACCGATCCCGTTACAGCCAGATCCTGGCGGATAGGAATCTCGGCCAGAGAGGAGAGGATGGCATATATCTCAGTTGAGCTGGCCGAGTCACCGTCGACACCACTGTATGATTGCTCAAATGAAATCGATGCCGACATCACCAGCGGTTTGTCCTGAGCGAACATTGCTCTCAAATAGCCGCTCAGCACGAGAACACCTTTGTTATGGATTGGTCCGGACAACTCGGCTTCACGTTCGATGTTTATGACACCGGCCTTGCCCATAGAGGTGCTGACCGTGATGCGCGAGGGACGACCAAACGAGTATTCACCGAGGTTATAGACCGAAAGTCCGTTGATCTGGCCAATCACGCTGCCCTTGGTGGAAACCATCAGAGTGTCGTTGTCGATCATCTCCTGAATCTTGTCTTCAACCAGGTTTACCCGTGTGCGACGGCCACTGATGGCGGAGAGAACATCCGTTCGCGACGCCCTTGGTGCTTTCCGCTGTGAAGCACGAAAGGACGCCTCTCTGATGACGTCCGATATGACCGTGAACCGCGTGGTCAGCTTGTCTCTGCGACCGCCCAGACGACGACCGTAGGAAACCACGGCCTGCATCCCCGACATGTCAAACGGCAGGAGTCGTTCATTCTCGACCAACCGCCTGGTGAACCGATAATACTCCATCGTATTCTTCTTTGTGAACGGCATGACGCTGTCGAATTCGGCCTTAATCTTAAAGATTTTCTTGAAATCCTCGTCCGCTTGCCACAAGAGATGGTAGATGTTCGGTTCACCGATCAACACAACTTTCACGTCCAACGGAATCGGCTCCGGCTTAATACCGGAGCCGGCCATCATAAAGAACGGATCGTAGCCGGTGATTTCTATGTTGTTGTTGCGGATGGCCCGCTTGAGATGCACCCATACCCCCGGCTCAGTCAGTACGTCCATCGCATTCATCACCAGGAACCCGCCTGATGCCTGCAACAGTGAGCCCGAAAAGATCCGTGTAAAGTCGGTGCGCCAGTACCCGAAGCGATCGACCACGCGTTCCAGCGAACCGAACAGGTTCTTGTAGGATGGTGACATCTCAGTGACGATCGGCACCGAGTCGGTCTCGCTATTATCGAGCACGAGATTGATCGAGAACTCCTCGTATGGTTCACGCTTCCGAAACGGCGGTGCTTCCTCCTCGCCGCGGCGGGGACGTGCCTCACGAAAGCGATCCAAATCGGACAGCAACGCCTCTTGCACGCCATCCAGATAGGCAACTACTTTGTCATCAGGGAAACGCTTCTTGATCAGGTTTACTTTGTCGATCACCAGAGGTGCTATGGCGGCATAGTCCAGCTTCTCAAGGGCCACTTCCAGTTTGCCGGTGAGTTTCTTGGACTCGGTCGAAGTGACATCAAACTCCCGTCGCAGCCGGTCCCACTGCCTGCGCAGTTCATCGAGCCGTGGGAGCGGGAACTTTCCGTCGCGGGCCAGTTGCTCGAGCTTGTCCAGCGATGCCGGCTCTTCATCGATCAGCGGCTGGATCTCATTACGAACGCCCATCCCGGACTGAACCTGAACCATCACAAAGCCGGCCTCGCTCAGCTTTTCCTCGAAGCCGCGAATCAGTTCCTTCTGCCGATTATCGAATTCACGGCTGATGCGCGAGTGTTTGTCCTTGTAATCATCCGAGAGAAGAATCTTGGGCACCGCCTTGCGCACCGAGTTGATCAGATACGACATGTCTTTCTTAAACCGACGACCATCACCGGCCTTGAAGGTCAGCACACAGGGGCAGTCTTCGTTCTTGAAGTTGTTAACGTAGCAGATGTCCAGCAGATCCGGGGTCTTGTGGTCAAGTTGTTCGAGCAGATGTTTGATAGTGGTAGTCCGCCCGGTACCGACAAGACCGGTAACAAAGATATTATAACCATCGCTCTTGACGTTCAATCCCGTCTTGATGGCATCGACGGCACGCTGTTGACCAATAATGCCGTAACAGGGTTTGATGTCATCAGACGTTGTGACGCCGGTCGGCTTCCAACCGATCGTATAGTCAAGATCCTTTGCTTTCAACTCGCGTATTTTCCTGGGCTGCGCCTTAGTCTTTTTCGGCATCGCTTTCTCCGTTACAATGATATCTCTAAGTGCCCAATATATGCAGTCCGGCGAGGGACAAAAGCAAAAAAGAGGTGACTATGATTGCGATCTGACACATTAGTTCATGTCAGATGGGACTGAACACTGGCTACCCGGTATCGCCCACGAACGGCTGACAAAAAAGCAATCCTGCCGCCGTGCCGGTACCAAATGGAGTGACATAACCACGAATTCTAAGCGAGCTCTGATTTCCAATACGACTCGCAGCCCGACGAGGGAAAGCAGCCGTTTTGTGACCGATTGTTGGCGTAGAACGGCAATTTGTTGCCTCTAATCATCTTAGGCGCACTCTTAGGGAGGGGCGACTGCCAATATGGCCATCATTGCGCCATATCGGCATATGGTGTAGTTTGTGAAAAGGGTCGAAGTTACCGAAATTGTGATAGTCAGCAACTCCTTGGCCGGCTGAGAGTTGCGATAGGCGCGCGCCTAACCTGTTGGAATGCAAGCGAGTTATCCTCCTTGACATAGACAAAAGAACTGATATATTTGGCCCGTTGCTTTTTTGGCTTTGCGCATCGATTGGCGGTATCGTCTAGTGGTTAGGACGGGTGGTTCTCAGCCATCAAGCCGGGGTTCGATTCCCCGTACCGCTAAAGATGGACTCCAATGGGGCGAGGTTTGGTGGTTACTACCTCGCCCCTTTGGTTTGCCTGTCACTGATTCGAACGCTCTTTTCGGCAGCTTCCATGATTAGCCTTGGGCAGATAGTCCCCCAGCGGAGCGACACCCGAGGCATCTTGCACCCCTTTTACCTTGACCACCGACATGGCAGCACCATCTTAGCGAGTAGTATACTGCCGGGTCGAAGTAGCTCGCCGCAGGAAGGCACGGCGGGAGAATTGCTCTGCTGCTAATACGTGGAGGATAGATGAATGTCTGATCAAATCGAACTGCCAGGGATGGCTATACAGTCTACCGTTTCGGCGCCCGTAAATCGCGGTGAGCGCATAGCTGCTGTCGATGTTCTTCGAGGTGTAGCTGTGCTGGGTATCCTGGTCATCAATATCGAATTCTTTGCCCTGCCGGACGTGATCTTCTTCAACCCCTCTCTGGTCGGGGGTTTTGCCGGTCTCAACCTTCTGACGTACAAATTAGCCTCGGCCCTATTCTTTCAGAAGATGATGGCCATCTTTTCGATGCTCTTTGGCGCCGGGCTGATCCTTATGTATGAAAGATTCGAGAAGTCGGGCCGCCGCTTTGGAAAGCTGTACTACCGGCGTGTTCTGTGGCTCCTGCTGATGGCTTTTGTTCACAGCTATCTCCTTTGGTACGGCGATATCCTCTTCAGCTATGCTATGATAGGGCTGCTTCTGTTCCTCTTCCGGCGGCGCACGGCGCGCACATTGATTATCATCGGTATCTCGGTCCTCCTTTTTGGCATGACGATACAGTACGGCGCCGGATTCCAGTTCAAGATGCTCAAGTCGGCTGTGGTTGAGGTGGAGACGGCTCGGGCGGAAGGTCGCACACCGGCGCAGTATCACGTACAGATGGCTGAGGCCTGGGATCAGATAAAGGTTATGATGGAACCGTCGGAAGAGAAAATAGCGAGCGAGTATGAGGCCTATCGCGGTGGGTATATGGACAACCTTTCACACCGCCTGCCCATGACGATGGTGATGCAGTCGCAGGCCTTCTTGTTCTTCGTGTTGTGGCGAGTCTGCGGACTTATGCTGTTAGGTATGGGTTTGATGAAGCTTGGGGTGTTCTCGGCCAAACGGACAAAGCAGTTCTACACCATTTTGATGGTCTCCGGTTATGCCATCGGGTTGCCGCTATCCATCCACGGAACCAACGCCATGATCGCCCACGATTTCGACCTGGTTCATCGCTTCATGGTCGGCAACCAGTTCCAATACGTAGGTAGCCTTCTCATCGCATTGGGACACGTTGGCGTTGTGATGTTGTTATGCAAACTGGGAGTTCTCGCTTTCTTGAAACGTTGTTTGGCAGCCGTGGGACAGACCGCGCTGACCAATTACCTGACCCAGACACTGATATGCACGACCATTTTCTACGGTTTTGGTCTGGGCCTGTTCGGCTCTATTGAACGCTTCCACCTGCTGTGGTTCGTGCTCGGGATATGGATTCTGCAACTCGTTATCAGCCCGCTGTGGATGAAACGATTCCGCTTCGGTCCGGCAGAATGGGTATGGCGCTCTCTAACCTACTGGAAACTCCAGCCTATGAGAATCACCAGGTCAGACTGAAATTCGTCTGAGCTGTCCTCCACAATCGATCCGGTGATTGATCGTTGACTAATCGTGCGACTGTTGCTTTCTTGTGTCTAGAGACCAACTCCACATCTGAGGACATCGCGTGACAACATCATCACTCCCCGGTACAGCTCCCGCTAAAGAAAGCCTGGCCTCCCAGGTTTTTTCCATGAGCCGTCCGTTCTGGATGGTCAATATCATGGAGATGCTCGAACGCCTCGCCTACTACGGAGTGCGGGTGGTCATCCCGATCTATATCGCTCAGGCCGACGAAATCGGCGGCCTGCATTTTTCCCAAACTGATAAAGGGATCATCTTTCTCTGGTGGGCGCTGTTTCAATCGCTCACGCCGATGGTCTCCGGTGGTTTCGCTGACCGCTATGGTTACAAGAAGACGATTGCGGTGTCGATCGTCATCAAAGTGATCGGTTACCTTCTGATGGCCACGCAGACGGCGTTCTATCCGTTCCTGATCGGATGTTGCACGCTGGCGCTCGGCACGGCCATCTTCAAGCCGGGCGTTCAGGGGACCATGTGTCAGACGCTGACCAAGAAGAATTCGTCGGTCGGCTGGGGCACCTTCTATATGCTGGTCAACATCGGCGGGTTTCTCGGCCCACCGCTGGCGCACTTCCTGTATGGTATCTCCTGGCCGATGGTGTTCTACGGCTGCGCCGCGATCGTATCGCTTAACTTTCTTATGCTCTTTACTTACAAAGACCCGCCGGCCGGCGGCGAACAGAAGGGGGATCCTCTCCGTGTCTTCTGGATTACGATCAAGAACATCTTCAATCTGCGACTGATAGTCTTCATCCTCATCATGTCCGGCTTCTGGTTGATGTTCATGCAACTGTTCGACATGCTGCCCAATTTCATCGTCGATTGGGTCGACAGCTCCAGACTTGTCGCCGATCTCGGCCTGCCGGACTTCATGCTTCAGCAAAACTCGACGCGCGGCGCGCAGCTCACCCAGGAATGGATGATTAACATCAACCCCGGACTCATTATTCTGCTGGTGGTGTATCTCAACTTCCTGGCGTCACGGATGCGGCGAGTGCACTCGATGTTCATAGGTATCTCCATCGCGTCGGTCGGACTGGTGGCCGCGGGCTTTACGACCAGCGGGTATATATGTTTGTTCGGTATCCTTATCTTCTCGGTCGGCGAGATGCTATCCTCACCCAAGATGAACGAGTATCTCGGTGTCATTGCACCGGACGGCAAGAAGGGTCTCTATATGGGGTATGCCAACATCCCTCAGGGGATTGGCTGGGGGCTGGGTTCATGGTTCGCCGGACACGTATATGACCGAATGGGTGACAAAGCCAATCTGGCCCTGAGATACCTGGCCGACAACAACGGAGTTACCGATGTCGACCGCACCGAGGCAATGAACAAACTGGTTGAGGTCACGGGCATGACGCACCAGGAGGCAACGGACATGTTGTGGGCGGCTTACAAACCGTACGAACTATGGTACCAGTTTGCGGCGATAGGGATAGCTTCGGCCTTGTTGATGCTCCTGTATTCCCGTTGGGTTAAGAAGTACGAAGCGGCGGATGTATAACGCTGTTACCCTGAGCGGGCAGGCTCGCTCCTGACCTACCACCAATAGGTTCTTTCGCGGCGCACGAGGACGTACGCCGCGCACAATAACTCGTTGGTCTGGATAGATTCCCGCCTGCGCACAATGACTCACAAGGCACGGAAGCTACTCCCCATCTCTTGCCCCGGGTTTTCAACAACCTCCTAACGCTCGGACGTCCCTCGAAAATAGGTGTGGACTACACCGTCGCCGGAATCAGTGGACCATGCCTCAAACCCCTGCTTCACAGCCAGATCAATCAGTGGCGCCGGGACAAACGGCGTGATCAATTCGTAGACTTCGCGGCTGGTCAGCTTTTTCAGTTCCGCCATGACGCGCCCCATAGGCTGCTCACCCCGCTCGATCGCTGAGCGCGCATCGAAGGTCTGCACGACTCGAGCTTGCTCTACCCAAGCGGGTTTCGTCGACTCCGAGTCCTTATCGGTGGAGAGATCGTCGCCCGGCGACTGACCCACAGCCTGGCGCAACTGGTTAATCATGGTAGCTAACGCGACATTGGCCACTCTGGCGGCTTGGCGCAAAGTGGTGACTTTGGCGACCGTCTTGCGAAGCATGGGATTGCGCAGCTTCGCAAAAGCCGGTGCAATCTCATAAAGCAGCGCCTCCAGATCGGGGTACGCATCGAGCAGCGCGGCAACTTTCATTTCCGGTGTGATAGCCGGTTTTGCGGTCGCTTGGGCCATCAGTTGGTACTATCGTAACTTAGCAATCGCCGCTCGCCGGTGAGAGCGCGCTTCTCGGTCAGATCCTGGCTGACTTCGAGAGTGCCAAGGTATCCGCCCTGCCCATCGCGCAACGCATAGTACTCGATATGCACAAACCGCTCACCCAGGTTTATCCAGAACGCCGCCTGGTCCTGTGAACCACTCTTGAAATCTTCCAGTATCTGCTCCACAATATGAACAGATTTGGGAGGGTGGCACATTTGCACCTTGCGCCCAAGAATGGCTCGGTTGCGCTGAAAGATTCGTTCACGACCCTGCGTGAAATAGCGTACGGTGTCATCCTTGTCGACAAAGGTCAGGTCGAAGGGGATAGTATTGAGGATGGCGGTGAGTTCGGTTGGGCTGAAACTGCCGGACGGTAGTTGGATACGCTCCTCTTTGTCGACGGTCGCATCTGTGTCGCCGTCGATCTGCGGTCGCCACTCGTCGGTGGGGTCATGGAGACAGAAACCTATCGACAAGCTCTGGCTGTAAATGTCTAACCATTCGGCTTCGGTGAGCGTGTCCAGAGACATGGGCAGAAGAATCTCTTCCTCCTTGTAGATCATTTCACCAATCGACTTCGAGGCCGGTTTGATGACCGCCTCGGTGACAGTACGAGCCTCTTCGGCCGTGATGTCCGCCATGTTATGCAGAGCCTCAATGGCTCCCTTCATCAGTTCGCGCGTTTCGTCATGTTTACCCCACATCACGGTGGGCGGTCCGGTGATCTCGTGCTTTTCGAGAAACGGAAACAGCAGGTTTTCTTTGCGCTGGTAATGCTTCTCGACATCAGACAACGCATTCATTCGTACCCGTACCTGCGCCATGATTTCGGTGGCATCGGCCTCCGGCGACAGTTGATCGATCGCCGCAAACAGCTTGTCGAGCAGCGCCAGTTCCCCTTCCAGCGCACGATTTTCCTGTCTGAAAGTATGCGCCGGGTGGCCGGGCGGCGCCGCGGATGAGTCGGACAGGTCTATCTGACCCTTCAGGACACTGGTGTGAATGTCACACAGTTTCAGCACTTCCTCGGTGGGCAGACCCTCGGAGATCAACTGTTGTTCCACCTCGACGACGTCGTTGTAGGGCACCTCACCCAACAACCGGATCAATTGTTTTCTGATCGCTTCCGGCGCCTCGCCTTTGTGGAGTTGAAGTATCATGTGTTTCAGCAACTCGCGTCGCTTCTGGACGTTGTCGATCAATTCGCTCATGGATTCATCCTCGGTTGGGGAGCGCCGGGCGCCGCTCCCTACAGTTATCGACCCGGATTATCGCTTTGACCCTGAGAGCCGGGGTCGGCAGCGTTAGTCTCATCAGACTGCTCATTCAGTTCATCAATCGCCGCCGTGCCGGTAGGGTGGCCGTAGCTGTGAAGGTACTTCTGATGATACAAGTATTCGTCGCGAGTGAGATTGTTGTCCCAATTGCCGGAAATTAACCCGATAGCACAAACCACAATATAAACAGCCATCACGCCGACGGCGACCGCTTTTCGTCTGACTATTATCAGGCGCTGCAGTCGTGGTCTCGATGCCGCCGTCCATACGATCCTCGAACAGTATCCTCAATTCCCGGTCGTTCCGGCCGCTAACGCCTCCTGATGGATACCGCCTCGCACGCCAATCGTATGCACCTCGGTCGGCACGTGCGGCACACTCCGTTCGCGCGCCTGTAAGACAGCGTCGGTGATTCCGCCGCAGCATGGGACCTCCATCCGCAACACAGTGATGCGACTCGGCTTCGCCTGCTGGAAGATAGCCTGCAGTTTCTCGCAGTAGAAGTTCAAATCGTCAAGCTTGGGACAACCGACCAGTATGGCTCGTCCCTGCAAATACCGAGCGTGGAAATCCGGCACCGTGAACGGCACACAATCGGCACAGACCACCAGGTCGGCGCCCTGTAAGAACGGCGCACCGGGCGGCACTAACATCAACTGGATCGGCCAGTGTCCCAACAGCGAGGGGTAAACCGGCTGGGATACGTTGGTCGGAGCCGTCTCCGACGCCATCACCGGGGCGGTGAACTGTTTCATGGCCGAACCAGGGCAGCCACTGGTCGGAGGCGCAGCGGGCAAGGGCTGACTTATGCGGGCCAGGTGCTGCTCTACAACTCTCTCATCGAAAGCCGCCGCCTCACGCTCCTCAATCGTCAACGCTCCCTGAGGGCACTCACTCAGACAAGCGCCGAACCCGTCACAGAGAATATCGCCGACCAGTTTCGCCTTGCCGTCGATGATCTTGATGGCGCCTTCGTCACAAGCTGCTACGCAATCTCCGCAACCATCACACTTTTCTTCGTCTATCAAGATTATTTTTCTTACGGCCATGCTTTCTCCTCAGTCAAAACCACTGTCGTTTTCAAGAGTATACGACATGGGTCCATATATCCCCTTGACTGAAGTCAAGCGCAGGACGGCCTTCGCGAGTTGTTACAATGGGGCGAGGGTTGACAAGACTGCCAAGGGCATGGACTGCACGAGCTTACGTTGACGATATCGGTCTACTTTTCAGGAGGGCAGTTGGCGGAAAAACTCCTCGCGATGTTCCTTCGGCACCGAACCGCTGGGGATGTTGAGCACTTCGACCGTGATCGGGCGCGCACCCCGGATGGCAATGATGTCATTCGGCTTGACTTGGTAAGCCGGTTTTACTCGGCGGTCGTTGACATGGACGAGACCGTTCTGGGCCAGTTCCTTGGCGATAGTACGCCGCTTGATCACGCCTACGGTCGAAAGAAAGTCATCGATACGCATCAGTTCACCACGCGATTCTCGATGAAGGTTTCGGCTTTGATCTGCTCAATCCACTCGTCGACTAACCGTCCGGTCTTGTCCTGGCGGGCAAGTTCTTTGACGGCGTCGTAGTCGTCTTTCAGGGTATATTCTTTTTCCGCCTGATACTCAAGCAACTTGAGAATATGCAATCCGTACTGGGTCGCCACCGGACCTCGCAGTTCGCCCGGCGTTTTCCAGCCGGCCACGGCGGATGCAAACTCAGGTGGCAGGTTGGTCAGTGCAAACCAGCCCAATTCGCCTCCTTGAGCACGGTTTTCGTTGTCGGCGGAGAATAGCTTGGCCGTTTCTTCAAACGACGCGCCTTCGCGTACGGCGTGCAGCAACGAATCAGTCAAAGCTGCGATGCGGGTGGTGTCATCGGCCGACGGCGGCACGGCCAATAGCAAGTGTCGCAGCCGCAGTCGATCATCACGTTTGCCCTCGCACTTGATTACATGAAAACCAAAGGGTGTGCGCACTACGCCCGAGATATCACCCACCTGTAACTGAAAAGCGGGGCGGGCGAATTCCTCCACGACATCATCACGGGAAATCCAGCCCAGGTCGCCGCCATTATCGCCGGCGCCCAGCGACGAATGTTCCTCAGACACGGCAGCGAAGTCAGCACCGTCAAGAATCTGTTGACGCAAGCGCGTAGCCAGTTCCTTAACGGAGTCCTCAACCTCCGAAGACGGCTGGACGGTCAGGAGGATATGAGCCATCTTAACTGCTTCCGGTTGGACCGGGATAGAGTCGCGAAACTGGTCGTAGAACTGCTCGACTTCGTGCCGCGAAATCGAGACACCTGACAACTTCTTCTGGATGAATCGCTGTTTGAGCATCTGGTTTCTGACTTCAGACTGGAACCGTTTTCTAAGATCGCGAAGCGTGAGTCCTTCGGCGGCCACGGCGTCGAGAAAAGCCTGCTCGGAGAGGAAGTTTTTTGAAATGGCTGCGATGCGTTCGTCAAGGGCCTGATCGACCTCATCATCGCGCACGCTTATGGCGGTATCCTTGCGCGCGGCAATCAGGAAAAGCTGATCGGAAATCATCTGATCCAGCACCTCGAACTGAAATTCCTCCAATTCGCGCTCGGTTTTGGGTTCTTTTCCCGTCTGCAGCGCCACGAACTGGATCTGCCCGGCCAGTTCTGAGGCCAGTATCACCTGATCACCGACGATCGCTACTATCTTATCGACCGCTTCGCGCTGGCCACGACCCGCAGCCGCCACCAATGACAGCGCAATCACCCAGAACAGAGATCGTCGCCAGATGGTCGGAAGGGATTTACCCTTATGAGCCCGATTCTTCCTCATCAGGATACTTGTCCTTGTTTATCGTGCTCCACAAGGCGTCCTCATAGATCTCGATGCTGGTTTCCTGGCCACGCTGTTCGACCCAGGCTACAAAAGCCTGCTGTTCATTCTGCCGGCTTAGCTTCTGAAAGATAACTCGCTTGACGCCAAGATAGTCCTTCAACTCGGATTCGGTCTTGTCGGCCACCCAGAAGATGGAGTACTTGCCTCGAGTCACCACCGGCCCACCAATAGTCCCCACCGGGGTTTTGCGAGCCAGGTCGTAGATTTCGGGATACTTTGTGCGCGTGATATAACCAAGATCCCCCTCAAGGACGCGTTTGCCCGAACGTTCTGAGAGTTCCAGCGCCGTCTCTCTGAATTTTGCTTCGCTTTTGATTTTCTTTTTGAGGTCAAGCGCCTTCAATTCGTCGGCCAGAAGTATTTCATAGACATGATACGTGGCCGGGTTGGTGAACTCCTGCCGATGCTTATCATAGTATATTCGGATGATGCCGTCATCGGGCGGCGGCGGCTTGGGAATCGAGTCGCTACGCATCAGGTCGGCCATGGTATACTCTTTGAACAGCCTGAGTTTGCGGATCACCTCGGGATCACTGTCGAGCCCGCGTCGGTGAGCCATGGTCACCAGGATGTCGGTGCGCTTGATGGCCGAGATGACCAGGGCCAATGAGTCATAGCAGTCCAGATCGGGTCGCAGGTTGGAGGGGATGTTCTGGATTTCGGTCAAGTACTCAAGGACCGTCATTTGGCCGCCGTCCCATGAACCGAGTATCAACTCTCGTTCATTGCGATCAAGCTGCTCCACATCGAAATCGTTCCTGGGAAGCGTCTCCAGGAGTATCGGTGGGTACATTTCAGAGCGCTTGTGCAGCAGGTAGGCACAGATAGTGGTGTCGATCGTCACTGGGTACTTCTCGCTGATGTCATCGAAGAATCCCCGTTGGCGCACGTACTGTTTGCGCTGGATGATCTGCTGCCGCAGATCAACCTTCATCGACGCGAACTCGCGGCGTTGCTCGTTCGGCAGCTTGTCCACCAGCTTGACCAGATGGTAACCAAGGTTCGACTTGACGGGCGGGGATAGTTCGCCCGGTTCCATCTTGAAGGCAACTTTCTGGACCTCGTCCACCAGCGCCCCCCACGTGAAATAGCCCAGGTCCCCCTTGTTTTTCCTGGCCGAGGGATCAATTGAATACTCATAGGCGAGCTTCTCAAAACTCTCACCGCTGGTGAGGCGCTCAAGAAGAGACTGGGCTGTATCGGAATCGCTCACTACAATGTGCGAGGCGCGAATCTTGTATTCAAGATGGTCCCAGAAATCGTGGACTTCGGCGTCACTGACGGAGGCCTTATCCACAACTTCCTTCTGGTACAATATGTCCAGGAGGAACTTTTCCTTATTCGCCAGCACTACTCGGGCCAGTTCCTCTGATTTGTCGAGACCTTTTTCGTAAGCAGCCTGGATGAGCATGCGGATTATTGTCAGACTGTCCAGCCGCTCCCGCTTCTTATCGAACTCATCCTGAGCGCTGCCAAAGGCATAGTTCGCCACCGGGTAGAAGTTCTCAAACTCCTCGGACGTAATCTCATAGCCGTCCACAACTGCAACCGTGCGGCCACCTGAGCCGCCACAACCCGACAGTATGGCCGATAAGGATACAATTAGAATGAGTATTACTGCTTTACCTGCTTGCATCATTCAATACCTACCTTTGATTCATCATCCTATCTTTTACAAGGCATACACCATCCGGTTCCTCCACCTGGAGGATCGGGAGCAGACAGTATATGATATATAGCCTGAATTGCCAAGTTCTTTTGCCGATGGGGAGTATGGCGCCGAGAGCTACTCGTAATCTGCTTCCAGGTAATTCATTGTCTGCGACTGACGGCTGATTTTCTGTGTCAGTTTCTTGGTGAATTTCAAGGCCGAATTCTCGCCATACACTTTCAGCATGTGGTTCATGGCGATTACTTCGGAGATGACGGTGATGTTCTTTCCCGGTGATATCGGTACCTTCACCACCGGCAACTCGCAGCCGAGCACCGTTGTGAGCTTGTCCTCTATACCCAACCGTTCATAGTCCTCGGTGTCCGACCACAGCGTCAGATTGACCTCGACCTCGATTCGTTTCTGCATGCGAATGGCTCGGATGCCGAACAGTTCCTCAATGTCTATGATTCCCACACCCCGGATTTCCATGTGATGTCCCAGAAGTTCGGAACTGGTGCCGATGATAACATCGGGCGCCGTGCGCGTTATCTTGACGACATCATCCGCCACCAGGCGATGGCCGCGTTCGACCAGGTCCAACGCCACCTCCGATTTGCCGATACCGGATTTGCCGGTGTAAAGGAGTCCCACACCGTAAACATCGACCAGCGACCCATGCACGTTGATAGTAGGGGCGAACAGCAAATCGAGAAAGCCCGACAGCCGATTGGTCAATTCGGCCGTGGTCAGACGACTGGAGAACACCGCCGTACTGTGCTCGTCGGCCCCTTCGAGAAATCCACTCGGCGGCACAAAGCCCTTGGAGATGATGGCCATCGGTACATCATGCTCAAACAGCAGACTGGAGACCTCTCTCAGTCGTTCCGGCGCAAGATTACGAACATATGCGAGTTCCGTCTCCCCCAGCACTTGTACCCGTTCACCGATAAACCGCTCAAAGAATCCGGTGAGCGCCAGCCCGGGTCGATGCAATTCCGGACTGGTAATGATCTTCCTCATTCCCGCCTCAGTATTGAGAAGGATGAGTTCCAGATCCTGGCTACGCGAACTGTAAAACTTGTCAACAGCGATACTGGACATACGCAATCAATATACAGGTGAGCACAGGTGGAGCAAGCAAGAAAAACCAAAAACAAAGCCCCGCAGGGGGCGGGGCTTCTTACAAGCAGACCGTTTAATGACTGGTCCAAGTCGGAGGTAATCAGTTGTCGATCATCTCGCGGAGTTCGTCGAGCTCCTGGTTCAGTTCGTGACGTAGCTCCTTTTGCATTTCCAGCATTTCCTCGCGAAGTCTCTTCATCTCACGCTTGAGTTCACCGCTATCAAAATCGTCCGGATCGAAATAGCCGGTGACCAGCGGGGCATGCAGATTCGGAATGCGGATATTCAGACCATGGTCCAGGTAGTCCAGTCCATCCAGCGCATCAAGCGCGTCCAGGGAGGGCAGGCCAGACAAACCGTTAAAGCCATGGAAGATGGTGCCGTATCGAGAGCCGCCAGGCGACTCATCGACCTCGACCTCCACGGTAAGCTCGGCCTTGTCACGTATCACGGTGATACTGACCCGGTCACCAGGGTCGGTGTCGAGTATATACTCGACCACATCACCGGCGTCGCGCATCTTGTCGCTATCAATCGAGATGATAACATCGCCTGCTTTCAAGCCGGCATCTGCAGCCGGCGAATCTTTCTCAACTCCCCGGATCAGGGCGCCGCGACCTCGGTCGACTCCGAAGAACTCGCCCAGTTGATCGGTGAGATCGCTGAGTTGAACGCCGATATAGGAATGGCTCCGTCCGAACGGGACTTTGTAATCATAACTGAACTGGGAACGCCAGTCCAGGTCATGTCGGCCGCGGGGTCGTTTGGCCAGTTTGACCTGAACATCGAGCGCTTTGCCGTCACGGATCAGACCGATTGTGATCTGGTCCCCCTCCCCACGCTCAGTCAGCATATCGACCAGATCATCATAATCGGTGATGCGCTCACCGTCGATCGACACAATAATGTCGTCGTTTTCCAGCCCGGCCTCTTCCGCCGGGGAGTCATCGACCACTTCATTTATGATAACACCGTATTTGACTTCGAGATCGAAGGCCTCAGCCAGGTCATAGTCGACTGACTGCGTCACCACACCGAGCCAGGCGCCGCGATCGGAGCGATAGCTTTTGGCAACGGCGGCGCCGAACACCAGGGCCGCCAGGGCCAGCACTACCAGAGTTATCTTCAGGAAGTATTTCATCTTGTCACCTCAGGGTTCAGTCCAATGTGTAATCTTTGCTTGTTTATACGATGACTACGGTGTGGAGTTTCATTTGGGACTCTGAGGCGCCGCTGAGCCGTTGCGCGAGCGAGATTGCCTCCACTAACCGTTTGCAGGCGCGGGGGTATTGGAATGTCGACATGAGGAAAACGACTCGTAAAACCGGTTGACAAAACGCCGAGATAGGATATAATGAGGCCTGCCGTTATAGGGCACAGATGACACTCCCCAGTAGCTCAGTTGGTAGAGCAACTGACTGTTAATCAGTGGGTCGCTGGTTCGAGTCCAGCCTGGGGAGCTTAGTTGGACGTTTCTGCGAACTTGGGTTGAATTCCGGTAAGTCGAAGATTTCCAACACGATCCTGTCCTCAAAAACGGTTACTTTTTTTAGCAGACATTGCAAGGCTTCCGATTTCTCTTTCGGGTTTAGCCCCTGAAAGGCGGTGCCGAAATCCAGAAGGTTCTTTCTCACTAGATCTGCGTCGTACTCAGTCACTTGACTGTCGCGGATTCTCTGTTCAACGTACTCCAATTGTTGTTCAAGGAGGATCTTATCTGCTTGTCGTGATACTATTTCCCGTTCCAGGCGTACTATGCTGACAGAGCCTCTGCCTAGTGCCAGAACGTAGCGGTCGATCTCACGCTCAATCTCGAGCAACCTGTTTTTCAACGACTGCTGCTCCTGCAGAAGCGGTTCTAGACTCTTCTCAATATCAGTGTTTAGTTCGTCGATGCACCGCTTTAAGTACGGCTCGTTCCGGCTCAAGTCGGCAAGATCTGCCACGATTGCCTTTTCAATCTTGTCTGCATTGAGGCTTCGCACGCTGCAGACACTGTTGCCGTGTTGCATTGTTCTGGTGCAGCGATAATACGGAATTCTATACACACTTCCGTTCTTACGGCGCTTCTGAGTATAGTGAGGCGTCAAGAATGATCCGCAATCACCGCATTTCAGCAGCCTTTTGAGTGGAAATACTCTATCGATCCGAGTGGCGGCGTGTGTACGTTCAGGCCTCAGCGATTGGACTCGGTTGAACATGATCTCATCGATGATAGCGGCGTGCTCGCCCTCAAATACCTCACCGTGGGATTGCACTTTTCCAATATAAACTGGATTGTGCAAGATGTTACTTAAGGAAGTCTTCAGCCAGTTCTTGCCTGATCGGGAGAATATGGCCCTCCGATGCAGTTCTGATCGGAGTCTAGTAATAGACGGGTCTTGCGAAAAGCAATCGAATATAAATCGCACAGCGTCCGCTTCCTGTTGGTGAGGCTTGAGCTTTTTAAGCTCACGCATGTATCCAAATGGGGGAGTGCCACCGTTCCAGAGTCCCTTCTGAGCACGTTGCCTCATTTTGTCGCGCGTGCGATCCGCTATCATCTCACGTTCGAACTGTGCAAAATCAAGAAGGATATTGCGTAGAAGTCTGCCCGTTGGATGCCTAGTGTCGATGCTCTGTGTTACAGAGACAAAGTCCACCTGATGCTCTTCGAACAAATCCATCAGTGTATGGAAATCCTTCACTGAGCGCGTGAGTCTGTCGATCTTGTAAACGAGAACACAGTCCAATCTCCCCGTTCTGATGTCCAATAATAGCCTCTGAAGCCCTGGACGCTCCAAGGAATCGCCTGACTGGCCGCCATCCTCGTAGTACCCCTGGATTGCATACCCATCCTGGCTCTTGCAGTATGCTTCTAACTTATCTCTCTGGCTGTGGAGGGAGTTGTACTCACACTCCATTTGCTGGCGGGTTGAGACACGAGCGTAAAGCCCACATCGAATTCTCTCGGTCTCCGTCATGGTAACTTCAGTTCTGTTGACTCGGGAGTTTAAGTGTGAGTAGCTTTGCCGAGGTCTGAGTTTGAGACCTGGTTTGTCTTCGACTGCGACCAAAGATAGATAGCACGCCCAGATCTGTCCACGGAAACCAGGTGCCTGGGAACTGGTGACGTCTTCTTCTGTGAGCGCTGTTTCTCGGGCAGCCAAGCATTGAGTTAGCCTTAACGTATCCCGGCAGCTTTGAGACCCTTCGACTCTGTCGTACAAACAGGTGCCTCAAACCTGTTCTGTGTGACAAGCCCCAGGCAATTGACAGATCGGTCGGATCCATAAGACGAGCATGCTCATCGTTTGCGATCCACTTTTCCAGAGTGGCTAGGATCATCGTGAATGCAGTCATTAGTGATAGTAGTAGTGCCACCAACATTGCGGACACTCCATCGGGATTGTGGTTACAGAGTTCGATGAATCTCTCACGGCTGACCGTTCTGGTGACCATAAACAGGCTGATAAACTGCGCCTGAAATTCGGCCACTTGCTTGTCCAAGTGAGAGGGATCACCGAAGTGAAGGAGGAGGTGAACTGATTCGTGCGCCATTGTCACATGCTGATGAGAACGGTGTTTTCGCCGGTTTATGACAATGCAGGGGACACCATCGAGCTTTACAGAGAGGCCGCTCACCGATGGAGGTAGATCATCAGAATACTCAACAGCCGCTCGCAAATGCTGGGTCAAATCCTCTGGATTACCTTCTACTCTCGGAAAACCAGTTGCTCCGAGTACTTCCAACAGAGGGCTAACCACGGCATTCTGAACAATATTCTGCATTTGCTCAGCTATTTCCAAGATACCGCTCACTGTTCCTTGCCCTTCCTGGTTCTCTTCAGTTTGATCTTCCTCACGGCCTGAAGCACCTGGTCAAGCTCCTTTTTGGATAGGTCGCCAGTAGCTCTGAGGAGTAGCATCGTTTCCTGCTTGCCAGTTTGGATTCTCCCCGCTTCCACCAACAATCTCTCAGGTGGCCGGACGCCCAAGACTTCCGCAAGTCTCAATAGGGTCGAATCACCAGGCAGTTTTCTCCTCCCAGATAGCACACGAGAGAGGAAGCTCGGCGACAGCCCTGCCTCCAGGGCAAGTCTTCGAATCGACAGACCCTGAACTTCCATCGCTTCGCCTACTAGCCTCGCAAAGCCCTCAGGTACGTTGAACTTCGTTTGCTCTGTCATTCTCAAATCTCCGGTCCCATAATACTGCAGTTGTGCCTATCAGTCAACAGAAAATATGGGGTTGTCGGAATTTTCTAGTAAAAGGTGTTGCCGAACTGGCATTATTACCGTATTCTTGAGGTCAATGAGGTTTTTATGATAAGGAACAGACTGAAAAAACTCAGGTCAGAGAAAAGCGGCGTCGGAATAAGCCTGGAGCAGCTCGCACGAAAAGTCGGCATTAGTCGATCCCATCTTTGCAGAATTGAAAACGGGAAACGTTATCCCAGCGTGGATACTATGTTCCGCCTAGCTTCTTACTTTGGCCGTGGAGTAGAAGAGGTTTTCTACGTCGAATCGAAAGGTCAGGGCTAGAACGTGCGGTCTTTTTTTGACCAGCGTGGTGCCAAAGTGGCACCAACACGTGGCCCCCTGAAGGATCTCAGAGTCGAAAGGCGGTTCGTTTCAGTCTCTCCGGACGCTGCGAGGGATCGATCAATTCGACTCTGGGCCTTGTTACTGGTGGGAGCCACTCGAGCCGCCCGAGACAGTACAGAAGACAGAAAAACGGAGAGGGACGATTCCAATGAAAACCTACTACCCGCTTCGTGCCGCCGCTAAGCACGCCGGTGTATCCAAACGGACAATATACCGCTGGATTAGTCAGGGAATTCTCCTGAGGCGTGGCAGAGAGCGTCTGAGATCGACATGGGTCAATAATCAGGAATGCATAGAGGAGCGAGATCTCGAAGCATTCATAGCTGCTCGTCATGAATACCATCAAGCCATGCAACGTAAGTTCGAGAAGTTCAGTGTCGACTGAGTGTTGCCACAAGTGTTCGGTGATGCAACAGCCCATCTGTCCCGGATGTGTCCCCGGGACAGACTCTGGCCTGTCATCGGCGCTGTCGCCGGCGTTGTCCCCGGTGATTCCCGGCGCGCGATGTCCTGTCTGCCCCATAACTCACTCGATTAGGCCCCTAATAAGGTGAGACCGATCTATGTCTGGCCCCTCTTCTACTTCACTTGACTCTTATAAGCATAATCGAAACAGATTCTGTGGTCTGGGTTGCCTGAGGGGAGTCTTGAGCGTAAGTGGACAGCAGCGCATACGATACGTTCGCCTTGGCTGCAAAGCCTGGGGCTGCCCCATATGTGGACCTCGGAAAGCCAGGCGTTACCGATACGCTATCAGACGCTGGGCTGAGGAGCTGCCACTTTGCCGGTTTCTCACGTTGACACTCGATCCTTCACTATGTACCGCTGAACAATCAATTGCTCACATACGAGCTTGCTGGGCCAAGTACCGAACTTATCTCAAACGCAGATACGGAATTAGCATATCGTTCATTACCGTGCTAGAGTTTCAGAAAAGCGGCTACGCTCACCTTCACATCTTGGTTGACCGTTACATTGAGCAGGAATGGATATCTGAATCATGGCAGGCAGTTGGTGGTGGGAGGATCGTCTTTATCGAGAAAGTTGATAAACATCGTATCTCAATGTACCTTACCAAGTACCTTACAAAAAGCCTTGTGGCCGTGGACGCGGAATGTGAGTCACCTGTCCGCTATCGACGGGTGACCACCTCCAGAGACATTACGTTGTTCGTCAAGCAGAAATCGGGTGAGTGGACTCGTATGACAGTGACTCTTGAGTACCTTTACGCCGAGATCACCGACCCGATTTTGGGCGAAAACCGAGATCAGGACGGCATTCTGCAGTGGTTTGAGACACGAGTAGCTGTTGAGCAATGATTCAGGGCCACATTCACGGTGCCCCAGAGACAACTGAAACCTAAGAGCAGAAACTCGTGGTTACATTCTAGGCAGGACGGTACGACCGGCCGACAGAGTCACTGATACCATCAACACTCTCTGAGTCATCGAGTTATTCTCTCGGCGTCCCAACTCTCACGAATCGGCGGCCGAGCGCTGGGTGTGTCGGTTCAGCCTAATCTGGACACGAAGTACTTGATGTTAAGACGTGGTTTTGTAGATTTGGTATGTCTGAGAGGAGTTAGTCATGAATGTCAGA
>SDBU01000380.1_pt1 | contig 62994 bp, 106 predicted proteins | sample 2277071 | NCBI WGS metagenome assembly SDBU01 (sample SAMN10397929, study PRJNA504765) | marine sediment metagenome | isolation source: marine sediment core GS08_GC12, 126 cmbsf | place: Arctic Ocean: Gakkel Ridge, Loki's castle | collected 2008 | reverse complement strand
GTGACCGACCTGGGCGATCCGGAGCGGCGCTATTGCCTGGAAGCGGCCGAGATCGCCCTGCTCAACCCGAACACCCGCACCTTCCCCGTCTTTCGCGGCCACCGCGATGCCGAACTGACCAAGGCGGTCTACCGCCGGGTGCCGGTGCTGGTTGCCGACGGGCCGCCTGAGGTGAATCCCTGGGGCATTCGGCTCTCGACGATGTTTCACATGTCAAATGATTCGGGTCACTTTCGCACCCGGGAGCAGTTGGATGCCGAAGGCTGGCAATTGCGCGGCAACCGCTTTCTGCGCCGCGGCGATGTGTACCTGCCCCTTTACGAGGCCAAGATGGTGCATCATTTTGACCACCGTTGGGCGACCTACGAGGGGCTCGAGACGCGAGTCGTGACGCGGGCCGAGAAGGATGATCCAGCCTTCCAGGTGCTGCCCCGCTACTGGGTGCCGCGAGCAGAGGTGGACGGTCGTTTGGATGACCCCGACCTGGGATGGCTCATCGCCTTTCGCGACCTGGCCCGCTCCACCGACGAGCGCACCGCGATCTTTGGTCCGATCGCACGCACTGGGGCGGGGAACAGCGCGCCGTTGGCACTGGTGGCACCGAAACATCTAGCCAACTCTCCGATTCTTGCGGCCGCTGTCAGTTCGTTTGTGTTTGATTTCGCTGCGCGCTTTGGTGTGGGTGGCACCCACCTGAACTTCTCTGTGTTGAAACAGCTTCCTGTCCCGGCGCCGGCCGTCTATGCAACCCCATGTCCATGGTCGCGTCGCGAATCAAAGGCCACCATGCGTGAATGGATTCTGCCGCGGGTGCTTGAACTTGTTTTCACTGCCTGGGATCTGCAACCATTCTCCCGCGCCTGCGGCTACGACGGTGCTCCGTTCCGCTGGGATGAGGAGCGCCGCTTCCTGCTCCGCTGCGAGCTGGATGCGGCCTACTTTCACCTTTACGGTGTCGCCCGGGACGATGTGGATTGCATCATGGAGACCTTTCCCATCGTCAAGCGCAAGGACGAGGCCGCGCACGATGGCACCTACCGCACCAAGCGGGTCATCCTGGAGATCTATGACGCGATGGCACAGGCAATGGAGACGGGCGAGCCCTACCAGACCCGCCTCGACCCGCCCCCGGCCGACCCGCCCAAGAAAGAGGAGGGTGCGAAGGAGTCGGTGAAGGAGAGCAAGGAGTTCAAGACCCTCTCCAAGCGGGTCGAGGACCAGGGCAAGATCATCAAAGACGGCCAGGCGCGCGAGAGCGCGGCCGTCCTGGTCGCCAAGCTCATCGAGTCCGGCCTGCCGATGAAGTCCCGCGAGCGCATCGCGGGCGACCTCAAAGGCAAGGTGTTCACCGAGGCCGAGGCCGAGGAGCGCATCAATTCGGAGAAGGACTATATGGCCGCGCTGACCGAGGAAGGCGCCATCCGGCACCTCGGAAGCCCCGCCGGCGACGCGGAAATCCGCGTGACCGCGTCGGAGCGGACCCAGAAGATGGTCGACCTCTTGGTCGATCCCGACCTGGGCCGCATGAAGGAAACGAAGGACGCCTATAAGGGAATCGAGGCGTTCGGAGGACTCCGCGAGGCGTGGTCGGCGATCACGGGCGACCGCAGGGTTACCTTCAATCGCAAGGGCATGTCCCCGCGCATGGTCGAGGCCGTCACGTCGGACTTCCCCAAGGTTTTCGGGGACTCGATCACCCGGCACTTGCTCCGGCTCTACCGCACCTTCCCGCAGAACTGGCGGAAGGTGTCGACCGTAATCCAGATCAACGACTTCCGCTCCCAGCGCCCGATCCGGTGGGGGACCTTCGACGACCTCGCCGTCGTCGCGGAGAACGGGGTATTCACCGACCTCAACAACCCGACCGAGACGGAGACGGTGTACGCGGCCGGGAAGCGGGGCAAGAAGTTCGCCATCACGCGCGAGATGATCCTGCGCGACGACCTGCGCCAACTCCGGCGGATCGGACCCATGATGGCCCGCGCCGCGAACCGCACCCTCGAGAAGTTCGTTTGGAGCCTCGTCATCGGCACGTCCGGCGGCGGCGCGATCAACTCGGACCTCGTATCGGACGGAACGGCGATCTACACCGTCGGCCACGCGAACCTGGGAGCCGTCGCGCTCGACGCAGACTCCCTGCGCGCCGCGCTGATCCGCCTCATGCTCCAGGTCGACGAGGACGGAAACGAAGTCCAGGGCTTCATGAAGCCGTGGGCCATCGTGCCGATCGAGTTGGGGCCGACGCTCGACATCCTGCTCACCTCGGAACAGCGCCCGGGGACGGCGAACAACGACGTCAACGAAAATAAGGACGCGGCCGTCCCGATCAAGCTCCCGGCCTCGTATCTCGGCGCGGACACGAACAACTGGTTCCTCGCCGCGCAGAAGTCGGACATCGACGCGCTCGAACTCGGGTTCGTCGAAGGCGAGGAGGAGCCGACGGTGCTGGTGCAGGACGACCCGCGCACCGGCGATGTGTTCACGAACGAGCGCATCACGATGAAGGTCCGCCACGAGTACGGCGGAGCCATCACCGCGTTCCAAGGTTTCGACGGCAACATCGTCCCCTAACCGGGGCGGCCTGACGGCGTAAGGCCCGGCTGACCTTGCCCTGGCCCCCGACTATCGGGGAAGCCGGGGCGGGTCGAAGGGTAAAAAACATGCCTACGTTCCAAGATGCAAGGAACGGGCTGGGCGCCCTCCTTAAAGACGGGAAAGGAAACCTCAGCCCCGACGAACGGGATTTAATCCTCGGCGACGCCGCACGCCTATTTTCCCGCCGGTTCCCAGACTTGAAGACGGTCGAAACATCCGGCGACGGCGGGTTCGAGTACCCCTTGCCAGCCGGATACATTGAAGGGTTCTCGACTTTCCTCCGCGTCTACTCCCCTTGGGACCCAACCGAACAGGACCCCATCCCGATTGAGTCCAAGAAGTATGGCGTGTTCGTGCTGCCGACGGGCCCGGTGTTCCGGTTCCGGGAGTCGAACCCTACCGCCACCGACAAATTCCTCCAGCAGTTCACGACGCCGCACCAGGCCGCCGCCACGGACGTGGCCGACGTGGTCGGGATTTTCAGCCCGGCCGGAACTGTCGTGGACGGCGCGGCCGTTATCTCGCCCCGGGTCGACGTTGAGCAGGCGGAGGACGTCCAGGTGTTCCTCCACGTCACGGCCAAGGCCGGGACCCGGCTCGACGTGTTCATCCAGGTGTCCGAGGACGGGACGCGCTGGTCCGACATCGGTGCGTTCAACGAAATCGAGGCCATCGGCGACTTTGTCCTGCCCTTGAAGTCTCAGAAGGTCGCCAAATTCATCCGGCTCCGCTACACCACGACCGGCGGATCGTTCACCCTCGAGGCCAGCGTCGTCCAGGAAAACCCCACCGGCACCTTCACGATCCCGGACCACTCGCTCGACGCCTACAAGTACCTGGCCGCCGCCATCGCTTCGCAGGCCCTTGCCGATTTCTACTCCAACCTCCTCGATAGCCAACTCGAAGGCGACACCACGGACTATGAGGGCAAGGCGTCGTTCTGGCACGCCAACCACGACAAGTGGAACGAGAAGTGGACGGAGGAGGCGGACAAGATCGCCCCTCGCCGCGGCGCCAGCGCGTTCGCCACGGCCGACATGGACCTAAAAGGCACCACGGGCTACGAATACCTCACGCACGCGGAGCGCGACCGATGATAAACGTCGAGGTCCGCGCTTCCGTCAACCCGAATATCTCCAAGGATGTCCAGAAGGCGATCATCGCCACGCTGGATCGAATCTCCGGCGGGGCGCAGAAAGTCTCGCGGCGGGAGGCGCCGAGCGACACCGCCCAGGGCGTGAACTCAATCCAGATCGTTCGCCGGTTCCGGCCGCCCGTGTTCATCGGCGGCATCCAGACGAACCTCCCCCACATGGTGGTCCAGGAGTTCGGCCGCCGGCCGGGGTCGTTCCCCCCGTTCTTCCCCATCGCGCGTTGGGTCCTGCGCAATCGGCGAAAGTTCCGCGCCGCCATCAAGAAGTTCGGCGGGGGGGAGCGCGGGGTCAAGTCCCTGATTTTCGTGATCCGCCGCAATATCGCCCGCAAGGGGATCCCCTCGAATCCGAGGTTCGATTCGCGCGGGTTTTTCAAGAAGGCCGAGCAAGCGATCAACTCGCAATTTTCACGTGAAGTAGCCGCCCTCGGACTTACAATCAAACAGGCGTGGGATACTGGAGGTCGATGATATGGCTCGATTCGCAAGTCTAAGGGAACTCAGTCCGGCCGGTACGGTCGTAACCGTCGACCCGACTTCCTCCAATTCGGCGAAAACCGAGGGTGCGAAGGACGCCCGCGCGTTCGTTCACGTAACGGCCCTGACAGGCACCCTCGACATCGACGTAGAGATTTCAGAGGACAACGTCCGATTCTCGAAGGTGGCGGCGTTCACGCAGATCGCCGCCATCGGGAACTTCGTACTCGACCTGGCCCAAGAGAAGGTGGGGTCGTTCACGCGGCTCGTCTACCATCCGTCGACGAGCGCGACGCTCGAGGCGCAGTTGGAGAAAAAACAGGGGGTCTGACCGTTGGCTCTGAAAACCCGGGAAATCCTGGCCAAGATCAAGGCCGAGATTGACGCGATCACGCCGGCCGTCGGCAAGACGTTCTCCACCCTGCGCACGGGGACGAAACCGGAGGACGTGGACGTCGACTACCGGTTCAAGGACCCCGTGCTGGGCGACGTGTTCAAGGCGTTCATCATAAAGCCGGGCATCCAGCGAGTGAACCGGGCATCCCTCGGGCCCGGCGGGTTCTCGAAACGGGATCGCCTGGTACTGATCGAAGGGTTCGTGAGTAGCCGGACGGGGAACGAAGGGGCGGCAGACTCCGCGCTGGAGGATGCGTTCGACGCGATCATGGCAAAACTCCAGACCCTGCAGCGCCTCGAGTCAAAGTCCCAGGGCGACACGTTCTTCCCCGGGATCATGGAGCTCACGCCGTTGGCTGCCGGGAAGGTGTCGAACAAAAACGTGGTGGTTGCCGAACTCCAGATCGTGGTCCAAGACCGATTCGGCGGAGCGTGCTGATGAAAAAAATACTCCTTCTTCTCTTGATCCTCCCCCTCTGGGCTCACGCCGCGAACGAGCGGGCGAAGCGTGACATCAACGGCCTACCAGCACTCCTCGGGGTGAGCGACACGACCGGGGAACTCCGCCGGGTGAAGGTGTCGGAGGACGGGTTCGTCCTGATCGTGACCACGAAGGCCGCGGCGTCCACGCTAGTCGACCAGGGCGCGGCCGGTGCCACCGAGTGGATCGTACGGACCACCTCCGACACCTCGAGCGTCGCGGTTTCGCAGTTAGGGGCCTGGACCGTGACCGTCAATCAACCCGTCTCGGTGGATGACAATTCCGGGAGCCTGACGGTAGACGACGGCGGGGCCTCCCTGACCGTCGACGCCAGCTCTCTACCGCTCCCGACCGGGGCGTCTACGGCCGCGAATCAGGTCACGGGCAATACCTCTCTATCCTCCATCGACGGCAAGGTCCCGTCGCAGGGCCAGGCCGCAAGCGCGGCATCGGTGCCCGTCGTGATCGCCTCCGACCAGAGCGCCGTGCCGGTCTCCGACGGCGGCGGGAGCCTCACGGTGGACGGTACGGTATCCACTACCCTCCTCCCGGGCGCCACGATCCAGGTGGAGAATACGGGCGGGGGCGGCACCTTAGCCGTCGACGATGCCGGTGGTTCGCTGACCGTGGACGGTACCGTGACGGCCAATGCGGGCACCGGAATCTTCGACACGACCGGATCCTCGGTCAGCGTGCAGAACGTCGATGGAACCACGCTCGGGATCGACGACGCGGGCGGATCTATCACGATTGACGGGACCGTCTTGGTGGACGCGAGCGGCAACGACACCCCGTTCCACAGCACCCACAGCGTCTCGGGTACGCCAATCGAAGTCATGGCCTCGGATGCCTCCCGGGAATCGAGTCTCATCTGCAACGAAGGCCCCGATCCAGCACGATGCGCAGAGGCCGGAGTCCTCACGTCCTCGGTCGGCCAGCGGCTGCTTGTGGACCAATGCTTCACCAAGGATGGTCCCACGAAACCCTATAGAGGAGCGCTCTCTTGCGTGAGCACAACCGGGAGCCCAACCAAGATCACCGCGGACGAGAGCACTTGATGAACCGGATGTTGGCCGCCCTTCTACTCTCCACCGCCCTGGCGGCGCCGGCCTGCGCTGGTCGCCTGGACGGGCCGCACCTCACCCCAGGCTCGGTCACGTCCGAGCGGATCAAGGACGGCGCGATCCAGGGTGTGGACATCGCCTCGGACACGACCATCCAGGTCGCTACCTTGACTGTGTCCGGAAGCGAGTTCTCCGTCGGCATCACCACGTTCGTGGTGTTCGGCGGCAGAGTCGGCATTGGGACGACGGACCCCGCCGAGCTACTCGACGTGCGCGGCAACTTTATCAGCAACGCCAGCGTGACGGCCTCGGGTTTCTTTGGAGACGGTTCGAGCCTGACCTTCCTATCGACAATCACGGCCAGCAACGATCTAACCCTAGAGGACGATAAAACTCTATATTTCAATACTGCGAGAACAACGGGGCTACGCTTTTCGTCGAATCACGGTGGGATATTGCTCGTCGCACCGACTAATGCGGCGACCTTCCAATCAATCGACAAGCTACAGATATTCTCTAACACAGGTGTCGATGGAGGCGGCACTTTTGAGCCAGCACTTATCTTCGGGGTTGACGGAATCCTGACGGCGCAGAACACAACCCAAGGAACGGATGTCTTTAAGCGACAGTTCTTCGTCGATACGTCCTCGGGAATGTCAGTCAAGAGCAACGGTACTTTCGCTATCCACGCTGGAGGCGGGGGAGCATTAGGATCAGAATTGGTCCGTCGATCAGTCAAGATCGGATATGAGGGATCGGGCGGTGCGGGTGGGAATGGAATCATTTCCGCTACTGACGATACGGTCCAAGTTGATCTTGTGATCGGAGAAACAGCCCGAAGCACCTTTACGGCGGCTGGCAACCTTGAAATCCCCGGAAATTTCGTAGCGGGCGGGACTGGAAATTTCCAATCTACAGTGACTGTAGGCGGTCGGCTCCTCGCGCCCCGCGATGATAACGACCCAAAATATACTTTTTCCGGTGGAACCGGATGGGGACTTGGTTTGGATGATAGCGCGTCCGCTTTGGGACTTTTCACCGCGAGTGGCCAGCAGACATCACTCGATGACTCGGGAAATTTTGAAACACTTAATGGAGGCATCCTGGGAGCGACCTTCATAACAGCACCTCTCGTCCAAAGCGACGACAACGGAACCGCCGCACTCCCCGCAATAGGCCGGAGGACCGATCCCAACACGGGCATTTTCCACCCCGCTGGCGACACGTGGGCCTGGGCGACGGCTGGATTTGAACGTATGCGGATCGACTCGAGCGGCAATGTCGGCGTCGGCACGACCTCCCCGGCTGCCGAACTCCACGTGATCGGCGAGGTGCGCGCGACCACATTCAACGCCGTGGGGTCGGAGTACCGCATCAACGGCGTGGCCTTCATCGGGTCCGACTTCAACTTGTCCGTCGCCTCCATCGCCACCACGGGCGACCTGACCGCCGGCGGGCGCCTACTGGCCGACGACGGAGGCGCGAGCGCCCCGGCCTACTCCTTCTCGTCGGAGAACAATCTGGGGATGTTCCGCGCGGGGTCTGGATCCATAGGACTGGCTACGTCGGGCATAGAGCGCTTCCGCATCGACGGCAGCGGCGACGTCGGTATCGGGACGACTGATCCTAGCGAAAGACTCCACGTTAGCGGAGACCTTAGGATTGACGGGGACATAGGTATTAATGCGGCGGCTGTGGCTGGGGTGGAACTGACAATTTCAGATAATTTCCCGCGCTTCGATTTTATTGATACAAATGGTTCCGATGTCCTTTGGCAACTCGATGCAAATGTGATGACGTTACAGGGCTCTGGAACAAGCATACTGGATTTTGCTTGGGGGGTTGATACTGGTTTTGTAGGTTTCCAAGACCTCACCCCAGATGCTCAGCTAGAAGTCCTCTCAATAGGTGGCGAAACCCAAATTATTTTGGCTGTTTCCAGTCAGACAGATACGACGGGTGATATATTTTCGATACTTGGGAATGGCAACGTCGGCATCGGGACGACGGCCCCCGACGCTCTGTTCCATGTTTCCGGCGGGACTGTGACGATAAATCAGGGCGCCCTCGACGATTCGATTATCGGGTGGGGAAGTTCCGACATCGTGCGTTCACTCGGCTTAGGCCTCGACGGACCCAGCATATTCGCATCCATCCGTAAAATAAGCGCCACGAGTGGCGGGGCTTTATGGAGTGGATATAGCGACACCACCGATACTGGTGCTGAGATCAGGGGTGTTATTGGCTCGGCCAACCCGACGGACACCGTTCCTGCGCTTCGACTTGTCGGGACGAATGTGAGCGGGACCGGGCTTGAAACGATGTCCGCGCTTGAGACACCGATTCAGTTCTTCAATTACCAGACCGTCATGGGGACATTCCTTGGCAATGGAAATTTTGGACTCGGGACGGTGAGCCCGGATAACACACTGACCGTTTCTGGCGATGCCGATTTTACCACCAATGTCGGAATTTCTACGGCGTCCCCAAATGCGCCGCTTCACATTAAGGATGCTTCTGATTCAAACACAACGCTACCCGACCTTAGCGCAGCCCTTCTGGTCCTGCAGAGAACGAATACCACAGCACACGCTCCTCAAATAGCCCTGGTCGGTGGCACCGCAGCTGCGAACTTCGGCGGTCCCAGCGTTGCCTTCGGAGACACGACTGACCGGGACTTAGGAATAATCGCCTACGATGTTGTCGACGACCAATTCCAAATTCGCGTTAACAACAATGGCACCGCTTCAATGGTCATTGACGCCGCAGGCATCGGCATCGGACTCACGAACCCAGCCGAAGCCCTGGACGTCGTGGGAGATATTCAAGCCAGCGTTGACGTTCATGCTACCAGGAATCTTGAACTCGCCACGAATGGGTCGGTCGTCAATTGGCAAACTGGGGCAGGGCAATTAAAAACAACAGCAGGTTTTATTATTGACCTGGACGTCGATAACAATGGGACAACCTCGAAATTGCAGGTTCGCAAAAATCTCACAGGTGAAAGCATATTCCAGGTGACAGAGGACGGATTGTCGTCGATGGGTGACAACACGACTCCGACACTCCCCTTTCAGCTTCGCACTTCATCGTTAACCGTCGAAGTGGGCGGCAACGTGGGAATTGGGACGTCGAACCCCGTTCCGCTATTCCATGTGTCGCATAACGACACCGCCATCATGTACCTCGAAGCCGTAGCTGGCGGCTCCATGCAAATCCAATTCCTAGAGGCCGCGACTAATCGGGGGCTCATTGGATTCGTCGGAGCCGACAACGCGCATGTAAACGGGACCATCGACGGGGACATGATCGCATACACCGCGCTGGCAAATAACGCCTTCAATATCGCCAACACCGGGGACGGGCTCATTTGGACTCGATTCGATAAAGACCAAAATATTATTTTCAATCCGTTCACGCAGAACACTACCACGTCTACGGCAACCGGCGAGTTGCAAGTTGGCGGTACTGGAGATTCATGGTTTTTAGGAAACCTCGGCATCGGAACGACTGATCCGATTGTAAAGCTAGACGTTCCTGGCTCTGTCCAGATTAGCTCCGGAACCGTATTCATCAACGGCGACGATGCGGTCCCTTTTCGGATTGGCGTGACCACGATGGTCGTCAACAGCACCGGGGACATAGCGTTCGACACAAATCTATTCTACATCGACTCGGTTAACAACCGGATCGGAATAGGGACTTCCCAGCCTGGGACGTTGCTCGCCGTGGATGGCGGTGTTAGGCTCCTCGAAACAGGTGACGCTACCAACTTCGGAGATCTTTCAATCGCGGCAGATTATTTCTCTTTTGGTTCTTTCGGAACCGCCGCGAACTCCGGTGGGTATAAGTTTTTTGTTGACGACTCCAGCTTGAACGCCATGCAGATTGAGCCAACGGGTGACATTGGTATTGGAGAAACCGCTCCCGCCGCAAGGTTTGAAATTAAATCTACTGCGGCCAACGCCTTCACGCTTCAGATATCTAGCGCCGACGGCAGTGCGATGTATAGGTTTGACGCCAACGGGCATCTTGAGATTGCCGGGGCTGATCCGACTCTCGGGACTTGCACGAATGGCGCGGTTAACACCAATTCAAGCGCCACGGCAGGCCAAATCACTTTCTCAGGAGCCAATAGCTCCTGCGCCGTTGTGTTCGCAAAACCAATGGACGCCACTCCGATGTGTCTTTGCACCGCTTTCGACGCTGGCAACAACGGCTGCGAGATTATTGCTCAATCAGCAACGGGGGTGACCTATGGCCCGGAAACTGGGAGCTGGGCCAGCGGGGATGCGATCAACTTCTTCTGTGTGGATATGCATGCTGAATAATATGCGCCTACTTCCGCTTCTCCTACTACTCGGATGCGTTCCATCGAAGATGATTGTCCTAAATGGGCTTCCGCCGCGCATCACGATCGAGCGGAGAGCAGGGACGCATTGCGACGACTACCATGAGAAGTACCAAGGATGCGCGACGCTCGAGGGTGACTCCTGCTATATCACGCTCGACCACATGGCCGACAAGGACACCTTGATCCACGAACTCGCACATTGTGCGGGCCTCGACGAAGAAACTGCGCGCGGGATGGCTGAGCCATGATGAAGGCCAAGGCATGTGTCCTTATCGGCGCTCTGGCTCTGCTGGGCCTCGGATCCCTGCCAGCGCGCGCCGCCCTGTCGGACAAGTGGTGCGTGGGGCCGAACGACGACCTGTGCCTGGACTCCAACGTGGACTTCCAGATCAAGGGGAGCGTCGTCGTAGTGGACTCGATCACGGCCGCTTTCTTCATCGGCAACGGCGCGTCTTTGACCAACGTGGTCAAGGCGGACTCGGTAAAGCAGAACAACGTCGAAGTGGAACAGTTTTTCGTTTCGATGTCCACGGTTACCCTGGATCTGCGCGGCGGACTCCCTCTCTTCGTCCATGCCAACGGGTTCCTCAAAAATAACGACGCAGGGGGCCGAGAATACACCATCCGGATTTCCAAGGACGGGTCGGCGCTCAACGGCGAGGTGGAAACTTTCATCGCCTCCGGCGAACAGGCCATTCTCTCGTCGTTGGCCTTCGAGGCGTCGAGTTCGTCCGGCATACACACCTACGCGATCCAGATAAAGAGCGACGGCGGCGCGGCCGCGGACCAGCTTGCGAAGGAAATGACTCTCGTCGTGAGGGAGAACTAATGGTCGATTTCAAATACCAGAACAAGTCGGACGCCGCCATCAAGACCGACCTCCAGGCGAAATTCACGAACGTGGAGGATTTCGCGTGGGACGCGGGAGCGCCCAAGGTTTCGTTCACAGTGGGGCCGTCGGCCGAGGAGAAGGCGAAGATCGGTGCCTACTTCGACCGGCTGGACTACAAGGAATGGGTGGACGTAACCGTTTAACCTCGTCGGAGGTGGGATTCTGTCTGTGAACATCGTCGTGTTTTTCGTTGCGCTGGCACAGTTTTTAGACCCAGTTTTCAAGGCGTACTACTGGGTGGGGGTCGGGACGACGGTGTTGATCGCGTCGATCCTCCTGGTGCGTTGCGCATGGCGCATCGAGGCGTTGTTCCGGCGGTTGGTCGCCATCCGGGCGCGAGCGGCAGGGGAGTAATGGAAGCGGCATACACCATAAAGGACTTAGCGATCATCGGTGGGCTCATCGCGCTCATCGGCGGCGGCATTTTCTCTGGGTGGAATTACGTTCTCCACTCGAAAATCCGATCCATCGACAAGCTCTGGAAGGAAAAGGACTCGCTCGACGACAAGATCGACCTCATCAAGGACGCGCTTCACGCCCGCCTTGATCGGGTTGAGAAGGAATTGAACAAGCAGATCACCGACATGCGCGTGGAGATGGCCCGGGACTACGCGACGAAGCGGCACGTGGCCGAGCAGGTCGCCAAGCTCGAAGCGCACATGGAGAAATTGGAAGGAAAGATAGACCAAATTTTGGCAAGACTGCCCGGCAAGGGCTAACCGGAGGAGAACCCATGGGACTCGCAAGAGTAGAAGAAAAGGTATTCGTCATCAAGAAGGAGACGGTGCGCGGCACGGCCGAAGCGGTAGCGACGGGCGGTCGTTCGCTGGCCGTCCTGCCGGCGTCCGAGATCAACCTCAACCCGAACCTACTGCAGAACGAGAAGATTTTCGGGGACTCCCAGGAGCGCACGGCGGCAGCCGGGCCCCAGGAAGTAACCGGCACGCTCGAGATGGAGCCGGGCGCGGACAAGATCGGCGAGCTCCTTCTCTCGCTCCTGGGCCAGGTGGTCACCGACCAACCGGACGCCGGCGGGGCGCCCCTAGTCTTCCGGCACCGATTCACGCCGGGCGGCGCCGCACAGCACCCGCTCTACACGATGTTCGTGGATCGAGGCGCCCACCAGAAGAAGTATGGCGGGTTGGGGGTGGGTCAGATCACGCTCAACTATCCCGTCGACAATCGGGTGGCCGCGTCCGTCGACGTGATGGCCAAAACCGAGGCGGCCGGGGCCGTCCTGACGCCCGACTTCTCGACCGACCTCGAGGACTTGGTGTTCTCCGACGTGAGCATCGACATCGCCGGAACCACGTCGGCGAAGGTCCGGCAGATGAGCGTGGCGATCAACCACAACACGACGCTGAAGCGCGTCCTCCAGACGTCCAGGGATCCGGTCGACGTGGTCGCGGGGCGCCTCGAAGTAACGGGCTCGATGCAATTGTATTTCGAGGACGACGTGGAGCGCGACAAGTTCCAAGCGGGCACCGTGACCGACTTCATCATCCTGGTGCAGGGGCAGACGCTCCAAGCGGCGGAAAAGGCCACGCTCACCCTGGACCTCCCGCGCGCCAAGTACGACGCGGCGCCGGTCGGCGAGGTGGACGGCATCCAAGTCCTCGAAATGACGTTCCGGGCGTTCTTCGACGCCACGGCGGGCTATCAGATCCGCGCGACCCTCATCAACAAAGTGGCCAACTACTGATGCCCAAGGCAAGCGCAGTAGCCGATCTGCGGCGCCACCTTGGCCGGACGGAGATGATTACCGTCAAGGATTCGGACGGTTCGGAATGGCGCTTCGAGGTCAAGCCAGTATGGCCCATGGCCTGGGACCCGACGAACGAGTGGTATACCAAGCTCATCTCCACCGATCCGAATGCGTTCCAGGACAAAATGGCCGAGGTCGTCGCCGCCCCGCCTCTCGCGGTCTTTAGAGACGTCCTCGTCAGGGGCGTTCACAGCCCCAAGGTCCTCGAGCGGGACGGGAAGGCGGAGGATGCGATCTGGGTAGAGGATCTGATGCGCAGGGACTTGCTCGCCCGGGACCTCTACGCGCATATCGCTCAACTCTCCTTACGCGGCGTCGTGAAGGTGGAGAAGAAACCGCATGGCGACAGCCCTCGATCTTCTAGTTAGAGCCGATGACCAGGCCTCTCGACAGCTTGGACGCGTAACCGAGAACCTGAAAAAGGCCGGCCGTGCCGGGGAACAGCACGGCCGTTCCATCGCCAAGGGCTCTCGCGTTGCAGACAAAGCCCTCAAGAAAACCTCAGCCTCTGCGAAGAAGGCGGCGAATTCGGCCTCTGCTCTCAGTGGAGCGGCTGCGAGCCTAAAGGCCAGCCTCCTAGGACTGCTCGGGGCTGCCGCTATCCTCGGCTTCCTGCGTGGCGTGGGGGCTGAGTTCCTACAGAGTGAGCGAGCCATCGTCCGGCTCAACAATTCGCTCAAACTTACCGGCGAATTCACCCCGTTGCTCTCGAAGAAAATCCAGGATTTGACGCGTAGCCTGGAATTGCAGACGGGCGTTTCCAGCGATACTCTACTGAATCTGTTCGCACTGGCTCGTGGTTTCGCTAATAGCGCCGATCAGGCTGAGGAGTTATTAAAGGCTTCTCTCGATTTCTCTGTCGGAGCCGACATTCAGGTGACGGAGTCAGTGCGCAGACTCGGAAGAGCCCTTAAAGGCCAAGCCGCGGACGCCGCCAACTTCGAGGATAAAATTCGCGATCTCACGAAGGCGGAACTGGCGAATGGGGGGGCCACAAGGCTGATCCAGGCCAGGTTCAAAGGGGCTGCGGCCGAGTTGGGGAAGACGCTACGTGGCACGATTGAGCTAAGCCAGAAATTCGGTGATCTAAAAGTAGTTATCGGCGAGGAGTTGACCCCTTCTTTCGATTTCTGGGTGGAGTCTATTACCCGAGGGGTCGATGCGCTCAACAAACTCGCCGGCGTGTCGAAGTCCAACATATCTATCGACGAACAGACCCTCGTACTCTTAAATAAGAGGTTGGATGCAATCCGAAAAGAAGTCAGTACGGGTGCGCTGGCGACGGCAAATGACCTCAAGCGCTCCGAGGCGCTGACCAAGGAGGAAGTAAGGTTAAGGGCTCTCATACGAGCGACGGAAGATAGGATTCAAGCGACAAAGGCGGAGTCTGATGCCGCAGAAGATGCTGCTAATAAGGCGAAAAATGCAACCACGGAGCGAACTGTTGAGGAGAAGAAAGGACTTCAGTCCCTATTCGACCTATTCGAGACTCTCCGCGCGGAGCGATTAGCGGCGGAGGGGGAGGACTCGGAAGCCGCAAGGGAGCGCATCCGCCTTGACCTGGAGGCTCGGATTACCGCCATCAACCAGGCATTTGAGGTTGCTGGGTCGAAGGACACGGCCCTCAGAGATATTACCATAGCCAATGCGGAATCCATAGCTACGGCGCAGGGGGCGGCGCTGGAGCTACAACAATTCCAGTTGTCTACGCTCGGGGTGGTCAGTAAGGGAGTGACGGATCAAATTTCGAGCAATTTTTCTTCGGCATTCGCGGACGCCATCGTCGACGGAAAGTCTCTTGAGGAAGGACTCAAGGGCGTGTTTGATTCTATCCTGAAAACGGCCATCCAGACGTTCATCCAGATTCGGCTCCAGTCGGCTTTCTTGGCGGCTTTCACTCCTGGAGGAGCAGGGTTCTTTGGGGGCCTGCTCGGATTCCAGCACGGAACGCAACGGGTTCCTGGCCCTGTCGGCGCCCCGGTGCCTGCGATTCTGCATGGTGGGGAAACGGTCACGACGGCGGGAGGCGCGGCCATTGCTCCTGCTGGGGGTGGAGGTGGAGGGCCGCTCATCGGGGTCCTTAATATCCAAGTGGCCGACCTTGGGCCGAGCGAGCGCCGCAAGGTCATTGAAGCTCTGACGGAGGAGATCCGCGCCGCGACCGACTCCGGCCGGGTATTCGCAAGCGAGGCAAGTTTGGCGTCAGGTAGAAACGAAGGCAGGAGTACCTAATGGGCGCAGAACCCAAATTCTTCAACAAAAACTTCATCGACCCCGTCGCTGTCCTGGCGGCGTCCACAGGCGCGGCCGTGGTGGATCGCGTCCGGGATCGGGACAACGAACTCCAATGGGTGAGCGTCGGGTCCAACGACGCGACCGTGGAAACGATCCAGGCCGACTTCAAGAGCGGCGGCCTCGACTTCCTCCGGACCTTCGACTTTCTCGCCGTGCTGAACCACAACATGAAGGACTTCAAATTCCAGCACGACATCGGCGCGGGGTTCGTCGACACCCCCGGCGCCGCGACCACGACCGAGACGGCTACGTTCACCCTGTTCCCGATCTCCGCCATCGCCAGCGCCAAGAGCATCAAGCTCGTCATGAACACGACGCAGATCGCCAACCAGGAGAAGAAGGTCGGCGAAATCCTTGTCCTCAAACGGCTCTTGGAGTTCCCGGCCGACGAGGCGTTTGCCGGCTACGACTTCGACTTTCGGCCGGTGGCCAAGGTCACGCCGATGCTCGACGACGGCCGGATCGTAAACCAACTGCGCTGGGCCGGGAACCGCGTCGAGAGGTACGTTGCCAGTATGGCTTTCGAGTTGCTACCAAAGACAGTTTATGACTCGCTCCGCACCGTCGTTAAAAACGGCCGGTTCGTAATCCAGCCGGAACCAGACGAGCGCCCGGACGAATTCTTCTTCGTAACCGCCGTCGAGGGTGGGTTCCCCGCGCGGTACTCGGGGCGGTCGACGAAGGCTCCCGGCTACACCCTGAACCTCTCCGTTAGGGAGGTGTAGTGGCCCTAGCCATCGCCCAAGACGTAGCCGAGGCAATCGCCAAGAAGGTCAAGCCCTCACGGCGGTTGGTGAAGTTCCGCCGGCGGGGGTTCGATGAGGATTTGCAGGACTTCGTCCTCGAGCCGGTCGCCACCCAACTCCTACGGGCGGACGTCAGGAGCATTTCTAGTACGCGCGAGGCGGTGGATCGCAAGGGCATCAACATTTTCGAGTCGTCCAATATCACCATCGAACTGAACAACAAGGACAACAGGTGGAACCCGGTCAACTCGTCCGGGATATTCGGCCCGCCCACCCCGAACGGTTCGTTCTTCGAGCCGCAGTTAATGGAGTTCATCGTCGAACTCATCTATACTCTCGAGGACGGAACCGAGTCGGCGCCGATCCCCGTGTTCACCGGCCGCGCGGTCGACTTCGACATGCGCCCCCAAGACGACACGGTGTCGATCACGGTGGAGAGCCGGGCGATCTTGGCCAAACGTTCCGACGCGGAGAACGTGTCGACCCCTTTCACGAACGAGGCCGCGCTGGCGACGGGCGATCCGAAGGTTTTTGAAACCGCCGTGAGCGGCGTCGCGCGGACCGGCGTCAAGGTGCTGGCCGTCAGGGTCAACGGCCTCCCCAAGAAACTGGGGTCCGAGGTGGTCCTGTCGCAAGAGAACGACCCCGACCTGCCCGCCAAACTATCGTTCCGCGACGACCTGGGCGGCGGGCCGGACGTGCGCGTCGACTTCATAGAGTGGTTCAAGAACCAAACCATCGACGTACTGTTCGGGTTGTTGGCCGACGAGGCGGATATCCCTGCGCTGGATCGCGCCATCGACGAGGTACTGTTCCCGAATTTCCTGGTCCTGACCAAGACGTTCACGACGCAGGAGGACTTCGACGCGGGCACGCTGGTCAACATCGACACCGTCACGACCCCCGACCAGTTCACTATCGGCCCGTTCCTGGTCGACGATTTTTCCGACAACGACTTCACGACCAACCCCACTTGGACAGCGTTGAACTTCGGCGGAACCATCTCGGCCGCGAGCGGCGCCCTGGTACTGTCGAACACGCCCGCCGACGGCCTCGGATTTCCCTTAATTTCCTTGCCGTTTACCAAGTCGGTGGGCGCGTGGCGGGCCAACATTTCCTGTTCGCGCTTCGGCCAGTGGTTCTACTTCGCCACTTCCAATTCCCAGGACGGCTTCGGCAACCCGACCGGCAGCGGATACTTCCTCAACCTCAACGGGGCCACCGGCACCGTCGAGTTCAACCGTCTGGACGGCGGAGCGACCACGGTTCTGTTCTCTGTCGGGGGGATCGCCGTCAGCGGAACCCGGTCATATCGGATCACACGCGATGGGTCAGGGAACTTCGAGTTGTTCATCGACGGGGTGTCCAAGGGCACCGTAACGGACGCGACGCACACGACCAACGCCTTCGTAATGGTCCGCGAGGACTCGAACATCGCCTCCAACGCTATCACTTTCGACGACTTCGAGTTCACCGATCCGGTGCCGGGCGTGTGGACGAGCGCGGTGTTCGACAGCAAGACGGGTTTCCGCGAGTGGTTGAAACTGAACGTCACATCCACGATCCCCGGCGGCACCTCGATCGTGGTGGAAACGGCGGTGGCCGACGAGAGCTTCCCTGGGAGTGGTGTGCCCGGAGCGTTCGACGCGTTCGTGGCCATCGACGCGCAGAGCAATATCCAGTCGGCCAACAAACGATTCATCCAGGTGCGGATCACGTTGAACCGCGGCGACCCGTTCCAGTTCATAACCCCAATCATTTTCGACGCCGCGCTGACGTTCGTCGGCGTGACTCTCGAGATTGCCTTGGCCAATTTCTCGGACTTCACCGTGTTCGAGGCGATGACCGAACTGGCCAAGAACTCCAACTTCGAGTGGGGATTCACACGCGCCGGCGTGCTGTTCTTCCGGGCCAGAACGGCGTCCACCGTTTCCGTCCTGACCATTGACCTGCCCTCCCTCAAATCGTTCACCCGTATATCGGACGGGGTAGAGCGGGTCAGGAACTCCGTACGCGCGAAGTTCGGGACCCATGAATCCACCGTCGACCCGATCTCGGAAGGCGAAGGCAAGCCGAACTCGTTTGACCGCAACGGGCGCCGATTCCTGTCCTTGTCGTCCACCCAACTGCTACTCGACCTCGACGCCGACGTGGCCACCGGCCTGGCCCGATCCTACTTCGTCGAGTTCAAGGAGCGCCGCCGATTGTTCGAGTTGGATGTTTCCCTCAAGCCCCAACTGGAATTAGGGGATACCGTGGAGTTTCGAGTCAGGGACGCGATACCGAACCTGGCATGGCATGTGGGCGATACGTCCAAGGCCATCGGCGACAAGGACATCCACCTTTACGGCGAAGTCCAGCAGGCCGCGTTCAAGGTCAAAGCACGTATACTCTCTTTACGGAACGACACCGGAGGCATGAACACTGGCCTGGTGGCAGAGGAGGTTTTGAATGGGGCTTAACGGACTACCCAAAGTTTTCATCGACGATCCAGCGGAGCTACCATCCGCCGCGAAATGGAACGGGAATTTCGACTTCCTGAATTTCGTCCACGACAACCTCATGGTGAACGGGGACTTCGAGGACTTCCCGGGGGCCGTGCCGCAAAGCTGGATCCTCAGCGGGACGGGCGCCACGTCCACGCCCGACGCCGACTCCAAGCGCGGCACGAACGCGGCCAAGATCACCTTCGGATCGACGACGGCCGTGTTGAAACAATCGGCGACCGAGTTCAAATTCTTCCAAGGGCGCAAGGTCAAGGCGTGGGTTTTCGTGAAAACGTCCTTCGGGAACCAGGCCAGAATCAGAATCTCCGACGGCCTCGGGTCCTCTCAGTCGGCCTTTCACACCGGCGGCGGGGCCTACGAACTCCTCGAGGTGATACACACCATGGCCGGCGGCGCCACTGAGCTCACGCTAGAGTTGGAGGTGGCGACGACGGGCTCGGCGTTGTTCGACGCGGCCATGCTCGTGGACTTCGACGAGGCGCGCGGGTTCATCCCCAACGCCAGCGACGTGGCGTCGCTGACGATCGCCGCGGTCCCCTCTGGCATCTCTCTACCGTTCAACGGGCCTCCCGGGTCCATTCCCTCCGGCTACCTCGAGGAAAACGGCCAAGCGGTGAGTCGGGTCACGTTCTCCGTACTGTTCGGGATCGTCGGGACGGCTCACGGGGAGGGGGATGGCTCGACGACCTTCAACGTCCCCGACAAGAGGGGCAAGGTTCCCCGAGGCATGCTCAACGGGGTCACGGACACGACGATCAGCGCCGTGGACACGGTCCTGGACCAAGTCACGGCGACAGGGCACGGGCTTCTGACCGGCCACCCAGTGAAGGTGGTTTCTACCGGAGCGATTCCGGGTGGGCTGGACCCGAAGGTTCCTTCTCCGGGCGGCACCTCCGCAAAGGCGAAGATGTACGTGATCCGCGTCGATGCAGACACCTTGGCTTTCGCGGCCACGCGGACTCTTGCCTTCGCTGGAACTCGCATCGTCATCACGTCGGTGGGTTCCGGGGTCATCACGCTACAGCAGTTCTTAGACCCGGACGTGGCCTCGCGGGAGGCACCGGGCGTTGCGGGGAACACGGGGGACGCCGTGGGCTCGGTCCAAGAAGACGAGTTCTTCAACCACCAGCACGGAGAAGTCCAGCCGGTCGGCGGTGCGGCGGCGGCTGGCGGCGGGCCCGGCGTGCCGAACGCCACTCTCACGTCGCTTGAGGGCGGAAACGAAACCCGTATGCGTAACGATTACGTTCTCTGGATCATCAAGACGTAGGGGAGGGCTTATGGCCGACATGGTGAAAAATTGCGCCCGGAAAGCGTTCAAGGAAACGGTGTTGCCTGCTGAGAAGCTACGCATCCAAGTCCTGAACGCGGACGGGACCGAGAAGAAACTTGTGTATGAGGCGTCGTCGCCTTCCGGCGAAACGGCCACGGTCGACCTCGGCTTCCTCATCGACTTCGCCTAATGTTCGGGCTACTGTTCGGGAAACCCGCACTCGTCCCGGTCATGCGGCCCGGCGTGGTCCTGCTGCCGAGCCGGAACCGGACGCGCCACAAGGGGCGCAGGAAGATCGACCTAGTGGTGCTCCACTCCACGGGGCCTGGCGGGCTGCCCTCAGGCGTGGACTGGCTCCGAAAGGCGGACCGGCCGAACCGGACCTCAGCCCATTACGTGGTGGGGAAGGGCGGGGAGGTGGTCCAACTGGTGCCCGAGAAGGACGCCGCTTGGCACGCAGTCGGGCGCTGGCGGGGCCGCGGCGCGATCAATTTGAGGTCCATCGGCGTGGAGCTGGTAAATGACAACGATGGGGTGGACCCATTCCCTAAGGAGCAGTTGGAATCAGCCCTGTGGCTCTGCGCAAGGACATGCAAAGAGTGGGGGCTGAACCCGCTTGACGTGATCGGCCACTTCAACGTCGATCCGAAGCGGAAGGTGGACCCGGCCGGGTTCCCCTGGCTGGAGTTCCGCACGGCGCTTGAGCCACACGTGTGAGCATGGACCTATGGAAACGGATCTTCGGAATCGCGGCGGAGAAGGGGTTCATGGTCCGGTTGAAGCGCAAGTTCGGGGGGCCGCCGCCTCCAGACGACAAGAAAATCGAAAGACGGAAAAGGAGGAAGGCTGAGATGAAGAAAAAGTATCCGTTCCTGGCGTTCGCACTGGTGTCGTTTATGGCCGGGCAGGCGACGGCCGGGGTGTTCAACTCCGACAAGGTGTTCGACTACCTCAAAGCGAAGTCCAACGAGGCGTACCACGGCCCGCAGATCACCTTCAACGGCCTGAAGGGCTACGGGGTGGCGTTGCCGATTTACACGATCCACAACGGCAAGCCGAAGGGGCATAAGGATCGCATCGAGTATGCCTACCCGAGCATCGGCTATGGCCGACTCGAGGGCGGCAAGGATCGGTTGCAGACCACCCTCCTTATCGACCTCATCGGCCTGTCGAACCGTATGTGGAAGCGGGCGCTGGCCGGCCGCGTGGACGTGACCAAACTGCCGCCGGTGAAGTTCGGGCCCTGGATTCAGTACAAGGATTTGAACCGGCTCGGCGAGCCATGGGTGATCGGCGACCGGACCGGCCTCATGGCGGTGTATAAGTTCGGGTCGAAGCCGAAGGAATAACCGGGAGGACGGTATGGGTTTTTTATTCGGCAAAGTGAACGTGGACGACAAGGACCTACACGCCATCGGAGTGATGGTGGAGGAGAGTTGTTCGGCTATCAAGGCCCTGGCGGCAGCCGGGCACGCCATCGCCAAGGCGATAGAGGCCGTGGCCGACGCGTTCAGCCGGAAGAAGGTGCGGGCCCTATGGGGCCTGCTGAAAGTCGATTGAGGAGGCGTCATGGAGAAGATCAAGGCCAAACTCGAGGAGACGTTCCTATCGCGGAAGTTTTGGGGGACGGTGGCGATCATCGTCATGGTGGTGGTGGAGGACTACGGGGGCGTAACGCCCGGAGCCGCCCTGAAAATCCAGGGCGCCCTCGGGCTATACATCGCTGGCCAGGCCGTTGCGGATCACGGCAAGGAGAAAGCGAAGATCGAGGCGGCGAACGGGAAGCCGGCCGAATAGGCACCGTGGATCGGCCCCGGAAGCCGAAGCGGCGCCTAAGGCGCGCGGTCGCATACGTTTGGAACCTGTGCCGGTACGGGCGCAACGCGCCCAACCCGCGCATGATACCGGAGGAACGGCTGTCTTTGGAACCGGCGGAGTCAATGAACGTACCGCACTCGAACGATCACAAGAAGGGTACCTGGAAGGGACTCAAACTGGCGGCTGGCGGGCGATCCGCCTCCTTCACGTGCCCCGCGTGCGGGCTGACCGGCGCCCTGACACACCATGAGATCCGCGAGGACGGCGTCGTGTTGCCGAGCGTCGTGTGCCCGGGCACTTGCACGTTCCACGAACACTTGAAACTGGAGGACTGGAGTCCGAACCCGGCTTAACTACGTCGCGCGAAAACCTCCCGCGCGGCTACGTCTCGGAGGTCCCGGTGATTCCGGCACCGGGGCCTCCCCTATTTTTGGCGCCAACTGTTCAGCGCCGCCAACCGCCCCCCGTCCGAGTATAACCCCCGAAATAGCCCCTTCCCAGTAGACGGCAGACCACACTCCTGGCGCTGTTCCTGGCCCGGGAGGCGCTTCCTGCGTATGGGACCTATGGCCCATGGCCAGATGGGTCCTTTTTCCTGGGTCTTTAGGTCCTTTTCCTATTGACGCCCGTCATGACGGCCGTTACACTATCTATGGGTAGAACGTATATAGGGGGGGCGATGAAAACACGGGAGGGCAAAGAAAAAACCGAGCCGAAGTTTCGGCTCTACGAGTGCGCCCACGGACGCCGTTGGTCCGTGAAGTGGGACAAGACCGAATACGACGGACAGCCCTGCAATTTCTCCGGCTGTCGTCCTGGGCACAAAGTGCGCCTTGTCCGCTTGGCGGACGACGTGCCGAAAGACTGGTTCCGTGGGTGGAAGGACGGTATTTCGCCGACGCACGCAAAACTCTGCCGTGGAGGGTGCGGCGATCACAAGTTTTGTGAGCAGGTCTACCGCACCTACGTCAATATGATGGGGTTTAGGAAGGCCGAAGGCCGGGAGGGTCGTTAGATGAAAACCGTCCTGAAACTGATCGAGAACCACGGCGGACTGGAGTCGTTGAAGTCGACGCCCATCCGCATCGAGAACAAGCCCTATATGCGGCTCGTGATCGAGCATATAGGGGAGGGGCCCAACGGGCGCCCCATGATCTCCGTCGCTCACTACTTCGAGCAGAACGGGGACCTCATGGCCGATCCCGATATGGCGTTCGAGGTGGCGCGGGTGCCGAAAATCCGCAAGCGCGGCGGCGTTCCCCGGGCGGTTGAGGAGGACACGATGTTCCCCGTCTACTTCCAACAGGACTCACTCGGCGTGTTCCGCCGCGCCATGTGGAAGGACGAGAAGCGGGGCGTCCTGGTGGACGTGCGCGAGAAGCGGGACCAAGAGTCCTTCGCGCGCATGTGGGATCGGAACCTGAAGGCGCAGGGGTTCCTGAAGGCGGCCGACAAGGCCAAGGAGGCGTCATGAAGCATACTCCAGGGCCGTGGAAAGTCGTAGGGAAGGTATATGTCGATGGCCCAACAGGTCGGACAGTAGGTCGGGCATCGTTAACCAAAGGATCAAGCGTAAAGGCGGACTGTGAAAATGAAGCGTTGGCCCAAGCCAACGCTCGCCTCATCGCCGCCGCCCCTGATCTATTTGAGGCGGCAAAATCTGTCGTCGGCCTCGCTTCGGTTTACGAGCGAGATACAGGAAAGCCGATAACTAAAAGACTCCAATTAGCAATTAGAAAGGCCGAGGGCGGGGAGGTGGCGTCATGAAGCATACGAAAACACCGTGGGAAGTCGAGGGCGGTAGCGTGTGGGCCAAGAAATCAATCGACCCGTCCAAGCGCGGCAAGGAGGAAAAAATCCGCATACTCGCCGGGGATCGGCGGAAGGCGTTTTTCGCCCCGCTACTCCCGGAGGAGATGGAAGCGAACATCGCGCGGGCGGTCGAGTGCGTCAACGCGTTGGAGGGAGTCGGCGATCCGTCGAAGGCGGCGAGCGCCCTCGGCCTTGTTGCCCTGCATCTATCCGAGGGGCGGGCCATCGAGCCGGGTTCCCTCGTTGCGAAAGCCGTCAAGGAGGGCGTCGTGGGGACCAAAGAGGTCCAACCGTGCGCGTTCTGCGACGACTTCGTTCACGAAGGCGAACCGTGCGAGAATGAGTTGTGCCCGACGAACTCGGGCGCCAGGAGGAAGTCATGAGATACCGTATTCCTATATACCGGGTGGCCCTGGTCAAGGAGCGCACCCTGCGGGCGTCGGACGCGAACGCCGACGGCCCGGCGGCGGTGGCGCGCATCGTGCGGCGCCACATCGGGGCGACGGATCGAGAGCACTTCGTCGTGCTGTTCCTGAACGCCGCCCATGACGTGGTGGGGGTCAACACCGTCAGCATCGGCACCCTCACGGCGTCACTGGTCCATCCGCGCGAGGTGTTCAAGGGCGCGATCCTGGCCAACGCCGCGGCCGTGGTCGTCGCGCACAACCACCCCTCTGGCGATCCGAGCCCGTCGCGCGAGGATAAATTGACCACGCGTCGGCTAGTCGACGCCGGCAAACTCCTCGGAATCCCCCTACTCGACCACGTCGTCCTCGGGGACGGCAACCGGCACCATTCCTTCCGGGAGGTTGGCGCCCTATGAGGTGCCACCATTGCGGCGGGCCGAAGACGGTTCTCCGGCGCCAGGACCCCTTATGCGCCCGGTGTCGCGCGACGTTCCGGTTCCTCCAACTGGCGTCGCTCGAGTTTCGCTACGCGACGCCGAGCGAAGCGGCGCCGGGCATGGCCGGGCCCCTAAATAGGAGTGGGGCATGAACCTCCGCGACGCCGAGCGGAAGGCCCGCGCCGCTATGGCCGAGCATGGCCTGACGGCGCGGGGGTGGCGGTTCGGGTGGGACAACGCCATGGGGCGATTCGGCCGGGTGCGGTATCGGGACAAGCTGTTGACCCTCAGCCGCCCCCTCGTCCGGTTGAACCCCGAGGAACAGGTCATGGACACCGTCCTCCATGAAGCGGCCCACGTCCTGGCGCCCCGGGGCGCGGGCCACGGGTGGCAATGGAAGGAGATCGCGCGGCGGATCGGTGCGCGCCCTGTGCGGTTGGCGGACCCGGACGCGTCCCTCCTGCCGCCCAAGAAGTTCATCGGGCAATGCCCGCTATGCCCCTACACATTCAAGAGCCATCGGCGGATCAAGATTTGGCATCGAAGGTGCAAGTTGAAAATACCGGAAGGGGCGGATCCTTCCAAATATCTGGTCCGGTGGACCCGGAACAAGGAGGCAGTAATGACGAACCCGAAAACGAAGGACGCGAAAAAGCCGGAAACGAAGGCGGCACCGAAGCCGAAGCCGGAACCGCAACCGAAGAAGGGCTATCTATTCGCCAAGAGTGTGAAGCAGGGCGAATACTACATGCCCTCAAAGGGGACGCTGACCCGACTCCGCGCCGGGGCCGTTGCGAAGTCCGGCCGGGTCGAGCTCAAGACGTGGGTCAAGGGGTACGGGTGGAGGCCGTTCCAGGTCGACCCCTTCCATCTGCTGCGGCACTTGTCGAAACTCGAAAAGGCGAAGTACGAGAAGTTGGACAAGGAGCAGGCCCAGTCCAAGATCGGCGGCAAGTCGAACGGCGACGGAGCGCCGCGGAAGGGTTCGATCCGCGCGTTCATCAACGCGAAGTTGAAGGAGGGGGAGTTCACGGTGAAGCAAATCGGCCAGGCGTTGGCGAAGGCGCACCCCGACACCAAGAGCGCCGGGCGGAACCCGTCCTCCTACGTGTCCAAGCGCCTCTACACGCTCGGCAAGGACGGCGTGAAGATCACGCGGATGGGGAGGGGCGAGGACGCGAAGGTCAAAGCGGCGCTGTGAAGCGGCGGCGCGCGCATATCACCGAAGTCGGCGACCGAGTGCCAGCCGTGTTTCGGAACGGGCCGGGAGTACTGGCCGGGGTGCCGCCCTTCATGGGCGGAGCCCGGCAATAAGGAGCGTTGACGCGCGTCATGACGTGCGTTATAATTGGGGTATATTCTAGGAGGGCACATGATGGAAAAAGCGACGCACACGCCAGGACCCTGGCGCCCCGGTAAAGATGGTCAAAGCATCGTCTGCGACACGCCAATAAGTAGCCGCGTCATTGGCACCGACCACATCGAGCACTATGGCGGGCATGTCGTCGCGGAAACCGTCACTCCGAACAATCAGGACAGGATCATAGCCTGCGTCAACGCCTGCGAAGGAATCAACCCGGGGGCGGTAAAGGACCTGCTGGTGGCGGCGAAGATCTGCGGATGCTTCAAGGTGCGCCACGGCGAAAGATTGGACCCGACCCCATGCGGCGAGTGTGTCATGTGCAGGGCGATCAAGGCGACCGAGGAGGGAGTATGAAGCAAGCGCATTATGTCAAGGACTTGGATGGTTTCAAAGGTGAAGCCAAGTTGTTCAGGATGGACCCGCCGCTGGAGGGCCACAAATTCGTCGTTGCCTCCGCTGTGATTGCCTTATTTTCTGGTCCCGAAACATACCTGTTCCCTGCTGACGCCGATGGGAAGGTCACGGACTGGATCGAACTCGAGGGGTCGGCTAGTGGCACTCAGGACCATGAAGAGGCGATCCGAAATGCGGGCTATAAAATCGCCAAGTCCGAGAAAGCGAAGTGATCTGGCTCCCGAGCCCGTTCCTGGGAGGGCCCCGCAAGCTACGGATTAGGCACAAGCCGCGAGAGACGACCCTTCAGGAGATCACCAATGGCCGCATCTGGACCCACCCGGGCGTGGTGCTACGGGAACAGGACCGAATCCCAAATAGGAGGACATGATGGGTTGCCAAACGAAAATCAAGAAACGGGCCGCGAGTGCGGTCTTCGACGTGTATATGATGGCACCGGTCACGATCCGAGTGCGGGCTAAGGGCCCGGAGTCGGCGAAAAAACTGGCGCTGAAGAAGGTCGACGCCAGGACCATCGAACTGCGGGACATCGCCGACGCGCCGCCGGAGCCAGGGCACTTCGGCATGTTTTTTGACCAAGGGGCCGGATGGAAGGAAGCCGAGGAGTCGCCCCAAGAGATCGACGAGAGTTGATAGGAGGCGGATCATGAGCGAGAAAAAATACTTCCTGCGATACGACATCGAGGCCCATCCGAAGGGGATCTCGAAGAAGGCGGCGAAGGGCGACGGCGCCGGGTGGGCGGACGCGTTGTTCTTGGCGTCAATCATCTATCCGCCGGACGGTTCCTTGTCGATGCTGTTTATGTCGAAGGACGGCCGGACGGGGAAGGAACTCGACGACAACGAGTGGTTCAAGGTGTGGGCCCTATTGGCCGCGCGGTTGGCGCAGTCGAAGACGCTCGGGCCCGGCAAGCGCGGGCTCTGTGCCGATGTTCATGAGATGATGTGCGAGATGGTCAAGGAGCGGAAGCATGTGCCCTCGAGCGACCACTAAGCGCGGGCCGCGCGTCGGCGAGGTGAACATGGCCCGGATCAGGTCCGGGCCGTGCCCGAACGGACACACGTTCTGCTTCCTGCCGCGGTGTTGGCTACGCGGCAAGAAGCGAAGGCGTTTCCGACGAAAAGGGGAAGTCTACCGGATAGACACCCGATGGGGAACGGTGGATGCCATGCTCATGCAGGATGTCCCCATTTTTTATGGGCCCGAACATAGGTGCAAGAAACGATGCGGCTGGGGCGGCTGGTGCTGGCACAAAAAGAAGTACCCGCACGGTTCCCGCGAGATATCGTTCACGGTGAAGATCATCGAAGGGGAGTTGGGTTGGATGTCGAATGAGAACAGGTTGTTCGCGGCCCGTCGAGTCAAAGGCACGTTGACCCGGTTGCGGCTGGGTACTATGACGTTCCTGCGGAGGAAACGATGAAAACGTACCGTGCGAATCGGAAAAAAACAGGCAACCTCGTCTTCGTCGGGGCGACGACCTTATCGCCGAAGCGGTCGCAGGCGGTGTTCAATCACTCGCCCGACGGGTTTTCCTGGGGGTTCGGCGGGAGCGAGCCGTCCCAGTTGGCCCTTGCGATCCTATTGGACTTGGGCGTCGAGGACGACATGGCCGTGCGGTTCCACCAGGATTTCAAGTGGGAGTTCGTGGCCAACGCGCCCGAAGATGGGTTCACGATCAAAGAGGAGGAGGTCCGACGGTGGCTCGAGCCGCGCATAAAGGACGCAAGCGGCGCCCCCCGAACCTAGCGGAACAGGAGGCGGCGCACCGTTCGCGGTGTCGCGCCTTCCTCCGCCGGGGCAGGGTGTCGGATTGCGGGCATTGCCGCTACTACGAGGCGGCGCTGGCGCACGTCGCCCGGGCCCGGCTGCGGGGTCCTGGCGGCGTTCCGCGCCAGGTGGAACTCGGGCTCCGACGGAGGAAGTTCGATCCGGCGTTCGGTCGGCGGCGGGCATTGGAGTACGCGCGGTGGGTTGGAGTACTATATTTCGAGGGAATGTCCTTTCACGACGCCCTCGCACAAGTCCGCGCGACGATGGAAAAAGAACAGGAGGCGTTGATATGGCCAAGAAGGAAACGACCAAAAAGAAACCGACCCTTGCGGAGTGGGTCGGGCAGTACCCGAGCCAGGCGGATGCGGCACTAAAAGTCGGGGTCCCGAAGGAAACGCTGAACCGTTGGCTCAACCATGGCATGACCCCGAACGGGTTGTCCTTGAAGCGGCTCGAACAACTCGGGATCGACGTGTCCGAGTTCAACGCTTGATCTGCTAGACCGGTCTTGGTATCATAATGCTCGATGGTCCGCGCGCATATCGGTGTAGTGGATTTCGTAGTAAAGCTCCGTGGAGCGGCGACGCTCCCGGGGTTTTTTCCTTACGGACTCTGACGCACCCCGTCGGGGTGGATCGCGCGGACTTGTCCCACGGGGTGCGTCTTTACGTGGGGGGTCCGATGAAGGAATTTTTAATAGCACGTAGCCTTAAATCCGCAAAAAGTCGAAGTGCCGGGGTGTTCGAGGACCCCGACGCCGTATTCCCTTCCCCGCTTGTTCGCGTCCTCGCCCTACTCGTCCTATCCATTTCCTTGATCCTCAACGTCGTGTTCCTGTTCGCCAACACGGAACTGTGGATCGACAACGTCGACATGCGCGCGGGGATCGAACTCATGCGCCACGATCTGGAACAAAAAAAACCAAACCCACAAGGAGAACTACCATGACGACCAAGACGAAGAAAAAGCCGGTGAAGAAGGACCCCACACCGGCACCGGCAGCCGACGCGCCGCCGAAACCACCGACGGAGAAAGAGGTCGAAGAACGAACGAAGGCCATGCTCCCGACCAAGAGCCTGGGAGGTTTCGTTCCCAAGACGTTCCCCGAGTTGAAGGAAATGGCGCAAGTCCTGGCCAACAGCGACCTCGTCCCGAAAGGCCTAAAGGGCAAACCCGCCGACGTAATGATCTGCATTATGCACGGGCTCGAGGTCGGGGTGACACCGGCCCAAGCGATGAGCAACATCATGGTCGTCAACGGTCGGCCCTCGATCTGGGGGGACCTCGCTCTGGGACTCGTGCGGCGGAGCCAGCTCCTGGTCGATTTCAAGGAGGACCCGCCGGACAAGGCCCTTAAGCAGGGGTTCGGCAAGTGCCACGCCAAGCGCGTTAACGGCGAGGAAGCCGAGTACACCTTCTCGATCGGCGATGCGACCCGCGCCAAGCTAATCAACAAGCCCGGGCCGTGGCAGGAATATCGGGGCCGCATGCTCCAGGTACGTGCCCGTAGCTGGATCCTGCGCGACCTTTTCGGCGACGTGTTGAAGGGGTTAGCCATCGTCGAGGAACAGCGCGACGTTCCGATGAAGGACGCGACCACCTCCGCGCCCATGCCGAAACGGGCCAGTGACAAGGTCCGCAAGAACGCGATGCCCGGCCAAACCGCCCCGGCGGCGGACGCCCTGGAGGATACGCCCAAGGACACGCCGAAAGATGATCCCAAACCCGGCGAGGAACAGGGGATCCTAACGGCCGAGTTCGTTCCGGGCGGCGTCGCGTCCACGACGCTCGGCGGCGAGAACGTGTTCTCGATCCGGCGCCCCGGCGACAACAAGCGGTTCTACTCGAAGGAGGAGTCCGTCGCCAAACTGGCGAAGGGCGCCGCCGAGTCGAAGAAAAAGGTGCGCGTCCACTACGACGAGGACAAGGACCAGATCGCCCGGATCGAACAGATCGAATTGGTCTAGGCCGGTGGAGCCGGTCTTTAAGTTCGACGCCGAGAAACACGTCTATACCCTCGGCACTCAGAGGCTACCCAGCGTGACGGAAATACTGGGCGCCCTCGGGTTCATTGAGGACGAATGGTTCACCTGGGAAACGCGTGAGCGCGGCCGGGCTGTCCATGTCGCATCCCAATACCTCGAGGAAGGCGGCCTGGACTGGGATAGCATCAAGGCCACCGAGGAAGCCCTAAGTACCCCCGTCGTGCCGTATGTTCGCGGTTGGGAACGGTTCCTGCGAGAAACGGGTTGGCGTTCGTCGCACATCGAACAGCCCGCCTACGATCCGTTGCACTTTTTCGCGGGATGTCCTGACCGGCGGGGGTACTTTCCGACCGGCGGACTCGAAGGACTCGAGATAAAAACCGGTAGCCCCCAGGGATGGTGGAAGTACCAGAAGGGCGGGTACGAAAAACTGACGGGCACTAGGGAATGGACGACGGTTCGATTGAAACCCGACGGGGATTTTTCTCTCGAACCGATCAAAGACGTGAACGCCGGGACGAAATTCCTGAGCATGGTCACGACTTATCGCTGTGGGAGGGAGCATGGTATCTACAAAAGATCAGACGAATAGATCGTTGGAAACAGTCCCCACTACTGAGGTGACGCAAGCCGACATCGCCACCTATGAGGCGTGGGTGAACACCGAGATCAAGCCCTTAGTCGAAAAGGCGCAGGGGTTGGTTTCGTGCGTCGTCGACAACGCCAGCATGGTGGCGGCGGTCGAAGCGGGCCGGAAGTTAAAGGGCAAGCTGAAAACCATCGACAAAACCATCGAGGAGAAGATCGTCGAGGATCGGCGCCGGCGGTGGAAGGAGGCGACGACGTTCCGTGGGAAGATCAGGACGCCCATCGCCGCCCTCGTCGCCGATCTCGAGCGGGCCATCGACACGTTCCGGATCAAACAGGAGCGCAAGCGCAAGGCCGAAGAAGAGGCCCGTCTAGCGGAAATCGAACGCCGAGAGGAGCAGGAGGCCAAGGAGAAGGCCGAGCGCGAGGCCGAGGAGAAACGGCGCAAAGAGGAACACGAGCGCGAAGTCCTCGAGGCCAAGGTGAGCCACGCCCACGCCGAAGCGGCGGAGTACGACCGGTGGTGGACGGGCGAACGCGAGAGGCTACAGAAAATCGAGGCGGACAAAGAGGAGCGGCGCAAGCGGGAGGAAGCCGCCCGGTTGGAACATGCGGCGGCAGCCGAGGAGGTAGGCGACAAGGACAAGGCCGACCAAATCCTAGACACCCCGACGCCGGTTGAGTCGGCGCCCCCGACTCCGCCGCCCGTTCCGAAGCCCGCCGCGGTGTCGAAGCTCGAACTGCCTCCCGAACCCGAACCGATACCGGAACCGGAGCCGAAGGCCCCGGTGCCACTCCCCATAGTCGCCACCCCGGAAGTGGAAAGGGTGGCGGGGGTGGTCGGGACGACGAAGTGGCACGCCGAGGTCGACGATCCCATCGCGCTCATGAAGTACATCATCGAGAGTGGGATGTCGGGGAAATTCCTTAAGCAGAGCATGGAGCTCAAGGAACAACCGTTCCTCCTCAACGAGGGATGGTTGAACAGACAGGCGAAGAAGTTCAAAAAGAAGTTGGCGTTGCCGGGCGTCCGCGCGGTTCCGGAGAGCGGCACGTTCTTGAAAACCTAAACCAAAGACGCACGGAGAAATAGAATGGCACGAAACACGAAGCGATTCTCACCCAGCCAGTTGTCGGATTTCGTACGGTGCGCGCGTTGCTACTGGTTGGCCCGCGTCGAAGGCGTCAAAACGCCCCAGGGCATCAAGTCCCGCCTGCCGAACGGGATGGACGAACGGACCAAGGAGTTCTTCGACGGACTCCGGGCGAAGGACGAGTTCCCCAAGGCCCTGCGGGATAGGATTCCTGGCAAGCTGTTCGCCGATCAGTACCGGCTCAATAGCTGGAGGAACTGGCAGACCGGGTTGATTTGTCCGGTGCCGATCCTCGGACCCGACGGGAAGAAGGTCGACGAGGTAATTCTGTCGGGCGCCGTCGACGAACTGATCCAGAACGACGCGATATTCCACGTCCTCGACTACAAGACGCGGGGCACGGAACCCGGCAAGGGGTACTCGGCGAAGTACTACCAAATCCAGGCCAACAGCTACGCGGCCATGCTCAAAGCGAACAAAATGCCGCCGGGTAAGGATGCGTTCTTCGTCTACTGGTGGCCCCACACGTTGGAAACGACCGAGCGGTTCAAGTTCGGCGTGACCGTCGACACGATCGAGGCCAATCCGGAAGCCGCCATCGCGCTCGTCCGGAAAGCCCATGCCTGCTTGACCGGGCCCCTCCCGGGCATCGGATCGGGATGCGAACTGTGCGACTACACGCAGACCCGCCGCCTCACGATGAAGCGAATCCATGAGGAAGCGAAGAAGGCGAAGGAAGCGAAGGAGGCCGTCGGCGCGAAATGAACGGGTCCGCCCCTAGAGGGCGGCGCTGGGGGGTGCGGGTCGGGCATCAACTCGACCCGCGCCCCAAACCTACAACGGAGGACAGCATGAGACAGTTGCTAGAAAAGTTTCAGACGGTGCCCGAGCGGTCGGCCTACGTGATCGGGTTGAAGGAAGGGATGCGCCAGTCCGCGTTCAAGTTGGACGGCATTTGGTACGTGCGCGGCGGCGGGGTCCAACTCAACTCCGCCCTGCGGCATGTCGACAAGAACGTAGCAGATGCCCCGGTCACGTAAGGGGGGCGCGGTGGTGAGGTCGATGTCGGCCCTGATCCGGCGGTGCCGGAAATTGACCCCGAAGGGCTATCTCTCCATCGAAGCCAAGTTCGACCGGTACGACATCGACGGCGTGAGGGACGAGGTCACGTGGAGCGTGTATCATGAGAAGCATGGCGCTTCCGATGGCGCGACACCCCAGGCGGCGTGGGATCGGTTCCGGACGAACGTCAAAGGCGCGCGAACGAAGTCCAACCCTTCCGCCGAGGCGGCGAAGGTCGACGTGCGTGGGACCCAATGAGCGACGTGCTGCCGAAGGAACGAAAAGAGAAGTACATCAAATCGCAGGGCGACCATTGCCCGTTCTGCGGGAACCCGGACTTCGAAGGCGGATCGTTGACCGTCGAGGGCGGGTCCTGTTCACAGGAAGTGTCGTGCCTCAAATGCGAAGGCGTGTGGTGGGATTGCTACACCCTCACCGACGTGGTCGCCGACTCCAGCATGGACCCCGAGAACGTGAAGCCGATCAAGGACGAAGAACCGTCGCCCGGGGGCACGACGTGAGGTGCAACGTGTTGAAGCTACCCGGCGGTGGCGCGGCCATCGTCTGCGGCGGGCGCGGCCGGCGGAAACTTTGTTCGGCCTGCCGGAAAAACGAATCGACCAAGGAGTGCGACTATCCGGCGCCGGGCGTCGGCCACAACACCGGGACCTGCGACAAGGCGCTTTGCGCGGGATGCGCCGTGTCCGTCGGGCCGAACCTCGACCATTGTCCCTCGCACCCCAAGGCGGCGGAGGCCCCGAGTGGCGAATAAGTTGACCGAACAGATCAACGCCGCACCCGAGCCTCTAAAATCGTACATCCACGACCTCGTTTCGGGCTATGGGAAGTCGGCCGAAATGGTGCAGGACAACATCCTGTTGAAGGACACGGCCGCGGGCCTAAAGGCCGCGCTCGACGAGAAGGAGAAAGACCCGTTGACGGCCCAAATGAAACTGGCTCTAGGCATGATCCGTGGGACACTGTGCGAAGTCGAGGACTACTGCAATCGCGGCGAAGGCCGTCCCTTCTACTACCTGACGGAGAAGGCCCGGCTCACCATCGAAGGATTCAACATGGCGTTCGGCGGGATCCTGCCGGAACGGGGAGGCGGATGATGGCGACGGCCACAGGATGCGGAGCAAAAGGAGACGGCGGCGATGTATGCGGCGAGACGTTCACGTGCGGCCCGTGTTTGGCGCTAAGTAAAAGAACGGCGCTCGTCGACAAACTCAGGGCCCAGGGGACAACGCTCTGGTCGGCGTTGAAGGGGTTGCATCCCACCCACTCCGGCATGTGCTTCCACCAGGGCGCACCGGGGGACATCAAATGCGCGCATCCCGACAGGTACGACTGCCGGGCAGCCGACGCGCTTTGCCTCACGGCCGACGACTTCAAAGGGAAGGTCGTTGTCGACGCGGATACGTTGAAGCGGTTCATCATGTCGGCCGTCCATGTGTCGGCGTTCAAGCGCGAAAAGATCAGCAAGTTCAAGGACCGATCCGACTACGGAAATTCTCCATCATACGCGCAGTATCAGGCCGACAAAGAGTCCCTGATGCGGGCGGTGAAGTCTCATGGGTAAAAAGGAACCGAAGCGCATGGTCGATGGGTGCCTCGACCTCGAGGACATGGAATCCAGGTTGGGACTCACGCACCGGATCACGGACACCCGGGCGCTGATCGCGGAGATCCGCTACCTGCGGCGAGAACGGCCGATCCGCACGGACCCAAAGGCCAAGGCCCGCAAGGTCATGGCCGGGTATGGAGGCGCATAATGGCCGACGTGAAAATCATCGAACACGGACTGTACCGATTGAAGGACGGCGGAGGGTGGTGTCGCCACGGATTGATCCGCGTCATTCGCAGAGAAGACGCCGGGTTGATCGCCGTCGACACATACTGGCACGCGTCGTATAGCGTTCGGGATTTCTACGACCCCGAAACAATAAAAGATCGCCTCGAGTTCATAATCGACCTCAGCAAGTGCCGAAAAACGGTCGAGCATGAGTGGACACAGTTCGCCGACAAAGACCGGACATACATCCCGATGGGCGGCGGGTCCGCGCAATGGTTGGTCCGCAAGGACGCGAAACCCTTCCCGGCGCGGCAGATCGAACAACTAGAGTTCGAACTGGAACGCCTCCGGAGCAAGATGGAAACCGCCAAATGGGACATCGAACGCAAGGAGAACGAGCTTGCGGCGTTGCGCGAGGTAAAGCCATGAGTCGCACGATCCCCGAGGGGCACACGGTTTTCCGGATGCTCGACTCGTCGATCCGCACCCGGATGACCGAGAAACCCTTTAAAGGGTGGGAAGGACCCGCGCCCAAACAAACCGCAAGTTTCAAGCCACACGGGCTATGGTATGCGTTCGGTGGCGCCTGGTACGACTGGTGCTACGACAACGAACCTGAGTGGGTCCGTAAATACGCCGCACGCCTTGACGTGGACGAAAGCCGCATCCTAGTCGTCCACGATATTCCCGCATTTTCTATGAAATATGCCTGGCGAGGCCACGACGTGGCGCATGTTCTTCCTACCCATGTTCCCCTCATAGACTGGGCGGCGGTCGCCTCCGACGGATGGCTCGGGGTGGAACTTCCGAAATACCAATGGGAACACCGTTTCAAGTTCACGTGGTTCTACGCCTGGGACGTGGCCTCGGGTTGCATTTGGGACCCGGCCGCGCTGAAAGGGTGGAAGCCCCTGTGAATTTCATCTGCATGTATTCGGGTATCTCGGCGCCCACGGAGGCGTGGGAACCGTTGGGGTGGAACTCCGTTCGCTACGCCGAGATCGACCCGTTCGCCTCGGCCATTCTCGAGCGGCGCCATCCGAACACCCCGAACGTCGGCGACGCCACGACCTACGACTGGACCCAACACCGGGGCGAAGTCGATCTCGTCGTCGGCGGACCCCCTTGCCAGTCGTTCTCCCTGGCCGGTCTGCGCAAATCCTTGGACGATGCGCGCGGCAATCTATCCCTCAACTTCGTGAGGAGTATCCATGGAATTAGACCTGTTTGGTTCGTCGCCGAAAACGTCGACGGATGGCTCTCGACGCACGACAACGCTTTTGGATGCTTCCTCGCTGGAGTGGTTGGCGCGGATGCTCCCTTTAGCTCCGGCCAGCCCGGCGGGAAGTGGCCGCGCGCGGGCGTTGTCTCTGGACCCATCTATGGACTGGCCTGGCGGGTCCTCGACGCCCAATTTTTCGGAGTGCCCCAACGACGGGAGCGTGTCTTCGTTGTCGGCCATCTTGGAGATTGGCGCCCTGCCGCACAGGTTCTTTTTGAGCCCGGCGGCGTGTCGCGGGATTTTGCGACGCGCGGCGAAACGCGAGAGGGTGTTGCCCAAAGCCTTACGTCGAGTACTGGAGGCAGTAGCGCAAAGGAACAGCAACACACCTTCGTCGGCGGGAAAAACCACCCCCTCAACGCCCTCCCCATCCAAGACAGCCGATCCGCCGGGGCCACCGGGCAAAACGGGCTAGGGGTCAACAAGGAAGGCGATCCGGCGCACACTCTGGATTCCCGGGGCCAACACACCATCGCCTTCGGATCGAAAGATTCTGACCCCGCAGCCACCGAGGATATATCGCCCACGTTGCGGGCTGGTCAACACCACAAAAGTCATCCGAACGCCGGAGTACCGCCGGCCGTCGCTTACGACATGCGCGGGAATGGCGACGGGAACAATGTCGCGCTGACCGGGGATCACGCCTCGAGACCGACCGACTACACGCCCATGGTGTTCGAGCCCGACGCCCTCGGGATGGTCGTGCGCCGATTGACGCCGCGCGAGTGCGAACGGCTCCAGGGGTTCAAGGATGATTATACCCTGATCCCGTGGAAGTCGAAGCGGACCCGGCCGAAGGACTACGCCGAAACCGTCGACCACTTGCTGGCGTTCGGCTACGATCGAGACGAGGCCGTGCGGTTGGCACACACGCCGGACGGACCCCGCTACCGAGTCCTCGGCAATTCCATGGCGGTGCCGAAGGTCCAGTGGATCGGAAGGAGAATCCAGATGGTCGAGGATGCCCGTGGCCGTTAAAGAGAAGGCCCTGCACTACCGCCAGCGCCGGTGTCGCGGGTTGACCGTGTGCGGCGAACTGGTCGAGAATTTTGGATATCCCTTCATCAAGCGACGGATCGCCAAGCGTTGGGGCGACGTGACGTGTGGAAATTGCCAGAGAGTAGCAAGGAGAGTCCCATGAAATTCCGAACCATCGTAGCCGATCCGCCGTGGCAGTTCCGGCAAAAGTCGGGGCGCGGCCGGCGGCGCGTTCCTTACGAAACCCTGCCGCTCGAACGCATCTGCGCCATCGGGCCCCAAGTGCTCGACACCCTGCGCCGCGGCGCGCACCTCTACTTGTGGGTGCCGACGGCCATCGCTCCCTGGGGTTTCCAAGTCCTGGCGGCGTGGGGCTTCGCCTATAAAAGTATCTACTTTTGGGAAAAAATCACGAAGGCGGGAGAGCCCGACCGGAGCGGCATGGGATTCTACTTCCGGAACGTCGTCGAGCCGTGCCTGTTCGGGGTTCGCGCCAAGGAACCGACGCTACTCCGAAACGAACCGAACCTACTTCGGGCCCGGAAGACGATCCACTCCCGGAAGCCCGACGAGTTCTTTGAGATGGTCGAACGCCAGAGCCAGGGCCCGTACCTCGAGCTATTCGCGCGCGGGCGGCGCCCGGGATGGACGACCTGGGGGAACGAAACCGCACAACGCGTCGTTCTGATTACGACCGACCCTCGCATCCTTCCGACCTGGCGCGAGGTGGTGGCCGATGTTTTCCAGGACGGCCGGGCGCCCATGGCCGTGTCGGAGATTTACGACGCCGCCAAGGCGAACCCGAAGGTGGCGAGGGCTATGCGCCTCGGGCACAAATGGAAGTGCCAGATCCGCCGGACCTTGCAGGAACACTTCCGCCCGGCGGGCTATGGCGTTTGGGCCCGGGCGGTGGCCGCATGAACGTAATCGCACGACGGAGGAGCAGATGCAATTCAAAGTAGGCGATCAAGTGGAATACCGAAGCGTGAAGGACGGGCCCGGCGTACTCAGAAAAATCAGGTCCGTGGTTCCGAATGGAATCCCATCCTGCAACCGGCCGATGGTCATGTTGGAAGGCGTGGCCGGTGTGGTCCTCGAATCCCATTGCTTCACCGTCCCGAAGCGTAAAGCGGCATGACCGTGCGGCGGATGCCGGGGACGTATCCACGGAAGCGGAAGTTCGTGAAGGGCGGCGCGTTCAAGAACACGGCCGAGGCCGCCACGTGGATCGAGAATGGAAAGTGGTGCTATTGGGGCAGCGTACCGAAACACCCGAGCGTGGTCAGTAATTTTTCCTTGACCACTATCCGGGGAGCCGTTCGTACCGGGCACCTTCGGCCGGCGTTTGCCAGTGGAGGATAGAGATGGATAGGTTAAAGATCGCGATGGGATGTTTCGAGTTGTCGTCATATCCGAATGGTGGCGACCCGCTAGATTACGGATTGGAGCTGTGTAGGGAAATCCGCCGCTTCCGCACCCGCCTCAAGGCCGTGGAGGAGGAGCTAGTCAAACGGACAGACCAACGCGACAAGTGCGGGAATATTGCCGCGCAAGAGGTAGTCAAGAGGGACAAGGCCGAATCCAAACTCTCGGCCCTAACCGAAGAACTCGAACTAATCTCCGAGAGGGGAATCAACGATGCTATCCGCGCAAACGATGCCGAGAAAAAGCGCGACGCCGTCCAAAAATCCCTCGATGAGCAAGCTGCCTTACTGAATCAGATACGGGAGGCGGCAAGGGTCGAGCTTTGCGATAGATGCAATGGCGGCAGATTGTGGGCCGACGGCAAGGCGCATTACGCAACCCACCAGGGAGCCACGATTGCCTGTCCCTCTTGCGACGGCGAGGGCAACGCCTATGATATCGAGGCATTACAAGCCGCCCTCTCCCTCACCGCCCCCCAAGCCCTTGCCCGCGTTCAGGCCGAGGTCATACGAGAACTCAGAGCCAGTTTGCCATGCACTTGCGCCAAAGCCAGCGACGAGAATTGCCAGTGGTGTCAGATTGGAAAAGAGTTTTCAGCCCGCGCCTCCAGTCTCCTTACAGCTTCCCAGGTCAAGGAGAAGAAATGAACAAGACAACCAGGAGAAGGTTTTACTCGCACCTCAAAAAGGAAAAATCCGGCTGCTGGGTTTGGCGGAGTACTATCGTTTGGAATGGCTACGGCAGGATGTGGTACTGCGGGCAGGGCATTAGGGCCCACAGAATGTCGTGGATGTTGCACCGAGGGCCGATTCCTAAGGGGCTTTGGGTGTTGCACAAGTGCGATAACCCGCCCTGCGTGAACCCCGACCACTTATTTGTCGGTACGAGATCTGACAATATGAGAGATGCCAAGAGGAAGGGCAGGGCATTCCACCCATCGACTGATAGACCCGAGTGCCTACCAAGGGGAGAGACGAGCCACTTTTCAAAGCTGAAAGAGAAGCAGGTTCTCCAGATACTTAACCTACTCTATGCTGGCGTTAGGGTTTGCGAAATCGTGGACCTAACCGGCATCAAAAACCAGACCATATCGAACATAAAAAACAACCACACCTGGAAGCATATCCCAAGGAAAACCAATTTGCTCACCGATGCGGGGATTGGGGAGGGGGAGTAGATGGATGCGGATTTTGTTGATGGCATGAGAACGAGGCGAGAGGTCGCGGAAATTTATGCTGATATTATTTCCTATTCTCCGAGCACAGATGTTGTCGAGATCAACGAGCGTATCCAGAAACGGTGGAGTAGGTCAGCCCTTGACTACATCAAGCGGTTAGCCTGGAAGATTCATGATGCCCGCCGCCCCAAGCCCAAGGAGAAATGAACGATGCCGAAATTTAAACGGAACGCCAAGCGCTGCCAGCACAACCAGGCCAAAAGGAAAACTTGCGGGAGCTGTCTCCGGGCTGATCTTGCCGCCTCCCAAGCCGAAGCCTCCCGATTGAAGGGTGAAGTGGAGAAGGTCAAAGAACAGAAGATGCACGACAACGTCGACCTAGCGCAGAAGATAGAAGATTCTGAAGCACGCGCCGTTGAAGCGGAACAACGTCTCGAATGTCGTCGAAAATCGTCCGCGGTGATCGAGCGACAGCAGGATTCCCATGTTCAGGATTTGAAGACGGAATTGGCGCGGAAGGATGAGGCGATCAAGGCGGCATTACCCTGGCTTCAAGCATATTTAAAAACTCCTTCTGCGGCTAGTCGTCATGCTATGCCAGCGTTTAAGGCTGAAAAAGATTTAAGCCTTTCCCTCTCCCCAGCCCCGTCCTGGCTGGACGAGCAGAAGGCGAAGATGTTGGATAGGGCCGTCTGGCTTTTGGGGAATAAGGTAGTCGATTGCTATTGCACTGGGGTTTGTCGTGAGTGCCGAGTGCTTATGAAACTCCAAGAGGAACTAAGAGCAGAAGCCGCCGCCCTCCGCACCAAGCCAGCGCAATGGGGTGGGGGATGAGCTCGGCCAGAGGGCCCAAGCCATGAGCGGCGCGCGCAAAGACATCAAGATCGGCAAGGAGGAGCGCCTGCATTGCCAGAATTGCCATAAGGATTTTAACGCGGATGATGTTTGCCCGCATTGTGGGTGCCCATTCATTATGAGCCCGCCGCTATGATCTATCACGGAGCCCAAGGAGAAATGAACGATGGCTGAGTGTCACCACGATAAGTATTGGACTACTGTTTACGAAAACTGCATGGCTTGTCGTGCCGAAGCCGCCGAAGCCCGAGCAGACAAGCTGGCGGGGGAAGTGGCGCGGAAGGATGAGGCGTTGCGTCCATTTGCAGAAGCCACGGAAGGCGGGGATTTCGCTAAACGCATTAACCTCGAACATCTGATGAACGCAAAACGCGCCCTCTCCCCCGACCCGTCCTGGTTGGACGAGCAGAAGGCGAAGGTGTGGGAGGAAGCGGCAAAGAAAAGATGTGCTCTTTGTGATGATGGGACACCGACCGAGATGCGTAAATATTCGTCTGGTAAAAGCATTCTTGAGCATCGCGTCGGTTGGAGATTCAGCGGCAACTGCATGGCTCCAGAAATGCTTGCCGAGGCCGCCGCCGTGCGGGGAGGGAAGTGATATGCGAGATTGCGAAATCAAACGGGGCAAGGAGTGGGTGAAGGGGTGCCGGTTCCACGCCTGGGGGTTCGGTTCGGAGGAAGGCGCCAACGGGGACCCGAACATCATGTGGTCCATCGGCATCGTCGAAGGAGCCGACGGGACGGTTTTGGAAATGCCCCCGGAGCAGATCCGCTTCACGCAGTTCGACACCCGGCAGCCGAGCGCCGACGAAGTGGAACGGATTGCGGCGTTCTGCCACGCGCAATGGTCAAATTGGATGCTCTACCTTTTCTCGAAAGGGACCACGTTGCGCGACGGAGGGTTCATAATCCCGAAGGATTTCTACGACCGGTGGTGGCGGCAGGCGAACACGCTATATAGGCACCTGCACGAACCGGAAAAGAACAGCGACCGGAAAGAGGCCCGGGGGTTTTTCGCCGCCCTGCGGCCAAGAGGGTAGGATGGGGTGCCCCAAATGCGGCGGGGCAACCGGAATTGTGTTTAGCGTCCGCATGAATGGCTGGGCGGCTTGCGTATCGGATTGGAGTGGGGATATGTCGTCCGAAATGGACGGGGTAAGGCGTACCTATCCCAAGACGGGCATTTGCGAAGATTGCGGAAAAAGGGTGCCGTTGCCAAATACTGGCGATCTGGAACACATTGCCGCCCTCCGGGGCGAGGGGGAGGATTAATATGGGCATCCGAGAGATATTGATTGAAAGCCAAACGCAAAACGACGAGGATGGCGTTACCATCAGCGTATCCAGACAGGCTCTTACTGAGTTCATTGGTGAGTTCGACGCCCTCCAGAAATCCCTCGATGAGCAAGCGGCCTTACTGAGTCAGAAGGATGAGGCGTTGAAGTTCTATGCCGACTGGAAGTCATGGCGCAAGGGCGGTCTAGCCAATATTGAGCTTGGAACGAGGGCCAAGGCTGCCCTCTCCCCCGACCCGTCCTGGCTGGCCGACCGAAATCGGAAACTCGACGCCGCGGCGCTCGAGCGAATCGCGGCCTTCTGCCATGTCCAGTGGTGCGGTTGGATGAAATACCTGTTCACGAAATCCAGGTTCAGCTACGACGGGGCGACTCATATCCCGCCCGATTTAACGCGAAGATGGAAGCGGCAGATCGAAACGCCTTACGAACTTTTGTCGGCACCTGAAAAAGAGAGCGACCGCAAAGAGGCGCGCGGGTTTTTCGCGGCCCTTCGCGCCGAGGCATTACCTAGCGAGGGGAATTAAGATGGACTGCCATGGGTGTGCCGCCGGGATGAAGCGAGAATGGGACGAGGATGATGGAATTTGGTTCCACATAGACACCGGGCACATAGAGGACCCCGACGAAGTGTGGGGCGATTGCGAGGCAAAAGATAGTCGCCGCCCACCCGAGAAGGTCGGGAATGATAGCGGGGCATCTGAGGGGAGGAATTAAATGGCGGGCGACAATTATCAAGTCCGGGTAGTCGGCGAAGGGAAGGAAGTTTTTGCGAAGGCTCTCAGCCTTTGCATAGGGGACCACCGCTCGGCCGTCGCATACGCGACGACGGAAAAATTCGGGCTGGTCCTGTTCTGGTCTAAGCCGGAGAGTCGACGGGAAGGTTGGGAGGTCAAGGACCTACCGTACGAAATGGAAGGCGAAACCCTGTTCAACTTCGCGTGGGGTTGGCTTCAAAAGGCGGACTTCCCCGAGGAACCGGACCACGACGGTAGCAACGGCAAGGGATTCGAGATCAGCACCGGGGATTTTTGGGGGCATGTGGGCGATTTTTGGGAGTCGATTTGCTTCATCAAACCGGACTGGCAGATGTACGGGAAATGAGCGATCCCGAACCGATCCATTGCATGTTCAACGAGTCGTCGATGAAGTGGGCCGCAGCGCGCGGGCTGGAGCGAAGCCGAAATGCGCGAGCACGCGGCGGCAGGAATTTGTTCGCCATCGACAAGTACCCGGCGAAGGAAAACGACCGCCTCTCCCTATTGGCCGAACTGGCCTGCGCCAAGTACCTCGAGAACGTGTCGTGGGACCCGAAGCACAACGGCCGGGGCGACGGCGGCGTCGACATCCACTTCTTCGGCTGGACCATCGACGTGAAGTTCCGGCGTCCGCATTACGCCGACTTCAACATCCCGACGGGCAAGGGCGCATTGAAGTCTGATATCGGCGTCCTCGCCTGCCTACCAAGGCCCGCGCAGCCGAGCGCGCAGATTCAGTTGGCTGGGTGGGTGTTCCGGACGGAGTTCGACGAGCTATCCATCCCGATCCAGTACCGCAACGACCAACCGGCCGCGCCGACTGTGAGGCGCGCGATGCTCCGGGCCATGCCCGATCTGAAAAAACTCGAACGGAAGGTGAAACCATGACGGAACTCAACAAGACCATGCCGCCGTTGCCGCGCCGGATCGCGCGGCTACCGGTGGACGAGCGCGGCTATCCGGTGCCCTGGTTCGTCCATTGGGAAAAGGGCAAGCCGGATTTTCGCGTCGTCGACGGGATCAAGATACAGCAGGCGCTACAGCACAAACTCTGTTGGGTGTGCGGCACCGGCCTCGGTTCCCACCTGGCGTTCCCCATCGGGCCCATGTGTTCGGTGAACCGAGTGTCGGCCGAGCCGCCGTCCCACCGGGACTGTGCGGAGTTCTCGGCGAAGGCGTGCCCCTTCCTCCTCATGCCGACGAAGTGCCGGCGGGAGGGCGGGCTGCCGAAGGACGCCGAAGAAGGAGCCGGGGAAATGATCCGCCGGAACCCCGGCGTGATCCTCGTCTGGATCACGAAGTCGTTCAAGCCGGAACGCGACCCGTTGAAGGGCGGATTCATTTTTCGCGTCGGCCCCCCCGAGGAGTTGGTTTGGCTCCGGGAAGGCCGGACGGCGACGCGCGCGGAAGTCCTAGAGTCGTTCCGCACCGGGCTACCCGTCCTGCGCGAAGCGGCGGAACAAGATGGCGCCGAAGCCGTGAAGGAACTCGGCCGCATGTACGACACGGCCCTGAAACTGATACCAAAGGAGTAGACACCGTGGGAAAGAGCAAGATCGAGTGGACGGACAAGACGTGGAATCCGATCCGGGGTTGTTCGCGGGTCAGCGAAGGGTGCCGCAACTGTTATGCCGAGCGCATGGCCGCGCGTTTTTCAGGGCCTATTGCAATCCCCACGGAGGACCCGTCGAGTCCAAACAGGGTCCGAAACGGCCCATACCATGGTCTAGCCAAAATGACGGCGGACGGCCCCAGGTGGACTGGCAAGGTCCGGCTAGTGCCCGAGGCGTTGGACGCCCCGTTGAGGTGGCGCAAGCCGCGCAAGGTTTTCGTGAACAGCATGTCGGACCTGTTCCACCCCGAGGTCAAGGACGAGTGGATCGCGGCGATCATGAACCGCATGATGCTGGCGCGCGAGCGCGGCCACATTTTCCAAGTCCTCACGAAGCGCGCGGATCGGATGCGCGATCATCTCAAACTCGTGGCCCAGGCGGTCGGCGGCGAAGGAGAATTTAAGCGCCGTTGGTCTCATGTCTGGTGGGGTGTCTCGGTCGAGAACCAGAAGACGGCGGAAGAACGCACCGGGCCGCTTCTCAAAACTCCGGCGGCTGTTCGCTGGATAAGCTATGAGCCAGGCATCGGACCTGTTAATCTGGACGAGGCTGTTCTCGCTAACGAGCGGCTCCCGCAGAACGAAGGTCTTGGGATTGATTGGGTCGTTGTCGGCGGTGAGAGTGGACCAGGCGCGCGACCGTTCGATTTACGCTGGGCGCGCTCCATCATCGAACAATGCCGGGCGACCGGGACGCTGGTATTCGTCAAGCAACTCGGGGCGAATGCGGTCGGCTACAACGGGACGGGGCGCTTCGAGACTAAGTCGACGAAGGGCGGGGACATGTCCGAGTGGCCGGAGGATCTCCGGGTCCGGGAATTCCCCAAAGTGTCCAAGGCGACTATAGCATGAGCGGTCAAGCAAGTCTCTTCCCGGACAACAGCGGGGCCTCATTCAGCGAGTGCGGTCGCTATCGCTTTCGTCTCTGGCGCAGATGGAGTTCCATGGACAAGGTTCTCTTTGTGATGCTCAATCCCAGCACCGCAGATGCTTCGGCGAACGATCCGACGATAGAACGGTGCCAGCGACGCGCGAAATCCTGGGGCTACGGCGGCATCATGGTCGGCAACCTCTTCGGCCTCAGGGCGACGGACCCAAAGATCATGCTGAAAACCAAGGACCCTTTCGGCCCGGGCAACCTTGACGCGGTCCGGGCAATGGCCGGGGAGGCGGCGCTAGTAGTTTGCGGCTGGGGCGTCCATGGCTCGCACCGCAGTGCGTCGAGTACCGTCCTGCGGGTGATCCGTGGCGTCGGAAAGATACCTCACCATCTTGGTCTCACGAAGTCCGGCGAGCCGAGGCACCCCCTCGTTCCGTACTCGACGACGCCCCAGCCTATCCCCGTGAGTCTATGAATGGGTTTGCGTCGCAGAAAGCCGCTCCGCCGTACGCCGCTCCGACGACGATCTCGCTTGCGATCCCGAAGCCGGAAGAACAAAGGCATCCCCGAGTCCAGCATGGCCGTGGTCCGCGCCAGGAGTTGCGGGCGGTGCGAGGCGCGGCTACCGGAGTGCCGGGGCCGGGCCACCGAGTTCCACCACGTCAAGAGCAGGGCGCGCGGCGGGTCGGACAACCCCATCAATATCCTCTATGTTTGCCACCATTGCCACCACCTTGTGACGATCCACGCCCCCGGCACGGAGCCGTACCGAACGCACAGTTGGCAGCCAGAGGGCCGGACGGAGGCAGACTGGGCGGCGGAGGATGTTCCCTAGGGAATAGGAGGACGTATGCGACTGGGTAGGAACGAACGGATCACGGTTGAGATCGCAGAGCGCAGGGCGTTGGCTTCGCTGGGCACGAAGTACCCGAAGGTGGCCTCGGCCGTGGCGGACGACATTTGGCCCGGGCACCCGATGAAAGCACAGGGCGCTGGCGCCGCCGCCGCCGGAATTTTGGCGCGGCTGACGCGGAAGGGCAAAGTCTATTGGACGATTCGCAATGGGACTTGGGGATACGTGAAACACTAACCGGAGAGTGAAATGAAATCCCAAAGGAAAAGAACGCCAACGCCGATCGAGATGTCCTGGGCCGCAGGGCTCTTTGAGGGCGAGGGCACCATCACCATCGGTGTGAGGAAATCGGATGAAACTTATCGACTGATTTGTACCGTTGCGAACACCGACAAATCAGTCCTAACTTTCTTCCACGACCGTTTCGACGGCTGGCTTCAACCCGCTTATGGCAAGCGGCCGGGGCGCAAACCCGCATGGTCTTGGACTGTTGCTGGACCACGTGCGGAGAAGTTCCTGATGGCGGTTCGCCGCTACGTCATGACGGAACGAGTTATGCGGAAATTGTGCATTGGCATGATGTTCAGGGCATGTCAATCGGTCCGAAAACGGGATTGGTTGCGGAAGGACTACAAGCCGAAACAACGCGCCCTCTACTTCGACATGAAGGAGTTGAACAAGCGCGGGGTACGATGAAGAACGGAACGGAAGCGTCGGACACCGTGCGATTGAACGAGGCCATGAAAGACGCGGTCCGGGCCCGGCACTCGGCTACGAAGTGGGAATTGTTCATCGAGCTACGCGCCTCGAGCGGCAACGGCGGCGGGCGGGAGCAACGGTTCGACGCCTTCGCTATCAACACGTACCCTTCGGAGGGACTCGAGCGTCATGCGTACGAGATCAAGGTGTCGCGGTCGGATTTCCTGCGTGAGCTCAAGCACCCGGAAAAGCGGGCGCCCGCACTCCGGTTCTCGAATTACTTCTGGTTCGTGGCGCCGCCAGGGGTGGCCGACCGTTCGGAAATTCCGGACGAGTGCGGATTGATCGAGGTCGGAGGCGCGAATCCGGACCCGGGCAACCCACTCACGGCCGCAGATAGACGCAAGGTCGTCGTGAAGGCGCCGCATCGAGAGTCCATGCCGCCCACTTGGGGGTTCCTTTGTTCCATGGCCCGCCGTTCGACCGACAACGAAAAAGCGTGCGGGTGGCGGCGCCAAACCGTCAAGGTACTCGAGGCCGTCTGCGACCTTTGGTATTCGACCAAAAAACCGGGCGGCCTGGGATCGCAACCCAGGCATAGGTCTTTGCGGAAATTGTTGTCGGCCTACGAAACGCTAGAACGCCTCCGGTTCAACCTTGGCGTTCCGAATCTCGAGTACCGCGAGGATTTCCGGTGAACATCCCCCTGATCCAAGTCGACGGGAAACTCCCGAACCTCGCCCTCATGAAGCTGGCCCATTTCCACCGGGAGCGCGGCGATGCGGTCGTGCTGGCCAGATCGGCACACCCCGACCTATTCGGGGGTCGGCCTGATCGGGTCTATGCGTCCGTGGTGTTCAAGAAGTCGGCCAAGGCGTTGGACGAGGTACGCGCGGCGTGGCCGGACGCCATCCTAGGCGGCACGGGGTCGGAGTCGACGCGGACGGTGGAGGAGGAAATCGGCGCCGAGCATGAACGGTACGACTATTCCATCTATCCGGAGTACGCCCATAGCCTGGGATTCACTCAGCGCGGTTGCCGACTCCGGTGTTCGTTCTGCGTGGTGCCAGCGAAGGAAGGGCGCCCCCGGTCGGTGAACCGGATCGCGGACATTTGGCGCGGCGACCCGCACCCGCGAAACGTCGTCCTACCCGACAACGATTTTTTCGGGCAGCCGAAGGACTCTTGGCGGGCCCGCATCCGCGAAATCCGCGACGGGGGGTTCAAGGTGAGTTTCAACCAAGGGCTAAACGTGCGCCTGATCGACGACGAAGGGGCCGAGTCCTTGGCCGGGGTCCGGTACTATGACGACAACTTCAAGATGCGCCGCCTCTACACGGCGTGGGACAATCTCGGGGACGAGAAAATCTACTGGCGTGGCGTGGATCGCCTCGAGCGCGTGGGTATTCCGCCGCACCACCTTTTGACGTATATGCTCATCGGCTATTCGCCGGGCGAAACCTGGGACCAAATCCTCTACCGTTGGGGCCGGATGAACGACCGGAAGATAAATGTGTTCCCCATGGTCTACTCCCCCGCGCGCGGCGCGATCCCATACGACGAGTTGAAATGGTTCCAACGGTGGGCGGTTCGCAAGTATTTCCAGTTCGTGCCGTGGAAGGAGTTCACCCGCGAACGGCGGCGCCAGATGGATCGAGAGGGCGGCCGAGAACCCGAGGGCCAGGAGAATTTCCTATGACCGGCAAGCGTGCCCGCCGGCGCCTGCGCGGGAAGCGGCGGGATCAGGTCCAGGTCATGGTCAACGGGCCGGACGGCAAGCCCCGGTTGACGTGGGCGCCTCGGGTTTTGCGCCGGTCGCAGTACCCCGAACTTTTTAAGGCGATAGCGAAGGCGTTCGGGCGGAAGGGCGACCACCCCTTCGTCCTGCCCGACCTTCGTAAAGTAGACGCACCCAAAAACCAGGAGGACGCATCGAAATGAAAGGCAAAGTGAAATGGTTCAACGAACAGAAGGGCTACGGATTCATCACGCCGGAGGACGGGAGCAAGGACGTGTTCGTCCACTTCTCGGCCATCCAAGATTCGGGATTCAAAACCCTCAAAGAGAACGAGGACGTCGAGTTCGACGTGGAGGAAAACCCCCCGAAGGGCAAGCGGGCCGCGAACCTCAAGCGGCTGGCCAGTAGCTAGGCGGTTAGGAGCAGGGGTTCGGCCACACGCACGGCTGGAACTGATCCGCCTGGATCGGTTGCCGGGGCTGTGCGTTGGCGGGGCGGGTGGCTGCCGCCAGGAAGGCGGCGGCGACCAGAACGACCATGGCGATGATGCGTTTATCCATGGCCGGAGCGTAGCACATTCGGAGGCCGCATGAAAGCATTGTCATTGAAACAACCGTGGGCCCATTGGGTTCGTCGGGGATTGAAGACCATCGAAACACGGACGTGGAAAACCAAGTACCGCGGCGACCTACTGATCTGCGCGTCGAAGAAAATAGACCGCGCGGCGGTGAACCTGGACGAGATCCCCTACGAACTCCTCGTCGGCATGGCGGTGGCCGTGACCGGCGTCGTTGATTGCCGCCCCATGACTCGAGAGGACGAGCACGCGGCTATGTGCCCGTGGGTCAAAGGGAAATTCGCTTGGGTCCTTGAGGGGACACGCCCGATCCGGCCGTTCCGCGTGAAGGGGGCCCTAGGGATTTTCAACGTGGCACCGGTCGATCCCATCGAGTTCCTGGCATGAGCGTGGATCGCGAGTGCCGAGTTCATGGGAAAGACGGGCAGCCGGGGTGCCTCTTGTGCGGCGCCTTGGCCGAAATCAACGCACTCCAAAAAGAGCGCCGCGATTCGCTCGAGCCGTTGTTGGCGGTACTCCGCGCTGGCGAGGCAATGGATCGGGAGAAAAAATTCTTGACCGGGGCGCACGTCCCGTTCCCCGGATTTTTAATCCCGAAAGCCACGTACGAGGATTTGGAGCGGATGGTCCGCGCCGCGTCCAGGACGTTGCGGCGGTGCGCGGCCAAAGAGAAGGTCCCGACGTGAATTTGACAAATGCAGGGACCACTGGTACAATTCCGACCGTGGTGTCCAGGCAACCCACCTACATTTTTCGTTCCCCGGATTTGGCCGGCGCACAAAGCACCTCGCCCAATGCCTGGACGCCGGTGCCTCCGCCGGCCCACTTTGAGGTGCAACCCTAATGGCCTGGATCGAGAGCCATCAAGGTTTGAAAAACGACCCTAAACTTCAGCGGCTCCGACGCCACCTCCACATATCCCGGCGCGAGGCCATCGGCCTAGTCCATTTGTTATGGTGGTACACGCTCGACCACGGCGGGCCCGAAGGCGACCTGTCGAAGATCGACCCCCGCGACCTCGCCGTCGAACTCGACTGGCCCGAAGACGACGCCGCGCGACTGTGGGACGCGTTGCGTAGCAAGGGGGATGCGCAACCGGATGCGCAGAGTGCGCAGAACGATGCTCAAAACGGTGCGCAATCGCGCACTAGCGGCATTGACACTTCCGGGTTCATTGACCCCGACGGGCGCGTCCACGAGTGGCGGAAGTATGCAGGCACGTTGCTACGCGACCGCGAGAGAAAGCGAGAAAAACGCAAGGTAAATCTTCAATCGGAGCTATTTCCTGGTTCATCCCCGGACAGTCCCGGAAAATCCACATATACCCAACCCAACCCGACCCAACCCGAACCCAACCAAAAGAACCTACCTCGAGTGCGCAACCAGGAGGAGGTGTTCGAGCTTTTTTGGAAATGCTATCCGCGCCGGGTTGATAAAGGACGCGCGCGGAAGACGTGGCTCAAACTCCGCGCCGACGGCGTTCTGTTGGCCAAGATCATGACGGCCATCGACGCTCAGAAAAAATGGTCGACGTGGACGAAAGACGGCGGGAAATATATTCCCTATCCGTCGACGTGGCTCAACGGCGAACGGTGGAACGACGAACCGCCGCCGGACTTTAACGGCCGATCCGGCGCCGCACGACCGCGCCCCGGCAAATACGCGGGAGTGGGGCGATGAGCGAGTCCCCGGATTGCCCTGGATGCGGCTACCCGTTGTTGTCGACGCCGTGTTCGGAGTGCGCCCGGATCAAGGCGCAAGATGCGGCGCGTGAGCGGCGGCTGGCCGTGGCGTTCGGCGGCGTCGTGGCCCGCGACTCGTTCACGGTGGAAAAATTCGACCGGACCCCGGCCAACTCCAAGGTTCTCGAGGGGGTGCAGGGTTTCAATCCTAAAAAGTCGAACATCTACCTGCACGGCCCAGCCGGAGTCGGAAAGACGCATTTGGCCGTGGCGCTCACGCGCCGGTTCTGGCAAGGGCGCGACGGCTACACCGTCGTGTGGAAAATGACCCAAGTCAATCGGTCGGTGCGGTGTGCGGATAGCGCCGCCGACGAGTCTTCGAAGATTCGCCGCCTCATCGACCAACGGGTCCTAGTCCTCGACGACCTCGGCACCGAAAAATTAACGGAGTTCACCCACGGCCTGTTGTACGAGATCATCGACGGTCGGTACATGGCCGGGCGCGGCGGATTGGCCATCACTTCGAACCTGTCCCTCGACGAACTCGCCGAGCGGTTGAAGGACGACCGCATCCCTTCCCGGCTGGCCGGAATGTGTGCGGTGTTCGACCTCAAAGGGGAACGGGATCGCCGGATGGTCGCATGACTTTATGGGCGTGTGCGTCGGACCATACTCGAGGAGGCACCATGAAGAGCGCAAGAGCAAAGAAGGCGGATCAGCAACAGGTGAGCCGCGCGGAACTCAAAAAAATGAAAGGCGTCGGCAAGCTGAAAGGCATCGTGGCGTTCACCGAGAAGGGGTTCGCCGCGAGGGTCAAGAACAACTTCGGCGTCCGGTTTTGGAACCGGCTGGTGAACACGTCGAAGCGCCGGAAGAAAACGCCGTTCGTCTACGCCCGGACCACGCTCATCAACTGAGGCGCGCGGTAGAATTTTTCCGCCACCTCGAGTTCGGTTGGCCGTATCGGCGAAGGGCGGGTCGGCGGCCGTGGATTTCGGACTGGCCGTGTGGGCGGCGCGGGCCGTGTTCTTGATTTGGTTGACTCAGACGCTACTCGAAAAGTACGGCGGGCCGTGGAGGATTTCATGACGGTAAGGGAAGAGGCGTTGGCGGGGGCGATCGAGGCCGTGCCGGAGTTATTGGACCAAGCGGTCACGCTCGGCCGGATCGACTGTGCGGTGGCGCTGATCATCGCCGGGGTGGTCGTCGGTTCCGGGCTCTGGGCCCTGCGCTGGCGGCGCCAGATCCGCGCCGACGGCGGCGGGTCCGAGAAAGAAGGCGTCGCGCTGGCCGTCGCCATCATTGCGTTCGGGGGGGCCGCGCTCCTGTTGTTGATCGGCGCCGAGGGCCTTCTTTCTTCGTTCGCCGCGCCGAAGGCGTACGCCGTACGACAACTGATCGGGAGGCCATTGTGAGAACGGAAATCGAAACGACACCCGGCGCCAAGTCCACCCTGCGTCCCGTCCACGACTACATCGTCGTCCTGCCGATCAAGGGCCGGGAAAAAACGGCTGGCGGTTTGTTCCTGCCGAACGAAGTGAAGGACAAGCCCAAGCGCCAGGGCGTCGTCGTTTCGACCGGCCCCGGCAACTGGAATCCCCACAAGTTCACGTACGATCCGGTGTCCGTGAAGCCCCAAGATCGGGTCCTGTTCGGTTCGTGGGCCGGAACCGACGTTGAGCTCGCCGGGAAGGAACTGCTCCTGGTCCACGACTCCGACATCCTGGCCGTGATCGTCGAATCGTCCAACTCCAAAAAATAGAGGAACCCATGCGAAAAATACTGCTCGTCGCTCCCCTCCTGCTCCTGGCCTCCGGCTGCCTCATCTCGACGCCGAAGAAGAAGGCGGCGCTGTTGGGCCAGATCCCCACGTGCCACGAAGGCCGGTGCGGAACCGTTGACTGGATCAAGTTCGACGGGAAGTGCTACCGGAAGCCGGTAATGTACTTTACGTCCGACCACGGGGTCATGTGGGACGCCGAGCCCACGTCGATCGAGGAGTGCCAGAAGGCCGAGCCCATCCTACCCGCCGCGCCGGAGGCGGAGTAGAGTGCTGACGCCGGTCTGCCTCCTCCGGAAGCGGGAGCGAAAGGAAGCCAAGCGCCGCGTGATCCGCAACCGCCGCCAAAGGTCGGCCGGCGCCGTCCCGGGCTATGGCCTCCCTTCGCCCCTCCCGGACCTCGGATTCCTCATGGGCCTCACCCAAATGTGGAACCGCCGGAGGTTCTGGCGGTGAGCGTCGCCCTGGCCATCCGCCGCAACGGATCCACTTGGCTGGCGTCCGATTCGGCCGCGTTTTCCGGGTCGCATACCCTCGACCACGGGCCCAAGTTCATCCTGCACGGCGGACTCGGCATCGCCCACACGGGCTGTATCCGCGCCTGGCAAGCCATCGCCGCGCGCCTATCCGAGTTCGACCACGACCTCGAGTGGCGCACGAAGGACGCCATCGCGTGGGGAGAGTGGTCCCGGGGCGTCCTCCGGAAATTCGGGGCGCCGAAGGAAGGGGACCACAACAGGATGCCTTCCACGCCCATCGACAATCTCCTGGCCACCCCGCGGCGCATCTTCAACGTGTCCCCGAACGGGAGCGTGGTCCTGCTGCCGAGGTTCGGAGCCATCGGCGCCGGGCGCGCGTATGCCGTCGGCGTCCTCGAGGCCCTTTGGAAATCCGGCTACTCGACCCGGGAGATCGCCCGCCGGGCGGTCGAGGTCACGATTCGCCATTGCGCGGACGTGGGCGGCCGTCCCTGGTCCGCGAGAATTCAATGAAAGGGCTCCGGGCGCGCATCTGGAAGGACCCCGTATCCGGCGACCTCCGGCTACTGTTCTACTACGACGTGGGCCGGATCACGTACTACGCGCGCACGGTCGACCTCGAGATGCGGCCGGTGTCCGAATTGGGCCTGATCCCCCCGACGCTCACGATCCAACGGGTGGACGCCGAAGGATTCCTCGAGTCCCTGGGCGCGGCAATCGACGGCGCCGGCGGGCCTCCCCGTTCGTGGGACCTCCTGGTCGGGAAGCTAGAGGCCACGAAGGCGCATCTGCGCGACCTCCGGCACCTTTTGAAGTTGCCGTCCGAATCGTCCCCGCCAGCCGAAGGCGCGGCGGAACCGAAGGGGGGGCCAAATCCAAAATGAAACCCGGCAAAGTATCATGAGGAACCAGGCACTCCCCACCATGAGCCCCGGATGCGGGGCCGATTTGCCGCGTAACCTATGTATCATACGTCGTCCCGTGCAACATAGCAGGCAGAATATGTCGCAAAAACAAGGAAAATCCCACATATACTTTACGTATAGTCTGGAGCGCCATGAATCCTAACCCGCCTTCGAACCTCGGCAATGCCCCTCGCCCATCCCGCCTGGCCAAGTGGAGGCGGTTCGACGTGGGACGGATACAGGTCAGTTTCGCCTTCGGCCGGTTCCGGATCGGATACCACGACATGGGCGACGGCGACGGCCAGGTGTCCTTGGGGTTCCTCCTGTTCTACTGGATTTGGCGGACCCGCGCCGCCGTGGAGGCAGGGTGAAGCTACCGACGCCGACAAAACTGGGCCTGCCGGAACCGCCCCCACCTCCCAATTCCATGAGAATGGTAGGTTTTTTCGGCCTGGCCGACTTTGAAACCGAAAAGTCGAAGATCCGCCGCGCTGAACATCGAGGTGCCCGCGAAATGTGGGATCGGTTCATGGGCGCCCTATACCCGGAGGCCCCATGACCGGAGTCAAAACGGACGGCATGACCAAGACGATCGAGGAGGTCGTCCAAGAACAGGCCGTGAAGTGCCGGATTTACGTCGAACAGGCGCACCGGCTGGCCGAGGAAAAGAAAATCCCCTTGCAGGAAGCCCTCGAAAAACTCCTGCGGGTCCGGTTCACCAAGGCCGTCCTCGAGAAGTCGGTGGCGTCCGCCGCGGTCGCCGCGTATACTGATTCGATGGAGCGGATCATGATGGTGGCGAAGGGGGCCTTGAGCGCCGCCACTCCGGCCGACATTCTCAACCGGCTCGACGGCCTGGTCATGGGCCTGAAGTGTACGCGCGACGAGGAGGCCAAAAAGGCATGATCTGCAAGCGCTCGACCTGGGTGTGTGATACGGAGGATTGCGGGTCCGAGATCGTTGTCCGCGAAGATACCCTTTTCCCGTTGGCGATTCGGCCCCTGACATTCCCGCCCGGGTGGGCCCTCGTTGAATACAACGGTGGGCTAGTGGTGCGGTGTGGCCCCTGCCTGTTGGCTCGTCGTACTTTATGCGAAACCGAGGAGAAAAAAGCATGATTTTCAAAACGACGAAGTGGTATTGCGATTGCGAAGGGTGCCGAGAGTCATTCGTGGTGAAGGACCAGCCGGTCCACCCCCTCAACGCCGAGCCGGTTCCTTCCATCCCGTTGGCGTGGGCGGTGATCCAGTATGGGACGGCCACCCTGGCCCGCTGCCCGAAGTGCGTGGAGCGCCCCGTTTCCCCCGGTGCCGTGTTGCGGTATCGCGCCGCCGTGATCGAGGGCATCGTGTCGAAGCACGGAACGAAGGGGACGGCCAAGTCCCTGGCGTTGAAGATCAAGGCCGAGGCCGCCGAACTGCGCGGAAAGGCGGAAGTAAAAGGCGGGAAACCCGCGTGAACGAAAACTGCCACAACTGCATCCTCCTCATGCGCGCCGCCGGCGCGGCCCGGCGCCACATCGAGGAACTGGTGATCCACTCCCGCGCGCCCAACGCGCGCCCCCCTGCCGAAAAGACGGGCCTTGTCATGGAACGGATCAAGGTGGCGATCGAGGTGGCCGGGGGAGTCCGGCCACCGGTCCCGCCACCGATCCCGGAACCCAAGAACGAACTCGTCCGCGAAGGTGGGCCGGTGTGCGGGCCCCGGGTCTATCGGTGGGTGGCCTTCATCCTGATCGCGGCTTGCCTTTATATTCTCGGATCCATCTTTTGGCGCGGGATCGGGGGAGGTTGATTTGCTGAGAGCTCCCGATCTGGCATACCTCGCCGCCATCCTCGAGGCCACGCCTTCGCCGTATCCGCGCAAACAGAAGGTCATCGACGCGATCCAGGCCGCCTGGAAATCGGCCCGGAACGTCAACACGAAGACCATCAACATCCAGGTCGTGACGGACTACGCGATTGCCGAGGCCAAGCGCAAGGGGGAGCAGGATGGATGAATCCCTGCCTCCCTGCCCGCCCTCCTGCGAACACGCCACCCTCCACTTCGACCCGGAAACCGCGAGCATCCGAATCCACCGGGCCAGCGCCAAGCTCACCGAAACACTTCAAAAAAGGTTTATCGGCGTTAAGGATTTCGACGACTCCCCCATCCAGGAGTACGAGCGAGGATATACGGACAAGTTCTGCGGCCTCTGCGGCGCCCCGTGTCGGCCCGAGGTGTGGTCCACGCGGTTCGATGGGAGGACCGGGAAGTTGGTCGAGAGAATCCGTTACCGGTGTACGGCCAAGCGGTGGTGGTCGATTTGCGTCCACTCCGGCGACGAGGTCCACCGGCACCCATGACTCCCAAGCGCGGCCCGAATCCCGAAACGCCCGTGACCGGACAGATCCGCGCCATCCTCGATATGATGCGCGTCGCCCACTTCAAGCATTGGTCCGGCCCGTTTTCGGAGAAGGGGGTCCCCGACCTCATCGGCGTGATCCCCGGGCAGCAGACGGACGGCCAGCCCATGACGCGCACCATCGCGCGGGAAATGGCCATGGAGCTAGAGAACGCCAAAAAGATGACGGATGTCCAGGCCCTCGTCGTCCTCGCCGCCGAAGTCATCCGCCTGCGCGCCGAAGGGCGGCCCCTGTTCTGCGAGGTGAAGGTTCCCGGCAAGGACGCGTCCGAGGACCAGGAGAAATTCCTGGCTCGGATGCGCACGGCCGGCGCCGTGACGTTCGTCGCGCACTCCGCCCGCGAGGCCGTGGCCGAATTGGCGAAGGCCGGATTCCAGGAAGCAAAGAGAATTGAAGGACAATTTGAGGATCGCACACCGGATGAATGAGCGCCTATATCCCGAGGGCGAAGACCATGGGGGCCTCGAGGCCCATGATAATCACCCACACATTCGACCGGGCGATGCACCTTCTGTACCGATATTGGACCTATCGCGTCACTTTGGAGTCGAAACCGGGATGGAAAAGTAGATGGGGACGCCGCCGGCGGGGGAGACAGGCGCGTTTGGCGCGGGAGAAGGAGGCCGCGCGCCGGGACACGGGGGAAGAATCAGCCGACTGACTCTAATCGCGGCGCTTTCGATTTTCTCTTTTGCGGCCTGCGTTTCTTTGACGCCGGGCGCGCAAGATACGGCCGTCGGCGTCGACGATGCGCCGCCGTGCCTGCCCGGGGACGGGCTACGCGACGCGCTCCGGGATCGGTTCCCCACGGAGTGTCCGTGCGCGGTGCGCCGCGGTGGCCGCGCCTTCGAGTGCGTCCCCTGCGCCCAACTCGAGTTTGCCCTGGCTATCCATGCCGAATTGACGCGGCCGGATGGCCGTGGGCCACAACTCTGCGCGTGCGCGGCGCCGCCGCGGCCGGACCCCGATTGCCCCTGCTGGATTCAGATGGGTGAGGACGGGCCGAAGGAGTGCTTCAACTGCGCGACGGATATCACTCCGGGCGGATGCGCCGACAACTCCTGCCTTCAACCCATCGAGGTGGTTCCATGATCCAGCACGACCCCATCCCCATGATCCGGTTCCTCAACCACCTACTCGAAACCGACCGGGGTGCTGTCGAAAACTTGGTCGCCGCCCGGGTCCCTTGTGGGCAGCGCATGGCCGATCACCAGTCCGTCCAGGTCGGCGGAGAGGAAGGGCGGCCGACGCTCGGCATCCTCGGCCTACTCAACGGGTTTTTCGGCACGTTCGACCAGGGCCCGAAGGCGGGATGGGGGCCGATCACGGCCGTGGTGGAGGACGACAACCACGCGCGGATCAAGGAGTTCATCCTGACGCCGAACGACGGCGCCGGTGCGAACGGCCGGCGGGCGTACGATTGATTTTGTGGCAGTTTGTGTCCGGATCGCGGTCGCGCGCGGTTGACAAAATCGGCAGGACAGAGTAGACTTTTTTAAGCGGAGGCTCGAGGTTGGAAAAAAAACCACCGGAAACCCCGAAGCCGATCAAGGTCCACTGTGCGCGGACGAAGCTCGTCCCGCTGGCGGAATTGGTCCCCAACCCGCGCAACCCCAACACCCACCCACCCAAGCAGGTCGAACTCCTAGCCCGGATCATCGCGGCGCACGGCTGGCGCGTCCCGATCACGGTCAGCAAGAAGTCGGGGTTCATCGTCCGGGGCCACGGGCGCCACGCCGCGGGACTACTCCTCCAACAGAACCCGGAGTACGTCTGCGACAAGGTCCCCGTCGACATCCAAGAGTATGCGAACGAGGCCGAGGAATGGGCCGACCTCCTCGCCGACAACAAGATCGCGTCGTACGCGGAAATGGATTTCCAGAAGGCGGCGGCGATGTTGAAGGAATTGCCGAAGGACTACCTAGAGTTCACGGCGTTCCAGCCCGAAGAGATCGCTCCCCTCCTCGCCGCGAAGTGGGAACCGCCGCCGAGGGAAGGGATGCCCGAGATCCCGCACGACATGAAGGTGTATCGTGCGACCGTGGACCAGGCGGCAGCCATCGACCGAGCCATCAACAAGATCAAGGCGGAGCACGGCGATCAGGTGTCCGAGGGGCGTGCCCTCGAACTGATCTGCGCGGACTTCGCCTTATGAGTCGCGTCTACCTGGCCTACTCGAACTCGTCGGGGTTCCAATCCCTGGCCAAAGGCCCCGGCCGCGATCCGGCCAACGTCCTCGTCGCGTTCCCCGAGGCCCCGAAGTTTTTCAAAATCCGGACGCAGTTGGCGTACTCCCATTGGATGCTCGACTCCGGCGCGTGGTCCGTCTACAACTCCGGCAAGAAAATCGACCTTCAACAATACATCGAGTTCTGTAAGCTGTGCGACGCCGACGAGGTCGTGGCCCTGGACGTGATTCAGGATTGGAAAGGGTCCGTGAAAAACACCGAGGCCATGTGGAAGGCGGGCGTCAAGGCGATCCCCGTGTACCACGTCGGCGAACCGGAGGAAGCGTTGCTCGAGATGGCCCGGAATTTCCCCAAGATCGGGATAGGGACTTCGATCCGGAAGTACTCGGGCATCAGGGAGCAATGGATCGCGCAGGTATTCGCGCGCGTGTGGCCCAAGAAAATCCATGGGTTCGGACTGACGCATTGGAACATCGCGTCCCGGTTCCCGTTCCACTCGGTCGACTCCGCCACGTGGGCCATCGCGCCCTCCGCGTACGGCGCATGGACGTGCTTCACCGGCAAGCAGATTTCCTTGAAGGCCCGGGGCATCCGCGACTACCGCGCCGAGGTCGAACACTTCATGAAGCTCGAGCGGTTGCTGACCAACCGGTGGAAGAACGAACTCGCATCCCTGGAGCCAGCCGCGAAATGAACACGGAACGCTGGACGCTCGAGAAGCGGTTCCGGTTCGAGGCCGCGCACCGGCTACCGAAGCACGACGGCAAGTGCGCCCGGCTTCACGGCCACTCTTGGGTCCTCACCGTCCAGGTCGGAGCCGGATCCCTTACGCGGTCGGGCCCCAAGTCCGGCATGGTCGTGGACTATGGCGACATTTCCAAGGTGGTCAAGCCCCTCGTCGACGCCCACCTTGACCATTGGTTCCTCAACGAGTCCACCCAACTCGAGGACCCTACGTCCGAACGGATCGCGGCGTGGGTGTTCGGGCGGTTGAGGGAAAAACTGCCGGGGCTCGAGGCCGTCGTGGTCGAGGAAACCTGCACGTCGAAGGCGACCTATCGGGGGGTGTGGCCGTGGGGCTAGGCACAGTCGTCGTCCTATCCGGCGGCATCGACTCCGCCGTCGTCCTTTACATGCTCCTCAAACACGGCAAGGGCTTCGGGAGGCGCCGCCCGTTCCGCGCGCTCGGTATCGACTACGGCCAGCGCCACCGGAAGGAATTGTACGCCGCCGCCGAGATCGCCGTCCACGCCGGCGTTGAGTACAAGATCGCCGACGCGTCCGCACTCTCGCCCCTGTTCGGAACCCATTGCCTGACCGGCGTCGGGGAGCCCATGCCGAAAGGCCACTTCAAGGACGAGAGCATGAAGGCCACCATCGTGCCGAACCGGAACATGCTCCTCATCGCCATCGCTTGCACGTACGCTGCCGGGCTAGGGTTCGACACCGTCGCGGTTGGCGTGCAGGATTCGGCGAACTCAATCTATCCGGACTCCCGCATGGAGTTCATCCAGGGCATGGATCGGGCCGCGCGCGAGGGGAACGTCAATCCGATCACGATTGCGGCGCCCCTCATCAACTCGACGAAGCCGGAGATCATCCAACTCGGCGCCGGGCTCGGCGTCCCTCTCCGCGCGACGTGGTCGTGCTACGAGGGCGGCCGGGTCCATTGCGGCCAATGTGGCGCCTGCTCGAAGCGCAAGGACGGGTTCCGCGAATCCCGCGTCAGCGACCCCACGGAGTACGCCCGGTGACTTGGCTTCACGGCGTTTTCTTCTACTCGCATCGCGCCGGGTGCCGGATCGAGTTCGGGTGCGGCCGGTGCGAGAGCGACGAACCCTTGCTGGCCTCCATCCTGGCTGACGCGGTCCTCGGCATCCTAGCCGCGTGGCTATACTGGCGGTGGCCGATTTGAAGTGGGTGCTGATCCGCGAGATCAAGGAAGCGTTCGCGGAGGTCGGCCGCGCGGGACGATCCGTGTTGATCGTGTTCGCGGTATTGTCCCTCTTGTCCACGGCCGTCGTCCTCACCTCCGCCGTAATCCTCGGCCCCCTTATCCCATGAGCGTCAAGGAACCCTGGACCTGGACGGACATTATTTGCGGCGCCGGGCTCATCGCCCTGGGGTTGTGCGCCGTCGCCGCGGCCCTACTCGGTGTCGGCGGGTTGCTGGCCGTGGCGGTCGCCCCGTGAGCTACAAGGTCAACGAAATCTTCTACTCGGTGCAGGGCGAAGGCGCGCGCGCCGGATCGGCCGACGTGTTCATTCGGTTCGGCGGGTGCAATCTCACCTGCTCGTACTGCGACACCGACTTCGAGTCCTACTTTGAAATGACGGCCGAAGAGATCGCCGCGCAGGTCGCCGGGTTCATGCCCGAACCCCGCAACGTGATCCTGACCGGAGGGGAACCACTCCTCCAATACGACCGCGAGTTGTTCGACGCCCTCCGCGACCTGGCCAAGGTGGGTTTGATCGCTTGCGAAACGAACGGATCGGTGGCGCCGAAGGCGCACCTCGACTATATCGCCCTGTCGCCGAAAGTGGCCGAGCACGTGCTGGTGAAGAACTTCCAGTTCCCCGTCGACGAACTCCGGTACGTGCGCGCGGTCGGGCAGCCGTTACCCCGGCCGAAGTTGAAAGCGGACCACTTGTTCCTCAGCCCCCGCGCCGACGGCGACATGGTGGGCCGCGAAAACCTCGAGTACTGTATCGGCCTGGTGAAATCCAACCCGCGCTGGCGGTTGTCCGTGCAACAGCACAAAATCTGGAGGGTCCGGTGAGCGAGGAAATGAATATCCACACGTTGACGGAAGCCGCCGAGAACGCCCTTCCGTGCCTCGACGAGGACCCGAATCGACGCGGGCTCGAAGGGACGCCGGAGCGGTGGGCGAGGATGATGCTGGACCTGACGACGCCGCCGGAGTTCAAGTTCACGACGTTTCGCAACGAAGGGTACGATGCCATGGTCGTCCTCCGCGCGATTCCCTTCCACAGTCTCTGCGAGCACCACATGGTCCCATTTGTCGGCGAGGCCACCGTCGGGTACATCCCCGACCGGCGGATCGCCGGGCTCTCGAAGTTGGCGCGCACGGTCGACTACTTCGCCCGCCGCCTGCAGGTTCAAGAGCGCATGACGGATCACATCGCGCGGTTTCTGCACAGGAAACTACGGCCCAAAGGTGTCGGCGTCGTGATCCGGGCCCGCCATCTCTGCATGGAGATGCGGGGCGTCCGGAAGGCGGGCGCCGAAACGATCACGTCCTGCCTGCTCGGGGCCATGCGCAACGCTCGAGTCCGTAGCGAATTTTTTGCACTCTAACCGGAACCCGGAGGACGCATGAAGCCCATCAAGATAGACCACCCCGAGGCCAGCACGGCGCGGGGATACGACCACCCGACCGTCGGCGAGATAAGCGACCTGCCCGTGATCCGCGACGGCGACGGATCCCTTTGCTCCAGGTGGAAGGCGTCCTTTTGGGAACGCCTCCGCATCCTGTGGACGGGCGAAGTGTGGATCGCGGTCATGAGCCGCCAACAGCCGCCCGTCCTCGTCGTCGCCGGTCCGTACCCGCCGGAGTCGTTCCGCCATCCGTGGGCGAGCGCCGAGAAGTGCGCGGAATCCACCGAACTCAAGACCAGAACATAAGAACGGGAACCGCCTAGTGTGCCCTATGCCAACGTCTACCTTAGCAGGGTCAAGAAGGCCGTCGGCACTCTGCATGAATATGCCATTGCCCTCAAGCATGGGAAGATCCACGAACCCGGCTACGATGATACGATGTCGACTCAGTCGGCCGCCAATATCTCGAAGGCCGACCACTGGATTTCCAACAAGATGGCCCAGTGGCGGAGGGAGGGCAGGCTCAACCGATTCGATCTCCTTAAGGTCGAACCGAAGCCCCATCCCTGGACCCTCGACCACATCCGCAAGATGTTCCCAGAGGTTGGAAGCTGGGATGTCTACGCCATCGGCATATCTCTCGACGTCGAAGTCCCGGAGGACGAAATGGAAAATATAAGGGCGGCGATCAAAGAGATCGTCCGGCACGAGATCAGGGTGATCTTCGGAGAGGTGGCGATTGCCGCCAGGAAGGAGGCCGTCCACTGGCAGGCGGACACTCTAGCAGGTGGGCGTGAAGAAAATGCGGGCGGCCCTCTTGGGCTCAACAAAAAATCCAGGCGCATTTACAAGAATCCCGATACCGGCGAGGTAATCTCCAAGAAGGAATTGATGGAGATAAACAAAGCGCGGCGCGCGAAGGAGCCAGCGACGGCGTGAAACCGGTCGACCAAACAAAGTTCGGCGAAGTCGAGGGAAACTGTCTCGCCGCCTGCGTCGCATCCATCTTCGAGATCGGCATTGCCGACGTGCCGGATCTTTCGGGCGACGACTGGTGGTCCTTTCTCCGCGCTTGGTGCCACCGGCGCGGTTTCTACCCGGTATTGATCGAGGCTGGAGCGACGGACAGGTTCTTGCTGGGTTTCGCTATTAAGTCGGGCCGGAGCCCCCGCGGCAAATGGGACCACGCCGTCGTCGCGTTGAAGGGGGAGATGGTTCACGATCCGCACCATGATCGGACGGGCATCCTGACCACGATAGATTGGATCATCTTCGTGCCCGTGGACCCAGCGCCGACGTGGCGAGAAGCGGGGTCGGCGTGAAGCCCCTCGCCTTCTCCTACGACCGCGAACACGACGTGCTTACCATCGAGGGCATGCGATACACCGGCACCCTATTCCGGGTCTTCGCTGAGGGCGGTCTCGCCATTGGCAAGGCGCTCCAGATCATCCACCGGCAGGATGGAATTTTGACGATCAAGGAATTGGATCGCCCACTCTCCAAGCTCCTTCGGCTTTGGAGACAAGAGCGGGCCTACAG
>SDBU01000379.1_pt1 | contig 63154 bp, 58 predicted proteins | sample 2277071 | NCBI WGS metagenome assembly SDBU01 (sample SAMN10397929, study PRJNA504765) | marine sediment metagenome | isolation source: marine sediment core GS08_GC12, 126 cmbsf | place: Arctic Ocean: Gakkel Ridge, Loki's castle | collected 2008 | reverse complement strand
GGCGCTTACGGCCGGGTCGCTGGTACCGGCGTCGTTTGTGGCGGTGACCTCGCAGGTTATGTCGGTGTTGACGTCTGCCGGGACGACGGTGTATTCGGAAGAGTCGTCGCCGATGTCCGCGCCATCACGTTGCCACTGGTAGGTGTAGCCGTCAGGGTAGTTGTCCCAGTCGCCTCGAGAGCACGTAAGTGTCTCACCGACATACGGGTCGCCGGTGATGGCCGGTAGCCCTGCGTTGGCCGGGGCAAGCAGGACTTCGCGGTCGAAGCGCGCGATGGTGTTGTTTTCGTAGGCCTCGGCCGTGACGTAGACGGACTTGCCGTCGGAGGAGGCGGCTACGCCATGGGACCCATCAAGCCCATCCGTTTCCGCGCACCCGAGGTCGCCCGTGTCCCAGAAGCAGCCCTGGTAGGTGAGCGCACCGTTCGTGTCGCGGTTGAAGTGCACGATGGCTTTGTCAGAGTAGGCCGCAACGTAGACGGACATGTTGTCGGAGGATGCGGCAACGTCGAAGGCCCCATCAAGCCCATTCGTGGTATGTGCGCAGCCGGCACCTCCGCCCGTGTCCATGACGCAGCCCTGAGGATTAAGCGCGCCGGTCGTGTCGCGGTCGAAGCGCACTATGGCGTCGTCGTACTGGGACGCAATGTAGACGGACTTGCCGTCGGGGGAGACGGTGATGCCACGGGCCCCATTAAGCCCTTCCGTTTCCTCGCACCCGGTGCCGCCGCCCGTGTCCCAGAAGCAGTCCTGGTAGGTGAGCGCGCCATCCGTGTCGCGGTCGAAGCGCACGATGGCTTTGTCGTAGGCGGCCGTAACGTAGACGGACTTGCCGTCGGGGGAGACGGCGACGTCATAAGCCCCCAAAAGCGCCTCCGTTATCACGCAATCGTCGCTGCCAGTCTCGTCCATGAAGCAGCCCCGGGGGGTGAGTGCGCCGTTCGTGTCGCGGTCGAAGAGCACTATGGCTCTGTCATAGCTGGACGTGACGTAGACCGACTTGCCGTCGAGGGAGACGGCGACCCCGGTGGCCCCATCAAGCCCATCTGTTTCCGCGCAATCAGCAGTCCAGTCCGTGTCCGTGAAGCAACCTTGGGGGGTGAGTGCACCGGTGTCGGTGTCGCGATCGAAACGCACGATGGCATCGTCTCCGGAGGACACAACGTAGACCGACTTGCCGTCGGGGGAGACGGCAACGTCTTCTGCCCAATAAAGCCCGTCTGTTTCCGCGCAATCAGCAGTCCAGCCCGTGTCCATGAAGCAGCCCTGGGGGTCGAGCGCACCGGTGGGGGTGTCGCGATCGAAACGCACGATGGCTTTGTCATAGCTGGACGCGACGTAGACTGACTTGCCGTCGGGGGAAACGGCGATGCCACGGGGCCCATCAAGCCCATCCGTAGCCTCCGCACAGTCGGGGGGGTCGATTATGTCTTCGAAGCAGCCCTGGGGTGTGAGCGCGCCGGTGGTGGCATGAGCAACTGGCGTCTGGGCTACGAGCGCCGCCACAACAACTGCTCCTACAAGTAGCCAAATGCGCCTGCGTGAAGCGATGAGATCGTTGCTTTCTGTCTTATTCTCGGACATTCGTACCTTCCACTCTGCTTCTATTTGTTTCCACCGGAAAAACGTTGTTCTGAGGCCGGAGTGGCCGAAGAATCTGATATTCCTACCGGTAAGGAAGCCAGATTCTTCAATACTTTTTTCGCTCAGACGACAATCAGGGACTAATTGAAAGTATCCAGGTCTTATATACAGACCATTTAGGCTCGGATTTGTGACACCCTGTTATTACTGCTTCGCCTGCCGATTCGCCATGTCCGTGGAGTTGCTTGGCGTCAGCGCTCCGGGGCGGATGTAGTTCGGTGTCAGGCTCGATCAAAGATCCTGGAAGATATTGAGGCCGAGACTGTCCAGCAGCTTCTGTGCCTCAATGTTCAGTCTGAAGAGCTCGTTGGTGAAGATCAGGACTCCCATGACGACCAATACCGCACCGGCGAACATGGTCAGTACCAGATAGTGTCGCCTGAACCATTCAAAGAACTGGGTTGCCGAGGTAAATGCGACTGCCGTGATCAAGAAGGGAATGGCCAACCCGGCAGAGTATGCGGTCAGCAGCAACATGCCCTCACCGACAGAACTTTTGGTGGAGGCGGTGGCAAGCACCGCTGCCAGCGTCGGGCCAATGCATGGAGTCCAGGCGAAAGCGAACGCGATCCCCGCGATCAAGGGTCCGCCACTTCGGGCCTTCAGCAGCAGTGCCTGAGGGTGCCAGTCGCGGTTCAACTTGTCTATAAAAGGGGTAGCCAAGAAAAACAGGCCCATTGCCACAATCGCGACCCCGGCGATCTTGTTGAGCAGATCTCTATGGTCTTGCAGCAGCGACCCTAAACTGGTGGCAGTGGCGCCGAGCGCGACGAACACCGCGGTAAAGGTGAGGCAGAAAATTATCGCTGGAGGCAACACTTTCCGAATCGCAATACGACTGCCGCCCTCCATCTCGGTGACTGCGACTCCCGAAACTACCGAGAGGTATCCGGGTACAAGCGGCAGTACACACGGCGAGACGAAGGAGATGAAACCGACTGCCATTGCTGCGAGAAGAGTGGTGTCGGTCATGGGTCCAGCCGTGGAATCACGTCATCTAGCCGATCGCTGCCGGTCTTCAAAATAGGTGGAGCGGCTGTAGAGTGTTCGGTCACGTATGATGGCGCTAACTCACTGTTTGGCGCCTTTTGAGTCTTCTTTTAACACTCGGTCGATCGCCCTCTGCAGCTCGGGTCCCTCGATTGGTCCCCGGCGGATCCAGGCAATCCTGCCACCTCTGTCAACCAGGTACGTTTCGGGTACTCCGGAGGCGCCCCATGCGCGCTTTCTCTCGCCGTCTCCGTCGCGCAACATTGGATACGTCAGCTTGAACTCGCGTACGAACTTGAGTGCATCGTCGGTTACATCCATGGTGTCCAAGCCAACCATCACGACGCCTTTTTTGCGATTCTTGCGCCAGATTCGTTCAAGTGCCGGTGCTTCGTCACGGCACGGGTCGCACCAGGAAGCCCAGAGGTTGACCACGATCAGCTTTCCACGCCAATCGGCCAGGGATCGCTCACCCTTGCTCCCAAGTACCGGCAGCTTCTTGTCGGGCGCTTTCTTGCGCGCACTGGGCTCGATCGCCCCTTCTTTATCACCTGTTGAATTTGTCGATATGAGCCCATAAATCAGCAGGGCTATTATCAACAGTACGAACCCCATGATGACGTAGGCGGCCGCACCTCTAGGTAAACGCATATCGATCAAGTGTAGTAAGTCAAGTAAAACCTAGTCGTGCAATTTCTCATCGCCGGTGGTAACGGCTTCCGGCTCTCTCACCTCAGTGCTTTCGGAAAGAACATCGGCGATCCTTGCCCGTGCTCTCTCTGTAAGCTCAACCACCGAGTCGCCGGCAAACTCCTCGTACGGGATTGGATCAAGAATTTGAATCTTGATTTCATGGTGCCCGCTGAGTACCAGGCCACGCTTGGGCAGAGCCTCGGCAGCGCCCTTGATCACTATCGGCAAAATGGGCCGGTGTGTCTCCAGTGCCAGCTCGAAGGACCCCGGTTTGAACGTCTGAAGCTTCCCGTCTTTTGATCTTGTGCCCTCGGGGAACATCATGATCGAGTTGCCACGGGCAAGCGTCTTCCTGCACTGGGAAAGCATCTCCTTGACGCTCTCACGATCGCCGCGTATTAACTTGATATAGCCATTGAGCGACATGTTCCAGCCAACAGCAGGCACGCGAAAGTTCTCGATCTTGGATACCCACTTGAAGTGCTTGAAAATGCGAAAGAGCAGAAGAATGTCGATCAATGATTGGTGGTTCGAGACCATCACGTACGCCTCGCCACTTACGATCTTCTCACGACCGCTGACACTCACCGACCACACTGGATTGAGCCAGGTATAGAGCGAGGCCCAAAAGCAGGTATAGAGGTGAAGCACGACCTTCTTGCGGTCAAACGGAAGAGTCAGGGCCCAGATCAGAACTGCAATCGGGAAGAGGAACAGTGAGCTGACCACTATGAATGACCAGAAAAGCGCAGATCCAATTCGTTTAATCATCTCAAGCTAATACCCAAGAAACGAGATCTAGTTACAGGGGAGTCGACAAATCAAGCAGCAAACATGCCTGGTGCGGATGTCTATACTGCAACAGGTGATTGACAGCCTGCCACCGGAAGCCAGATCTGTATTCGAGCGGTTCTTGACTTGCGAGTACACGACGATCGACGCCAAGGGTCAACCGATCACCTGGCCGGTGTTCCCCTTCTACAAGCAGGGAAGGCCCTGTGTCGATGTCACGACCGGTCTCGGCTATCCGAAGAAGGCAAATGACGCCAGGGTAAATCCGAAGGTCTCGCTGCTTTTCTCTTACGGTAAGGGCTCTGGGCTCGACCGGCCGCCAACGGTGCTTGTCCAGGGATATGCAGAAGTGGATGATCGCGATTTGGTATACAACAGCGAACGGTGCCTGACCGACACGAAGGAAAAGTATCCAGCGTTGATCAAGTTCAAACCTCCGAAGCCGTTACGGAGACTGTTCAACTGGTACTTCACCCGTATCTATATCCATGTCACTCCGGAAACCGTATACCTGTGGCCCAACGGCGATACAGCTTCGGAGCCGATCCGGTTCGGCCACTCGGCTGAGCAAGCGGGTGCAACCGACTCGGCCCCCTCAACCGCTGCCGGTGAAGCTCGGCCCACCGTATGGGATGAGCGATTGGATGAACTCGGAAGCCGCTACCCAACGGCGGTGCTGTCGTTCGTCGACCCCAATGGGTTTCCGGGATCGGTCAGGGTTCCAGTCAATGTCGATCAGACGAACAAGTGCGTGCGAATCGAACACGAGCCACACGGGCTGTCGTTAGTCTCCGGTGCCGCTTGCCTCACGGCACACGACCACAACGAAGACTTAACGTGGGATCTGAACTTCCAGATCCGTGGACAGCTGCATGAAGACGATGGTGGCTGGCGACTCGAGCCACAGCGCCTGGTAGGCGGAATAGAGATGCCACCGACCATGACAAGTAAGTTGAAGGCAAATATTGGCAAGCAGCGTGCCTTCAGAAAAAGGGCAAAACAGGAGTTGCGAGCACGTCGGCTTCGTACCGGCTGACAGAGGGTTTGCGTGCCAGAAATGCCGGGGTCATGCACGCTGATCACGTTCCTCTCCGACTTCGGCCAAAACGACGGCTCCGTTGGAGTCTGCCAGGGAGTGATGCACCGAATCGCACCCGAAGCCCGAGTGATCGACATCGCACACGATCTGCCACCCTTTCAGGTAATCCCAGCAGCCTATCTCCTGCGTATTGCACTGCCTTACTTCGAGATCGGGATACATATTGCTGTAGTTGATCCCGGTGTCGGCACCAAGCGTCGAGCACTGGCTCTTCGCACTGGTGACGGTCGCACTCTGGTGGGACCCGACAACGGGTTGCTCGTGCCCGCGGCGCTCGAGTCAGGGGGTGTTGCAAAGGCAGTTGAGATCAACGACTCGCTGTACGGAATCGATCAAGTATCGAAAACATTTCACGGCCGCGACATCTTTTGCCCGGTCGGCGCCCATCTGGCTGAGGGAAAGAGCTTGAGCGATGTCGGCGAGCCGATAGACCCGGCGAAGCTAACCGATCTTTCTCTTCCAGAGCCGACTATCTCCAAGGAGTCGATAACTGCTGGTGCGCTCTTCTCGGACCGATTCGGAAATGTCTCCTTGAACCTTGGGCCCGAGCACATGTCTGGAGCCGGCTTTTCGCCGGGCTCACACGTCGACGTCGACATCGACGGCAAGGTTCAACCAGCCACCTGGCGCGTGGCCTTCGGAGATGCCAAGCCGGGAGACCTAATCCTCTTCGAGGACTCTTTCGGCACAATGGCATTGGCAACCAACCACGGCAGTGCAAGAGATGCACTTGACATAGAGCCCTTATGCGTGATCAAACTGATAAATCCACGTTAAGAACGCACATCGTACCCGCTGCTTTCTCGCACGGCCCCGTCGTCTTCTCGCGGACGCTTGACTCAACAAACGACACCTCAAAAGAGCTGGCGAACGGCGGCGCGGTGGATGGAACGGCGGTCATCTGCGAGGACCAGTCTTCCGGAAAGGGGCGCCAGGGAAGAGAGTGGATTGCAACCCCGGGGCTGGACCTTACGTTCAGCCTGATCGTGCGCGAACTGAGCGATCAGATGAATCTACTTCCTCTCGCGGCAGCCCTGGCAGTCTGCGAGTCCTGCGACCGGTTTGCGGGATCGACTTCCAGGATCAAATGGCCCAATGACGTTTGGATATCTGAATCCAAGGTTGCAGGCATACTTGTTGAAGCGAGACCGCGCAGTGACTGGGCTGTGGTTGGAATCGGCCTGAATATCAACAGCACAAAAGAGAACATCCCCGCAGAGATTCGGGGGCAGGCTACATCCCTGCTGATCGAAACCGGCTACCAGGTTGATCGAGAGGAGGTTCTGCGTTTGCTGCTCGGAAGACTGCATGAGTTTGTGATGGCACTGAGAGCGGGACGCACGGCCGACATACTGCACGCTTACCGTTCCAGAGATGCACTTATCGGTCGCACCATCGGCTGGGAAGCTGATCATGTACAAAATCGGGGCCGAGCGGAGGGCATCGACGATGCCGGAAACCTGCTTGTATCAACCGCCGAGGGCCAACTGGCGCTCAAAGCAGGCGAAGTTCACCTGTCGGAAATGGAATAGGCTCCTACGAGACTAATCGGCGTCGAGCTGCGCATCGAGCCCGATCCCGGCATTCAGGTCTTCACTGCTTTCAATGCTTTCAACTTGTTCTTCGGGTTCAACAACGGGCTCGTTCCGAACTTTTTCAGGTATCGGTTTGCGTCTGGTTTTCTTCGCAGCTGTTTTCTCGGGCTTGGGGCGAGGGGCTGATCTCGCTCTCCTGTTGTTCTTTCGCCTGCGATTGCCGCCGCCGCCCTTTGGAAAGTTTCGTGACAATTCCCTCGCCAATCCCGACGGCTTGTGCGTCATTTTCACTCGTGCTGTCCGCAGAACCTCTTCCGCCTCCGGAGAGTGAGCAATCGCTCCCGCAATCAGAGCCGTCGCCAGTCTGCGGTCTTGCTGTCTGGCTGCGTTCACCAGTCTTCTTGCATTGCGTGTATGCGCAGCACCACTGGAGTTGACGAGTAGCCCCAGAAGCCGCTTTGACTCGGGCCAGCGCTGCGTTGCATAGGCCTCGTGAGTCTCCCTTGAAAATTCCGCCAAGCGCCAGAGCCACACGGTAGCCTGCTCGAGGCTGCCGATCCGCCTGTCCGCCAGAGATTGCAGTAGCGTCCGTGCGCCGTCGCGTCTCTCCGCGCGTGACCAGGTGCCAACGATCTCAACAGCGTCATCAAAAGTATCGGGATCGCGAAGGGCGGAGATCTCAACAAGTGCCCTGACTCTAAGAGCAGAATTTCGATTCCGTTGGACACAGGTAAGCAGAAAACGTTTGCGTAGCTCACGCTCGGGATCCCGATTCATCATCGCCTTCGCACGGCGCCAGACGTTTGGAGTCGCCTTAGCGCCTGCCAGAGCTGCCCAGACGTGTTGTTCGCTGTACGGAAGGTGCTCCACCGCTATGCGCCAGAGCTCGCGCTCGAAGACAGCTGCGCGCCTCTCCGGATCAGCTGTCACCGGCAGCACTCTGCGCTCGACCCGCAGACGTCTCCACCGTGACCGTCTAACGGGGCCTACAACTATCGCGCCTCCTCTGAAAACGTCTCTGTCGAGCAATTTGTGAAGCGTGATGATCGGCTCATCGTGAGTGGTCGACTGGTGCACGAAGTCGATTACGATCCCCGCCTCTTTGCCTGGAGCACGGCGAGTCACCCGACCCACGCGCTGCTGGTAGATACGTCGAGACGCGGTCGGCGCCAAGTGCATGCAGACGGTTGCTCGAGGAGAGTTCCATCCCTCGGCCAGCAGCATTGCGTTTACCAGTACATCTATCTCGCCTCGCTCAAAAGCCGCAAGTATCTCTGTCAGCTCGCGTTTTGGCGTCTCACCACTGACTCCCTTGGCCTTTAGCCCTGCATCACTGAAGGCCTTGGCGACGTTGTACGCATGCTTCACGCCGGCTGCATACACGATGCCCGGAAGATCCTTGAACCTGGCCTTGTAGAGGTCGGCGACTGCCGCGTTGAACGGGCCCTGGTCAAGAAGGGCTGCCAGCTTCTCCAGGTCGAAGTCTTGGTCCACCTCGCCGCGACGCAGCGGAACATTGGCCAGCGTGTGCACATTCGGGCCCGGGGCGATGCGCACGCAGCGAATCGGCACGATGACGCCACGCCTTGCCGCCTGCGCGAGGTCAAAGCGGCTTGTCTGCGTGGGAAACAGATCGTTCACATGGCGAGCGATAAGAGCACCGGTCGCTGTCATGCCTATGAATACAGGCCCGTGCCATGCACGAATGGCGGCACTTGTCTTCTCGCCCAGGGCCGTATGAGCCTCGTCGCATATGACAATCGAGTAGGCATCGGAGACATTGCCCGCGTTGCGCACGAACCACTGATATGTTTCAACGGTCACCGGCCCGTCGGCAGAATCTTTTTCCCCCAGCAGCGCCTTCGAGATCCGATCCGAGTACCCGCGGTCCTGCAACTCACCGAGGAACTGGTCCACAAGGTTGCGCCTGTGGGTGAGAATCAGTACACCGCCCGTTCTGGAAGCTTCGACAAAGCCAAGTGCCGCCACGGTCTTGCCGGCACCTGTTGCATGCTCGAACCAGAATCGCCTTCCTGCATTTGGATCCTCGGGTTGAGCCTCAACCACCTCCTCAATCTCAACATCCTCGTCAACCGGACCTTCCCACGTGGTATCTCCCTCGCCGTTCTCCCATTCCTCTTCTTCCTGGCCCGCAGAGTCTTCTGCTTCCGATACGACATCTTCGACCAGCTCTTCGGTGGTCTCAATACCTTCCTCGTCCAGATCAACCGTGCCGTCAATGTCGGGGGCATCCTCCGGCTCGTCATCTTCGTAGACATCGGCGTCTTCAACAACTTCCGCGCTTATCTCCTTTATGTCCTGAACGCCATTTGCCAGCCATTCCTCCACTTCAGATTTAAGCTCGACCAGGGTTCCGGAAAGCGCATCAACCTGGTGCGCCGACAGTTTGGCCCCATCGGCCAGTTTCGCCTCGGGCTCTGAAAGCAGTCGCTCCAGCCCAAGCAAAAGCGAGTAGCGTCGTCGCCACTCCAAGCTGGGCACATCGTGGCCCTGCTCAATCTCGACCAGGGCGTCGTCCACCGCCTTGCGGCGCGCACTGTTGGGAGCCAGTGCGGAATCCACTGATTCTCCCTCTTGAACGAGAGTCTCATGTGCCCACTCCTCGACCTTCTTCAATTCGGCCTTGGAAGGTAACGGCACAGCAATATCGGTTGCTTCAACTGTATTTGCCATTTTCCAGCTATCGAGAACGAATTGGGCCACCCGCTCATGCCATATCCTTCAACTACTGAGCCACTATGGGCTCGGACAGCCTTTTCAGCATGGTAGAGCGGAAAGCTACCCCCTCTAAAAAGTGAATCTCGGGCCTCAAAGTTTCAGCCCTCTACCTGCATCCGCAAATCAATAGATGCGGATCTACTGTTATTAAAGCACTTTCTGCATAGAAAATGAATGTTTGCTAGCAATTATGGGTAGAAATTGAATGCGCCCGAAACGAACCCTGACTCCCCTGATCGCCCTGCCGGCATTGCTCGCAGTACTTCTTGCGACATCCGGGTGTGGTGGCAACAGCGAACAGAGCTCTACCGGCAGACTCGACACCAAAGCACTGGCCGGCTCTCCACCTTCGCTTGCAAAGCTGCACGGTCAGGCGAACCGGCTACTGGGAGGCGGTAAGCGTGCCTTTGAAAAGCGCCTGCGAAGCCTACGTGGCCATCCCATCGTGATAAACAAGTGGGCCTCATGGTGTGGCCCGTGCCGGCGCGAGTTTCCCTTCTTCCGAGATCAGTCGCTGGAACACGGCAAAACGATCGCGTTCCTTGGAATCAACTCGAGCGACGACGACGGTGACGCACGGGACTTCCTGGCCAGTAATCCGGTCAGCTATCCAAGCTATATTGATTCCGATCAGGAGATCGCCGAGTTGATGGATGCCCGTCAGGCGTTTCCTGCAACAGTGTTTGTCTCGAGTCGCGGTAAGCTGGTACGTGTACACCCGGGACAGTACGCATCGGAAAAGGACTTGGAGCAAGATATTCAAAGGTATGCAAAGTGAGTTGATAACGTGAGCTTTCTCCTGTCCAGGCTGCTGCCCACACTTGTTTCGATCCTGTCCATCTGCATCTTCATCGGCCCGGGAGCGGCTCAGGCAAGCACGGTGCCGTCGATTGAGATCGACTCGACGATCGACCCGGCAAGCTCCGCCTGGCTCGAGCAGGCTTTGGACGATGCGGAGCGGGACGGTGCAGAGCTGGTGATCGTGAGGCTCGATACACCGGGTGGCCTCATGGACGACATGAGGAAGATGGTTAAACGCATCATCGCAGCACCGATGCCCGTTATTGTCTACGTATATCCAGACGGAGCCCGCGCTGCGTCCGCCGGTCTTTTCATCACCGAAGCCGCGGATGTGGCGGCCATGGCCCCACAGACAAACATCGGCTCCGCCACCCCGATAACCATAGGCCCGGGCACTCAGGACGAGGTACTTGGGCGAAAGATAAAAAACGACGCGGCCGCATACATAAGAGCACTGACGGAGGAGCATGGCCGCAACCCGGACCTGGCGGAAGAGATGGTGCGAAAGGCGACCAACGTTACTGCAGTTGAGGCTAAAGAAAGAGGCCTGATTGATATCGTGGCTGCAAACCAGGCCGAGCTGTTGAGGAAGCTCAACGGGTTTCAGGTAAAGGGCCCAAAAAAGCAGAAGTTGTCAACGGCGGGTCTGGAGGCAAAGGACCGTGACACCCCCTTCAAGTTCAGGGCACTTGGGATCATCGTCAACCCAAACGTGGCGTTCGTCCTGCTGCTGATCGGCATCGCAGGAATTGCATTCGAGTTTTTCAGCCCGGGCATGATCCTGCCGGGAGCACTGGGCGTCATCTCTCTGGTCCTGGCTCTATTCGCACTGTCGCAACTGCCGATTACAGTTGCCGGTATATTGTTGATTCTTCTGGCAATCGGGCTGATAGTCGCAGAGACCCAGGTAATCAGCGGGGGAGCACTCGGTGTGGCCGGCGCGGTCAGCCTTGCCGCTGGAGGGCTGCTCCTGTTCGACAACAAGGATGGCTTTGGGATCTCCATACCGCTCGTTATCTTCACCGCAGTGCTCTTCGCCGGATTTACCTTGTTCGTTATGAGCAAGGCAGTAAATGCGCATAAGAAGCGGGTTCACACGGGTTGGGAGGAACTCGCCGGGGAGAGCGGCGATGTGCGTGAACCACTCGAACCGCAGGGAATGATCTTTATTCAGGGTGCGCTGTGGCGTGCAAAAAGCAGGGACGGGGAAACGATAGAGGTCGGTTCCAGAGTCATAGTGGATAGAGTTGAGGGTCTAACACTTATAGTGCACCGTACTTCAGAGAATTAGACCACATCGAACTAGGAGGCAGAACAAATGGTAGCCCTGTTAGCCGCAATTGCAATCCTTGCGTTTTTCTTACTTATAGTGCTCGCCTCCGCCATCCGTGTGCTGCGCGAGTATGAGCGTGGAGTCGTCTTCAGATTGGGTCGCCTGGTCGGGCAGAAGGGCCCTGGCCTGATCCTGCTGATACCGGTCGTCGACAAGATGGTGCGAGTTGACCAGCGCACGGTCACCCTGAACATCCCCCCGCAGGAGGTAATCACAAGGGACAACGTGCCGGCAAGCGTGAACGCTGTCGCCTACTTCCGAGTGGTAAACCCGGTCAACTCGATAGTGCAGGTCGAGAACTTCCTGGTCGCCACATCACAGATCGCCCAGACAACCCTGCGCTCGGTTCTGGGCAAGGCGGAGCTGGACGAGCTTCTGGCCGAACGGGAAAAACTCAACGAGGAGCTGCAGCAGATCATCGATGATCAGACGGAGCCGTGGGGTATCAAGGTCACGACCGTCGAGATCAAGGACGTCGAGATCCCCGAGCAGATGCAGCGCGCAATGGCCAGACAGGCCGAGGCAGAGCGTGAGCGCCGGGCCAAGATCATTGCCGCCGAAGGTGAGTTCCAGGCATCGGAGAAGCTTGGAAAAGCCGCCGATGTGATCAGCCGCAACCCGGTCACGATACAGCTGCGATACCTGCAGACTCTTATCGAGATCGGCTCCGAGAACAACACGACCACGATATTCCCGCTCCCGCTGGACATGATCAAACCGTTCATAGATGCACAGGCTAGAACGGTGGGGAACTCGTAGAGCGTTACTAGGAGCTTCTCGCCAACGTGTTGAGCGGCAGTAATCCAGAACTGCGAGTGGACCCGCTGAGCGGGCTGAAGGTCTTGCTGGCTCCTGGGCGGTCGAAGAGGCCGCTCGATCTTGAACAGGCAGAAGTAGATGAGGACTCCGCGGAGGACTGTCCCTTCTGTGAGGGGAATGAGAAGCGGACACCGCTGGAGGTCACCGCAAGCCGTCCCCCGGGTGAAGGCGCGAACACACCGGGTTGGAGCACGAGAGTTGTGCCTAACAAGTACCCCCTGCTTGAGGGAAAAGACACGATCGCCTCCTCCGGGGATCCGCTCGATCGCGCAACCGATCACTCCGGGTTTGATCTTCTCGAAGCCCATGACGCGGAGGGCTCACACGAACTGATAGTCCACACTCCGGAGCACAAGCTCTCGATGGCCGATCTGACCGATGAAGAGATGCGAGCATCTCTTCTGATGTGGAGCCAGAGAATCGAAGCACATTCCGAGGCCGCATACGTTCATCTCTTTGTCAACGAGGGCGCCGAAGCCGGTGCCTCTCGGGCGCACACCCATGCGCAGCTTCTGGCAATGCCTTTCGTACCGCCACGAGTAGCCCGTGAACGAGAGCGCTTCTCTGCGTACTTTGCTCAATACGGAGGCAGCTGCCTGCTCTGCGACCTCGTGCAGGAGGAGATCCGTGTAAAAGAGCGCGTAGTTGCTATTGACGAAGAAGTGGTGGTGCTGGCACCGTACGCATCGATGTTGCCGTATCAATTACAGATAGTGCCTCGCCGGCACCGCCTGCGTTTCGGAGATGAAGGCGAGTTGGGGGCAGAGATGTTGATGCGGGCACTGGGCCTGCTCAGCGAACAACTTGGTGGAACTCCGCCGTTGAACATGTGGCTCAGGACGGCACCAACCGGTGCAGATCACTTCCACTGGCATATCGAGATAGTGCCTCGCCTGACCGTGCTGGCCGGAGTGGAGTTGGGCGTGGATGTCGCGGTGAACACGGTTTCACCCGAGTTAGTGGCCACCTCCCTCGGTCAGTGAGCTTCAGCTGGAAGCTGCAGGAAAAACTGCCCGAGCGAAGCTCAGGTAGTTCCCAATATTGCTGACAGGGAGGGAACGGCGGCGATCAGGCGTCGTGTGTATTCATCGGTCGGAGCGTCAAACAGTCGTTCAGTTTCCGCCTCCTCAACGATCTTGCCCTCCTTCATCACCGCCACCCAATCGCAGACCTGGCGCACGGTGGCGAGATCGTGGCTGATGTATAGGTAGGTTAGGCCGTGACGCTCTTTGAGGTCAAGCAAAAGGTTGAGGATCTGTGCCCGGATCGAGACGTCCAGCGACGAGACAGGCTCGTCAAGCACTACCAGTTTGGGGCCAACTGAAAGCGCTCTGGCGATCCCCACTCGCTGACATTCGCCCCCTGAGAGCTGATGCGGGTAGCGGACCGCAAGATCGTGCCCGAGTCCCACCTCGTCAAGCAGTTCGCCAATTCGTTTCTTCCGCTCGGCCTTTGAGGGCCTGTCGAGCACGTCCAGCGGCTCGGCGATCGAGTCTCGAACTTTCATCCTTGGATCCAGTGACGCCTTCGGGTCCTGAAATACGATCTGGGCCTTTCTGTAGAAGTCCTTTGACTCGGATCGCCTCATCTTGGCGATCGGCTCTCCCTGAAACGTGATGCTGCCAGCACTGGGCTGCTCCAAACCCATCACCAGACGGGCAATTGTGCTTTTGCCGGAGCCGGACTCGCCAACCAGGCCCAGTGCCTCTCCCTCTTCAACCCGTAAGTTGACCGCGCTCACAGCGACCGTCCCACCGCTTGGGCGCGATGAGAAAAATCGCCTGCGCCGGTACACCTTGGTCAGATCCTGTGTCTCGAGCAGCATCGTCTGTTTACTGGCCTCCAAGGTTTTCGACCCCATCGCCGGTGCGCACTCTCGCATTGGCCTTTTCCGCCTCGCTCAACAGGCAGGCCGCCAGATGCCCACCGGAGCCGGTCGGGCCCGGCTGTGCCAAGCCGCACTCTTTCTTGGAAAAGTCGCATCGAGGCTCGAACGCACAACCTCGTGACATCTTCAACCGATCCGGCGGCCTGCCCGGGATCGAACGCAGCCTGTGAACCCGCCTGTCGATAGGTGGAAGTGAGGCGAGGAGGCCGATCGTGTATGGATGCTGCGGCTTTTTAAACACTTGCCCAACACTTCCGGTCTCCACGATCCTTCCGGCATACATTACGCAGACTCGATCAACCGACTGTGCGATCACGGCCAGGTCGTGGCTGATGAGGATCATCGCCATGCGATGCTCGACTCGCAGACGGTTTAAAAGCCCGAGTATCTCTGCCTGTACGGTGACATCGAGTGCCGTTGTCGGCTCGTCGGCGATCAACAGCTTGGGCGCGTTGGCGATGGCGATGGCGATGCTCACCCTCTGGCGCATACCACCGGAGAGCTCATGCGGGAACTGCCGCGCACGACGACGAGGCTCAGGTAGACCGACCTCTTCCAAAAGATCCTCACATATCCTCCATGCCCTCGCACGGGAGACGCTCTGATGCGCGCGAATCGTCTCCACGATCTGACGACCGGCGGTCATGACCGGGTTGAGCGAGGATTGCGGATCTTGAAAGACCATTGTCATCTCGCTTCCGCGCATTCCGCGAAGCTCTTCCGGCAGCATCTCGGTGACGCTTGCACCCTCGAACAGAATCTTTCCGCCAACCACTCTTCCGGGATCAGGCAGGAGACCCATGATCGACAGTGCAGTAACCGTCTTGCCCGCCCCGGACTCGCCGACCACACCCAAAGCCTCTCCCTGGTGGAGCGAAATAGAGACATCCTCAATTGCCCTGACCGTACGTGAGGCAAGTGGAAAATCAACGGCAAGGCGCTTAACTGAAAGTAGCGGCTCTGTTCCTTTCGCCATCGGTTCGATGACAGCTCCCCCTTTCACTTGAGCACTCACCGGCTTACCTCTCTCAACCTCGGGTCAAACGCATCGCGTAGCCCGTCGCCAATGACAATAAATGCAAAAACGAGGCTGGTCAGAGCAAGGCCGGGAGGCACCATGAACCAGTTGTCGGAACCGAGTGCATCGGTGGCTTCGCTCAACATCAGGCCCCAGCTTGCGTCCGGCTCCTGAATCCCGGCGCCGAGGAACGACAACGAGGCTTCGGCAAGCACCGCTGTACCAATGTTCAAGGCGCTGAAGACAATCATCAACGGCAGCGCGTTGGGAAGCAGATGCTTCTTGAAGATCCACATGGAACCGGCGCCTGCCGCCCGGGCCGCGGTTACGTAGTCCAACTCCCGAAGAGCGAGTAGCTGACCGCGCAGAAGCCTGGCGAAGTAAGCCCAGGAAAGCACGCCTATCGAGACGAACACCGGGACGAACCCCCGCTCGGAGATCCCCCCGTTTTCCATAACGGTGATAATCGCAAGCGTGCCGAGAATGTAGGGGAAGGCGAAGAAGATGTCCGCCAGCCTCATGATGATGGCGTCGGTCATACCCCTTCTCATGCCTGCCAGCGCTCCCAGGAGAACACCTAGCACCAGTGAGACGAGCGTCGCGATCGCACCAACGGCAATCGAGACGCGGGCCCCGTAGACCGTGCGTGCCAGAAGGTCACGCCCGCGGTCATCGGTTCCAAGAACATGCCCCGGGCTGAAAGCTCCCCTGAACTTGTCGGAGAAGTCAATGGCACGTGGATCGGTTGGATCATTGATAAACAAGGGGCCGAAGATCGCAACCATCACCCAGAAGAGGACGATCGCCGCTCCGAGCACCGCCAGCTTGTTCTTGCCGAACCGTCTCAGGAAATCGGAGAAACCGGTCGCTACGCCCGAGTCCACGTCCGCGTCAAAGGCCTCCACCGCAAGTTGCGAGCCTGAGCCAGGCAGCCCCGCCGATTCCTGAGCCGCCCTCGAATCTTTTCCAAATATTCCGCGTGTCATGTCAATGTAATTCCTTCACAGCTCAAGTTGCAGATTTTGAGTGACGCACTCGGGGATCGGCCGCGGCGTAGGCAAGATCGGCGATGAAATTAAGCATCACGAACAGAGCCGTCAGTACCAACGTAAAGCCCATCACTACCGGTGTGTTACCTGTATTTATCGCGGTCACAATGGCAGAGCCGACACCCTCGAAGCCGAACACCGCCTCGGTCAAAATCGCCGATCCGATCAGGGCCCCGAGATCGATGGCGACCAGCGTGATCACCGGGATCAATGCGTTTCTCAGTCCGTGTCGCAGTACAACCCGGCTTTCTTTCAGCCCCTTTGCCCTGGCGGTACGGATGAAGTCCATGCGCATCACCTCGAGCATGTCCGACCTCACTACCCTGGCAAGGAAAGCAATTGACACAGCCGCCAAGGTCACAGCCGGCAGGACGTAAAAGCGCCAGCCGCCGGGTTCGGTTATCGGTTCGTAGCCGACCGGAGGCAGCCTCAGAAATTCGGGCATCCACTCGGCCCAGCCGAACGCGTACTGCAGCAGCGCACCGATCCAAAAAACCGGCAATGCGACAACGATGGTGGTCGATACCGTCGCCAGCAGATCCCAGAACGAGTAACGGCGTACTGCCGCCACGATTCCTACGAAAATACCCAGCACCAGCTCGAGGATCAGCGCCATCGACGCCAGCGTCGCAGAGCGTGGCAATCGCTCTTTCAAAAGGTCAACAACCGGCCGCTTGCCGCTTGTGTAGGACGTGCGCAGGTCGAAACGGGACAGATCGCGCATCCAGTCCGCGTACTGGGTGGTCAGAGGCTTGTCAAAGCCCCACTCCTTCCGAACCTGCTCGACGATCTCGGGCGACGTGGCGCGAGGAACGATGGTCCTCACCGGATCTCCCGGAGGAATCACGACCATCATTAAAAAGACCAGTGTCGCTACTCCCCAAAGCACGAAAACCATCTGCAGGAAGCGACGAACGGTGAACCCGATCACGGGCATCTACTCCTAGGGGCTGGATGGAAGTCCCTGACGGCTCCCGAATCCCACATCAAGCCTCTACTTCTTCAGGAAGACTTTTTCGTACGGAGTCGTGTCCTCTGGGGTGCGTTCGTAGCCGCCGAGCTTGTCGCTGTCGATAATCCGCGAGGACTTGTAGAAGAAAAGCACAGTAACCGGGGGATCCTCGAACAGGATCTTCTCAGCCTCACGATACAGCTCCTCCGATTTGACGATGTCTTCCTCCCGGACAGCCTTGGCAAGCAGTTGATCGAACTTCTTGTTCCGGTAGTGGTTGAGGTTTCCGTCCGGGATGGTCTCGGAGCTGAAGTTCGGATAGAGGAAGTTCTCCTGAGAGTTGAAGTCGGCGATCCAGCCGAGCCGGAAGAACGGGATCTTGCCCGCCTCGATCTGGGGGATGAATGAGCCAACGAAATCGGCAAAGCCCTTTGGCTTCATCTTGATACCGATCTTTGCCAGGTCACTCTGAACTGCCGCGGCAACCTGCTCGTGGCCGGCTCCGGTGTTGTAGCCCAAGGTAAGCTCGGGGAGTCCCTTGCCATCTGGATACCCGGCCTCATCGAGCAACTCTTTTGCTTTGTCCGGATCGAAGTTGTATGGCGAGGCGCCCGATCGGTATCCAGCCACACCCACCGGTACAAAGCCGTCTGCAACGCGAGCAGCTCCGCCCCAGATGTTTTCCACGATGTTCTCGCGGTCGATCCCGTAACTGATCGCCTGGCGCAGCAATTTGCCTCTGCTGCCCTTCCAGGGCTCTTCGTTTACCTTGAAGCCATAGTAGTAGGTGCCGAGAATCGTCCGCGTCACGAACTCCGTACCCGGCAGCTTTTTGGCCTGCTTGCGTTTCGAGTTGGGAACCTCGGCCTCGATCACGGTACCCGCACGGAAAGCCTTGTATCCGACATCCTCATCCGGGTAGATACGAAACACGAGCTTGTCGATCTTTGGCTCGGTGCGATCCTTGCCCTTGTAGTGGGTATTGGCGCGCGTGGAGATCGAGCGATCCGTCTTGTAAGAGGTCACGCAGAATGGTCCGTTGCCGACCGGCTTGGTCGTGAAGGTCTTCTTGTTTTTCTTGTAGTAGTCGACGGGTACTGGAGAGAACGCCGGGTGTGAAACCTTCTTGTTGAAGATGTTGTCGCCTTCTTTAAGCTCGACCTTGAGCGTGTATTTATCCGGCGCTGAAACGCCGGAAAGTGATTTGGCCGTGCCCGCATCATCGGTGCCCTTTATGTTCGTGAACAGATACCCAACCGACGATTCCTGCTCCGGGTCGGTCGTCGCTTCCCAACCGACCTTGAAGCTCTCGGCAGTTACGGGATCACCGTTGCAGAACTTGTAGTCTCGCTTCAGCTTAAAAGTCCAGACCGTGAGATCCTCGTTATGCTCCGACGTGTCCGCCACCTTGGGTACCGTGCGACCGGAATCCGTGTCGGACTCGGTCAGACCATCAAACAGGTTAACCGCGACCTGCTGGGCGTCAGTTGTTCCGAGATCAAAGGCAAGCACTCCAGGGTCACCGCCAAAGAGGCCTACCTCTACAGTGCCCCCCTCTTCGGCCGTCTTGCCACACCCGGCAATGACGACTGCGACCGTCGTCGCAAGCATCAAAAAACATGCCCTACCGAATCGTCCGCCGATCTTCACATGGCGTATTTCGCACGAACCTCCCGTATTCCTTCAATTATTGACTTTTGAAAATACGGCCTTCGCGTGCAGGTCGCCGGAGGACATGGAATATTATGACATGCTTAGAGGGCTTGGCCCCGATAGCTCAGCCAGGATAGAGCAACTCCCTCCTAAGGAGTAGGTCGTCCGTTCGAATCGGACTCGGGGCGTTTACGACTTGGCACCAGCAATACCGGTGGTGATCCTTCTACCAAAGCTGTTTGCAGCTTGGCCGGGTCCAGTTCCTCCAAGCGTCTTGCCTGGTAGTTGAGCAACTTGAATCCTCTGACAGTAAATTGGTCCTTTAGTTGAAAGCCCGGACCTAGGGCAGCGCCGATCTGCACCTCTCCGGCCGGCTCCAGTTCTCGTTTGTCTGATCTTTTCGGCTCAACGACCACCCATACGCCGGAGGTAGTAACCGGCCTGACCTTGGTGACCCCTTTGAAGTAGTGCGCGGCTACAGATGCCTGCGTGCCCGGATAGACGACAATCGGTTGATCGGCCTCTGCGGCTCGCAGTGCTCGTGCTGCTCCACGCCAGTCAGTGTTCTGATATCGCCAGTCTGCCTGGATCGCAACCACCACACCTATAGAAAGGGCCAAATAAAGCAGCAGCGGGATCGATCTGTACTTTGTCAACGCCAGCGCTGCAACCGCTGCGAACAGTGGCCAGACCATCAATAGATTTCGATCCAGGAAGTGATTGTCGATTCCGACCAGATCGATCACAAGTGGGACAAGCACCGCCACCGCAATCAGTGCGGCGATTGCCTTCTCGCCCTCACCCCGGCGGCGAGCGATCAGCAAGCCCCAGGCAAACGCAACGACTGCCAGGGCTAGTCCAACCGCTTCCAGCCCGCCACTGGGCACGTTAGGCCCTAACGCAAACTGCCTGACGAACTGCTCAACTTTGTCAGTAAGGGACCTCATGCCGATCCACCCTGCCCGTTCGTCACCTACCTGAGCCATGAACATCGGTACGAGCGGCAGTATCAGCAATGCTGTAAGCCCGGACCAAGCGACCAACTTTCGCCTCAGCATTGGCCGCAGCCAGTTGATCACAAGTAGCTCGGCCAAAATCAGGTAGACGGCAAAGTAGTGAGTCCAGAGCATCGCTGCGTTGGCAACCGCCAGAAGTATCCATCTCTTTCGAGTGGGCTCTTCAAGCAGCAGCCCGAATGACCAGATCGAAAGCAGCGACATAAGGACGAACAGGGAGTAGCTACGCGCGTCCAACGAGTAAAAGACAAGCATAGGGCTTGTGGCACAAAGCCAGGCGGCCGCTACGGCTATGGAGTTGCCGCACAACCTTCGCAGAGCAAAGAACGCTGCCGGGACCGTTAGCACTCCTGCAACCGCAGACACCGTGCGCAACGCAGCCTCGGAGTCGCTACTGACTAACTTAGTCCAAATCCATGTGAGCATGTAAAAGAGTGGCGGCGTCGATTCGATGTCCACGATCCCACGCCACATATCTGATAGTGACCCGGCCGACGCGATGTCCAAGGTGTACATCTCGTCAAACCAGAAGCTCTGGTTCCCCAAATAGGGAAATCGCAGCAAAAGCGCAGCGACAGTGGCTGCAGCCACCAAAAAGATGACCTTCTTAGTTGGTTTTTCCACTGCTCTCAGACAAGCCTCCCTGGTCAAACTACGACTGCTCAATTGGCCGCCTGCTTCGACGGCCACCAGTTCCACCTACCCAGCTTGAACGCGATCGACGGGACCAGAATGGTGCGCACGATGAATGTGTCTACAAGCACGCCGAGCGCCACGGTAAATCCGAGCTGGAAGAGCGATTCCAAGGGCAGGATCATCATTGCCGAGAAGGTCCCGGCGAGGATCAATCCCGCACTCGTGATCACGCCGCCGGTTGTCTCTAGGGCTTTGATAACTCCGTCCTTGGTTCCCAGCTTCTCCGACTCCTCGCGTACGCGACTGATCAGGAAGATGTTGTAGTCGACCCCCAAGGCGACCAGGAAAATAAACGCGAAGGTCGCAAGCCCCGGGTCCGTTCCGCTCATGCCAAACACCTGCGTGAACAGCAAAATACTGACTCCCAGCGTGAATGCAAAAGAGAGAACGACCGTGCCCACCAGATAGAGCGGGGCAACGATTGCGCGCAAGAGCAGCATCAGGATCAGGAACACAACAATGATTATCCCGGGCACTATCAGATTGGCATCGTCTTTTATCGCCCTGTTGGTGTCATAGTTCGAAGCAGTAGTGCCGGCTACAAGCGCCGTCTTGCCGTCGGCGGCGTTTTCAGCGACACTCCTCAGCCTAGGGATTTGGGCCTCCGTTGTATTGTCGAAGGGGTCACCTTTCAGTGTGATCAAAAGGCGCTCCATCTTGCCGTCCTTCGATACGGAGCGCTTGCGAACCGAAACAACCGCTTCATTTTCCGTAAGCGCCTTGGAGACGACTCTGGATTTACTGCGGTCGACCAGAACGTAGTTCGTTGCCGCCTCGCCCTTGGGCAGCGCGCGATTCAATAGGTTCTCACCGTCCTTGGAGTCGGTTGCCTTGAGAAATCCCTGCCCGAAACCGGTGTCCGCCTTGTCGATCAGGTTGCCGAACGCGCCCGCGCCCAGCACTGCAATCGTGACCAGCATCGCAACGTATGGCCGGTCATGAACGAGGTGGCCGATGCGCCGCCATATGCCGAATGGACGTTTTGGCGTGGATCCCTGACTTGGAACCACAGGCCAAAACGACTTCCTTCCCAGGATTGCCAGAAGCGCTGGAAGCAGTGTCAGTCCTGCCAACACCATAATCGCAACGCCCAAAGCCAAGACCGGGCCCATCGATTCGGTCGACTTGACGTCGGCAACCGTCAGCACAAGCATCGCTGCGACGACCGTGCCTCCCGCCGAGAGAATCGCGGGTGCAGTCCGCCGAGTTGCATATGCCATCGCATCATGCTTGTCGGCACGTTTCCGCAGCTCCTCCCTGTAACGATTGACGATCAGGAGTGCATAGTCGGTCCCGGCCCCGAACATCAGCACTATCAGCAGCGCGGTAGTTTGCCCGTTGACTTCGAAGGCGCCGCCGTTGACCAGTAGATAGACGATTCCAGAGGCGACCGCGTAGGAGACGCCGACAACGAAAAGAGGCACCAGCGCTACCACCGGAGACCGGTAGACGAGCAGGAGCAGGATCAGCACCAGCGAGATAGTTACTCGCAGTAGCGTCCCATCAACACTCTCAAAGATCTCTATCGTGTCGGTCAGAAACCCAGCCGGGCCTGTTACATGTGCCTCCAGGCCGTCACCGCCTGCATCGATGACCTCCCTGATTCGATCGACGTTTTCCATCAGCGGGTCTGAGTCTGGCGGGCTCATAGGGATCAGAACCGTCGCAGTCGTACCGTCTTTTGAAAACTGTCCCTTCGTCTTGGCGCTGGATACCAAGTCACCATTCTTTGTGAACGGCACGAGAGCCGGTTCTGCATTGATCAACGCATCCGGACGTGAAAGACGGGCTGCAAGGGCGGCGATTCTTTTACGATCGGCCCTGGTCAGCCCGTCCTGCCTCGCAAAGACCAGTATCGCCGGAATGTCCCTGCCTTCCGGGAAGCGATCTTTAAGCATTGCGAACGCCTTGGTCGATTCGGCGGACTTCGGCAGAAACTCCTCGGACTCATTGACGGTCGATTCCTGTAGCTTGGGTTGCAACGGGCCAAAAACGGCTACCAAGATCAGCCATGCGACCAACACGAACCACTTTGTCCGGCGCCCGGAAGAAAATGACGAGATAGCCCTCAGCATCTGGTCGATTGATGCTACTTGCGACGCGTGCTACTTGCTTTGGTCGCGATCGGGCCTGTCTGGATAAATCTCTTCGATATCGAAGAGCGCCGAGTAGGGAGCCGGGTGAACGACAGACGCAACCGCATCGCCACCTCCCACGAGGCGGTCAACAACGCAGACAACTCCTGCCAGCTTAAGCCCTTCCTGGCGCAACCGTTCGATCGCTCGCATCGTCGAGGCGCCGGTCGTGACCACATCTTCGACGATGAGGCAGCGGTCGTCGGCTCCCAGTAGCGGCCCCTCGATCCAGCGCTGCAAACCGTGCTCCTTCTTTACCTTGCGCACCGAGAAGGCCTTCAGTCCATCTCCCCGTTCAACCGACAGAGCCGAGTAGGCGACCGGATCCGCGCCCATGGTCAGCCCGCCGACTGCAGTTGCCCCCAGCGCTCGCGCCCGCTCAGAAACCAGGACGCCGCAGGCCCTGAAGGCCTCGTCCTGCAACAGTGCGCGCTTGGCATCAACGTAGTAGTCAGCACGCTGCCCACTTGACAGGATCACCTTGCCTTTGACCAGAGCATGCTCCTGAAGCGCTGCTAGAAGCAGCTCACGTGCACTGGCTATAACTGAGCCCGATACGGCATCCGCACTCTCATTCATGGGTATGGAGTTAATCAGGTTTTGACTGCTATTTGACCAGTCTCCGCCTCATCGCGACTAGCGGCACGGCTATCAGTACCGCAATACAGACCAGTAGCCAGAGCGTATCTCCGGCGGCCACTGCGAGTGACTCGCCCGTCGCCAGGTTGCGACATAGGCGGACCAGGTGGAAAAGCGGAGTGAACCAGGCGACAACTTGAAGCGCCTCGGGCAGGCGCGACAGCGGGAAGAAGATGCCGGAGAACAGGAACATAGGTGTGATGAACAGTGTGAAGTAGTAGCTGTACAGGTCGACCCTATCGACCAATGCGGAGAATCCCATACCGATGACGGCCATGCAGAAGCCGCCGAGCACCAGCGCCGGCACGATCAGCAGCGCCCACATCGAAGTCACCGCTCCAAAAAACGTGACTACGACTAGGAAGAAGGACCCATATATAACGCTACGGGTTGAGGCCCATGCCAGCTCGCCGACGACAAGCTCCTTGACCTCCACGGGTGTGGCCACGATCGCGTCATATATACGACTGTGGCTCAATTTCATGTAAACGTTGTAGGTGGACTCGAACGATGCCGCATACATTGCCGCAGAGCCGATCAGCCCAGGTGCAATGAACTCCCTGTAGGGGACTCCCTCAAGGCTATGTATGTAGGCGCCGAGGCCGACACCCATCGCCAGAAGGTAGAAGAAGGGATCGACGAAGCTGAACATCAGGGCGGCAAACCAGACCTTTTTGAATACCGTCGCGTCGCGCAACCAAACACTTGCCGATGCCCTCGGGCTAAATGACAGCATGCCTTGGAGCCGCTCCATCTGGCTCACTGTCCGTCCCGCAGGCGACGGCCGGTCAGTTGCAAGAAGACTTCTTCAAGCGATCCGCTTGACCCTTCGCCGTACCTTTCAATCAGCTCTGCCGGGCTGCCTCTGGCAATTATCTCTCCATGATCCATGATCACCAGACGGTCGCAGAGTTGTTCTGCCTCCTCCATGTAGTGAGTGGTGAGTAACTGCGTGATCCCCTTCGATTTGAGCGATCGAAGCTCGTCCCAGATCGCGTGCCTTGCCTGCGGGTCGAGGCCGGTGGTAGGCTCGTCGAGTATCAGGGCCTGCGGGTCTGCCACCAACGCCCGGGCAATAAGCAACCGGTGCCGCATGCCGCCTGACAGCTCATCGATACGTGCGTCGCCGCGCCCGGAGATTCGTATGAACTCCAGAAGTTCCTTCACCCGATTGCGTGCCTTGCGCCTTGAGATGCCGAAGTAGCCGGCCTGAACCAGCAGGTTTTCAGTAACGCTCAAATCGACGTCCAGGTTGTCATCCTGCGGCACCACGCCCAGCAGGCTTTTCACTGTACGGCGCTCACGCATGGCGTCGTGGCCCAAGACCGTGAGCTCACCTCCGCTGGAAGTCGCCAGCCCGTAGATCATCTTCATGGTCGTCGTCTTACCCGCGCCGTTGGGACCGAGAAAGCCGAAACACTCACCACTGCGCACCTCGAAATCGATCCCGTTAACAGCGACCACGCCGTTGTACGACTTGCATAAGGCCCGTGCCCTTACCGCAACGTCCACTAGTGGTCCATCCTGTAAGTACGGTGGTGCTTCAACGAGCGAAAATCGAGTGGGGCAAGGACGCAGGGAGTCGGAATAGTGGTGACTATTTCGGCGACTGAGGACGAGGCATCCGCGAAGGTTTGCAGCCGTTGAAGCGGTGCTGTATTTGCAGGATGGACCACTAAACATTCACCGCAAAAGCAATGGCATTGTTGAACGCGTGAAGTGCGATGCACGGCCAGATCGAGCCGGTTCGTTGGTAGAGAAGGGCCAGGATCACGCCCAGCGACGCCAGTGGCACAAAGTAGATCGGCTCAAGGTGTATCGCTCCAAAAATCGCTCCTGAGGCCAGCGCTCCCGGCCACACGCCAATCCCGTTTTTCAGAGCTGTGTACAGGAAGCCGCGAAAAAAAAGTTCCTCGGCAAAGGGTGCGACTCCAACTACCAGAATTCCCGTTGCGATCGCCAGGGCCGTGCTCCGATCGACGCCGAAGCTTTGCGGAAGATCATCCTGTGGAGGGTTGACGATCACCCCATATATGAGCGCGATGAAGAAAAAGGTAAAGAGCGCCAGAAGGGTCCACCCAATTGCCGACAGCTTGAAACGTCTCAGGCCAAAAAGTGCCGCGCTGACACGACCCCTTGTGATCGCAACAAGCAGAGCTCCTCCGATGAAAGCAGCCTCCAGCACAAGCGTCGACGCGAAGGCAAAGCCGGTGCTGTCCTCCAGATCCGATGTTCCGGCAAATGAGAACGCGATAGCGATCACGATGACAACGCCGATGGATGCTGCTATCGCTATTGCGAGCGCCAACAGGCCGTCCTTCGGCGACCACTCCGGCGTCGGTTCGATTGGCGGTCCGCCCATGCCCGGCTCGATCGGTGGTTGCTCCCACGAAGTAGGCGCCTCTCTAGGAGCCGGCGCTTCTCTCGGAGCTGGTGGCTCCCACTTTCGCTCAGTCATGCGCCAACCAGAACGAGCACGAAGATGGTTCCGTTGTGCATTGCATGTAGAGCCATGCCGGGGTACAGCGAGCGAGTCTTTTGAATCAATACACACATTGCAATGCCAAAGAGTGTTGCAGCAATGCCGATAAGTATCGAATCAAGGACAGATGGCCATCCGTACGGGCTATGCAAAACACCAAACATCAGGCTACTGACCAGTGCAGCCAGCACGACGCCCATTCGATTTCGAAAAGCCTGAAAGATGAATCCTCGGAAGAGGAACTCCTCGCTTATAGGAGCAAACACGACGAGAATGATGCCAAAAGAGATAAGGCCCAGAGTGCCCGAATCAAAGTCATCGCCCACGTCACCGCCTTCAAGAAAAAGGGTTAGCAGGACGTCATACCACGCGTAGATGAGAATTCCGACCAATATCCACTTGATTGCCTGCCGGAGTTTGATCTTGCGCAGGCCGAACTGCCTCTTCGAAAGCGTCTGCGCGACAGATGCAAAGCCCACTGCCGCCAGAATCGAAATCGCCGCCTGCGCTCCGTACGCCAGCAAGTTTGCCACGGATGCAAACGTGTCTTCATCCCAGGCAAAAAATATCGATGGGGCGACCGCTTGACCGGTTACAAAGATCGGTGCAAACAGCGCCGCAATATACGCCCACAGCCCGTACCTCGCCGGCCACTTCGGATCCTCATCCACCTCAAAAAGAGCTTCCTGTCCTGCAAGCGCTTCTTTCGGAGTAGGCTCGTCTCTCGAAGCAGGCGGCCCCGCTTGCCCATCGATTGAGTCCATTCAATCAGACTAGCTTACCCATCGCCAAGCAACCCACAGCGACGTGAAGAAGGCCAGAAGCAGAGCAAAAATGACCACCGTGCGTCCGGTCCAACCCTTCCTCTCCAGGACCAGTGCAGCCCACATGTATAGCGGAAAGACAACCATCGCGAATCTTGGAAAAGACATCAACGGCATGGTCTCGGCCGGGTATGTCAGCGGTAGAGCGAGCGCGGCGGCGGCGTAGGCGCCGTAGGCAAACGGAAGATGCCTGAAGGTGCCCACCAACGCCACCAGCGCGAGCACCAGAAAGACGAACAGCTCAAGGTTCTCCGCCGCAACCTTGAACGGGTCCCCTGCGACCGAGGTCCAGTAGACGGGAAGGCGGGAGCCGTGCAGCAGTTGTCTGGCCCCCTGAAACGCCGCCGACGCTCCCTCGTAGATACCGCCAAACGGGCTCAGGAATCGGCGGTGCCAGAACTCCTGGGCCCCGGCGAAACGTAGGGGATCTCCAAACTCGATTGCGAGATAGCCCATGTATGCGGCGAGCCCTGCCGGCACCAGTAAGAGCCACAGTGCATTGAACTTTATTCCAAACCGGGGCTTCAATCTGTCCGCGAACCGCAGTGACGGGCGAGTGTTCCCGCTCTTTCCACTACCCCGCGGCCCCCAAAAGTAGAGAACGAGCAACGGGATCATGAGCAACAATCCCGAGCTACGGGTGGTAGCCGCAAGACCTGCGGCAACGCCTGCCCAGAGCCAACGATCCGTGCGGGCGAAGTAGAAGGCGGCAACTGAAAGCAGCAAAAAGAGGCTCTCGCTGTATGCAGCGCTGTAGAAAAAAGACATCGGAAAGAAGGCCACCAGCATCAGTGTGGGAGTTACAAAACGCCGGCCCAGCTCCACCTCGACCAGACGAGCCAAGAAGTACAGCGCGAAATAGAAAGCCACGAGCGAGATGATCACGGCGGCAGCCAGCAGCGACGCATTGGTCACCTGAAATCCGCCGAAAAGGAACCCAACAGTGCGAACAAGCAGAGGATAGAGTGGAAAGAAGGCGGCCTGATAGTCGTTGCCGAAGTAGCCGCCGTCGGCGATCTCCAAGAACCAGACCGAGTCCCACCGAGCCCAGAGTGAGAAAGCGGTGCCGATCGGTCCTTCCAATGACTGCGTTAACGCCGGATTGTCAAACTTTGAGATGTTCGAGCGGTTTGCCGGCAGGACCAGATAGGCTAGTAGCCCAACTGCAAGAACAAACAGTCGGGAAAGGAAAAAAGCGCGTGTTGCTTGACGCAGTGGCTCGCTGTTCATGAAATGTCTTTTTGGGAAGATAACGGAAACCTGATCTCTGCCGGGATTACGTTAGTCGTTACTCTGGTCGCAGCCAAGGGGGTAGACGTTCTGATCTCCCGGCGTGGCGGGGCGATCGCCCGGCGTGCCGGGGGTGGAGAGATCAGCGCAGCATCCGAGACCCGCCTGCGACTCCTGAGAAGGATTGTCGTCGCTGTAATCATCCTGATCGGCATAGCGCTCGCGCTTACTCAGTTTGCATCCGTCAAGCGCCTGGCCACGGGCATACTGGCATCGTCGGCGATCATCGGGCTGATACTTGGGATGGCTGCAAGACAGATGCTTGCAAATTCATTTGCCGGCATGGTTCTGGCAATCACGCAGCCAATCCGCATCGGTGATCGTATTTCCTGGCAGGATTATGAAGGCAGGATCGAGGACATGCAGCTGAACTACACATACGTGCGCATGGACGACGGCAGTCGCCTTGTAATACCAAACGGCCTTCTATCGGAGTCACCCGTTGAAAACCATACGATTATCAGCCGGGAATCAAGGGTGGAGGTTTCACTCTGGCTACCTCTTTCATGCAACTTAGAGCGTGCTCGTGCGTTACTAGAAGAGGAGATCCCCGAATGCACGACCGAAGTCGCAGAACTGGAGAAGGATTATTTGAGGCTGGAGGTGAAGGCCGACGCAACGGGCCCCACCAGCACTCAAGATATGGCCTCGGAGCTACGGCGCCGTTGTCATGCACGCTTGCAATCAAGCGGATTTTTATCTACGTAGAGGCCGAAGGCCATTACCATCAGATACAGAAGCAGTCCCTAAAGGAGCGACCAATTGGCTCGCAGCTATAGGCGTCGCAGGCGTTCAAGAAAACGCCACCGCGCATTAAAAATCATGTTCATGGTGCTGGCAAGCGTTGTCGGGATTGCCGTTGCCTCGTTCGCCGGATACGCGATCTCCGTTATCTCCAAAACGCCACCGACCGATCAGTTAAAACCGGTTCCGAGAGGAACGAGCTCAGTTGCCTACGCCAGCGATGGCAGCTTCCTCGGGTACGTCCAGAGCGACGAGTCCCGTACGCCTGTCTCATGGAAGCAGATGCCCGAATCGCTGCGCAATGCAACAATCGCAATCGAGGATGAAAAGTTCTACAAGCATTCAGGAGTCGACTACGCCGCCATAGCAAGAGCCGCAATCGAAAACGTACAGGCCGGCAGGACGGTTCAAGGTGGCTCGACGATCACCCAGCAGCTCGTTAGAAACACATTGATCGGCAAGGAGCCTACTCTGGATCGAAAGCTGCGCGAAGCCGCGCTGGCCCAGAAGCTTGAAAGTAAGTTCTCGAAAGACGAGATCCTGGAGCGCTATCTGAACTCCGTTCCGTACGGGACGATCGACGGTCAGACTGCGGTTGGAGTCGAGGCGGCAGCGCAGACCTACTTTTCAAAAGATACAAAGGAGCTGACGTTGGGAGAGTCGGCGCTGCTGGCAGGGCTGCCGCAGGCGCCGTCCATCTACAACCCGTTGACGAACCCGAAGACCGCAATACAGCGACGCAACCTGGTGCTAAGGAAGATGGCAAAGCTCGGTTTTATCGACCGGTCGTCGGCGCGTGAGGCACGGTCGGCTCCTCTGGACCTCAAGCGTGGCTACCGCTATACAAACATCAAGAACCCCTTGTTTTTCGACTATGTGAAGGAGCAATTGATAGACAAGTACGGCGTCAACACGGTGCGCAAGGGTGGCCTGAAGATCCATACGACTATCAATACCAACTATCAAAAGATCGCCAAGGCCACGATCCGGTCTATCCTGAACGTGCAGGGAGACCCGAGCTCGGCCCTTGTCTCGATAGACGCGGCCAACGGCTACATAAGGGCGATGGCCTCGAGCCAAGACTACAAGAGCCAGAAGTTCAACTTGGCGGTACAGGGACGGCGGCAGCCCGGATCGGCCTTCAAGACGATGGCCCTTACCGAGGCGGTCCGCCGCGGCGTCGATCCGGACTCAACGTACTACGAATCCAAGAAACTCGATATCTTGATCCCGGGATTCGGCAACTGGGACGTATCTACTTACAGCAACAGCTACGGCGGCAGGATGAGTCTCGCCAAAGCAACCTTGATATCGGACAACACGGTCTACGCTCAACTTGCGCTCGACCTCGGCCCGAAGAGCATCGCCGACACGGCACATGATCTCGGAATAAAGACCGAGCTTGAGGCTGTGCCATCGGAAACACTCGGCGGGTTACGAGATGGAGTATCGCCGCTGGAGATGGCAAATGCTTACGCAACCTTGGCGGCAATGGGAAAACGTTGCGATCCGATCGCGATAAAGAAGGTTGTATTTCCCGATGGCAAGACCGAGCAGTGGGGAAAGCCCCGGTGTAAGCAGGCGATATCGGACGGCGTTGCTTACGAGGTTACGAAAATACTTGAAAAAAACGTGCAGAGTGGAACCGGCACCAGTGCGAATATCAGCTGCCCGAACGCCGGCAAGACCGGCACGACGGATAATCACAACGACGCCTGGTTCGTGGGCTTCACCCCGACACTTGCCACCTCAGTCTGGGTCGGGTATCCGGACGCTCTGCGAGAGATGAGCAACGTTCACGGTATAGCGGTCGCCGGTGGAACTTTCCCTGCCCAGATCTACGGAAATTACGTGGGCGAAGCGATTGGTGGTGCCTGCGTTGATTTCAAAGAGCCGACCGAGCCAGTGCAGTTCACTTCTTTCTTTGGAAAGTACGCCACTCAGGGCTATAGGTCCAAGACCGATCCCGACAGCGAATACGATGGCTCGGATGAAGCAGGTCGTTCGAGGGACGGCGACGAGCAAGTCTACAAGCCAGGCGATGACAAGAAGTCTGGAAAAGACAAGAAGGACAAGGATGGCTCGGACAAACCCAAAGGGCCCGACGGGAAAAAGAAGGACGGTCCGGACGAAGGCTCCTCCAAGCCGGATGAAGGCTCAGGCGGAGCACCGGCAAACTAACTCTGATAACAATTTCGCATCACTTCCCAACCTCAATCTAGAAGTTTGAAAAAAACAGCAGCTATTGCGAGCCTCGTCGCTCTCTTCCTGCTGCATCTGGCCATGGCGGTTTTTCCTGCCATATCAGGCTCTCGCCTCGTGCCCGCTGCGACCGGTGAATCGCCCTCGTGGCTTCTTGGGGTATTTGAGTTCGCAGGCCTGGGCCTTGCTGCAGACAGCGAGGCACCGCTTGTCTTCTATCTGGGGCTGTGGGCTGCGTTCCTACTCTACGTAGCGGTTGCGGCGCTGAGCCGGCACCTTCCCAGACGTGCGACCGTCATCACCATAATCGCCATCGTCGCCCTGTACGCCCTGGCACCGCCGCTCCTCTCCCAGGATGTGTTCAGTTACATCTCGTACGCCAGAATCTGGGTCTTGGAGGGCTTTAACCCGTACGTCCACGCGTCATCCGCCTTCCCCGATGACACTGCTTTCCAATTTATCGGGTGGCGCGATGCGACCAGCGCTTACGGCCCTCTGTTCACCTTCGTCAGCGCCCCGGTTGCCTACCTGAGTGTCGCAAGTGCACTTTGGGTGATGAAGGCGACCGCCGCCATCTCGCTTCTGGCCATCCTGTATCTGACGGCCCTCAGTTCCAAGAGTATCGGTCGTGATTGGCTTGCACCTGTTGTATTCGTCGGCCTCAATCCGCTTGTACTCGTACACGTTGTGGGAGGCGCCCACAACGACGCCTTGATGGTGATGCTGATGATGCTCGGCGTCTGGGCCGTCTTGTCCCGCAGGGAACTTGCGGGGGGTGTAGCTTCCATCGCCGCCTTCGGCGTGAAGATAAGCGCGGTTGTAGCGATCCCGTTTTTAATCATCGGATCAAGAAGAAGAGGGCGAACGGTTGCCGGAATGGCGATATCGCTTGTGTTGATTGCTATCGCGTCCCTGGTTGCATTCGGGACCGACGCGTTTGACTCATTTGTCCTGGTGGGAGAAAATCAGGCGCGCACCAGCTTTTACAGCCTGCCGAACCAGACTTCGCGCCTGCTCGGCCTTCTCCCGGGGATCGATGCCGGCCAGGTTCTCTCTGCACTGAAGGGTGTATTCCTGGCCGGTTTTGCGGTGGTGGTCGGTCTAATGCTTTACCGTGTGAGGGCCGGGAAGATCAGCTGGCTCACCGGAGCCGGGTGGGCCTACTTTGCGATGCTGTGCGCAACGGCGTGGCTGCTTCCCTGGTATGTAATCTGGCTGCTCCCCTTTGCCGCGCTTTCAAGATGCAGATATCTTGTAACGGTGTCGCTTGCCCTAACCGCCTACATGTTGATGATCCGGGTACCTCTATGAGAATCCCCAGGCACTGGCTTTTGGTGCTCGCAGCCGCTGCCGTACACCTTGCGGCGCTGCTGCCCCTTGTCGGGTCCGATTCCTTCATCCTCGACAACGTGTTCAGGCCGTATGCCGAAGGTGTTTTGAACGGTTTAGCCCCGTATGGCGCTCTCGGCTTCGAATACCCACCCGGCGCGATCCCTGTGCTGGTGCTACCCGGTCTCATCTCCAGCACCGCTGAGCATTACAGGACCGCGTTTGACGCGTGGATGCTCGTCTGGGATCTCGGTATCCTGGCAATACTCGGCCTGGCCCTGAGTACAAATCTGCGCAAACTGGCAGTTGCTCTGGCGATCTACTCTCTGGGCCTCCTGGTCCTTGGCCGGCTCGTTCTGGCACGCTTTGATCTGGTGCCGGCTGCACTATCGCTGGCGGCGCTCGTTTTGTACCAGAGGAAGAAGGGCTTTGGCTGGGGCATTGCACTCGGTGCCGGCGCCTTCGTCAAGGCATGGACGATCGCGCTGCTTCCCGTATTCTTGCTGAGGGAGAGGCGCCGCTACCTGGCCGTAGCGGGTTTCGCGCTCCCGGTGGTCGTTGGCGTTGCTGCCGTCTGGGGCCTCTTCGGAGAGGGGCCGGGCACTGCTTTCAGCTACCACACCGATCGGGGTCTGCAGATAGAGTCACTTGCCGCCTCACTTTTCCTTGTAGCAGCGAAACTGGGCCTGGTGGAGGTGGATGCCACCTTTGGCTCGGGCAGCTTCAATATCGCTGCATCAGGTGCCTCTCTGGCAAAAACGCTTTCGATCGTGTTGCTCATTGCCGGATACCTGGCACTGCTGCTTCTGATCTACGTAAAGCAGATAAGAACGGACCTCGCCGTCACCCTTATCACCGGCTGGCTGGTTGTTATCGCCCCCGTTCTGTCTCCCCAGTTTCTCATCTGGGTCCTGCCTCTGGCTGCAATTGCGTACGCAAACCACTGGCAGTTTTTTCTGGCCAAGGCTGCTGCGGTAACTCTGGTGGTCACATCGCTTCTCACGCGGCTGACAATGGAAAACTATGACAAGATCTCATTCCTTGGAGATGATTTCGTCGCTTCCATCTTTACGCGCAACCTTGTTTTCGTGCTCTGGCTCGTCTTGACTCTACTTCTTGCTTTAAATACCAGAACTCCGTCCTCGGCGAAGATAAGCCGGTAGCGAGAGTCTTGGCGCAGTGAGACCACTGCGGCAGCTTGGTCCGAAGTTCCACGCGCATCTCCAAATGAGGGATTTACCTCGTCCACCACCACGTACTCTGCCCGGTCCACGGTTGGAAAGGTGAACACTCGGTCCCTCTCGGAAAGATGTGCGCCCAGTTGATTCGTGGCCGAAACCGATGCCCTCTTGGGCACCAGTTTCAACGCGCGGTTGATTGTTTTATCGTGCTCGTCCGGGCTGTAAGAGCCTACCTTGTGCTGTGAGCCGAGTGGCAGCTTCGACCACATCGGCAATGGCCCCATCAGCCATCCGGAAACAATCACCACAGCAAGCAAGATCGCGGGCATGAATCGGGCCAGCCGGGCCGATGCCAGACCCAATCTCTTCACGCCGAGTATCGTGGACCAGATCAAGATGGGAACGAGCGGCGCCACGTAGTGGAAGCGGTACGAGGACTGAGCCTCCTGCGAGGAGAGCAGGTTGACAGCGATCTCAGGAACCGCGACAAGCAGCGCTGCCGGAGCAAGCAGTGGCACTAGTAGCAATGGAAACAGAAGTAGTGGAAGGTAGTCTGCCTTCGCCTGCGAAAAGGCGACGCCAAAGGCCTTCGCCGGGTCCGTGAACACAGTCTCGATGATGCCGACGACGCTGCCTCCCACTTCGCTGTAGCGCTGCAGCAGCACGCTCTGATTACCGTCATTGAAATATGGCATGACAATCTGGGTTGCGACGGCAAACCAGGCCAGCGCCGACACCGTGACCAACATCCCCGCTCGCCGATCCTGCCAGATAATTACCGCATAGATACCCAAGGCTGCCACCAGTAGAGAGATCTCTTCCTTCGTCAGGACCGCAAGAATCAAGAAGATGGCTGCCGCAGGGTACTTACGCTGCCTCAGATACCAGATCGCAAACAGCAGGAGCGGGGCTGCCAAAGTAACTGGATGAAACTCGTCAAGCACTGCGTACTGCAATGGCGGATACAGCAAGTACGTAAGCGCTACAGCCGCGGGCAGATAGCGCGAACCTACATCCTTTAGCTCTTCCCTCGCAAGCCAGAAAACGGGGAAGGCGCCAACGGCAACCACTCCGGCCTGAGCCGCAAGCAGCACCTTCGGATTCGACCAGACCCAGTAAAAAGGGGCAAACAGCACCAGTATCGGGTCGACATGGACCGCCAACCTGTTTGTCTGATTACCTGCCACGTCGGTGAACTCGAGAAACTGGCCGTGAGCGGTGGTCCACACTGCCTGCGACATGTTGCCCAGATCAAATCTCCCCATCTCAAAAGCATCCTGTCGCCTCCAAGCGAGATAGGCAAAGATCAGAAAAAACAGGGCGGCACCTACCCGGACCGCCCAGCGACCCGGCGTCCTACTCGTTGCCGCTTCCGGAATCATCTATACGGCCTTCGGGTATCACCCTGGTACTAGAGCGCCTTCTGCGAGCGATCGATACGGCGATAGCCACATATACAAGCTCTACCGCGGTCAATAGGATTCTCATTCCGATCGCCACGGCGGCGGCGACCGCACCCGGCATCACCGCCTTGAGCCCAAGAGCGTACGCCGCATCCCTGGTCCCAAGACCGCTCGGGGAGATGAACGTGACTACCGCGAATGCCCAGGCCAGCGTGAAGGCTGCCGTCACTGCCAGGTAGTCAGTGGGATCCAGCATGAAAACCGACCTCGCGAACGCATACGCACTGATGCCCATGATCGCCCATGCCACAACGTAACCAGCGAGCACCAGAATCACTTGCCGAAACCCCAGAACAGCCGGTAACGGCTCGCGGCCGAGCTTGTGTAACACCCAGTCCGTGGCGGGTTGGAAAACTCGGGGATGCAGGAAGGCCAACATAAGAGGCACGCTGGCAAGCAGAAGCCAGCGCAATGGGTTTCCTTCCAGCGCTTCCAGCGTGACGATGAAGTAGGCGGCGATCGCTATCGCCGCGCACATGGCGATCGCCAGCTCGTAGACCACGCTGGTCAAGGCCGTCTTGCGCGACACGCCCTCCCGCTCGGACATGACAACCCGTGTGATTACCAGAAGCATGTTGCCGGGCACGTACCGCGCCAGCAGAGACTTGGCGAAGATGCCCTGTGCTGCCACAAAAGACAGCTTCTCACCCATCAACCGCACGATGCCGAGCCAGACGCTCGCGGCCACCACCATGTATGTAAAGGCAGCGGCGATGGAAAGCGCTAGCCACCCCGGTGAGAAGTGCCACTCATAGTCCGGGAGGCTCGACCACTGCCGCGCCACCACATATCCCAGTGCGAGAAAGATAAGCAGGGGCACGCCAACCTGCAAGATCAACTTCGTTGCCTTCTTCCTCGGCGGCTGCTTTCCAATTCGAGCACCGAAGCTCCCAACGCGATGGAGCAAGCCAGCGGTCTCCTCCCGCTCCTCTCCTACAGATCCCACTTGGAAACCACCTCATCCACTTTTTCTTCCTGGTACATGCTTCTTTCCTGCCGCTCCTGCCCACCGACGATCATCTCACCGATCAGTCCGAAGAAAAGCATCTGCACTCCAACGACTATGAGTAGCACACCGAGCAGAAGTAACGGTCTGGTACCGATTGACTGCCCCGCGAACCACAGCATGCTCAGGTAGGCAGATATGACAGCACCGATAGTGATCAGCGTAACGCCCAAGCCGCCAAATAGATGCAGCGGCCGGTGCCGGTAGCGACCCATAAAAAGAACCGTGAGAAGATCGAAAAAACCGCGCAGGTAACGCTCTCTGCCAAACTTCGATTTCCCGTGCCGGCGAGGCCTGTGATTTACCTCCAGCTCGGTAATGCGCCATCCCTTCTGCGCACCGATCACTGGTATGTACCTGTAAAGCTCGCCGTAAAGGACCAGGTCCTTCGCCGCCGAGGCTCGGTACGCCTTGAATCCACAGTTAAAGTCATGCAATCGAACCCCGGACAGCTTCGCGGTAACCCAATTGAAAATGCGGGAGGGGACTCTTTTAAAGAACGGGTCACGGCGACTGCGCTTCCACCCCGAGACAAGGTCAAAACCCCTGTCAAGCGGTTCAAGCAGCCTGGGTATCTCCGCGGGGTCATCCTGCAGATCGGCGTCCATGGTGACGATTCGCTCGCCCCTGCTTTGCGAGATGCCCGTCGCCAGTGCTGCAGATTTTCCGAAGTTGCGTTTCAGTCGCACGAGTTTGAACTTTCTATTCCGATCCGTCAGTTCTCGTAACAGACTTGCGGATCCGTCGGTTGATCCATCGTCCACAAAAATCGCTTCCCAGTGACCCTCCAGTTGGTCGCAGGCGACCGCCACCTGGTCCGCAAGCTCAGACAGGCTGTCACGTTCGTTGAATACTGGAATGACAATAGAAACCATGGATTGAACACGTTCGCGGGACGCTTAAACTAGGCTCAAGCCGGTGAATCATAGTTTCATAAGGAGTTAATGGTCCTATTCACAAACACAGCAACATATTCCCGGCTGCAAATCTTCGGATATCTTCGTCCTCAGTCGCCGAAATAGTCACAACTATTCCGGCTCCTTGCGTCCTCGATCTCCTCGATTTTCGCTCGGCAATACATCACTGTACTTATGAACAGGACCATTAGTTTGGCAAAGGGCGTCAATTCTGAGCAAAAGCTGATCAATATGATTGCGCGCCGGCTCGCAGTCAGAAGTGAGCGCATAGCAAGTTGGATCGGTGACGATGCCGCGGTTGTCGGTAGTGAGGGAGACGTCGTTACAACGATCGACGCATTCGTCGACGGGGTTCACTTCCACAGTAACTGGCCGATGGCGGCTATTGGCCACAAGGCGATGGCAGCAACTATTTCAGACATCGCCGCGATGGGAGCGACCCCCGGCGAGGCTTTTGTAGCTTTAGGCATCGACAGGAGTACTAGCGACGCAGATGTCAATGAGATCTATTCAGGCATGGAGGAGGTTGCAGAGAAGTGGGAAGTGACGATATGCGGTGGCGATCTGACGCGATCCGAGATCCTGTTTATTGCAGTATCAGTAAATGGGTGGATACCAGATGCCGGTCAGGTCGTTACTAGATCCGGAGCAAAACCGGATGACCTGATTTGTGTGACAGGCTGCCTTGGCGGTGCCGGTGCTGGGCTGAAACTACTGGAGGGAGTGACCTCCGATATCTCGACGGAAAATCGCTCCGCCTTGATAGATCGTCAACAGCGGCCTGAGCCCCAAGTTGAGCTCGGACTGGCACTCGCGCAGTCGGGGGCAACGTCGATGATCGATCTCAGTGACGGGCTGGCCACCGACGCACGGCACCTGGCAGAAGAATCCGGGGTTACGATGGAGATCGAGCTGGAACGCTTGCCCCTTCAGGAGGGCGTCAATGAGGTGGCTGCACAGCTTGGATTGAGCGCGCCGGAGCTCGCGGCTCAAGCCGGCGAGGACTTCGAGCTACTGACGACAGTTTCGCGGGAGCAAAAAGATCGGGCAGAGCGTACCGTGCAAGCGGCAGGTGGGTCTTTAACATGGATCGGCAGTGTTTCACAAGGCGAAGGCCGCCTGCGGCTGACTGGGCCGGATTCAGCAGAGATCGATCTCTCAGGATTCGACCACTTTGGACCATAGGGCCTATTTCTCTAGGCATTTAGTTGTCGCCGGGTCCGGGGCTGCGGCGCTCGATCTTTTCGAACATGTCCCCGACAAACCAGACTCGCTCCACTTTAAGGCGTGCAAGTATGGCCAATGCAACGGCATCCGTGTCTATCTCATAGTTGTGTAGACGCAACATGTGCCGATATCTGTTCGTCCGTGAACTGTTTGTCTCATGGTGCTTCAAGGCTTCCTTGCCCTTTCATGTCTGATCCGTAAATAACGGCTTACCCTGTACCAACTAAATCGGTCAAATTGGTGATCTTCGTAATCGAATACACGTCCAGGCCTATTTCCAGCTTCGGACAAAATAGGTTCGGCCACAAAGTCATGAGGTCTCACCGAATGCGTACCTCACGATCTCACAACTTGCCCTTGCGTCATCGTCTCCTTCGACTGTCCATTTTCACGCAACCTATTTGCAACGATTAGTAAAACGGTTACAAAGCAGGCCGCGATCACGCTCGCACAGATTGCCTGATAGGGACTCACAACTCTGGCAGCGTAGAGAAGCCCGAAGTACTGGAATACTCCGAGGCCGAGATCGAAGGTTTTGGCGTAGTAGATCAGAACGGCAGCGGGCCCTGCGAGACCTGCAACCGCCATCAACGGCATTATGACTTTTTTACCGAAAATCTCAACATGCGGAATAAACGTCCAGAGGTGCACGGCCGGCAGCAGCAACAGAGTGGCGAACGGGTTGACGATCCACAGGGCAAGTGCAACTGCGGTGAGGATCAGGGACATGGCCACGCCCGGCGCATCGCTGTACAACTCGTCTCGACGTAAGTGCCTCGTACCTACGAAACGTCTTGAATAGATAAAAACCCCTACGGACATACAGGCTAGAACCAGCCAGCCAGCCACCGAAGAGAAACTTGCCACATGCATTCGAGGGTTAAACGCACCTGAAGGAACCTGTGGTAGCAGGCCCGACCAGATAAACAGATATGAGCCCAATAGGAAGACCACAAAGGGCACGGCGCGAATGAACACACGCAAAACCTCCGGTGCTATGTGCAGCCTCCAGCGCAAGGCGCGTGCAAGAGCATCGATTGAAGCGAAGGCCACTGGCATCAAAAGAGCAAATACGATCAGACGGATAGCCCACCCGGGCATCACTCTGCCCGCGAAAAAAACGTACTGATCGGGGCTGCGATCGACACGCTGGGAATCATCCACTGCAAGCAGTGCCGCCATAACGGCCTTGCCAAACCTGGAGAGATTTCTTTCAGACACTGAGCCAAGGGTGTCGGTGTCCGATGACGGTGGCAGCTCGCCCTGAGAGCTGATTGTCACTGCTGGAAGACCTTCCGCCAGCAGAATCCCCTGTTCCTGCAGCGCGAGCGGGAACGCCAGGCGCAGTACCTGTTCCACGGTACCGAAGCCTCTCGGTGCCTTTCCAACTTCAGCCCTCACGGAACGCTCGGCCGTTCGCTCAAGCATCAGTGGGCTAAAGACATCCGAATTGGACCATGGAATAACAAACGGTTGTTCCAAGGAACGCGCACCAAGACTGCTCAGAACAAATATAGCGTCGACATCTGCGGCCCGTTCGAGGTTTTCAGAGAAGAATCGTATTCCCGCTCCCGCAGCGGTCGCTCCATCGCTCGAGACGAGCGTGATCGTCTTTCGGTGCCTGATGCTATTCAGCGCAGTGGCTAGCTCGAGCAGTATCGCTGTTCCAGAGCCACCTGATAAAACTTCCCCCACTCGCTCGTTGTCCCTGTTCGCGATGACGATTATGTTCTCTTCAGAATTTCCCTGCAGCGTGCCGATAACGTTGGACATCTCTACAGACCGACCATCAACTTCCGATTTAAAGTTCTGCCTCGTAACTTCGAATCCAAGCCCGGCAAGCTTGGCGTCAACCAGGTCTGCGACCTTCCTATCGCCATTACTGCCAGGCCTTCGGTCAGGGTACTTGCGAGCGATTCTCTTCAGCGTTTCGTATGCGCGCGCACCGTCAAATGCATCGGGTGCGAGGGCCGAAACATTGGGTTTGGGCTGGGGTTTAAGCGAAAACAAAGCGATAACAACCGCGGCCAGTGATACGAACAGCGCCACCCTATATATCTTTGTATCGATCACTTCTATTCGACGCTATCAGGCTGCGAGGCTAACCAACTGGCATGGCACAAGCGTTGCAATATCTTGTCCAAGGACAATTGAACTGTATCGACATGGTTACTCGAAACAGGTCTCGTAGCTAGGCTCTAACAATGTGCTAGCACAAAGTCTCTATTCTTTCATGGTCTGATGTCTACAAAAAATAAAGCTCGCATACTCCTTGTCGACGATGAGGAATCTGTACAGAAACTCCTGACATACCCTCTGCAAAAGGACGGATACGATGTCGTTGTCGCCGGTGATGGGCAGGAGGCACTTCAGCTTTTCTCCGATTCAGACTTTGATTTGGTCGTACTCGACATAATGCTGCCCAAGATGGACGGCCTCGATGTTTGTCGCCGCCTACGTGAAACAAGTTCAGTGCCGATTGTCATGCTGACCGCAAAGGATGAGGAGGTTGACAAGGTATTAGGCCTGGAACTAGGCGCTGACGACTACATAACCAAGCCCTTCTCCATGCGTGAATTCCGCAGCCGAGTCAAGGCAGCACTCCGACGCGCTGAGATGTCCCCCCAAGACACCGAATCGAAAAGGCCGTTGGAAGTCAATGACCTCAAGATAGATTTTGCAAAACGAACGGTTACGGTAAGGGAAGCTCCGGTTCAGCTCACTTATGTGGAGTTCGAGATTTTGGCGAAGCTGGCATCTCACCCCGGTAGGGTATTCACGCGAACCGGGCTCCTGGATCAGATCTGGGGAGACTCCGCTTACAGGGACCCCCGTACGGTAGACGTACACATCAGACACCTTCGAGAGAAAATTGAAGAAGATCCCAGGGAGCCGAATTACATTTTCACGGTCAGAGGGGTCGGCTACAGCTTCCGTGACCAGAAGTAGATGAGGCTCCCAAAACCGTTCATAAGCCTTAAGAACCGTCTCGCACTGCTTTTCTTTCTTATCACGGCGGGAGCAATATTGATCGTCTATGCATACGTTGTGCCCCAGCTTCAATCAAGCCTCATCAGCGAAAAGCAGAAGACACTGGAATCCCTGTCCGGGGTCTACACGAAACCGTTGCGCGACGCCATTGGCAGAGGAGAACGGAGCGAGGGAATCGACGCCTTGGTCAGACGATTGGGGCGGCGATCGGGCTCCAGGGTAACGTTGATCGGACTTTCACGATCGGCAGGGGGCGATCAGAGAACGGCAAAGAATGGTCTTTTTGTGATTGCCGACTCGCGTAACATACGCACGGCAACCGGGTCCAGGTACACGGTCGTCGAAAAAGCAGTCAGAACCGGCAAACCGGCCAAGGGAACTGGACTGGTTGATGACGAGAAATTTGCACAGGTAGCAAGACCGGTTAAATTCGGGGGCTCCATCCCTTGGGTTGTCGTATTTTCAAACAACCTCGCAGACGTAGACGACAGCGTCTCACTGATCAGTAGAGATATCCTTATCGCGGGAGGCCTCGCACTTCTTGTCGCACTTATCGTCGGTTATCTTGCAGCGCGTGCAATTACCAGGCGTGCCAAACGACTTGAACAGGCAGCCGAAGAGGTTGCAGCAGGACGATTTACGAACCCCATACCCGTGGGGCCGGAGGACGAGCTGGGCAAGCTGGCGATGACGTTCAATGAAATGCAGAGGCGCCTCAGAAGGCTAGACCAAGCGAGAAAGGAGTTCATTGCCAACGCTTCTCACGAGTTACGGACACCTCTATTCTCGCTAAGCGGGTTCGTTGAGCTCCTTCAGGACGAAGAACTGGACAGTGAAACCAGAGACGAGTTCCTCCAATCGATAGGAGAACAGGTCGAGCGCTTGACAAGGCTGGCGACGAACCTACTTGACCTGTCCAAGATGGATGCGGGCTCGATGGAACTAAAAAAACAGGAGGTCGACCTGGCGAAGCTGGCCCAGTCGGTCGCCGGCGAGTTCAGGCCAACCGCAGCTCTCAAGGGTATTACGATCGCACTGCATGTCGATGACAGCGACGAATCGACAGCAATTTGCGATAGCGATCGTGTCGCACAGATAGTTCGCATCTTGCTTGACAATGCGCTCAAACATACCCCCAGCCGTACGCCTGTCACGGTCAAGACAAGTCGTGAGAACGGAACGGCTCAGATCATCATTGAAGACCAGGGTTCGGGGCTTCCAGATGAAGAGCAGCAGCATATATTCGATCGCTTCTACTCGGGAGACGCGGGAAAGGGCACCGGCCTGGGGCTTGCGATAGCGCGAGAGCTTGCCGAACACATGGAGGGCAAGTTGAACGTATCCTCACAGCCCGGGCAGACCGCATTCACTCTGGAGCTGCCGACCAAGTAATGCAGAACACCATCCTGGAGCTGGCCGAGGGAATCCGAAAAACGGTGCTGCCGCTTATCGGCGAACATCATGGGCGTGCGCACTCTGCAGAGGCAGTTGGTGGGGATGTGACGTTCGAACTCGATCGGCTTGCAGAGTCGTATCTTGAGCGTTTCATACGTGAACGGGCACCAAACCTCGCTTTCTTCTCGGAGGATCGTGGACTTGTAGAACCAGCGGGCCAAGCTGAGAAAATCCTGATTGTGGACCCCATAGATGGCACCCGGCCGGCGCTTGCCGGGCTGGAATCTGCCTGCGTTTCGATCGCGCTCGCACCGTACGGTGATGACATCACAATGAGTGATGCTGAGCTGGGCTGTATACAGGAGATAAAAAGCGGTGCAGTCTTCATCGCACAGCGAGACCACGGTCTGTCGATCAGGGACGGCAATGGCTCGTCTTCTTCTCCGGCGCTCAGTGACACAACAGAAACCGATCGCATGTTCTGGAGCCTGGGTTTCAGGGGACGCCCCGCGCGAGTGCTGGCTGAAGTTCTGGGCAACCTGATAGATCGATCTTCGGTTGGGGGAGGAGTGTTCGACTTGGGATCCGCAACCTTCGATATGACACGTCTGTTAACCGGACAGCTGGACGCCTACGTCGATGTAGGGACCCGAATCATCGATGACGTACCGGCAACCAGAGCCGACTTCGAACGTGTTGGAGATGGTGCCATCTTGAATAACTCGCCCTACGACCTGGTGGCAGGGGTTCTGTGCCTGGAAGAGGCCGGTGCTGTGGTGACGGACGCGTATGGCCAGTCACTTGGCGATCGGCCACTGCTTGGATCATCTCACGAGTTCCAAATGTCATGTGTAGCGTCATCCAACAGTGTCCTGCACGCGATGATTCTCGAATCGATAGAAGAGGGGGTTGGATTGCTGGCAAAAAAAACAAGTTGCAAGAAAGGGCAGCATAATCCGAGCCATGGGGTATCTTGATACTGGACGACCATACACGCCATTCGGCTTTAATGGAAAGGAGTTCCGGTGCTGCAGCCGGTCAGCGTAGGAGATAAATCCCTCAGTGACTACACGCACCTCGTCGGTAGGAAGCTCATCGAGGAGATACGAGAGCTTGCGGAGCCACTCAGGGGGAGTCGCTTGCTCAACGTTTCAGCCACCGCATTTGGTGGTGGGGTATCGGAGATCCTGTTCACGCTCGTCCCCCTGATGCGAGATGTGGGCATCGAAGCCGATTGGCAGATAATCCTGGGTAAGGAAGAGTTCTTCAACTCAACCAAGCAGCTGCACAACTCCCTGCAGGGAAACCCGAACTCGCTCACCGATGAGGAGTGGAAAAGTTTCTTCAAGTACAACAAGATCAACGCGAAGGAGCTGGACAAGGGCTACGACTTCATGATAATTCACGACCCCCAACCGGCAGCTCTACACAAGTACAGGCCAAATGCAGCCAAGCACTGGATCTGGCGTTGTCATCTGGACCTCTCCACTCCAAACAAGGAGGATCTGGGGCCGATCGTAGAGCTTGTCAACCAGCACGATATTGCGATCTTCCATTTAGATAAATACAGGCCCCGTGAACTAGAGATTCCAACCAAGATAATGCCGCCGGCGATCGACCCGCTATCTCCGAAGAACATGGCCCTTGCTCAGGAGGACGCATCCTACGTCTGTGACCAGTTTGGCATCGATATCGATCGGCCCCTGATCTGCCAGGTATCGAGGTTCGATCCCTGGAAGGATCCTCTCGGCGTCATCGACGCATACCATCAAGTGACTAAAGAGCTGCCCGATGTGCAGCTTGCACTGGTCGGCTCCATGGCCACGGATGACCCAGAGGGTTGGGACTACTTTCACAAAACGTACGAGTACGCGAAGGGAGATCCCGACATACACATACTCAACAACCTGAACAATGTCGGTGCCATTGAGGTAAATGCCTTCCAATCCCAGTCAGACGTGATCTTGCAGAAATCGGTTCGTGAAGGATTCGGACTCACGGTGACCGAAGCGCTTTGGAAGGTTAGGCCTGTAGTCGCCGGCAATGTGGGGGGCATACCGCTACAGATAGAGGATGGGGAGTCCGGTTTCCTGGTCGACTCACCGGAACAAGCTGCACAGCGAGTGCTTGAAATCCTTCGCGACCCACCGCTCGGCAAGCATCTTGCAAGAACAGGAAAGGAACACGTCCGTTCACACTTCCTAACGCCCCGGCTACTGCGGGATTGGCTTCTCATACTTCATGATCTCGGATAGGCTGGCGTAGAGAAACATTGTTTTTCGATCAATATGAGTGACTTGGTACTTGTCTCAAATCGTGGGCCCGTGACGTTCGACGTCGATGAATGGGGGAACCGTGCCATCCGACGAGGAGGTGGTGGCCTGGTCAGTGTTCTGAGCAGTCTGATCAAGCACCGCGAAGCACTCTGGGTCGCATCGACAATGACCGAAGAGGATGTGAAGGCATCCGAAGAGCACAACAACAGCAGTTTCCACGTCGAGGTCGATGAGATCAACTATCAAATCAGGCTCGTGACGAGTTCCAGTGAAGCCTTCGACGATTTCTATAACGTGATTGCCAATCCAATGCTCTGGTTTATCCAGCACTACCTTTGGGATCTGTCGAACGCTCCGGACATCCGCGCACACGAACTGAGAGCCTGGGACTACGGCTACAGGCAGGTGAACGCAGATCTGGCAAATGCCGTTCTTGAAGAGATAGACGGTGCACAAAGTCCACTGGTGATGATGCACGATTACCATCTCTACACATGTCCCAGCCTTGTAAGAGAGCGCAGACCTGACGCTTTCCTTCACCATTTCGTGCATATCCCTTGGCCACAGCCGGATGCATGGAGAGTCTTGCCGACGAGAGTGCGCAACGAGCTGTTCAGCGGTCTGCTCGCCAACGACATCATCGGCTTTCATACCGAGTCATACTGCCGCAACTTTCTTCATTGCTGCCGCGAGCTTCTGGGGCTCGATACGGATTTCAACACAAGATCGGTCCTACACGACGAGCGCGAGACCTGGGTACGCGCCTATCCGATCGCCGTGGACGCAGAGGCCTTCGCCGAAGCCGCTCAGAAACCGAGCGTGAAGGCAAAGGAGGAGGAGATCCTAAAACGGCGTCGTGAGCACCTGATCGTTCGCATCGATAGAGCGGACCTCTCGAAGAATATTCTGCGTGGCTTCACTGCCTTCGACATTTTTCTAGAGCAGCACCCAGAGTTCCATGAGAAGGTCACGTTCATCGCACACTTGCAGCCATCCAGGCAAGATGTCCCAGAATACGTCGAGTACCTTGAGAAGATCAATGCCCTGGTGGCCGTTATCAATCATCGCCACGGCACCACCGATTGGATGCCTATCAATCTGAGGTTGCACGAGGACATTGACGAGGCCGTCGCCACGTACAAGCACTTTGACGTGCTGCTCGTAAACTCGATATTCGACGGCATGAATCTGGTCTCCAAGGAGGGACCGCTTGTAAACGTAGCCGATGGAGTGATGATCCTCTCCGACAACACCGGCTCGCATGAGGAGCTTGGCGACTACGCACTCAGCGTGAACCCCTTCGATGTACAGCAACAAGCGGACGCGATCAACCGGGCGCTGACGATGCCGTCAAATGAGCGAGCCCAGAGGGCAAAGGCATTGAAGAGAGTCCTGACCTCGCGCAGCCCGGTCGACTGGTTAAACGCGCAGTTCCAGGACATTGAGCTCTTCAAGCAAAGCCAAAAGCCCGGAAGTCTGACCTAGATGATTTCTTAGCCTGGTGTAAACTCGCGCGCTTGCGATGGTGAAGATGGGGGAGCAGGCACTACATTCATCTGATATAAGCCGTTTGAGGCCTGTGGCTTCCTCTTTCTGGAGACTGTCTTCTTTCCGCGATGTCGACGTTTGCCGTGGCGCCCGTCGCTAGGTAGCGCCACATGTCTGGTCTCCACAGTATGCCGTGCCGATTGCAAGCCCCCCACTTCTCCGATAAATCCGCCGCCGCCGGGCGGGGATCGTTGTTTCAACTGAGCAGGCATGGCTGGCAACCCAGCTTTTTCGGGAAGCTCGGGCTCGGACACGATGGCCCCAATGCGGCTACCGAAAAGCAGCAGTGCCACAGCGCCGACAATGGCTGACAGTCTGCCCACGTTTCCCCACTTTATCCTCGATGCCAGTGGTCTATCTAAAGGCTCCACATACTGTTAAGTCGTTGGCGCGAAGAATTAGTCCCATCTTTATGTTTATTCAAAGGAGGTGCGGAATGGCAGGTATTGCATCAACTCACTGACATGAGGGACAGAACACTGCCTTTTCTTCGGAAAAAGGGTAAAAAAGCCCAATCCGAATGCTTAAACGGCCGCTCGCAACTCTAGACTTCTTACACATAGAGACAAAATCGAAAGGAGCATTACGTGGCTGCTAGCAACATAAACCGCGTTATCGTAACAGGCAATCTGACACGTGATCCAGAGCTACGTTCAACACCGAGTGGGACCTCCGTATGCTCGCTACGTATCGCTGTAAACAGCAGGCGAAAGGATTCCGAGTCAGGCCAATGGGTAGACAAACCCAACTACTTTGACGTTACCGTGTGGGGCGCACAGGGAGAAAACTGCGCCAACTACTTGGCCAAGGGCCGACCGGTTGCAGTAGATGGGCGTTTGGACTGGCGCGAATGGGAAGCGAAGGACGGCACGAAGCGACAGGCGGTCGAGATAATCGCGGACAGCGTCCAGTTCCTTGGCTCACCGAACGGATCCAAGACAAACGGAAACGTGGCCGAATCTGAAGTGAAAGCCGATACCTCCGATTTTGACAAAGTGGAAACCGGCGCAGGCTCGGATGACGACATCCCTTTCTAGGGACAGGACTTAACACATAATTCGACGAAATAATTCGAGGGTTGTACCGGCCACAGGTGTGTTCTCAGCTTGTTTTATCGTTAGACAAAAAGTTTTTCAAGCATCGCAGCTACTATATGGCGGTTGCAATGCGTACATATGACTTGATATTTCTGATTGACTCGGATATGCCGGAAGATGGGCGTGCAAAAGTCGTTGAGACTGTGGATAAGGCAATCTCGACTACAGAGTGCAAGGTGGTAAAGACCGATGATTGGGGAGTCAAAAAACTCGCCTACAAGATCGATCACCACTCGGATGCCCAGTATCACCTCTTTCGATTAGAGGGGCAGGGATCCTCGATCAACGATCTCGATAAAAGGCTGAGATTGGTGGACGGGCTGCTCCGATTTCGCATCGTACGGCAACCGGAAAGCGAAGAGGCGGAATGGGTCGACTTCAAAAGCCACGAAATGCTTCGGCGGTTCGTGTCCGACAGGGGAAAGATCAGAAATCGACGTGCGTGCAGAGTCTCCAGGCGTAAAATGTCTCTCTCAATAAAAGCGATCAAGCAGGCTCGTGAACTGGCACTTTTGCCGTACGTATCGGACAAGTAGGGAATAGAGCTGCATGGCGGAAGCAATTCTTCTTAAAGACGTCGATGCCCTCGGAGACGCTGGCTCGATTGTCGACGTTTCATCCGGGTATTTGCGCAACTATCTCATTCCGCGCAAACTGGCCCAACCGGCAACAAAGGCCTCGATAGAACAGGCAAGGCACAGACTTGAAGTGATCGAGCAGGCGAAACATGAGCAGGAAGAGCGCGCAAGGGGTAGTGCTGCCCTACTGAGCAAGACTGTTCTGACCATCCCCTCAAAGGCGAGCGAAGATGGGCGGCTTTTCGGATCGGTTGGAACGAGAGAGATCGCGGCAGCAATCAAGGAAGCCAGGGGACTGAAAATAGAGAAAAGAAAGATCCTCCTTGAGGAGCCGATCAAGAAGATTGGAACATACATGGTCGAAATAGAGGTGGGCCAGGACACGGTTTCGAGCGTAAAGACCATGATTGTGGAGGAAAAATAGCTCCGGTTGCTTGAAGTCGAGCCGTGTCAGCAAGTACCCTCAATAGAGCTGAAATCGTTACTCAATAATCAGGAGCTGGTGCAGTGGAGGTAGCTGCAAAAACAAGCGGGGTGCCCCCGCAAAATCTTGAGGCTGAAGCATCCGTTCTCGGCGCAATGATGGTCGCTGAGGTTGCAATCGACCCGGTAATCGCCGATGCGAGGCTCTCGGCGCATGACTTTTACAGAGAGCAGCACAGAAGCATCTTCAAGTCGATTACCGCCCTTTACGAAAAGCGCGAGCCCATCGATCCTCTGACGGTCTCGGAGCATTTGACACAAAAGGGTGAGATCGAGGCGGTTGGCGGAAGGGAGTACGTGCACTCTCTTGCCTCCACAGTACCCGCCGCCGCCAACGCTGCTCACTACGCAAAGATCGTACGTGAGAATGCCCTGATGCGAGGGCTGCTGGATACGGCTCGCGATATCCAGTCGAGCGTCGAGCAACGACAGGGAGAGCCGAGAGAGCTGGTCGAGCGAGCGGAGTCCGCCCTGTTCAAGGTGGCGCACGACGAAAAGGCCAAGGACTTTCAACGAGTTGGCGACATTCTGCACGATGAGCTCGACAAGCTGCAGTCAAACGAAGACACGGTCACGGGGGTAGAGTCCGGCTTTCGCGACCTTGACGATATGACCGGTGGTTTCAGGGACGGAAACTTGATCGTGCTTGCGGCAAGACCATCGATGGGCAAGAGCGCGCTTGTGGCAAATATCTCGGAGAACGCCGCGGTGAAACACGGTAGGAAAGTCGCACTGTTTTCCCTTGAGATGTCCCAGGCAGAGCTTGCGCAACGTTTTATAGCCTGCCGAGCACGAATTCCGGGAGATCGGCTGCGCAAGGGCTTGGTGGCCCAGAAAGATTGGCCTAAGGTAATCAAGGCTTGCAGCGACCTCGATCGAGCTTCCCTTTGGATAGACGACTCGACTGACCTGACCATGATGGAAATCCGCGCTAAATCGCGTCGTCTTGCCGCACGCAATGGGCTCGATCTTGTGATCGTCGACTACCTGCAGCTGATGAGGCCCGAGGACTCGAGGGACAACAGAACCGAGCAGGTCGGCAAGATGAGTAGGGGATTGAAAATCCTTGCCGGTGACCTCGACGTACCGGTGATCGCCGTTTCCCAACTTAACAGGGCGCCGGAGCAACGTCCCTCAAAGAAGCCATTGCTTTCTGACCTGCGTGAGTCGGGAAACATCGAGCAGGATGCCGATCTCGTGATCTTCATATACAGGGACGAGTACTACTACGGCGATGAGTCGGAAAAGCAGGGCCTCGCTGACATAATCATCTCGAAGCACAGGAACGGACCGGTTGGGGAGACCGAACTTGCATTTCTTTCGCACTACCCCAAGTTCGCCGATCGTGCCCGGGAAGAGATGCCCATTGAGCAAGTGTCAGGTGAGGGCCCTCCGATGGAAGCAGTTGAAAGCATCGAGGGAGCCCAATGATCCATCCTGTAAGCACGGTGGCTGACTCCCTATGCTCGCAATCAGTGACGATACCGTGGTGAGCACATGAACTGTCCTCTGGACATGTGTGACGGGAGTGGCTGGTTGCTCACCAAGGACGATCGGGCGATTTCCTGTGAATGTCGTAAACAACGTCGTAGGCGCACTGGGCCAGGAGTGCCATCGAATGTCATACCGAAAAGATTTCGCGGTGTGTCATTTGACCGTCCTCCAGTCCCCGACCTCGATCAAAAAAATGTCAAGGGCGTCCAGCACTATGTGACAAACCTCGAGGAACACATCCATGAGGGTCGCGGGCTCTGGTTGATGGGAAGCGTGGGTACAGGCAAGACTACGCTCGCAATGATCGTCTCGAAGGCAGCTCTCAAGCAGAGTTTTACCGTTGCAATCTACTCCCTACCGCGACTGCTTGCAGAGATCCGTATGACCTATGATCAGAATTCCGACAACACTTACTTCAACTTTTTTGAGCAGCTCGTCAAGGTGGACCTTCTGCACATCGACGATGTTGGTGCGGAGAGACAGACCGACTGGGTGCTTGAGCAACTGTACGCCCTGATCAATGAGAGATACGAGAGGAAAAAGGCCGTGATGATCACGACAAATCTAATGCCGGACGACCTCCGCGAGCAGATAGGGGAGCGCACGGTTTCACGCTTGTCTGAGATCTGTGAGATTCAACTTCCGTTTTCGGGGGTCGACCTGCGCATACCCGCAGGCGGAGACTGATCGTGCCTAGTACCGTGATAGTCGGTGCCCAGTGGGGCGACGAGGGCAAGGGAAAGATCGTTGATCTTCTAGGGGAGAACTCCGATGTCATCGTCCGCTTCCAGGGCGGCAACAATGCCGGCCACACTATCGTCCGTGACGGCGAAGAGTTCCGTTTTCATCTGCTTCCATCGGGGATTCTCTATCCAGGCAAAGTCTGCGTAATAGGCAACGGGGTTGTTGTCGACCCGGCAGTGCTGTGTTTGGAGATCGACAATCTGCGTAGCCGCGGAATCGAGACTGCCGAGCTCAAGCTGTCCTCGAACGCGCACCTGATCATGCCGTACCACGTATTCCTCGATAAAGAGCATGAAACCAAGCTTGGGAAGCTCTCGATAGGAACGACTCGTCGGGGAATCGGGCCCTGTTACTCGGACAAGGCTTCCAGGTTGGGCATCAGAGTGCAGGACCTACTGGATGAAAAGATCTTGAAGAAGAAGGTCGTTGCTGCGATGGAGCCCAAGCGACAGTCTCTGCGAGAGCACATTAAAGATCCTGCCCTGGACCTTCATGCTATGGCGGAGGAGTACCTTGCCTTCGGTGAGCGGCTGGCACCGTATATAACTGATACCCCGAAGTTGATCTATGACGCATTGAGCCGTGGTGAGAACGTGATTATGGAGGGTGCCCAGGGAACTCTGCTCGACATCGATCATGGAACCTATCCATTCGTCACATCGTCGAACCCCATAGCCGGCGAAGCCTGTGTCGGCGCCGGAATCGGGCCAAAGTTGATCGATGAGGTCACGGGGGTGACCAAGGCGTACTGCACAAGGGTCGGCTCAGGCCCCTTCCCCTCCGAGTTGCATGACGATGTCGGTAAACACCTGCTTGAACGGGGGCACGAGTTCGGGACGACGACCGGCCGCGAGCGCCGCTGCGGCTGGATTGACCTGGTCGCATTACGGTACGCCGCACGCATAAATGGACTTACTTCGCTGGCTGTTACAAAGCTCGACGTACTCTCCGGACTGAAAAAACTACAGGCTTGCGTGCGATACCGTAACGATGAGGGTGCGACTTTCGAGGAGTTTCCCTATCACCAAACCATCTTGCACAATGTACGTCCCGAATACGAGGAGCTTCCAGGATTCGATGAGGAAATCGGTGGCGTGCGTAAACGATCCGACCTTCCCGATGCCGCCCTTCAGTTCCTCGACTTCATAGAGAAAGAGTCAGGAGTCCCGATCAGGCTGGTGGGCGTTGGCCCGGGTCGTGAACAGGTAGCTGAGGGGTAACCTGCAAAACTTCGTGCTCGCCCTTGCGAATGATCTTTATCGCGTAGGCCGTTGCTGCAAGTAGGGTGGCCGCTGCCAGCGTAAGTTGAATGCTCAACAGGCCTTCGCGAGTCCAGTAGACATCCTGCAACTCCAGCAGTAGCGCCGACTCGTCAAATACCAGCCCCATTCCTATGCCAAAGGGAATCGCCAGGTAGGGCTCGTAGTGCTCACCCTTTGTAAGTAGCGCGGCCGAGCCGCTGAGGAATGCCAATACCAGCCCGGGGATGAAGTGATGGATGTGCCGTCCCCCTATGCTGACATCTCGAAAGGGTGGTATGCCGTGCCGAACGCCATAGGTGGTGGCACGCACTATGCCAAAGCTCAATACAAACGACGACATCAGGTTGAAAGAGGTTGACTCGCTTGTGGTTATCCCCCTGTATCCCTCACGCGCAACCGCCACCGTCTCCGACACAACCGTTCTGCCCGACTCGATAATGCCAACAGAGGAATCTTCCGTTTCATCCGATGTCTTTCTCCAGATACGGCCCACTTCGGCCGCCACAACAGCAACCACCGTACCCAATGCGATAAGCCCCATCGCCAGCGTCAACCTGTCAGCTGAGCGCAGCTTCAACCTGCTTTCCCCGCGCTCGCGTCTGTACCCTAACGCCATTGCTCCAGCAGGTCGCTCTCCGGTACCCTGCGCACCTGCCTTGCAGGAACACCCATGACCACATCTCTCGACGGTACGTCTTTTACGACAACTGCCCCAGCCGCAACGAATGCCTCTTCTCCAATTTCTACACCTGGGGCCAGAACGGCGCCACCACCGATCCTGCACGCCCTGCACAGTGTTGGGCCGTCAAGTGAAACGTCTGATACATGCCGTCCCATGGTGTGATCGTTCGTCATAACCACACCCGGACCTATAAATACATCGTCCTCGATTACCGTGTGCGCAGTTATATAGCAGTTGCTCTGCACACTCACACGATCCCCCACCTGAACGTCATTATCGACAGCAGTACCGCGACCGATCACCGAATCTTTGCCGATCCGCGCCCGCTCACGCACATATGTTTGATCGCCGACTATCGTGTTCTGCCCAATTCTCACGGCCGTGAAGATCACCGCTCCCGCACCAACCACGACCCCTGGCTCCAGTCGCGGCCGCTCATGTTCTGTTTCATGCCGAGCACTTGATCTGGCTGACAACTTTGGCTCTTTCCCGAGAACAACTCCGTCCTGTAAAACGCACCCTTCTTCGATCACCGCGCCGTCGTGAATCACGATGTTTGCGCCAAGGACAACTTTCGCCCCCATCTCGACCCCACTTCCGAGCACGAGGCCCGGGGCAAGATCTGATGGCGTGAGACTCATTGACTCTCTACCCGGTCTTCCCGTAGATCGCAGACGCCGCCCTGACTGTCCAAAGAGCGTTGAAGTGCCTCCAGCACGCGGACGACACGAAGGCCGCTCTGGCCATCGGACAGCGGCTTCAAGCCATTGCGTGCGCAGTCCACAAAGTGCTCACACTCCAACTTCAACGGCTCGTCGTTAGCAATCCGCGGAGACCAGGTATCGCCGCTTCTGGTTATGTATTCACCATAATTGGAAGAATCGCGGTCGAAGCCCTTGTCGTAGACAACGATCTTTTGCTCCGATTCCATATCATCAAACGTTGCCATCTTTTTCGAACCGACCACGGTGAATCGACGGGTTTTATGTGGATCGAGCCACGAGAGGTGAAGGTGGGCACTCACTCCTGAGGGAAATTCAATGTTACAGAAAACGACATCTTCGATTCCCTCTTGAACATATGCGTGGCCAGTTGCGCTCATCTCGATCGGCTCTTCCTCAAGCAAGTGCAGCAGCACAGAGATGTCGTGTGCACCCAGACTCCAAAGTGCATTTTCATCTTTACGATACATTCCCAGGTTGAGTCGATTCGAGTAGATGTAGTGGAGATCCCCGAGCTCGCCACCCTCAACGAGTTCCTTCATCTTCGCCACGCCGGGGTGGTATTGGAGCAGGTGCCCAACCATCAACACAACTTCGTTTTTCGCAGCCAACTCCACGATACTTGCAGCTTCATTGCTTGATACCGCAAGTGGTTTCTCCACGAAGCAGTGTTTACCCGACTCGATCACCCGGCTTGCAAGTGCCACATGCGATGAGACATCGGTGGCAATTGCCACCGCATCGAGGGCTGGGTCTTCAAGGAGCTTTGAAAGGTCTTCGCTGAATTCCGTATCCGGGAACGATTTTTGCCAAGTTTCTCTCCTGTCGGAGTCCCGATCACAGCACCACCTGAGGTTTGCATCCGGAAGGTCGTTGAAGTTACGAGCGATATTCGGGCCCCAGTAGCCAAGCCCGACAACGCCAACTTCCACAACATCATTGCTACCACTCACAGCAACACCAGATTATCCGCTTTTATATTCTTGGTCACACCGCGCAGATCCAGCACCAGCTTGGATTTCTCGACAACGGACTCATAGTTCAACTCCGGGTGTGCCGTGACCAGTACGACCAGATCGGCTTTGGAGATTGCCCCATCCAAATCGGTGGACGCAAGCGCTTCTTTCTCCAGCTCCGGAACATGTGGGTCGTGGTATGACACATCTGCGCCCGCTGCTTTTACGAGCTCGATTATCTTCAGCGCCGGCGACTCGCGTGTGTCCGCGACCCCCGGCTTGTATGCAACTCCCAGGATCAGGATGTTCGAGCCCTTTACGGATTTCTCCACCGAGTTGAGCGTCTTTACGATCTTCTCAAAACAGAAATGCGGCATTGCCTGGTTGACCTTCCCTGCCAGTTCGATGAACTCCGGATAATGGTCGTACTCGCGAGCCCTGTGAGCCAGATAAAAAGGGTCTATCGGCAGGCAATGTCCACCGAGGCCGGGGCCCGGCTCAAAGCGCATGAACCCGAATGGCTTCGTCGAGGCTGCATCAATCGCTTCCCAAACATCGAGGTCCATCCGGTCGCAGAGCATCGCCAACTCGTTTACAAAGGCGATGTTCACCGAACGAAAGATGTTCTCCAAAAGCTTGGAAATCTCCGCGACTTCCGGCGATGAGACCGTGTGCACATGGTCGATTATTTGCCCGTACGCAGCGACCGCTTGTTTGGTGCAGTCATCGGTCAGGCCTCCCACGATCTTGACCGTGTTCTTCAACGTGTAGTCGCTGCGACCAGGATCGATCCGCTCGGGAGAGTACGCAACCGATAGGTCCTTCCCCGCTTTCAAGCCCGACTTTTCCAGAAGTGGCACCAATCTATCTCTGGTAGTGCCAGGGTAGGTCGTCGACTCCAAAATGACCAGCTGCCCGGGTCGCAACACGTCTGCCAGCGACTTGGCAGCGCTCTCCACGGCGCCGAGATCCGGTTTTCCACCCTCCGTGAGCGGGGTTGGCACCGCAATTATCAGAGTGTCGGCCTCGCGCAGATCGCCGAACTCCGTGGTGGCCAACAAGAGACCGGACTCAACGAGCGGTTTTAGCCTCTCACTTGGGATATCTTCAACATAGCTCATGCCCCGGGTTAGCTGATCAACTCTTTCCTGCGCGACATCGACACAGGTCACCGAATCCCCGGCCTCTGCAAATGCAACGGCCAGCGGCAGACCCACATACCCCGCTCCGATTATTCCAATCTTTTTACCCATATAAACTCGCAACTCTAATTGTTGCCGCCCAGGCGGATGTCAGATAGAACCCTCACCAGCTGCTTGCCCGCACTTCCTCCGCCGTACAGCTCTGGCCGATCATCCGGAAGCGGTCGCTCCAACGCAGCGAGGGCTTGCTCGCGGTCCAGCCCAACGAGGAAGTTCCAACCACGATCAACTGTCTCGACCCACTCGGTTGTATCGCGTAGGGTGACGCACCTCACTCCGAAGAGATACGCCTCCTTCTGCACACCGCCCGAGTCAGTCAGCACCGCTTTGCAATTGCGTAACAACCATTGAAAGTCGAAATAGCCGAGGCCGGATGTCAGGATCACATTCTCTGCCTGCTCTAAATTGCGTTCGAGCCCAAACTCTTCGAGGCGAGACCGAGTTCTCGGGTGAAGGGGGAGCACAACGGTGGCCGGTAGGGCCTCTATCAGCTCAACCAGTTTTTTCAATCGCTCGGGGTGATCAACGTTGCCGGCCCGATGAGCGGTCGCCAGAAAATATTCGCCTCGTTTCAGCTCCAGACGGTCGAGTACAGTGGATTCATCCTCAGACACGCTTGCAGTTTTAATAGCCACGTCAATCATCACGTCTCCAACCTCATGTACGCCCTCTTTGATTCCTTCATCCCCGAGGTTGTTAACGGCGGTACCGCTGGGGCAAAAGAGCAGGTTGGAGCAGTGATCCGCTACTACTCGGTTTATCTCTTCCGGCATCGAGCGATCGTATGAGCGCATACCGGCCTCCACATGGGCAATGGGGACCAGAAGCTTTGTACAAACCAGCGCGGCTGCAAGGGTGGTGTTGGTATCTCCGTAGATAAGTACCAGCTCGGGTGACACCTCGTTGATCACGGGATCGAGCGCCGTCATGATTGCAGCTGTCTGCTCTGCATGCGAGCCGGAACCGACGCCCAGCTCGTAATCGGGGCGTGGAAGGTTGAACTCTTTGAAAAAGAGCTCAGAAAGCTCGTCGTCGTAGTGCTGGCCACTGTGGACCAAAAACTCTTCATGCTCTTTGCGCAGCAGGTCCGAGACACCCGCCGCCTTGATGAATTGAGGTCGGTTACCGACTACGGTGACAATTCGCATTGTTGTAGAGCCTAAAGTAAGTTAGGGCTCGTGTCATAACAAGTTGTGCGTTTGGGGGCGTGCAGACGCCGCCAGATCAAGGAGTCGAAAGCTGTTAATACTTGCTGGTATTGACGGCTTTCGAGGACGCCGAGCTGGTGGGGTCTGGGCGTCATCCAAATGTGCAAGTTGTTTTGGCACGAGCCCTTAGGTGAAAGATGTTAAGTTGGAGGTTGTTCCCTACCTGCTGTTGCTAGCTGATCCTCTGTGCTGTGGGCAACATCCGCTGTCATCGCTGACGTCCGCTCACTCGAGCCTATCTCAGGAGCAGACACCGGAGACTCGGCTATCGGGGCCATCAACGATTGGTACACGGACGAATGGCCGTTCTCAAATCCCCTTCGGGCCACACGCAAGTACAGTCGCCATACCCTTACACGTTCTTCGCCACCCAGGCGTACCGCCTTCTCCAGGTTTTCGTCCAGTCGAGCGGCCCAGTGACGTAACGTCTCCGCATAATCCGCTTGAAATCCCTCGACGTGTAGCGATTGAAGTCCTGTCTTTTCCGCAGCGCCAAGAATCTCCGGTAGTGGCATCGGACAGCTGTCTGGAAAGACGTAGCGCTGTGAAAACGGTCCGGGTTTATGGTCTCCCGGGTTGAGCAGTGTTATCCCATGGATCAACGCCTTGCCACTCGGAACAAGTGCGCGGCTAACGACACAAAAGTACTCATCGATCGTCTCGGGGCCCACGTGCTCAACCATGCCGATGCTTGATACGGCGTCGAACTTTTCACCGCCAAGATCGCGGTAGTCCAGAACCTTGATATCTACCTGAGATTCAAGCCCCTGCTCTTGCACACGTTCTTTTGCAAGCTTCACCTGTGGCTCCGACAGGGTGATGCCGAGCACGTCGACACCATATTCGCGGGCCGCGAAGATCGCGAAGCTGCCCCATCCACAACCGATGTCCAGCACTCGTTGCCCCTTGTGCAGATCCAGCTTGCGACAGACCAAGTCGAGCTTTGCCTCTTGAGCCTGCTCCAGAGTATCCGCGCCACGCGAAAAGATGCCGCAGCTGTATGTCATGGACTCATCTAGAAACAGCTCGAAAAACTCGTTCGATACATCGTAGTGATGACGTACCGTGCTTTTGTCGCGCTCTCTACTATGGACTTTTCCACGAGGTCTGAGTTCCGCAGCGGGTGGCGGTGGTGGAATCGTCAGGCCCATGGCCTGTAGCGTGGGAATCGCCATCCGTGCGTGGTCCCTGATTCCGAGGTGGGGTGGTGTCCATCCACCTACCAACTCGACGACCGCATCGATATCGTCGACATCAATATCACCGAGCACATAAGCTCTCCCGAGACCGAGTTGTCCGGGCGAACGTAGGAGTTGTGATACCGCTTTCGGAGACCGCACATAGATAACTGGCCCGGCAGAGGTTGTCGCCGACAACTGTGATCCATCCCAAAACTCAACGGTAAAAGGACGTTCAGGAAGAGCTCTTTTCAGCGCACGCCGCAAGGGGCCGGTTCTTGCAAAAGGCATCTACAACATTCTATGCAATGTGCGAAACCCGGCGTTACCTTGCAACTCACTGCCCATCACCGAATGTATCAGCGAGTCACTATGGGCCGTGAAGGAATCGAACCTTCAACCTTGGGCTTAAGAGGCCCCTGCTCTACCGATTGAGCTAACGGCCCGAGCGAGAACTGATTCTAGAGGCTATTGAAGCGGTTGCTCAAGTCTATTGGGCAGGCGCCTCGTTCGCGGCCTGCTCGGCGTGCAGCTGCTCGATATCCTTCTTCATACGGTCGAGCTGCCTTTCAACGGCCTTCTTCTCACTCTTCTTGGCCAGCTCGATCGCGCGCTCTGCGGCGAGGTCTCCCTTCTTCGTTTGCTTGGCCAAATAGGCATATTTCGCAAGCTGTCCGTAACCTCCGGAACTCGGCCTTGTCTCGAGAATGACCTCCTGCGTGTCTGCGGCCATCTCGTATTCTTGCAGACCGTCATAGGCTCGAACCTCGAGGTTCGCGACTTCCATGTTGAGCTTTTTCGGATCGAGCTTCAGATATCGCTCCCAGGCCTTGGTCGATTCCTTCAGCGGCTCTACAGCGCCCTCCGTGAACAGCCCATTCTGCTGGTCGAAGTTGTCACCGGATGTCGCCGCGTTGAACTGGGCACGAGCAAGGCCGAGCAGAGCGGCCTTGTTCTTGGGATTCTGTACAAGCTTCTTCTCGTAGCGTTTCACCTCGTCATCGAACGAGCTGGAACCCCCATCCTGACCGAGAATGTCGAACAGGCTGCCGGCATTGATGCCGCTGCCGACAAAGAAGATGATCGAGCTTCCCGCAAAGGCGACCGCCAGAAACAGGTAGACAACCTGGATCAAGCGCCTGCGTTTACCCCTTAAATCAAAAAGCATCTCAAGGTCATGGTACCTTCGTCATAGGCGTACGCGTGCTCATGCAGCAGTTTTTATGCATAATTTATTACGCGCCCTCGCTCACACCCGTTTGATCCTCCACCCGTCTACGAGGCTCTCCTATGGCCGACGCTAGCAACAGACCCAGCTCATACAACACCAGCAAGGGGACCATCTCGATGAGCATGGTGACCGGATCGGTGCCGGGAAGCGCCGCGGCCACAATTGCAATCACGACATAGGCTATCTTGCGCTGTTGTCGCATCTTGGACACCGAGATGATCCTCAGCCGTGTCAACGCGACCATCACGACCGGTACCTGAAAAACGATCGCAAGGGCCAGGATCGTTAGCAGCATAAAGCTGTAGTAGTCCTTTGCCCTCAGCAGCACGTTGAACTGATCGGAGTTGAACTCGATCAGAAACTTGACGGCCACCGGTGCTACCACAAAGTATGCAAACACGATACCGGCAACAAAGAGAAGGGGCATCAACGCCATCACTGGTATAACCAGCCGCTTCTCGTCCGGCCTGAACGCCGGCAGAGCGAAGGCAAATATCTGGTAGATAACAATGGGCATCGTTATCAGTATCGCCGCGTACGCCGAGATTGTGAGCGTTGTCATGAATGACTCGGCTACGCTGAGAGTCACAAGTTTCTCTCCTGCGGGAAGAGGCCCGTTGGCAATGTTCAGCACCAGGTCGTTCTGCCAGAAGCAGAGGCCAAAGGCGACCACAAAGGCGCCCACCGTGACGATGATCCTGGTCCTGAGCTCGTCTAGGTGGTCAACGACGCTCAGCCGGTCATCGTGAGATACCGGTGCCATCTTGGGCATCTGTTCCCGTGCTCCGTTCTAGGCTTTGTTGTTGGAAGTGGTCTCGGTGCTCTCGACCTTTTTGCTCTCGGCACTGCTGTCTACTTGCTTGGGCTCATCGTCGTGATCCGTGGTAAGCGAACCCTTGAACTCGCGAATACCGCGGCCAAGTGAGCGCCCCATCTCCGGAAGCCTCTTCGGCCCGAAGATTATGAGTACGATGATCAGAACGATCGCTATTTCTAGTGGTCCAATGTTTGGCATTAATGCCTCCTAACTGATCAATGGATGGTAGCTACTGGGTGAAAACTCTGCTTTTAGGTTCTTCCTTCCACCTATTTCAAGACCGCCAAGATACCCACCGGAGCTATTTTCGCTTTTTTCGATCCAACAGGTTGTTTACAAGATCCCGTGCCGAAGCGGATATAGCTTCTTCGCCAGCCAGTAAAATCACAAATTTCCTGGGAAAACTCATGCCGCGTACATGGCAAACAACGAACCTCGCCTCTTCGCTGCCGACAGCATGGCGAGAGAGAAGAACCGGCGCGTTTTCCTTGATTGCCGTGCTCTTCGCAACGCTTGTATTCCCCACCTCGGCGAGCGGCGATGCCAGCTGCAAGCCTTTCTCCTCCAGAACCTGATCGACCGTGCGACGTGAGTTGGCATCCGGATCGCGCACGATGAGCGGTGTGCTCAGGAAATCGTCGAGATCGATCTCATCCAACTTTGCCCACGGATGGTTCGTGGGAACCGCAATAACAACTTTGTCGTCACTCAGAACAAGTTCTTGCAAATTATCCTTCTTTTCCGTGGCCGGCGACAGGGCAGCAATCCCGAGTTCTGCTCGACCGGTTTTAACCAGATCCCGAACAACTCCAGAGTTACCGATCAGCAGCTCGACGGAGAGATGGCGTTCATGCTCGCTTTCAAACTCGACCAGCTTCGCAGGAATAATGAACTCCGCCGCCGTGTGACTGGCTGCGAGTCGAATGGGTATGTCATTCTTTGTCAAACCTCCCATCATCTCCTCGATGACCTCGGCCTGTGCGAGCAATTTCTGCGCCTCCGCATAGAGCTTGGTACCTGCCGGTGTCGGCTCCACACCGTACGGCGATCGATCAAGCAGCCGTACATCGGCGATCTTTTCCAACGTTTGAAGCCGCTTGGATAGCGCCGGCTGGCTCAGATGCAACAGGCGCGCAGCCTTTCCCAGGCTACCAAGGTCGACTGCAGCACAGAACGCACGCAGCTCGGCAATATCAGGATGGCGCACCTGCCTACTCATAACCGCAAAGTACCTCGATTAGTCCTGACAGCCATCTGAGATTCATCCTCCAATCTGCGACATGCTTCGCATCGGCTGTCTAAAGCCTTCTTCGCCAACTCGGTGCTTCAACTCTTTCTGCCACACTGCCTCGCGTATCAGGGATTCCATCTCACCATTGCTGGCACCGTCACGCATCGGCTCGCGTAGATCGGTCTCATAGTGGCTGAACAGACAGGTGCGAAGCTTTCCCTCAGCCGTGAGGCGCACCCTGTTACAGTCCTGGCAGAATGGCTCTGACAGCGGGTTGATAAATCCTATTTCACCCTTTCCATCCTTAAAACGGTAGACCGTCGCCGTCGCATGCGATTCTCGCTCGAGCTCCGTCATCGGATGGACATCCTCGATCATCTTTCGCACTTCAACGCCGGTCAGTACATCATCCTGCTTCCACATTTGCGCCGCGTCAAGAGGCATGTACTCGATGAAGCGAACCTGGTAGGGCTTCTTACGAGCAAGCTCAACCAGGCCGAGCACCTCCTGCTCGGTATATCCCTTGATCGCCACGGCATTTATCTTGATTGGATGAATCTCAGGATATTGCTCTAGCTCCTGCAGTCCTTCGATCACCTCGGATAGGCCGTCTCGCCTGGTTATTTCGGCAAAGTTGTCTTGTACGACCGAATCGAGGCTCACGTTCATGCGATCTATGCCTGCCTCGATCAACGCCCGCGCATCGCGTTTGAGCAGGTAGCCGTTGGTCGTCAGCGACAGGTCCGACAAACCTGGGATCGCCGCAAGCATGCTCACAAGCTTCGGAAAGTGCCGGCGAATCAGTGGCTCGCCTCCGGTGAGCCTGACATCCCTTACGCCCATCTCCACAAATAAACGCACCAGGCGTTCGATCTCCTCGAAGCGCAGTATTTTCTCCCGCTCGATCCACGGAAGCCCCTCTGCCGGCATGCAGTACAGGCAGCGAAAGTTACAGCGGTCAGTTACGGATATCCGAATATCACCGATCTGGCGTCCGTGTCCGTCGTGGAGTAACTCCATTTAATGGTCACTACCTCTGTCAAAATTCATATGGAACCTGCTCTGAGTCGGCTCTCGCTGCCCTTGATATTTGCTATCGGCTTCTTCCGATCCGTAAGGCCGTTCTACGGGCTGATCGACACGCATGAAAGAAAGCTGGCCGATCGGCATTCCTTCGTAAATGGTAATAGGTAAATTTGCAACGTTTGAAAGTTCAAGTGTGAGACTACCCTCAAAGCCACAATCGACGAACCCCGCTGTCGAATGAATCAACAGCCCCAGACGACCGAGAGAACTCTTTCCCTCAAGCCTTCCAACGATGTCGTCGGGTAGACCGACGACCTCCTGCGTCTGGCCAAGAACGAACTCGCCGGGATGCAGAATGAATGGCTCTCCATCGGAAACCTCGACAAGCTCGGTCAGATCTTCCAAAGGCTCGCGTACATCAATATACGGTCTGCGCGCGTTGTGAAAGACACGAAAGCGCCTGTCGGCCCGCACGTCGATACTGGCCGACTGGACCATGTTCTCCTCGTAAGGATCGATCCGTATCCTGCCGGCCTCAATCTCCTGTTTGATAGTGCGATCGCTCAGTACCAAGTTTCATCGCCTACATGGGCTTGCTGTTGGATGGTGGCTTGACAAAGTGTATCCAGACGGCCTTGCCGTGAGCCAATTGTCGCATGAAAATCCAATTCATCGGGTCACGAAGGCGGGTCTCGTAGCGAGATGCGAACAGTGCCGTTAGCTTCCGCCTCGGCATAGATAACCCAAATCATCGGGTTATCTTCTAAAGGTTTCTTGGGCAACGCCGATACAGAGTGTAGATAGAGATGGGACGGGGAATCAATCAATCTCACTATGTAAAACGGGTCACGCTTCCAAGTGGCAAACGGATCGATGT